>Ga0247713_1000295_pt1 | contig 33626 bp, 31 predicted proteins | sample 21E_NmetaG_FD_189936 | JGI IMG/M metagenome (GOLD analysis project Ga0247713, IMG submission 189936) | Soil microbial communities from hillslope of Landscape Evolution Observatory, University of Arizona, Oracle, AZ, United States - 2-1-E_N | ecosystem: Engineered > Artificial ecosystem >...
TTCATGGTGTCGGTGAGCACGAAGGTCCCCGAGACGAAACCGACGCCGAGCACGACGGCAAGCGCAGTCATGGCGAGCCTCAGCTTGCGGGCCTTCAGGTTCTTGAGGGTGAGCTTGAACACGGGGCTCAGCCCTCCAGGGTCTTGATGAAGTCCAGGATCTCGTCCGAGCTGGGGTCCTGCAATTCCTCGACAATCCGGCCGTCCGCAAGAAAGACCACACTGTCCGCGTAGCTTGCCGCGAAAGCGTCGTGGGTGACCATGACTATCGTCTGGCCGAACTCGTCTACCGTTCGTCGAAGAAATTGCAAAAGCTCCTGCCCGCGGCGTGAGTCAAGGTTGCCTGTAGGCTCGTCGGCGAAGACGATCTCGGGCCGGGCGGCCAGGGCGCGGGCCGCGGCCACCCGCTGCTGCTGGCCCCCCGACAGCTCTCCGGGCAAATGATGGAGGCGGTCCCTCAAACCCACGGTGTCGATGAGGTAGTCCAGCCACTCGCGGTCCACCGAACCCCGTGCGAGGTCCACCGGGAGCGTTATGTTTTCCAGGGCGTTCAGGGTGGGGACCAGGTTGAACGCCTGAAAGATGAAACCGACGTGGTCCCGCCGAAGCCTGGTCCGCTCCTTCTCGTCCAACTTGGATATCTCGGCGCCCCCGATGTAGACCTTGCCGGAGGTGAGGTCGTCCAGCGCCGCCAGACACTGTAGGAGGGTCGACTTGCCCGAGCCTGAGGGCCCCATGATCGCCTTGAAGTCGCCTTTGGGAACAACCAGGCTGACGCCGTCCAGGGCCCGGACTGCTGCCTCGCCCTCGCCGTATACCTTCACCAGATCCACCGCCACCACAGCCGCCCGGTCAAGCAGTGACCTTGCGCTCGTCACGGGTGCAGCCCGTTTCCCGACATCAAGACTCATCCAGCCTCCGTCTTCCAGTCCCGACCTGCGGTCGCCCGGGCACACGGCCGGGCACCCCACGCTATCAGGGAGCCATCCGCTATCGGCTCGCTGCCGCGTCAGTCCGTCAGAATCCTGATGATCGCCAGGATGCCCACGGCCAGAACGACGGCGCGCAGGGCAGCGACGGGCAGGCTGCGGCCCACCCGGGCCCCCAGCTGCCCGCCCAGGACCGATCCTGCGGCAAGAACGAGCGCCGCCGGCCAGTTCACGTCGGCTATGAGCATGAAAAGGATGGCAGGCACCAGGTTTACGGTCACCGCAATCACATTCTTGGCGGCATTGATGCGCTGAAGATGCTCGTTGAGACTGATCCCCAGCACCCCCAGGAGCAATACGCCCTGCGCCGCACCGAAATACCCGCCGTAGATGCCGCAGAGGAACACCCCGACCAGCAGCGCCGGACCCACCTCGGACCTGCGGGGCCGGGCCGGGATTGCCCGCCGCTCGAGCCGGCGGGCAACAGCAGGCTGGAGGACCACGAGCACACAGGCGAGTCCGATCAGGTAGGGCACCACGAACTCGAACACGGCAGAGGGCATCGCGAGCAGGATGACCCCGCCGGACAACCCTCCGAACCCGGCGGCGATGCAGAGGCGAATCAGCCTGGACTTCTGGCCTACCAGCTCCCGGCGATAGCCCATGGCGCCGGAGACGGACCCCGGAATCAGCCCCACCGTGTTGCTCACGTTGGCGATCACCGGCGGATAACCGAGGGCGAGCAGGAGCGGAAAGGTGATCAGCGACCCCGCTCCCACGATCGCGTTGATGGCTCCGGCAGCCAGACCACCGAAGAACACGAACATCGGTTCCCAGCCGGTCATCGTGGGGCCTAGCCCAGCCGCGACGTGATCGGAGTCCCGAACCTCTCGGCGGTCAGATGCTTGATGCCGCGGGGGAAGCCGGCAACCGACCGGCGATGATCGGCGGCCAGCTTCAGCTGGGCCTCGAAGTCGCCCGCGAAGGCGGCAGCGCAGCCCTGCGGATCGGCGTTGGCCAGCGCGAGGATCGCTCCTGCGCAACCCAACGGCCCGGCGTAGGCCAGCAGCGCCGACGATCCGACGTAGAGCGGCCCCTCCCAGCTGGTCAGGGTCTCCAGGAGACGGTCGGCGTCGCCGGACGAGTCCTTGCAGCCGGCTAAAGGCAGGTCATCGAGAACCGACACCGGGATCCCGGGGGGTGCCATCGCCGGCCAGTGATAGGCCAGAAGTGGAAGACCCGCGGCCGCCCCCGAAACCGTTTCGTAGTAGGGCCGGGGGTCTTCAGCGCCCGGGGGCGAGAGCGTCAGCACGGCGTCGGCGCCCTCGTCGACGGCGGAGCGGGTGTACTCCGACGCCTGCCGGGAGGAAGGCGCTCCGGTGCCGGCAATCAGCTTGGGCCCGCCGGGAGCCATGCGGGCGCGGACCGACCTGATCAACTCGGCACGCTCCGGCAGGGAGAGGGCTGCGGCTTCCCCGGTGCTTCCAGCAACCACCACCGCCTTCACCCCGAGCTCAACCAGGCGGGCCGCGTGGTCCGCCGTTCCGGTGGCGTCCAGGTTGCCGGACTCGTCGAAGAGGGTTATCAGGGCAACGCCGACTCCCTCAAAGACCGCTCGGGAGCTCAATCTTCTGACGGGCCGTCCGCGGACGGAGCTTCCGCGGCGGCGGTTCGCTCGGCTGCGGCCTCCCGCATGTTCTTCAGCCTTTCGGCTACCTCGTCCGGCTCAAGGTCAGAGCTCAGTTCCTCGGACGGCCCGGCAACAATCGCTTCCTGCTCGAAGAACTCCCGCCGGGAGGCCACGACCGGAACTTCGAGGTCAAAACCTTTGTCATCCTCGCCCACTGCGCCTCCTTTGATCGACCGTGCTCTACTGGCCAAAGGCTAGCAGGCAGGCACTTCACCCGACCCGGCAACGCGATATTCTCTATGCATGCAATATCGCTTTGGTTGACGTTCCCTACCTGACGAAGCGCGCCGGCTAAGCCGGCTTGCCGTCGGTTGGGCGACCCTTTCCGACACCGTCCCGCTGTATGCGCTGTACGCCCTGCTCTTCGCGGACGCGGGGCTGTCCCAGCCGCAGATCTCGATGTTGTTCGTCCTGTGGTCGACCGTGGGGTTCGCCGCAGAAATCCCTTCGGGCGCGCTGGCAGACCGCTTCTCGCGCCGAAAGGCGCTCGTCGCCTCCGGCCTGCTTCAAGCGGTGGGGTATGTGCTTTGGATGACCCTCCCCGGCTTCTCCGCCTTCGCGGCGGGATTCGTATTGTGGGGACTGGGTGGAGCTTTGGCCTCCGGAGCGTTCGAGGCGTTGCTGTACGAAGGGCTCGCAGATTACGACGCCGAGGACCACTACCTCCGCATGAACTCGGCAGTGAACGCGATCGGACTTTTGTCGCAGATTCCGGCTGCAGGCCTTGCCGCGCTTCTTTACTGGTTGGGGGGGTACAGCCTGGTCGGGTGGGTGAGCATCGGCGTTTGTTTGTCTGCCTCGCTGCTGGCGACCCGGCTTCCGGAAGCCGCCAGGGCTGCCGGCCGTTCCCACAAGACGGAGGACTACCTTTGCACCCTGCGAAGCGGGCTTTCCGAGGCGATGGCCCAACCGGCAGTTCGGGCGGCGGTCATCGCGGCGGCGGTGGTGGCCGGACTCGACGGGCTCGAAGAGTATTTCCCGCTCATGGCGCGAACGTGGGGGGTTCCCACGGCGATTGTGCCCATCGCGGTGCTGGCAATGCCGCTGGCCGGAGCCGCCGGGGCCGCCCTGGGGTCCCGCGCCGACCGGCTCGGTGCCCGTGCGCTTACCCTGATTCTCTTCGCCGCACTGGTGGTTCTGGTCTCCACGGCGCTCGTTGCCCTACCGGTGGCGCTGGTGGGGGTAGCGATCTTCTATGCGCTGCACCAGATGATCCTGGTGGTGGTGGAAGCCCGGCTTCAGGAGCGCATAGAAGGGCCATCGAGGGCGACGGTGACTTCCATTGCCGGCCTGGGGACCGAGGTGGCGGCCATGGTCCTGTTCGCCGCGTGGGCCTTCGGAGGCCTTGGCCTGGTGGCCGGCCTCTGGCTGCTGGCGTGCACGGGGCTCCCCGGGTGGCTCCGCCGGCCCGTTACCGGGCCCTAGCCTTGCGGGCCCGGGGGCTGGCCGGGCTCGGCCGGAGGGTCTGCTGCATCCGGAGCGGGAGCCTGGGGCTCGGGCAACGCAGGTGGGTCCGCCGCAACCGGAGCCTCGGGAGCAGGCGCGGGGGGGTCGCCGGGACCGGCCGGTGCCGGAGGTGGGAGGGGAACCATCGTCCGCCACTTCTCCCAGTGCCCCGACCAGCCCAGCAGAGGATTTGAGATCACTATCGATAGAAGCCTTGCCTCCGGTTGGGTTATCACGGTGACCGGAATGTCCGGAGGACCGAAGTAGCACGCCATGCGGCCCTCGGGCCGGTTCCGGGCGTGGGAGTAGTACCAGTTCTCCCGGCTCGCAACACCGGCGCGGCACCCGCCGGGCCTCTCGGGAAGGTTTAAGGGTTCGATGGCTTGATCGAACTGATTGTCCAGCACCGCCACGTCGGCGTACCTGACATAGTAGGCGCGCGTGAGGTCATCGGAGCAGGAAAGGATCTCAAGCGGAGCGCCATGATTGTCGGCGGGACGGCAGGAGGGCCTGAGGCTCACCGGAACCCTGTAGATCAAGTCGGTGACGGGCAGGAGCGCGGGTTGAGTGGCTTCGGGCTCGGGGTCCGCCGGCGGGTCGTCGCCGGGTACCGCGGCCCCCTCTATGCCGCCCTGCGGTAACACAAAGGCCAGCAGCCCCAGGAGGACCAGCAGAAATAGCGGGCGCAACGCTGCGCGCCGGCCACCGTTGGGCCGCACCACTACCTGGTTGGTTCCGTCCATTTTCTGGCCCGTCCTCGCTGGATCGTCTCGGGTGGCGAGTGGGTTGTACCCATTCCCCAGGTTTCCGATGAAGCCGGGCTAGCCCGCGGGTCTGGTAGCGTTTACGCAGGCGCCGCGGCGCACCGACAGGGGAGCCCCCTCGGGGGGCTGAGAGGCCAGAATAGGCGACCCTTCAAACCTGATCCGGGTAATGCCGGCGGAGGGAGGTCCACATGAGCACATCAGAATTGATTCAGCTGTCAGGTGCACCGGACAAACAGCAGGATCCGTCGCCGCCGGCACCGGACTTTCCTGCCAGTTCCAAGGTCTACGTCAAGGGCAGCCGGCCGGACATCCGGGTGCCGTTTCGGCAGATCGCTCTCGCCTCCACCCCGGGCCCCCGCGGGCAGGAGGAGAACCCGCCTTTGCGCGTCTACGACACCAGCGGCCCCTACACCGACCCCGCAGTGGAAATAGACGTAAACCGGGGACTGGAGCCGCTGCGCCGGGAGTGGATAACAGTACGGGGCGATGTCGAGGCGGTGCCCGGGGCTGCCGGAGACCCGGCATTCCAGCGGCGCGGCGGCGTGCTGAGGGCCAGGGCGGGAGCGACGGTGACCCAGATGCATTACGCCCGCCGGGGGCAGGTGACTGCCGAGATGGAGTACGTAGGCATCCGGGAGGGCCTCAGCCCGGAGTTCGTACGGGACGAGGTGGCGCGCGGCCGCGCAATCATCCCGTCCAACATCAACCACCCCGAGTCCGAGCCGATGGCCATCGGCCGGAACTTCCTGGTCAAGATCAACGCCAACATCGGGAACTCGGCAGTGACCTCGTCGGTGGCAGAGGAGGTCGACAAGATGGCGTGGGCTACCCGCTGGGGAGCCGACACCGTCATGGACCTGTCCACCGGCGCCGACATCCACCAAACCAGGGAGTGGATCCTGCGAAACTCCCCGGTTCCCATCGGCACCGTCCCGATCTACCAGGCCCTGGAGAAGGTCAACGGCAAGATCGAGGAACTTTCCTGGGACGTATTCCGCCAGACGCTCATCGAGCAAGCTGAACAGGGAGTTGACTATTTCACCATCCATGCCGGCGTGCTGCTGCGCTACGTGCCGCTAACCGCCCGGCGACTTACCGGCATCGTCTCGCGCGGCGGGTCGATTCTGGCAGCCTGGTGCCTCGCCCATCACCAGGAGAACTTTCTATACACCCACTTCCACGACATCTGCGACATCATGGCCGCCTACGACGTAGCGTTCTCGTTGGGCGACGGCCTGCGTCCCGGGTCTATTGCCGACGCCAACGATGCGGCACAATTCGCCGAGCTCGAGACCCTGGGCGAGCTGACCAAGATCGCCTGGGAGCGTGACATCCAGGTGATGATCGAGGGTCCCGGCCACGTGCCGATGCACAAGATCAAGGAAAACGTGGACCTGCAGATGAAGATCTGCGGCGAGGCCCCCTTCTATACACTCGGGCCGCTGACCACCGACATCGCGCCCGGCTACGACCACATCACCTCGGCCATCGGAGCTGCCATGATCGGCTGGTACGGCACCGCGATGCTCTGCTACGTCACCCCCAAGGAGCACCTGGGCCTTCCCGACCGCAAGGACGTGAAGGACGGGGTCATCGCCTACAAGATTGCTGCGCATGCGGCAGACCTGGCGAAGGGCCATCCGGGGGCGCAGGTCTGGGACGACACGCTCTCCAAGGCCCGCTTCGAGTTCCGCTGGGAGGACCAGTTCAATTTGTCGCTGGACCCCTCAACCGCCCGCTCGTTCCACGACCAGACACTTCCGTCCGAGCCGGCCAAGAAAGCACACTTCTGCTCGATGTGCGGACCGCATTTTTGCAGCATGCGCATCACCCAGGACGTAAGGGACTATGCCGCCAAGCACGGATTGGACACCGCGGTAGCCCTGGAGGAGGGAATGAGAGAGAAGTCTGCCGAATTCCAGCAGTCGGGGGAGCTTTACGTAAGCTCCTGAGCCGCGTGACCGGGGCGGCGCCGCCCCGGTCACGCGGCGGCCTCAGCGAGCCTTTTGCAGGTGCGCCTCCAGGAACCACAGCTGCTTGTCCACCTCACGGCTCACCTCGATGAGCAGGTCGTTGGTGTCCATGTCCTCCAGCTGCTCGGCCTGATCGGCCGACTCCCTAAGGTTCAGGGCCATCATGGCGTAGCGGTCCGCCAGAGCGTCCACGCTGTCCATGCTCGCGTAGGCGTCCCGGGGGAACTCCTTGAGCGTGCTGGCCGAGGCGGCCATGCGAACCGTTCCGAGGGCCTCTCCGCCGAGAGCGGTCGCCCTCTCGGCGATCATGTCGATAAACGGCAGGAGAGCGGCTGCCAGCTCATCGTAGAGTTCGTGGAGCTGGAAGAAATCGGAGCCCTTGACGTTCCAGTGCGCCTGCTTGGCCTGGGTGTACAGGTCGGAAATGTCGGCCAGCCGGGCGTTCAGCAGATCGACGAGCTTGGTTCGGTTCTCTTGCGGGATGTCGATACGGGTCTCGAACATCTTGGTATCCACAAGGCTCTCCTTTCAGGTAGCCGAAACTTCGTCTGGCATTCTTTCCCGCTCGCCCTCGCACCTACACCCGACGCCCCGGGCCCCGGCCCAGGCTTCGCCCGGGGGCGACGGCCGCAGATCAACCTTGATATACCTGACATCGGGGGCCGGGGGCGTCGTTAGACTGCCCCTTGTGAGCTCGATGGATCCATACTTTCTGGACCTGCCCTTCCGCCGGCTGGGGGAAGCAGCCCTCACCGAAGCCGGCCGCCTGGGCGCGACCTACGCCGATTTCCGTTTCGAGCGCCACCAGGGCCAGGGAATCTCGGTCAGGGACACCTCGCTGGAGAGCATGGTCACCTCGCAGACTTTGTCCTATTCGGTCCGGGTGATCGTGAACGGGGCCTGGGGCTTCGCCTCCAGTGTGACCCTCACGCCGGAGGGGGCCGTCGCCACCGCCGGCAGGGCAGCCGGGGTGGCGGCTACCCTGGCCAATCTGAACAGCGAGCCGGTTGAGCTGGCGCCCGAACCGGCCCATCAGGGCACCTATGTGTCGAGCTTCGAGATCGATCCCTTTTCGGTCCCTGACGAAGAAAAGGTTGCCCTGTTGATCGGAGTCAACGAAAAGGTTCTGGCTTCCAGGAAAGTGGACCACGTGGACTTTGGGGTGTCGCTGGTCCTGGAGAACAAGTACTTTGCCAGCCTCGAGGGCACGGAGACCACCCAGCAGCGGGTCCGGGTACAGGGCGATGTCGATGCGACCAAGATCGACCACACCACCGGCGCCTTCGAGACGATGCGCTCTTCGGCGCTCCCCCAGGGACGGGGGTGGGAGCACTTCAGCTCGGGATTCGACTACCCTGCAGCAGCCGGCGAGATCCCCACGCTCCTTGAGGAGAAGATGGCCGCGCCTTCGGTGGAGCCCGGTCGCTACGACCTGGTAATCCACCCCAGCAACCTGTGGCTGACCATCCACGAGTCCATCGGCCACGCCACCGAGCTGGACCGGGCCCTCGGCTACGAAGCGGCTTACGCCGGCACGTCCTTCGCCACTGTGGACAAGCTGAACAACCTCCGGTACGGGGCGCCGTTCATGCACGTCACCGGAGACCGGACGGTGGAGCACGGCCTGGCGACGGTCGGTTACGACGACGAGGGCGTCGCCGCCCAGAGCTGGGATCTCATCGCCGGCGGAATCCTCACCGGGTATCAGCTCAACCGCCAGATGGCGCTCAAGCAGGGGTTCGGGCGCTCCAACGGATGTGCGTTCGCCGAGTCCGGCTCCCAGGTGCCGCTCCAAAGGATGCCGAATGTGTCCCTGCAGCCGGGGACCGATGATCTGGATCTGGACGACCTGATCGGCGGCGTGGAGAACGGCATCTACGTCGTCGGGGACAAGAGCTGGAGCATCGACATGCAGCGCTACAACTTCCAATTCACCGGACAGCAGTTCTGGCGGATCCGCAACGGCAGGCTCGCCGGTCAGCTGAAGGATGTCGCCTACCAGGCGACGACCACCGACTTCTGGAACAGCATGGACTCCGTCGGCGGCCCGTCAACCTATGTTCTGGGCGGCGCGTTCAACTGCGGAAAGGGACAGCCGGGACAGATCGCCCCCGTCAGCCACGGAGCCCCGATTGCCCGGTTCCGGCAGGTCAATGTGCTGAACACCGCGGCACAGAGGGCGGGGTAGATGCGGCTCCAGCAGACTCTCGAGCGGGTCTTGGAACTTTCCCGGGCAGATGGCTGCATCGCCGTCGGCTGGTTCCACTCCTCGGCAAACCTGCGGTGGGCGCTCAACACCAGTACCACCAACGGCGTGAGCGAATCCCAGGAGCTTGTGGTTATCTCGGTGATCGACGGCCGGGTGGGCTCGGTTGCGCGCAGCTACTTTCCGGAGGAGAGCCTGGAATCCGTGGTCCGGGAATCAGAAGCCGCGTGCCGGGGCAAGCCGGCAGCGGAGGATCTGATGCCCCTGCTGGAGGGTGACGAAATTCCCGGGGACTTCGACCGCGATCCGAGGGAAACCGGCATCGGCGTGTTCGGCAAACTGGTGCCCGACCTGGCGGCCGCGTTCGGCCGGGCCGTTGAACGCGGCTACCTGCTGTTCGGCTACGCCGAGCACGTTCAAAGCACGGTCTACCTGGCGACCTCGACCGGTCTCCGGCGCCGCCATTCCGGGGCCGAGGGCAAGTTCCAGGTCAATGCCAAGACACCGGATTTCAAGTCCTCGACCTGGGCCGGCCAGGTGACGACCACCTTTGAGGACGTGGACATCCCGGCGATGGAAGAACGGCTGCGACTGCGGCTGGAGTGGTCGAAGAACCAGATCGCCCTCCCGGCAGGGCATTACGAGGTGCTGCTCGAGCCTTCCTGCGTCGCCGACATGACCCTGGAAGCCTACTGGAGCACTGCCGCGCGGGACGCCGACGAGGGCCGCAGCGTATTCAGCAAGCCCGGCGGCGGCAACCGGCTCGGCGAGAAGATTGCGCCGTCCGGCATCACCCTCTACTCCGATCCCCGGGAGCCCGGCTTCGAGGTGGCGCCGTTCAGCGTTGCCACTTCCTCCAGCAGCTACTCGTCTGTTTTCGACAACGGCCTGGCCAGCGGACGCACGAACTGGATCGACGCCGGTGTGCTGACCGGCCTCATCACCACCCGGCACTGGGCCAAGGTCTCCGGCGCCGAGCCCAAGCCGTTCATCGACAACCTGATCTTCCCGGCCGAGGGTCCGTCTCTGGAGGAGATGATCTCCTCGACCAAGCGAGCGCTGCTGGTGACCTGCCTGTGGTACATACGGGAGGTCGACCCCCAGACCCTGCTTCTCACCGGGCTCACCCGGGATGGCGTCTTTCTGGTTGAGGGCGGCAAGGTGGTGGGGGCGGTCAACAACTTCCGGTTCAACATGAGCCCGCTCGACATGCTGGCGCAGACACTGGAGATAGGAAGGTCCGAGTCCACGCTAGCCCGCGAGCTCGGGGACTACTTCACCTTCGCCAAGATGCCTCCGCTGCGGGTCCGGGACTTTCACATGAGCTCGGTGAGCGAGTCGGTTTAGCGGGTCACCCCCGGGCAGGAACAGGGATGGTGTCCAGGTCCCGGGCGGCCACGGTGTTCGGGAATACCTCCTGCGCCTCGGCCAGCAACAACGCCACGTCGTCGTACCGCTGCGAGAAATGGGTCAGTACCAGAAGCCGTGCGCCCGCTTCCCGGGCGATCAGAGCCGCATGGGCCGCCGTCAGGTGCCCGTACTTTTGAGCCAGAGCCGCTTCGGTGGACAGGTAGGTGGATTCACAAACCAACATGTCGGCATTGCTCGCCAGCGCTACCGCACGGTCGCAGATCCGGGTATCCATGACGAAGGCGAACGACTGCCCCGGGCGAGGTTCGCTCACCTCTTCAAGAGTGATTCGGCGACCCGCCTTCTCGAGAAACCGGTCCCGCTGAAGCACCCCGATCTGCGTACCGCTCACCCCCAGCTCCTCGCACCTTTCGGGCACAATGCGACGGCCGGCCGGTTCTTCCAGCCGCCAGCCGAAGACCTCCGCCCCGTGCTCCAGCCGGGCGGCAGTGATCGAAAACCCGGGTCCGTCGTCAACCACACCCGAATCCTGCACCGGCCGCAGATCCAATGGGACACGCCCGTGGGAAACCGACGAGCGCAGAAGGCGGTCAAGATACTCCCGGCCCCCGGCCGGGTAGTAAAGGCGGACCGGGCGGGTCACCCCGTCCAGTGCCAGCCGTTGAACCACACCAGGCAATCCCAGGCAGTGATCCCCGTGAAAGTGGGTGATAAGGATTCGGGTGATAGACGTCGACTTTACCCGCGCCATGAGCATCTGGCGCTGGGTTCCCTCGCCCGGGTCGAACAGCAGGGCCTCGTTGTCCCACTGCAACAGATAGCCGTTCAGGTTCCTCTGCCGGGTGGGCACCTGACCGGCCGTGCCGAGGACGACTAGCCTCCGCAATTGCCGTCAGCCGCCGGGACGCCCTGCCCCGGCCGGCATGACCTCCGGGACCCTCCCCTCCACCAGCGGAAACAGAATCACCGCGTCGTGCCGCCTTGCCATGGGTCCCTCCTGTCGTGCCTGGTCACGGTCACTACAAGCATTACCGGTCGCCCGGGAACCCCCGGCGGCGCTGATGGCCCTATCGGGCCGGCGTCTCGTCCGGATCGGCCAGCGTGGCCTCGTCTTCGGGAAGCTCCGGGTGGGGTGCCGGCTCGTCGCCCGGCCCGATGTCGTTGCGGTCGGCCCTCAGTGACGCCACGATCGTAACCGTCAACACGCTGGCGATCACCCCCAACGATATGGCGACCGGCAGGTGGTAGAAGTCCGAGATGATCATCTTGATACCGACGAAGCCGAGGATCACGCCCAACCCGACATTCAGGTACCGGAAGCGGTCCGCCATTCCCGCCAGCAGGAAGTACAGGGAGCGCAGGCCCAGGATCGCGAAGGCGTTGGAGGACAGGACGATGAACGGTTCCCGGCTTACCGCCAGGATCGCCGGGACCGAGTCGACGGCAAAAATCACGTCGGTCGCTTCGACCATCACCAGCACGGTGAACAGCGGGGTCGCCATCATCCGGCCGTTCTCCCTGGTGAACAGCTTCTGGCCGTGGTACTGGGTAGTCGTCGGAATCACCTTGCGCACCAGCTTTAGCACCGGGTTGTGCTCCGGGTGAATCTCCGCCCCGTTGTGCCTTGCGATTTTGAATGCGGTCAACAGGAGGAAGGCGCCGAAGACGTACAGAATCCAGTCGAACCGATCGATCAGGGCCACTCCGGCGAAGATGAATGCGGCCCGCAGCACCAGGGCGCCGAAAACCCCGTAGAACAAAACCCGGAACTGGTACTTGGCGGGGACGGCGAAAAACGACAGCAGCACCGCCCAGACGAATACGTTGTCGACGGAGAGGCTCTTTTCGATGAGGTAGCCCGCGATGTACTCGCCGGCCGCCTGCCCCCCCTGCCACCACAACATCACCCCGGTGAACCCGAGGCCGATTGCGATCCAGACGCTGCTTTCTATCGCCGCTTCCCTGAAGGTGATCACGTGGGGCTTGCGGTGGACCAGCAACAGATCCAGGAGCAACAAAGTGGTGACCCCGACCGCAAATGCGATCCAGACGCCGGCCGGAACATCGAAGCTGGCGTACCGGTGGGGACCGGGCGACGCAACAGCGAGATAAAGGGCGGGCGTCATGCATTTGATCTTGCCATCAAACGACCGTATCCGTTGGAGTCGCCAGCCATTCTGCAGTCGGCCGCCACGGCGGCCTGCGGGGATTCACCACGTCCATGTGGCCGGACCTCGGAACGATCCGCAGCACCACGTCGTCCCCGAGGCTTTTGGCTCTTTGGGCGTATAGCGAGCTGGCCGCCGGGGGTACGATGCGATCTCGCTCGCCATGGACGACAAGCTGCGGTACCCCCAGCGGCAGGCGCTCAACCGGCGATGCAGCCCGGTACCTGGCGGGATGCCGCTGGGGCGGTCCGCCGAGAAGAGCCTCCACCGCGTCCGATCCCACCCCGTGCTCCCAGGCTCCCTGCAGGTCGGTGACTGCTGCCAGGGCCGCTACCCTTCCCACCGCGGGATGGCCGCCGGATGAGCTTGCTCGCTCGCCGGCGAGCCATAGCGCCAGTTGCCCGCCGGCCGAATGGCCGGCGACGGCCACCGAGGTGACGTCCAGCAGGCGGCCCTCCGGGAGCGCGGCCAGCGCATCGAACCCGTTCAAGACGTCCTCCAGAGTCCCCGGCCACCCTCCGCCGGGCTCCCCCACTCTTCGATACTCCAGGTTCCAGACCGCTATCCCCCGCCCGGCCAATTCCTGCGCCGGACCGGACATCAGGTCCAGCCCCCACGGCAGGTGCCAGAACCCACCGTGGAGCAGAACTGCCGCCGGATAAGGCGGTTTGCCGGCCGGCAGGGTGAGAACCCCGAACTGTGAGGGCGCCGGACCGTAGAAGCGGCGGACCGACCGCGTGGAATAAATCAAGTAGGGACTTTACGATAGCTGGCAGGCACCGAAGAATAGGCCGCAGGCCGGACGGCTTTCAGCTAGCATTTCTTCCGCCAGGGGTACTGTCGGCCGTTGATTCTTCATCCGTTTCGGGAGCGCCAAGACCATGTCAACCGAATTCGCCGATCCTCCAACCGACCCAACCCTGGAAGTCCCGGACATCGGCCTCGGCCCGGCCGGCGTAATTGGGGACGGTCCGGTGAACGAAGATGCGATCTGGCGTCTGGCTATTGCGCTGTCGGGGGCGGTCACGCCCTTCGAGGTCGGCCTGGCAGTTGCCGAGAGCGGGGCGGCGGCGGCAGGCGCCTCCTTCGCCAATCTGGCAATTCTTGATCCCGAGACCGACCGGGTTCGGGTGGTACACGGCTCGGTTCTGGACCCCGGGATCGCCGCTCGATGGGCCGAGTTCGGCCTAGACGAGCACACCCCCCTATGCGAGGCGATGCGCACCGGGCGGGCCGTTCTCCTGGGCTCCGAAGGGGAGATCACCCGGGAGTACCCGGACCTGCTGCCGGAAACCCTGGCGGCATCGCTGAGTGCCACGGTGTCGCTGCCCCTCGTCGGGGCAGCCGGCCAGATCATCGGAGCGATCGGGCTGGGGTGGCAGGCCCCGCAGCGTTTCGGTACCAAGCAGATGCTCCGGCTCGACCGGATGTCCAAGATGGGAGCACAGGCCCTCGACCGGGCGCTCGCCGAACGGGAGAGGGGACGGCGCGCCGCCGAGGAGGCGGCGGACGCCGACGTGCTGCAAAAGGCGTTCCTACCGGGCAACCTGCCACAAACCCCGCGCCTGGAGATCGCTGCAGCCTACCTCCCGGCCCGGGACGCCCCGATGGGAGGCGACTGGTACGACGCCTTCCCGGTCGACGGCGGCCTATGCGTGGTAATCGGCGACGTCGGGGGTCACGGCCTGCAGGCGGCGGCGATGATGGTCCAGCTGCGCAACGCCGTCCGGGCGTATGCCCAGGAGGACCCCAGCCCCGCCCGGGTGCTCGGCCGCGTCAATCGAATGCTGTGCCGGCTGGCACCCGAGGAGACCGCTACCGCGATTGTTGCGTTGTGGAACGAAGAAACGGGCACGATCGTACGTGCCAACGCCGGGCACCCCACCGTACTTCGCTGCCGGGCAGGCGAGACCGAGTTCTTGTTTCCGCCGGCCGGACATGCCCTACTGGGGGCAGACCCGGCATGGGAGTACGGGCAGGAGACCAAGGTTTTGCGCTCCGGCACCACCTTGCTGTTCTACACGGACGGCCTGATAGAGATGCGAAACCGCAGCCTTGACCAGGGGATGAACCAGCTCAAAGAATTCGTTACGGGCCTTCCGGACCTGTCGCCCCAGGCAGTCTGCGACGAGGTGCTGGAGTGGCGCCTGCGCACGGCAAGCCGTGAGGACGATATCTGCGTCCTGGCGGTACGTATCCGCTAGTTGCCCTCTACCTTCATCTCAGCAGATGAGCTGTCGAAGCATCTGAACGAGAAGGGGTGGGTGATAGTCGACTGCCGCTACGTCCTTGGCCGGCCGCAGGCGGGCAAAGAGTCGTACCGGCAGGGTCACATTCCGGGGGCCCGGTATGCCGACCTGGAGGACGACCTGTCGGGCACGGTCGTTGCGGGACTCACCGGCCGGCACCCGTTGCCCGCCGGACCCGATCTGGTGTCCACGTTGCGGCGCCTCGGTATCTCAAACGACTCGCAGGTGATCGCGTACGACGACGGGTCGGGGCAGATGGCGGCCGCGCGCCTGTGGTGGTTGCTGAAATGGGCCGGCCACCAGGCGGTAGCCGTCCTGGACGGCGGGCTCGCCGAATGGGTTCGCAAGAAGCTGCCGCTCTCCTCCGGTGCCGAGCCCGTCGCGCCCGGCAGGTTTGAGGCCCGGTTCCGCCATGAGATGGTTGCGACCACCGATCAGGTTCTTGCTTCGTTGGACGCAGGCGGGATGGTCCTGGCGGACTCCCGCACCCCCGACCGGTTTCGAGGAGAAAACGAGAACATCGACCCGGTAGCCGGGCATATCCCGGGGGCGGTTTCGGTTCCGTTCCTGGAAAATCTGGACGCCGGCGGCCGCGGCCTGCCTCCCGAGCAGCTTCGGGCCCGGTTCGAGTCCCTGCCGCGGAGAGGGTCCGAGATGGTCTTCTACTGCGGGTCGGGCGTCACCGCGGCCCAGAACGTCCTGGCACACTGCGCCGCGGGACTGAGCGGTTCCCGGCTTTACGCCGGCTCCTGGAGCGAATGGATCACCGACCCCGGCAGGCCGGTCGAGACCGGCGGCGCGGCTTGACCGTTCCCGAACTCACCGGCGTGCTGGAAACCGTCCTCTACTACACCGACGAGGACGCCACCCGCCGTTTCTACACCGAGGTCATGGGGATGCGCGTGATCGGCCAGATGCCGGGCCGCCAGGTGTTCCTTCGAGCCGGGGCAAGCGTGTTCCTGCTGTTCAATGCCGAGGCAACCCGGGGCTCCGGGTCCCTGCCTCCCCATGGAGCCGAGGGGGCCGGTCACGTCTGCTTCCTGGTGCCTGCCCCCGCCTACGAGCAGTGGCGAAGCCACCTCCGAGCGGCAGGCGTGGCGGTAGTGCAGGAGGTGGACTGGCCGATGGGGCATTCGGCTTCCCGACCGCTCGGATCCTCGTTCTACTTTCGTGATCCATCGGGGAACCTGCTGGAGATAGCAAACGCCGACTTCTGGCCCCGCTAGAATGCTCGGCTGCTACCCCACCCCGAGGGCGGCTCTTACGTAGTAGATGCCGAAGTAGATGAGGAACGCCACGGTGGACAGGTACATCATCCAGTGGACCTCCCTGGCCTCCCCTCGGAGCAACTTGATAATCGTGTAACTGACGAACCCGGCGCCGATGCCGTTGGTGATGGAGAAGGTGAACGGCATCACCACCATGGTGAGAAACGCCGGGATTCCGATGTCGTGCCGTTCCCACGGGATGTCCCGGACCAGCTCCATCATCAAAAAGCCGACGATGATCAGCGCCGGCGCAGTGGCCTGCGGCGGGATCACATCGGCCAGCGGCCACAGCAGGATCGATACGAGAAACAGCAAGCCGACCACCGAGGCGGTCAGGCCGGTCCGCCCTCCCTCGGAGATCCCCGAGGCGCTTTCGATGTAGGTGGTGTTGGACGAGGCACTGAACGCGCCGCCGATGGCCGCAGCGGCCGAATCCACGCCCAGCACCTGCTTCACGCGGGGAAGGCGGCCCCGGTCGTCCAGGTAGCCGGCCCGGGCGCCCAGCCCGACGACGGTTCCCATGGTGTCGAAAAAGTCCGAGATCATGATCGTGAACACGGCCAGCACGGCTGCGATGGCCCCCATGCGACCGAAATAGGCGAACGAGAAGTCGCCTATCAGGCTGAAGTTCTCCGCCGTAGGAAGGGCGATCAGCCGCTCGGGGAACCGGGCTGCGGCCGGCGTCTCGTCCGGCCAGCCGTTGCCTCCGGCGACCAGCTCGTTCAGCAGGATGGCGATGGCCGTCGTCCCGAGAATGCCGAGCAACAGCGCTCCCCGAAACCGGCGGCTCACCAGGTAGGACGTCGACAGCAGGCCGATGATGAATACGGCCACCGGGAGACCGCGCAGCTCTCCGCCTCTGCCCAGCTCTACCAAGAGCGCCGGCGTCTCGGGCCTCCCGACAAAACCGGCGTTGATGAACCCGATAAAGGCGATGAAAAGGCCGATCCCCAGACCGATCGCCTGCTTAAGAGCCAGCGGAATGGCATTCATCACCGCCTCCCGAAAGCCGGTGAGCACCAGGATGAAGATGATGATGCCCTCGGTGACGATGACACCCATTGCCTCCGGCCAGGAAAGGCCGTTGCCGGCCACCAGCTGGAAGGCAACCACCGCGTTCAGCCCCAGACCGGCGGCGACCCCGAACGGGTACCGGGCAATCATGCCCATGGCGAGGCTGCTGACCGCGGCGGCGAGGGCGGTAGAGGTCAGAACCAGAGGAAACGCCAGCGTGAGGCCGTTGCGGTCGGGCACTGCGCCGAGCACCGAAGGGTTGACGAACAAGATGTACGCCATCGTCATCCAGGTGGTGAGGCCGGCGACGACCTCTGTTCGCACCGACGACCCGGCGGCCGATATTCCGAAAAAGCGGTCGAGACCGGAGCGGGGAGCGTGCTCCTCGCTCTCGGTGGCAGTCACCTCGTTGCTGGGTTCTTCCATGCCCCCCGACCCACGTACCGTCAGAACTGCTCGAATTCTTGCTCAGGCACTCTCCCGGTACAAGGGCCGGCCGCGTGTTGTGGGCCTTTAGCTTGGAACTCGTCACTTGTGCCCCGGTGACGGCGTTCGAATCGGGGAGTCCAGGCGGCCGCACCCGGGCAGGTACGCGGCTTCCCGAGGCTACGGACGCCTGGACTTCGCCCCGTCAGGGAACCACGATCAGCAAATGGTTCCCGCCACCATCAGGATCGGCGGCTTTACTTCGTGGGGTTCTGCGTTGACTGCCCCTGGGCATCCTGCTGGGCGTTGGTGCCCTGCGTGTCCTGGCCCTTACCTGCGGAGCCGGCGGTGCCCATGATGTCCTGGGATCCTTCGGAGGGCTTCCCTTCATCGGTAAGCTGGGGATCAGTAGGTTCGTTGACCATAGCCTCCTCCTTCTGCTCGACCGGGGGTCGTGGTTTCTTCAACCCTCCGTCTTGTCAAAATTAGCTACCCTCAACCTTCGGCGATAAACGATTTCTCTTACGGTTTACCGTCTTGATTTCCTCGTACGCCCTACGGCGAAATGAGGCGGAGCCCGGGGAGTCATTCTTCGGACCGGTGGAGAACTGGTCGGCGAACGTCTACCCGCCCGGGACCAACTCGCGATAGCTGTCCCTGGAAACCGATCCCGCGACCAGAGTGCCGTCGCCCCGGGGAATATCTATCGGCTGTCCTTCCAGCGTGAAGGCGACCCGGCCGACTCCGGGCCGGCCGGTGAGAGTCAGAACCATCTGGGCAATTGCCAGCCGCTGCGTCGGCCCGTCGAGAACCGTGAACTGCTGGGTCAGGTCAACGCTGGCAACACCCCCGACCAGGTCCACCCTGGCTACTGCATTCTCGTCGGCGAAGGCGGTGGAAAGGCCCTGTCGCAGCTCGGCTCGGGTCGGGCCGGTCAGCAGGGCATCCATTACTGCGAACAAGGGGGCCTCGGCGGGAGCCAGACGACGCTCAACCGGCACGAGCTGCTGTCCGGACGGATCCAACAGGTAGATCTGCACCAGCGGGCCTTCCGCCGGAGGAGCAGTTTCGGCCGGCTCCGGAGACTCGGATTCCAAAAGCCCAAACGGGACGTCGTTCAGCCTTTCCGCCCGGTCGTCGACCGGCACACCGCAGCCCACTGCACCGGCCAGCAGGGCCACCACCAGGAAGAGCAGGTTCACTCTCGTGTTCATGATTCCGCCTTCACCGGCAGCTCTATGACGAACCGGCTACCGCCACCCTCGCGATCCTCCAGGCGGACGGTGCCCCCGTGCAGAGCGGCGTGCTCCCAAACCAGGGAAAGACCGAGGCCCGCGCCCCCATGTCCGCTGCTCGCTGCGGTCTCACCGCGGGCAAAGCGCTCGAATATGAACTTGCGCTCGTGTTCCGCCACGCCGGGACCTTCGTCTTCCACGGCGAGCTGGACCACTCCGTCCCCGCCGGTGATGCAAATTCGCTTGACTCCCCCTCCGTAGCGTTCCGCGTTGTCGATGAGGTTTTGGAGCATCTGGTTCAGCCTGCGCCTGTCCGCCTGGATGATGCAGGGCATTCCGTCCGCCAACTCGATAGGAACCTCCGGTTTGCCCAGACGCTCGAGCAGATGGCGGGTCAGCGGGACGGGGTCGACCATTTCAACCTGCATTCCGGACACCCCTGCTTCAACCCTGGACAGCTCCAACAGGTCCTCCACCAGGCGATGCAGGTCGCGGACCCGCCGCTCCATCTCATCCAGGGTCTGGCCTGTGTCGCGGGAGCCGCTGCGCTGTCGTCGGGCAATGTTGATTGCCGAAAACAAGGCGGCAACCGGAGAGCGCAGCTCGTGGCTGACCTGGGACGTGAAGCGCGACTCCCGGTCGATCCGCTGCTGTACGGCATCGGCCATCCGGTTGAAGGAGCGACCCAGCAGCCGCAGATCGCGGTCGCCGGCGGCGTCGATGCGAGTGTCGAAGCCTCCATCCGCTATGCGCTCGGCCGCCGATGTGAACTGCCGGAGCGGCTTGAGGATCCGTCCGCTTGCCAGCCAGCCGATGCCGGCGCCGCACAGGGTGGCAAACAGTGCCGACAAAGCCAGTCCGCGGGCGAGGCCGCCCAGCGTCCGTTCGATATCGTCCATGGGGATCAGCTCGTAATAGCGGGTGTTGTAGGCCGGAATGGCTACGCCGATGCCGACGAACGGGCGCTGGTCTACTGTGACCAGCTGACGGCCCGCCCCGCCCTCCTCCACGACTTCGGTAAGGGACGCCGGCAGGGCGTTGGGGCCGATCCCGACGGAACCCGAAAACCATTCGCCGCCCACCCGGGCCAGGACCACGGAGCGGGCGCTGCCGCTCACCGCCGAAAGCGCCTCGCTGGGGGGCAGGTCGCCCGCTCGCAGGGTGTTGCGCACCATGCGCGCGTTCAGATAGCCCTGACTGATGGCAGTCTCCTGACGTTCTTGCACCAGTTGTTCACGGGTCACCTGGTAGGCGAAGGTGGCCAGGGCCGCCGAGAGCAGAAGAGCGATGATTCCCCAGGCGAGCGTTGCACGGGCTCGAAGCCCGAGCGAACTCACCGGGCCCTTCATAGCCACATGGGGTGGCGCATGGAACCTCCGTTATGGGCGGGCGGCGGTACGGTCTCCTCCATGATGCCAGGAGCCGGCAAAGATCCGTGGCGCGCAGCATGTAAGACGCGCTACCGACCGGACATACCGAAAGCATTGCCGGTCAAGGATGGGCTACAAGGATGGGCTACAAGGAGTAGGTGAAACTGTAGTTGTGCCCCCCGCCGTCGTCGACTGAAATCTCCATGGTCCCGGTTATGCCCGCCAGGCCGGCGGTGCCGGAGTCCGGAACCACTACGACGGTCAACCGGTCGCCGTCCTTGCTGCTGACGGCGGAATGCTGGACCACGAAGGTGCCGGCCGAGCCGTTCAGGCGGCCATCGATCCGCTCCATCCCGACGTAGGCCCGGGAGTCCTGCGCCTCGGCCATTAGCAGCTCGGCCGAGCCGGTCCCCTCAAAGTCGCCCTGGAAGACCTTGGTGAGGGTCGCCCGGCTGAGGACGGCCCCCTCCGACTCTTCATAGGTTTCGCCCTCCCAACTGCTTATAGAAAAGGTCCCTTTGGCTTCTGGCATTACTCCCCTTATCTCCCTTTGACCGAATCGAACATATGTTCGATAATACATGGTCCCTATGGACGCAGCCAGAATGACATCTGCCGAGCGGCTGAGCGAGCTTGCAGAGCTGGCGCGGCCGGTTTCGCTGGCGTTCGAGCAGGCCCTTCCGGTACTTGCGGCCCTGGAGCCCCTACTGCCGCACGGCAACCTTCAGCGAGGATCCACCGTCTTGGTGGAGGGAGGAACGGGGCTGCATTCGCTGGCGCTGGCGCTGGCGGCCGAGGCCTCCAGGGCCGGATCCTGGGTGGCGGCGGTGGGAATCCCCTCGCTGGGGGTGGCATCAGCGGCCGAGCTCGGAGTGGTTCTCGAGCGGCTGGTTCTCATCACTCCTCCCCCGGATTCATTGTGGCCCACGGTGGCGGCGGCTTTGATCGACGCCTTCGACGTTGTTCTGCTCGGTTGGCCGGAAGTTTCCGGCAGCATGGCCCGGCGCCTGGGGATGCGAACCCGGGATCGAAAGTCGGTGCTGATCCCGGTTGCCGCCGGCCCTGGGGGCCGTAACTGGCATGAGGCAGCCGATGTGCGGCTTGCGGTGAACAACGCCTCCTGGCAGGGACTCGGGTGGGGGCACGGCAGACTCGCTGCCCGCAGGCTCGAGGTCGAGACCGGCGGACGGCGCTCTCCCCGGCCCCGCCGGACGGTGCTGTGGCTGCCGGACAACCGGGGGCGGGTAACGGCAGAGCCCCGGAGAGGCATTGGGCCGTACAACGGTCCACGGCCGGTGGCGGATCCCATCCCCTTCCCGGCTGCTTCAATCGGCATCGGGTAACGACGCCCATGTTGCAAAGAGTGCTGGTTCTCGGCTGTCCCTGGTGGCCGCTGCTGGCCGCCGGCATTGCCCGGGACACCCCGGCGGTGGTGATCGAGGCCAACCGGGTGACGGTGGGAACCCCGGGGGCACTGTCGGGCGGAATCACCGTGGGACTGCGCCGTCGTGAAGCCGAGAGCCGCTGTCCCACTCTGAACATACTCAAGCCCGATCCGGCGCGGGAGGCTCGGGAGTTCGAAAAGATTCTGGGGGCCCTGGACGGGTTCACCCCGTTCATCGAGATCCTCCGGCCCGGCACCTGCCTGTTCGCCACCAAGGCGTGCGCCCGCTACTTCGGAGGCGAAGACGCCCTGGCCGCCCAGGTGCTGGCGGCCGCCACTGCAACGGTACGCCAGGAGGGGTGCTTCGGCCTGGGAATCGCCGACGGGCTGTTTGCTGCGAGCATCGCCGCCCGCCGGAGCCTGCGCACCGGGCAACCGGTAATCGTGCCGGCCGGGGAATCCACCGGGTTCCTGGCTCCTCAGGCGGTATCGCTGCTGGGACGGACGGACCTGTCGGACCTGCTGCAGCGGCTGGGCCTAAAGACCCTGGGGGCGTTTGCCGCGCTTCCGTCGGCCGATGTCCTGGCCCGTTTCGGGCACGACGGGGTGGAGGCTCACCGCCGGGCGGCTGGCCTCGACGAGCACCGATTCGTCCCGCGGTCCAGCCAGACGGTAATGGAGTTGAGCGAGGAGCTGGATCCGCCCACCGCCCGTTCCGACATCGTCGTCTTCGCCGGAAAGGGACTGGCCGACCGGCTGGCCGGACGGCTGGAGGCCGAGGGACTGGCATGCAACAAGGTGGTCATCGAGGCGGCCACCGAGGACGGCCAGACCTTACGTAGAACCTGGCGCCTGGACGAAGGGTTCAACCCCGGAGCCATCGCCCAGCGTATGCGCTGGCAGCTTGATGGATGGCTTTCCGGAGCGGGCTCCGGGCCGTCCAACCGTCCCCCCGGCAGCGCTCTGGCGAAGATCTCAATCGTTCCGGAGGAGGTCACGGCACAACGAGGAATCCAGCTCAGCTTCTGGGGAGGCCAGACCGAGCCCGGCCGCCGGGCAACCCGGGGCATCGCCCGCCTGCAGGGACTGCTGGGCCCGGAAGCGGTGGTGGTGCCCGAGTACAAAGGCGGACGGGGCCCGGACGACAGGTTCCGCCTGGTTCCCGCCGACGCCGTCGACCTGATGAATCGCTCGGCCACCCCGGAGTTCCTGGCCGAGGCCCCCTGGCCCGGACACCTTCCCACCCCGTCGCCGGCGCTGGTGTTCTCCGACCGGATGGGGGTGGGCATGCTGGACGGCAACGGAAAGGGGCTGGAATTGGACGGTGACCGCCTGAGCTCCCCGCCGGCCTGCCTCACGCTGAGCACCGTCCGGCGGCTGCAGGTCACCGGCTGGGCCGGACCCTGGCCGGTGAACGAGAGGTGGTGGGACCCCCGGGCAAGCCGCCGGCTGGTTCGGATGCAGGTTGCCTGTGCCGACGGCAACGCCTACCTGGTGGCGTTCGAACAGGGCCGCTGGTGGCTGGAGGCGGCTTACGACTGACCGGCGGCTGCGAAGACGATAAGCTCAGCCACTCATGCCAACAACACTTGAAGCCGTCGTGTTCGACGTCGACGGAACCCTCGCCGAAACCGAACGGCACGGCCACCGGGTTGCGTTCAACAAGGCGTTCGAACAACAGGGCTACCCCTACCGGTGGAGCGACGAGCTGTACCGCGAGCTGGTGAAGACCACCGGGGGCGGCCGCCGGATCGCCCGCTACCTGACCGAGTTCGAAAACTTCGAACCGGACGAGGCCCGGGCGGTCGCCGAGAAGCTGCACCCGATCAAGACCCAGCTGTTCGTCGACACCATTCTCGCCGGCGAGGTACCCGGGCGTCTTGGTGTCGGACGCTTCATCAGCTCGATTCAACAGGCCGGCATTCGCACCGCAGTCGCCACCACCGGGACCACCAGCTGGGTCCACCCGCTGGTCAAGCACCTGAGCGAGGAGGGTGGTTTCGAGCCCTTCGAGGTGGTGGTCACCGGCAACGAGGTGGCCAACCTCAAGCCAGCGCCCGACCTCTTCCAGGAGGCACTCCGCCGGCTCGGGCTGCAGCCGCACCAGGTGGTGATGGTGGAGGACTCCCGCAACGGCGTGCGTTCGGCGATGGCCACCGGCGGACCGTGCCTGGCGGTCCGGGGCGAGTACGCCCTTACCGAAGAGCTCGAGGGCGCCGACCTGATAGTCGACAGCTACGGCGACGAGGCCAGCCCCCTTACGGTGCTCTCGAATCCGCGTGAGCTGACGGTCGGACCGATGCTGACCCCCGAGTTGTTAGTGGAACTGCACCGCCGCCGCCAAGAGGGCGGTTACCGGGCTTAGCCGCCGACGGGCTACGCTTTGGGGATGGAAGGTATCAAGGTGAGCGAGTCGCTCACCATCCCCGAACACGAGCTGGATCTCAAGTTCTCCCGCAGCGGCGGCCCCGGCGGCCAGAACGTCAACACTCGCGACACCAAGGTCGAGGTTATCTTCGACCTGGCCGGGTCTTCGTCGCTGCTCCCCTACCAACGGGAACGGGCGATGCGCAACCTGGAGGGCAAGCTCGATGCCGAGGGCAGGCTGCATGTGGTGTCCTCCGAAGCCCGCACCCAGGCGCAAAACCGGGAGCTTGCCATAAGCAGGCTCCGCTCAATCCTGGCCGAGGCACTCCGGCCCGACCCCGAGCCGCGAAGACCGACAAGGCCGAGCAGGGCGTCGAACCAACGCCGGCTGGCGGCCAAACGCGCACGGGGCCAGATCAAACAGCTAAGAAGATCCGACCCGGACGAATAACTTCTCCCGCACTCCAGGAAAGCGCGGACGAGTACACTTGATGCATGGCCAGGGTCAAGGCGAAGAACGTCGGCAAAGGTGCCACCATCATCACCTTGATGAGTAATCCGGTAATCCGCCGGGCGGTCGTCAAGGGGGCCACCAAAGCAGCCGCCTCAACGGCCGAATTCTTTGCCTCCCGGCGCGAGAGATCGGAGTCCGCGATCGTTTCCGAAGACGCCGGTCCGCCCGGATCCGCCACCGCCATGGCTGCCGGCACGGCCGCCAATCAAGCAGGCAAACCGGCAAAGCCGCCAACCATGGCCGAGTCGGCCGCCGTGGAATCCATCGTCGGATCGGCGGCCTCGGTCGTGAGGCCGATGGCGGAACGGCTGGCAACCTCTCCCGCCGGCCGCTCGGTCCTGGAGGCGGTGAACTCGATCTCGGCCCAGGCCCTGGGCACCGCATCCGGCCCCAGACGAGCCGGAGCTTCGATGGCCAACTTCGTCGGGGGGATCCTGGCGAACCACGGCGCCGGGCAGCCGGAAACCGTCCCGGACCGGCCGGCTGTGAAGTTCAAGCCGGTCGCGCTTCCCAGTGCTCCGCCGGCCGAGCCGGTAAGGACCATGCAGTGGCCGCCCCCGAAGCCTTCGGACGGATCGGCAGATTCTTGAGAAGCACTCGGATGCCCGAAAGGACGAACCGGACCAGATGAAGAAACGCTTGTTGGTACTTTCCGTTCTAATGAGCCTGATAGTGCTTTCCGCACCCGGCACGGCCGGCGCCGCCCCTGCTTGGGCGCCCACCTCGTCGGCAACCATCCGGCCGGGCGCAGCCACGATGACCGACGATGCGCTGTGCACCTCCAACTTCGTGTTCCACGACGCGGCCGGCAACGTGTACCTGGGTCAGGCGGCTCATTGCACGGCTACCGGCAGCCCCATGCTGCTGGACGGGTGCCTGAACCGGTCGCTCCCCCTGGGCACTCCGGTTCGGGTGGCAGGCGCCACCCGGCCGGCTGTGATGGTCTACAACTCCTGGATCGCCATGCAGGAGCGGGGGGAGACCGACCTGAGCACCTGCGTCTTCAACGACTTCGCACTGCTGAAGTTGGATCCGGCGGACTACCCAAGTGTGAATCCGACAGTTCGCTTCTGGGGTGGACCCAGCGGAATGGTCCCCTCCTCGTTCGAGAGGGCCGAGGCGTTCGGTTTCGGCACCACGGTCTCGCAGGGCGCCGTCAGCTCCCACGCCAAGCGCGGGGTCAGCCTGCGTCAGGGGGGCAACGGATGGACCCACGTGCTTCAGTTCTCCCCTCCCGGAATCTCCGGCGACTCGGGCTCGGGGGTCCTTGACGGCCAGGGCCGCGCATTCGGGGTCCTCAGCACCTACACCCCCCGCCGGGGTGTGAACGGCGCCGGCGACTTAAGCCGGATGCTGGATTACATGAGGGCTTCTGGATTCACGGACGTCAGCCTGGCGCAGGGAACCGAGCCCTTTGTCGCAACCGCCCAGCCCCGCCAGGATCTGGTGGGAGACCTGTTGAACGGGTTGCTCGGAGGGCTGCTGGGCCCGGCGAGATAGTCAGTCGCCTCACCCGACTCCGGGTCCACGCTCCTCCGGCGGGGCCGAACACCCTGGTTGCAAACTCATCGCGGTCGAAGGTCGGCATCACGGCATGTACCGAGTTTGCGATGGCACCGACGGATTGCCAGTTGAACAGATCCTTCAGCAGAAAGCGCGGTCCCGGCTCGGTCATTCCCGTAGAAGTGCGGCGAGCTCAAAGTGCATACCGTCCGGCTTCGTCCATCGGCCCCCCCATCGAAAGCCCCACTTCTCGAAGATGGCGACGATCCGGGGGTCCATCTTCGGCGTGCTTCCCTCGGGATTGTCGTATACGTTCAGGTCGATCGCCAGGCCCCAGGCGTGCTTGGACAAGGCGTGGTTGACGGGGTCCTTTTCGACAAACCGCGGCTGGTAGCAACGCCCCGCCTGCTCCGGCTTCAACAGGTGTGCCAGGCCCTGGCTTTGAATGTCCTCGAGCGCCGCCCGCAGCTGGGGAAGCATCACCTTGTGACACCGGACGTTGCCGATGATCGGCATCCGCTCGGTCGCCAGGTGTTCGTTGACCCACTTGCGGTCCTGGTTGATCGTGCCGTCGGGATTGACGGTGAAGCTGAAGCTGCCGATCGCCTTCTGGGCTGAGGCGCCTGTGAAGAAAGTCCGACCGGAGGGCGGCAGCATGCTTTCGAACCTGGCGCCGGGAACCGCCTTTTCGAGGTTCGTCGTGACCTCCCCGACGTTGGCCCCCTCGGCGATCCCCACCACCAGGAGGGTGGGTTTGCCCAGCTTCAGGCGTTCAGCCTGGTCCATGGACATGAGCACCCCGGCGAAACTCGGAGACCCATTGCTCGCCACTCCCCCGATCCTCAGGGTCCTTCGCCCTTCGGGAGCCTCGGCGGCGAGGGACTGGATCGGATTGCCCCCGAAGATCTGATATTCCTCGTTGGCAATAAAGCTCTCGAATCGGTTGAGCCCCTCCCAGACGAACCCGGCCTGCGCCGTCAACTCGGGGGCAAGAGGGCGAAATTCGTCCGGTCTGACCCCGGCGACGCTGACTTCGGTCTCGCCCTGGGGAGCCTCAACCTTCAGCTTGGACAACAACAGGCCTGCGGCCGCCGCTACTCCGGGGACCGCCCGCACCTGCTCGAGGATCTCGTCCGATACCCCGTCGGGAAGGTCGGCCTTGAGCGCAGGCCGAACCGTGGTCACATGTTCCGCGACCGGCTCCGGGGGCCCCGGCACAGACTCGGTCTGCGGCATGACCTGCGCCTCGGTCGATTCGGCCTCGCCGGTTACGAGAGCAAACACGGCGGTGGCGGCAATCGCGAGAATCAAAGCGAACAGAACGAAATCCGCCCGAGGTGTACGAAGCAGAAGGTCCCGGCGCACGGATAAATGCTAACCGGGGACGGAGCCTAGATCGGGAAAAACTTCTTCGGTTCCTCCGAGCCTCTCTCGAAGTAACCAGAGTGGCCGGTCGGATAATCCCCCGGACCCGCACCTGCCGCGGCCCCTGCGGGTACCGAGGCTGACGAACCTCCGCCTCCCGCGGGACCGACTAAGGTTCCACCCGAAGCGTCCCCCGGAGACACGTTGCGGAAAGCTACGCTGCCGTCGGGAGGGTGTGCGGCACGGAGTTGCGGCGTCAGTTGAAGCAGCTCTGTAATGTCGTCGAAGTCACCCAGCAGGAGGCGGGGATCGATGTATTCGCCGTTCAGCTTCGCCCCGAAGTGAAGGCCCGGCGACTCTCCCGGGTGCCCCTGTCCGCTGGCTCCTATGACCTGGCCCTGTGCAACCTGGTCTGTGCGGGAGACGTCGACCCGACTCAGGTACGAGTAGGTCGTCGAGATGCCTCGGCCATGCTGAATGGTGATGAAGAGACCGTCGCCGGCCACGGGACCGGCAAAACTGACTGTCCCCGCCCCCGACGCCATCACCGGCGTGCCGGGACGAACTCCGTAGTCGAGCCCCCGATGTCCGGCTCCGAACCGGTGGGCCGGTGCCTCGAACTCACGAACGACTTCGGCGACGACCGGGTGGATGAACGGTTTCTCCGCAGCGAATGCAGCGCCTGCGGCAGGGCCTGAAAGGCCTGTCATCGGCCCCAAAAGAAGGGTTAGGGCAGTTACGCCTGCCCAAAGCGACTTTGGATATCCCCGCATCCCAATTCTCCGCACCTGGGGAAGTGGCGACTGTGAGGAAGCTTGCTCACTGGACGAGTGGTTACGAAGGTAACAGACAGGTGTGACAACGACAGGGCCTGAACCCGGGGCCGGGGAAAAACTTCCTTCATTGCAGAGACTGTCGGACTTTAGTCCTCGGCGATTGCGACCGGCCCCGATCGCTGCAACACTCTGTCCAGGATGGTGGCAACGATCGAGACGCTCCGAAACACCCTAGAGCTCTGCTTGACGCCCCGAAACCCACGAAATTCAAGAGAGCGATAGGTGAGCGCCGCCCCCGCCGAATCCTCACTGCTGGCTTCCGACCCGCTGCTCGTCACCCGGTTACGCCGGTTCTCGCTTACCGCGGCCGCTGCTGCTGCGGCTGGGGGACTGGCGGTGCTGTTGGGGTGGGCGCTGGACATCGACGCCCTTAAGAGCGCGGGTCCCGGCCTGGAATCCATGAAGCCGAACGCCGCTGTCGGGTTCGTCCTGGTCGGCGTGGGATTGGCAGCAATCACCCCGACCGAACCTAGCTCTCGCCGTATCCGGGCCGGAGCCATTGCCTCCGGAGCGGCGGGCCTCATCGGACTGGCAACGCTTCTGCAGTACCTGCTGGGATGGGATCTCAGAATCGATCAGCTGCTGTTCGCCGACACCGCCGGCCCGTCCACGGTGCACCCCGGCCGTATGGCACCCACTACGGCCGCCGGCTTCTTGGCCCTCGCCGGCGCGCTGCTGCTGGGCGGCGCCGGCAGACACCGGGCAGCCGGCTTCCTCGCCTCCTTGGTAGGGCTGACATCGTTCATCGCGCTCCTCGGATACCTCTATCAGGTACCGGCCCTGTTCCGGGTCCCCGACCACAACGCCATGGCCATGCACACGGCGCTGATCTTCCTGCTCACCGCCCTGGGGGCGATGCTCGTACGCCCCGAGCGCCTGGCGATCTCCGCCCGCAATGCCGGCGGCACCCTGCTGAGGCGCCTGTTCCCGGCAATGGTGCTGACCATGGTCGTTCTCGGATGGATGCAGGTGAGGGCCCAGCGCAACGGTCTTACCGACTCGCCCACCGGGGCGTCGGTCCTCGTTGCCGTCCGAATTCTGATCCTCACCGGCCTCATCGCATGGACGGCGGCATCCCTGCGTAAGATCGAGTTGGGCCGGGTAGCGGCCGAGAGGGCGCTGAGAGACCTCAACCTCGAGCTCGAGGACCGGGTGCGGGCGCGCACCTCGGAACTGGCGGCAAGTGAGGAGCGATTTCGGCTGCTGGCGGAGACCGCGCCGGTTGGGATCATCCGCCACGACGCCAAGGGCCGCTGCACGTACGTGAACCAGCAGTGGTCGGCAATCACCGGACTGGCGGCGGAGCAGGCGATGGGCGACGGGTGGTCCGCCACCATCCAGCCCGAAGAGCGCGAGCGAGTGACCTCGGCGTGGGACGATGCGGCAGAATCCGGGTCGGACGTTCGCCTGCGCTACCGGGTTCGGGCACCCGACGGAGGTGACAGGTGGGTGGATTCCCTCGCAGTGGCCGTCAGGGACGGCGACGGGACCTCGGTCCGGGGATACGTCGGAACGCTAACCGACGTGAGCGCTCAGGTCGAAGCCACCAGGGCGATAGCCGAAGCACGGGACCGGGCGGTGGACGCCTCGAAGAGCAAGTCGGACTTTCTGGCCACGATGAGCCACGAGATCCGGACGCCGATGAACGGAGTGATCGGACTGTCCGGATTGCTGTTGGACACGGAGCTCACCGAGACCCAGCGCAGCTACGCCGAGGGCGTCTGGTCCTCGGGAGAGGCACTGCTGACTATCATCAACGACATTCTGGACTTCTCCAAGATCGAGGCCGGAAAGCTCGAGCTGGAGGAGGTGGACTTCAGCATCATCGACGTGGTCGAGCAGGTGGGCGCGTTGGTCGCCGAGCCCGCGCGGGCGAAGGGCCTGGAGTTGGTCGCCCACTGCAGCCCGGACACCCCCGCTGCGGTCCGCGGGGACGCGGGCCGGCTGAGACAGATCCTGCTCAACTTCGCCGGTAACGCGGTCAAGTTCACCGGGGCCGGCGAGGTCATCGTGCGTGCCTTTCCCGAGGAGGCGCCGGGGCCCAAGCAGGTGACAATGCGCTTCGAGGTGACCGACTCGGGGCCCGGAATAGACGCCTCCGACGCCGAGCGACTATTCGAGCCGTTCGCCCAGGCGGACGTCTCCACCACCCGCCGCTACGGGGGCACCGGCCTGGGGCTGGCCATCTGCCGCCGCCTGGCCACGGCCATGGGCGGAACAATTGGGCTAGAGAGCCGGCCGGGTGAGGGCAGCACCTTCTGGCTCCGCCTGTGCTTTGCCGGTGCCGGCGAGGCGGCCGCCTCCCCCCATGGCCCCGATAGCGACCTGCAGGGGATGCGAGTGCTGGTGATCGACGACCACCCGGCCGGCCGTCGGGTCCTGGCGTCCCAGATGCGGTCCTGGGGTATCGGCGTCGACGAGGCCGGCGACGCCCAGGAGGCTCTGCAACACCTGCGAGCCGCCGATGCCGAGGGCCGGCCATACGGCCTGGCCCTGGTGGACCAGGATATCCCGGTGACGGGAGGCCTGGAGCTGGCCAAAATCATGCGGGCGGAACCCGGTCACCGAGCGGTTGGTCTGGTGCTTTTGACCACGGGCCCGGCGGATCCCCAAGTTGGGGCCGGGGAGGGGTTCCCGGCCATATTGCCCAAGCCGGTGCGCGTGTCCCAACTGCGGGAAACGCTGTCGAGCGCGATGGATCGGCAAGCCGCCGAACCCGCCGGGCACGGTCTTTCCGCGCAGGCCCAGGTCCGGCTGGGCACCGTGCTCGTCGTCGAGGATCACCCGATCAACCAGGAAGTCGCTACGGGCCTCATCACGAAACTCGGCTACGCGTTCGGCCTGGCCAACGACGGAGTGGAGGCCCTGACGGCGCTGGAGAACGGCTCCTACGACGCAGTGCTCATGGACTGCCACATGCCCGAGATGGACGGCTTCCAGACAACCCGGGAGATTCGCCGCCGGGAGGCGGGCCGTAGCCACACCCCGATCATTGCGATGACTGCCGGCGCCCTGATCGAGGACCGTGAGAAGTGCAGCGCCGCCGGAATGGACGACTACCTGGTCAAGCCGATCAATGAGGGCGAGCTCGAGTCGGTGCTGGCGCGCTGGGTCCCGGTCCGGCCCTAACGGTTGACCGTATCGAACATATGTTCGATACTGCCATCCCATGTTGGCGAAGATCTATCTGTAGATGGGCTGGAACAACACCCACCTGCCGTGGCCGCAGCTGGAGCGGCTGCTGTCGGGAAATGCCCCACTCGGCTCCGACCAGGACGACATCGACCGCCGGGGGCCCAAACCCGAACCGGCACCGGTCGAACGGACCTCCTGGGCCCCCGGCGAGGTCCCCTTCGCCGAACTCCACTGCCACTCCAACTTCAGCTTCCTGGACGGTGCCTCGACCGCCGAGGACCTGGCCGGTGAGGCGGCCAGGCTCGGCCTCGAGGCCCTGGCCCTCACCGACCACGACGGCATGTACGCGGTCGTCCGCTTCTCGCAGGTCGCCAAGGAGCTGGGCCTAAAGACGATCTTCGGGGCCGAGCTCTCCCTCGACCTGCCCAAGCCGCAGAACGGCGTGCCGGACCCGGCCGGTCACCACCTGCTGGTGCTGGCCCGGGACCCGGCCGGGTACGGCCTGCTCTGCCGGGCGATCAGCGAGGCCCAGCTGGCGGGCAAGGAGAAGGGCAAGCCGGTCTACAACCTGTCCCGGCTGGCCGAGCTGCACCAAAACCACTGGCTGGTCCTCACCGGCTGCCGCAAGGGTGCCGTCCCCCGGGCACTGGTGAACGACGGAGAACAGGCCGCCCGCCGGGCGCTGGCCGACCTGGTTGCCTGGTTCGGCCAGGACAACGTGGCGGTGGAGATCTGGGACCACGGCTTCCCGTTGGACTCAGACCGCAACGACGGCCTGGCCGACCTGGCCGCCCGGTCACACCTGCCACTGGTCGCCACCAACAACGTCCACTACGCCACCCCGGCCGACTGGCAGCTGGCCAACGCCCTGGCGGCGGTGCGGGCCCGCAGGTCGCTCGACGAGATCGAGGGCTGGCTGCCCCCTGCCCCCACCGCCCGCCTGCGCTCCGGCAAGGAGATGCAGCAGCTGTTCGCCCGCTACCCCGGGGCGGTCCAGACGGCGGCCGAGCTGGGGCTGTCCTGCGCCTTCGACCTGTCGCTGGTCGCCCCCAAGCTCCCCGACTTCCCCGTCCCCGACGGCCACACCGAGATGAGCTGGCTGCGCCACCTGACCTACGAAGGCGCCGCGGTTCGCTACGGGCCGAGAAGGAACGAGCGGGTCCCCGGCGCCTACCGCCAGGTCGAGTACGAGCTGGACCTGATCGACCAGCTCGGCTTCCCCGGCTACTTTTTGATTGTCTGGGACATCGTCCAGTTCTGTAAGCGCTCCGACATCCTGTGCCAGGGCCGGGGGTCGGCCGCCAACAGCGCGGTCTGCTACGCCCTGGGGATCACCAACGCCGACGCCGTCGCCCTGAAACTCCTGTTCGAGCGCTTTCTGTCGCCGGAGCGGGACGGCCCGCCCGACATCGACCTGGACATCGAGTCCGACCGCCGGGAGGAGGCCATCCAGTACGTCTACGAACGCCACGGCCGCCAGCACGCGGCGCAGGTGGCGAACGTGATCACCTACCGGAGCAAGTCGGCGGTGCGGGACATGGCCAAGGCGCTCGGCCACTCCCCCGGCCAGCAGGACGCCTGGTCGAAGCAGATCGATGGGTGGGGGCCGCTGTCGGCCAACACCGACACCGACGTCCCGGCGCCGGTGATGGAGCTGGCCGCCAAGCTGCAGAACTACCCCCGGCACCTCGGCATCCACTCCGGCGGCATGGTGATGTGCGACCGTCCGGTGATCGAGGTCTGCCCGGTGGAGTGGGCACGCATGGAGAACCGCTCGGTGCTGCAGTGGGACAAGGAGGACTGCGCCGCTGCCGGGCTGGTCAAGTTCGACCTGCTCGGGCTGGGGATGCTGTCGGCGATCCACTACTGCATCGACCTGATCCGCGACTACCACGGGGTCGAGATCGACCTGGCAGCCCTCCCCCAGGACGACGCGGTCTACGAGATGCTCTGCCGGGCCGACACCGTGGGCGTGTTCCAGGTGGAATCCCGGGCGCAGATGGCGACGCTGCCCCGGCTCAAGCCGAAGTGCTTCTACGACATCGTGGTCGAGGTGGCGCTCATCCGCCCCGGCCCCATCCAGGGCGGCTCGGTCCACCCCTATATCCGCCGGCGCAACGGCAAGGAGCCGGTGACCTACCTGCACCCGCTGCTCGAGCCGTCGCTGAAAAAGACCCTCGGCGTCCCGCTGTTCCAGGAGCAGCTGATGCAGATGGCGATCGACGTCGCCGGGTTCACCGCCGCCGAGGCCGACAAGCTGCGCCAGGCGATGGGGTCCAAGCGCTCGGTCGAGCGGATGGAGGCGTTGAAAGCCCGCCTCTATGCCGGGATGGAACAGCGGGGGATCACCGGATCGATCGCCGACCAGATCTGGGACAAGCTGGTCGCCTTCTCCAGCTTCGGGTTTCCCG
>Ga0247713_1000296_pt1 | contig 33580 bp, 33 predicted proteins | sample 21E_NmetaG_FD_189936 | JGI IMG/M metagenome (GOLD analysis project Ga0247713, IMG submission 189936) | Soil microbial communities from hillslope of Landscape Evolution Observatory, University of Arizona, Oracle, AZ, United States - 2-1-E_N | ecosystem: Engineered > Artificial ecosystem >...
TGGTCATGGGCCGGCTCAGCCGGGCGGTGGCCCGCCAGTTGATGCGGCGCACGTCGTCGTCGGGGACGTACTCCCGCACCGACTCGAAGTCGGTGCCCAGGCCGAGCGGGCCACGGACCCGCCGGCCCTCGGCGCCGACCTTGCCCTGGCGCACGGCCTGGGCCAGCCGGCGGGCCGCGGGCAGGTCGGGGTAGACGACGACCTCGGAGGAGCTCCGGCCTCCGTGGTACCACCGGCCGAGGCCGAGCGGTCCGGTGAGCCGCACGGCAGGGTCGGCCAGCGGGTGGCGGCCCCGCCGGTGGGCGGTGACCACGGCGTCGAGGCGGTCGTCGGCCTCGGCCGGTTCCACGTCGAAGTAGGGCGGGACAGGCTGGCGCACCCGGGCCCGGCCCCGAGCGGGGGACGCCTCCGCCTCGAGGGCGGTGGGCACGCCTCTGGCCAGCACCGCGCCCAAGCGGCGGGACACGCCGGGATCGGTCCGCACCGAGAACGCGTCGACGAGCGTGGCGCCGGCCACCGCCACGACGGCGAGCACCGCCAGCGGAACGGGCAGCAGGAGGGCCATGGCGGCGGCCACCGCCACCAGCAACGCCGCCCGCGGCGTGGGGCTCACCGGGGGACGGCGACGGCGGCGACGGCGGTCGCCACCGCGTCGTCGGGCCGGTAGCGCTCCAGCTCGGCCTCAGGCCGGAGCAGCAGCCGGTGGCGCAGTACCGGAGCCGTCATGGCCACCACGTCGTCGGGGGTGACGAAGCTGCGGCCGGCCAGGCGGGCAGCGGCCTTCGACGCGGCCAGGAGGTGGACCGCGGCCCTCGGGCTGGCGCCGAGGGACACGCTGGGGAGCGAGCGGGTCCGGCGGATGATGGCGGCGACGTAGGCCAGCAGCTCCTCGCTGGCCGTGGTGGCGTCGACCTCGTCGCGGGCGGCGAGGAGGGCGTCGGGGCCGGCGACGGCGACGATGTCGGCCAGGGTCGTCGGGTCCACCCCCCGGTGGACGAGCCGCAGCATGGCGACCTCGCCGGCCTCGTCGGGATAGCCCACGTCGAGCTTCACCAGGAAGCGGTCCAGCTGGGCCTCGGGCAGCGGGTAGGTGCCCTCGTACTCGATGGGGTTCTGGGTGGCGACCACGAGGAACGGGTCCGGCAAGGGACGGGCCGTGCCCTCCACGCTGACCTGGCGCTCCTGCATGGCCTCGAGGAGGGCGGCCTGGGTCTTGGGGGGCGTGCGATTCACCTCGTCGGCCAGGAACAGGTTGGTGAAGACGGGGCCGGGCCGGAACGTGAGGTTGCCGCCCCGCAGCGTCATCGTCCCGGTGATGTCGGAGGGGAGCATGTCGGGGGTGAACTGCATCCGGCGGAAATCGAGGCCGAGGGCCCGGGCGGTGGCGTCGGCCAGCAGGGTCTTGCCCACGCCGGGCACGCCCTCCAGCAGCACGTGACCGCCGACCGACAGGGCGGCCAAAAGCACGTCGAGTGCGCCCTCCTGGCCCACGAGCACCTTCCGCACCTCGCCGGCGACGGCGTCGCGAAGCTCGGCCAGCAGTGTCATAGCTTGCGCTCCCTGAGATCGGCGAGGGCACGACCGACGGCCACGACGTCTGCCTCGGTTCCGGCCGGCCGGAACAGGGCGTCCACCTCCTCGGGGGGCAGGCGGAGCTCGCCGGCGGCCCGCCGCAGGTCGCCCTCGCCGGCGTCGGCCGGCAGCCCGGCACGGGCGGCCAGCCGCCGGCGGGCCCGCTCCTGGAGCGGCGCGGTGGCGGCCTCGGGCTGGCGGGTCCGGGCCAGGGCGCCGGCCATGGCGTCGACGTAGGCCCGCCGTGCCGGCGGCGCCGGCCGCTCGATGTCGTCGGGCGGCCCCAGCCGGCGCCCGCGCGACCACATCCAGACGACGGCGGCCAGGAAGCCGCCGGCGAGGGCCCAGCGCCAGCGCGACGGGATGGCGCCCAGCCCGGTGCGCTGCCCGTAGCCGTGGTGGGCCTCGGCGAAGGCCACGGGGCGCCGCCCGGCCCCCGCAGTGCCGCTCGGCGGGCCGTCGCCCGCAATGGCCAGGGCGAAGGCGGCGTTGTCGGCCCGGGCCAGCAGCCGGTTCTGCAGGGGCGAGGCGTCGGCCAAGGCGACGACGCGGCCGGCGCCGGCCGTGGCCACGGTGGCCAGAAGGCGGTCGCCGTCGCCCAGCAGGGGGAGGCTGCCGCCGGCCTGGCGCCAGGAGCCGCCGCCCGCGGACTCCACCGTCGTCACCCCGGCCACCTCCGGCACCGGCACGAGGGGGCGGGCCGTCCTTACGCCGGCGTCGTCCCAAGCCGGGCCGCCTCCGGGCAACCCGGCCAGCACCGGCGCCGCGTCCCGGCCGGCGGCGACCAGCCGGCCGCCGGCGGCGACGAAGCCGGCCAGGGCCTGCGCCTCCTCTCCGGTCACGCCGGCCGGGTCGGCGAGCACGAGTGTCGAGCCCGGGTCGAGCGTGGCGTCGTCGAGCGACGTGCGGACCCGCTCCACAGGATGCCCCCGCCGGGCGAGAAGCTCGGCGTAGGCGGCCAGCCCGTCGCCGGCGGTGGCGTAGGAGGACGACGTGGGCCCGCCAGGGCCAGAGCCGCCGGTGACGACGGTCACGCCGGCGGTCACCAGGTTGAGGCCCACGACGAGGGCGACGATTGCCACCAGCGCTCGAGTCGCCGGGTGCATCGTCCGCCAGGTGTCGAAGATCACCGGCCGGCCTCGGCCAGCACCCGGGGCCAGCCCTCGGCGGCGGCGCGTACGTCGGCTTCGGCCGCCGGCCGGCCCCCGTAGGCGATCTCGTCGAAGGCGGCGGCCAGCTGGGCGAAGGAGTCCGACTGCAGGCGGGCCCGCAGCTGGCCGGTGGTGAGCGACGAGCGGTACGTGATCACGCCGGCCCGGTCCAACCTGAGCACGCCGGCCACGAAGCGCAGCCGCACGGCGTGGTCGAGGTCGCCGGCCCGTTCCGCGGCCGCCGCCTCCCGCTCCAGCCCGTCGGGATCCAGGCTTTCGCCGTCGACTCCGAAGGCGCGGACGCGGCGAAGGTTCCCCGGGCTACGCCGGCCGATGAGCCGGAGCGACACCAGGACCGCGACGGCGAAGACCACACCGACGGCGGCCAGCTTCCCGGGCACGGTGTCGAACACCCGCCCCCAGAGACGCCCGAGCGGCTCCCCCACCGGCTCCAGCCAGCGCCCCAGCGTGCGCAGGATGCCGGCGAAGGGCCGGGGGACCGGCGCCGGCTTGAAGCGGCGCCCGTCGAGCACCTCCCGGGCGTCGGCGCGGGCCTGGTCGCCGGCGACCGCCGGCCCGCCCGGTTCGGCGGTCAGCGCCTGCAGCCTGGCGGCCAGGCCCGGGCCCTCGGCCCCGGCCAGCACCCGAGCCATGTCGATCGGTCGCCCGTCCACCTCGCGGACGGCCCGCAGCTGGGCCAGGGCACGGGGGTCGCCGGCGGCGCGCCCCGCCAGCTCCTGCAGCTGGCTACCGGTGACGCTCTGGGCCGCCGCCGGGCCCGCCGGCGTGATGCTCACCAGGACCACGGCGACGACGGCGACGGCCACCGGCCGCCACCGGTCAGCCATCCTGAGGTCGGTCGTCGGGGGGAGGCGGCCAGCCGGGCGGCCGGTCCTGGATACCGGGCGACGGCGGCGGTGGCACCGGCGCCGATGGCGGGAGGAACGCCGGGTTGGCCACCGTGGCCGGGTCGACCCCCATGCGACGGGAGAGCAGCTCGAGGTCGAATCCCTCCTTGCGCACCCGCAGGTCGAAGTACAGCACCGTGATCACCGCCGCTGACAGCGGTGTGATGAGGACGCCGCTGGCCGTCTGGCCGATGGCGTCGCCGATGGCCAGGGCAACCTCGTTGCCGCTCACACTCACCAGGCCGGCGAAGATCCCGATGAAGACGGCCTGGACAATGCCGGTGAGAATGGCGACAAGGAGCAGCACGGCGGCCACCGACCACCATCGCCCCTTGACCAGCTCCCGGGAGCGACTCATCGCCTTCAGACCCGGGAGGTCGTCGAGGAGCAGGACCGGCGCCGCCACCGACCAGCCCACCCAGAGGTAGATCCCCGGCGCCACGCAGAGGAGAAGGCCGATGAAGCCGAGCAGCGCGGTGAGGAGGGAGAGCCAGAGGAGCGATCCGAGCTTCGAGCGGGCGAAGCGAAGCGACTGGCGCCAGTCGGCCTCCTCGTCGAGGTAGGCGCCGCTGATGGCCTTGAAGCAGGCACCGGTGGCGAGCTGGGACGCCAGGTAGGCGAGAATCACGATGAGGAGCGTGCCGGCGAGGAACGGCCACAGCGCATCGACGTCGAACTGAGGCGTGGCGCCTGGTTGGGTCTCCTCGAGGAGATCGTCGCTGGCCGGGAAGGAGATGCGGATAAGGGCTGAGAGCGCGAACACTGGCGCCAGCACGACCGCGACCGACGTCACCAGCACGCGGAAGCGGGATCGGTAGATCTTGATCGCCACGTCGAAGATCTCGCCGATGCCCAGGGGCCGTAGCCCAGCAGGGTCCATGGCCGGTCAGAGTACCGGTCAGAACCCAACGGACGGTCCGCCGGTACCATCCGAGCGGGGGCGGTCCCTCCCGGGACCGCGGGAGGAGCGACGGTCATGGCCAGTGCGTCCGCGTATCCGGTCCGGTTGGATCTGGAGGCTCCCTTGGAGGTGGCGCGCTGGCGGCCGCTCGTCCACTGGTTCCTCGCCATCCCCCAGTTGGTCGTCGTCTACATCGTCAACTCGGTGCTCGGGGTGATGGCCTTCATCGCCTGGTTCGCCATCCTGTTCACCGGCAACATCCCCAAGGGCCTGTTCGACTTCATGGCCATGGCCCTGCGCTACCAGTGGCGGGTGACCTCGTACCTCTACTTCATGCGCGAGTCGTACCCGCCCTTCGAGTTCGACGCCCTGACCGCCGACCCGGCCACCGACCCCGCCCGGCTGTCCGTGGAGTACCCCGAGCGGCTGAGCCGGGGACTGATCTTCATCAAGTGGCTGCTGCTCGTCCCCCACCTCATCGCCCTGATCTTCGTCGGCATCGCCGCCCTCTTCGTGGGGATCGCCGCCTTCTTCGCCGTCCTCTTCACCGGGAGATGGCCGGAGGGCATGCGGACCTTCGCCATAGGCGTGATCCGGTGGAGCACCCGGGTGTCGGCGTACTTCTACCTGATGACCGACGCCTACCCGCCGTTCTCCATGGAACCCTGAGGGGACCTAGAGCAGAGTGGTGGCCTCGACGGGCACCTCCGTGGCTTGGGAGATCTCCCTCGCTTCGAGCACGAGGTTGGCCCTGTAGGTCTTGAGCGGACCGCTCGGTGAGAGCGTGACCTTCAGGGTGCAACTCCGGCCCGCCTGCAGGACCACGTTGGTGCAGCCGGCGTCGGTGCTGAAGGCGGACCTGTCCGTGCCGGTGTACTCGGGCTTCAGCACGGTCACGGCCACGTTGGTGGAGTTCCGCACCGTCAGCGTCTTCTCCCGCTCCCCGGTCGCCAGCTTGAGGGACGCGGGATCGGCCGTCAGGCGGCCGGAGATGGTGGTGTTGCCGCCGGCGCCGCCCCCCGTGGTGCCGGCGGTGCCCCCGGGCGCGACGGTGGTCGTCACCGCCGCGTTGGGCGTGTCGTCTCCGCCGCCGATGACGTCGAGCTGGATGAGCACGGTCACCATGCCGACGATGCCGGTCAGCAGGCCGGCGAGACCGGTGACAAGACCGGGGATGGTGGACCAGAAGGACTGCTTCTTCTCGCTCATGACAGGGCGACTCCGATCAGGTCGGCGGCACGGCGCACGCCTCCGCCGCCGGCGGCGGCGACGTCGATGGCCCGGATGGCCCTGGGCAGATCGAGGTCGTCGTCGAGGGCGGTCCGGACTTCGTCCAGGCTAGCGTCCCCGGCGCCCGCCTCCCGCCACCGCTCCAGCCGCGCCGCGGCCTCCGGCAGCAGCCCGTCGTGCCACACCCACGGGTTGCGGTAGGAGTGGTCGAGGATGGCCAGGCGCACGGCCATGGGGTCCCACTCTTTCACCAGGTCGCTGATGAACACGAGGTTTCCCAGCGACTTCGACATCTTGGTGCCCTCGAACTCGACCATGGGGGCATGCAGCCAGTGGCGCACGAAGGGGTCGCCGGTGGCCGCCTCCGACTGGGCGGCCTCGCACTCGTGGTGGGGAAAGATCAGGTCAGAGCCGCCGCCGTGGAGGTCGATGGTGGTGCCCAGCTCCCGCATGGCGAGGGCCGAGCACTCGATGTGCCAGCCGGGACGACCGGGGCCCCACATCGACTCCCACGCCGGCTCGTCGGGGGCCGACGGCTGCCACAGGACGAAGTCAAGCGGGTCGCGTTTGGCCGGGTCGCCCGGGTTGCCGCCCCGCTCGGCGGCCAGGGCCAACATCTCCTCCCGGCTCAGGTGGCTGATCTGGCCGAAGCGCTCGAAGCTGGCGACGCTGAAGTAGACGGCGCCGGCGGACTGGTACGCGTGGCCGTTCTCGAGGACCATACCGATGAAGCCGAGGATGTCGTGGATGGCCGACGTCGCCGCCGGCTCGCTGAACGCCGGCAGCATGTTGAGGGCCCGCATGTCGGCCTGGAACCGGGCCACCTCGGCCGCGGCCAGCTCCAGGTACGGCACCCCGACCTCGCGGGCTTTGCGGAGGATGTCGTCGTCGACGTCGGTGACGTTGCGCACGCACTGCGTCTCGTGGCCCATCTCACGGAGCCGGCGCTGGAGGACGTCGTAAAGGACGTAGGTGGCGGCGTGGCCGACATGGGTGGCGTCGTACGGCGTGATCCCGCACGTGTACATCTTCACGAGCGGGCCGGGCTCGAAGGGAACGACCGCCCGGCGGGCGGTGTCATAGAGCCGCATGGGTCAGGAGCGGCGTTTGTCGGCGTCGATGCCCGTGAGGTGGATGGTGGCCCGGCCCTTGTAGCGGCTGTTCAGGCTGAGAAGGACGGCGGTGAACGCCTCGACAGGGCCGGCGGCGGCCAGGGAGCCGGCGTCGAAGGGGCGCAGGTCGGGGATCCTGCGGATGAGGTCGGCGGTGGCCTGCATGGCTTCCGGGTGGTCGCTGCAGATCAGCACGTCGCCCTCGGCCGGCTTGGTGAGGTCGCCGAGCGAGCGGGCGGGCAGGTGGTGGAAGGCGGCCGACACCAAGGAGTCCGGCAGCTCGACCTGCACGCCGGCGGCCACCGAGCCGCCGGGGGGTTGGACCGCCTGGAGCTCGCCGTCGACCTTGGCCAGGGCGTTGCCCATGGAGACGACGACCTTGCCCGCCAGTTCCGCCCGCAGGCCGGCGGCCGTCCCCGCCGCCGCGTCCCACGGGGTGGCCAGGACGACGAGGGGCGCGGCGGCGGCCTCGGGATTGGCCCCCGGCTGGATGCCCAGGTCCCGGTCGGGCCACTTCTTGTGGATCTCGTCCACGATCTCCTGCGCCCGCTCCGCCGACCGCGACCCGATGACCACTTGCAGGCCGACCGATGCCAGCCTGGCCGCGAGCGCCCGGCCGGCCGGCCCGGTGCCCCCCACAATGCCTACGTCCATGCTCGACACACTGTCATGCGTCGGGCGAATACTCGATTCGGCGGTACCTTCGGCCTTCTTGACCACCTTCTGCCACGGCGTGGCCAGCGCCGACCCCCTTCCCGACGGCGTGGTGCTGTGGACCCGGTGCACGACCGGGGGGGCGGAGCCCGTGGCCGTCGACTGGTGGATCGGGACGGCGCCCGACGAGGTCGTCGCCAGGGGTACCGCCGAAGCCTCGCCCGAGAGGGACTTCACCGTGCACGTGGACGTCCGCGGCCTCGAGCCGGCGACGGCGTACTGGTACGGGTTCACCTGTGGCGACGAACGGTCACCGATCGGGCGTTCCCGGACGGCGCCGGCGCCGGACGGCCCCGACGCCCACCTCCGCCTCGGCCTTGTGTCCTGCTCCTACTGGTCGTGCGGGTTCTTCAACGCCTACGCCAACCTGGCCACTCGGGACGTGGACCTCGTCGTGCACGTCGGCGACTACATCTACGAGAACGACGTGATGAGCCGGAGCCCGCGGGCCGTCCGGGCCCACCGGCCCGCGGGCCGGCTCCGCACTCTCGAGGACTACCGGGTTCGATACGCCCAGTACCGCACCGACCCCGACCTGCAGGCCCTGCACGCCGCCCACCCGGTGGCCACGGTCTGGGACGACCACGAGCTGGCCGGCGGCACGTGGCGAGGGGGCGCCCGCGCCCACGATCCCGAGTGGCTCGGGCCCTGGGAGCTCCGGCGGGCGGCGGCGGTGCAGGCCTACCGGGAGTGGATGCCGATGCGCCGGCCTGGGACTGAGTCGGTGTACCGGGCTTTGCATCTCGGCCCCCTCGCCGACCTGGTGCTCCTCGACACCCGGATGATCGGCCGGGACGAGCCGGTGCTCAACTCCGACCGACCGGTGCTGAAGGTCCGCCCCGAGCCGCGATCACTGCTCGGCGACGAACAGTGGCGGTGGCTGGAGGGGCAACTTTCGGCCTCCAGTTCCCGGTGGTTGCTCGTCGCCAACCAGGTGATGATGGCACCGCTGCGGGCGCTGAACGTGGCCGGCGGGCTGGGCGTGAACGGCGGCCAGTGGGATGGCTACCCGGCAGAGCGGGAGCGGTTCTACGCCCTGCTGCAGCGGACGGGATGGGGCTCCGACGCCGCCGTCCTGAGCGGCGACATCCACTCGTCATGGGCTGCCGAGCTGCCCGTCGGGGCGGAGTTCGTGACCCCCAGCGTGACCACGGACAGCTTCGCCGAGACCGTGTTCCCGCCGGTCCCGGGGCTGTCCGCCGTCGCCCGGCGCATCTTCCTGTCCCAGAACCGCCACATGCGCTTCGCCGACCTGGACCACCACGGCTACGTCACCGTCGACGTGACCCCCGAGCGGCTCCAGGCCGACTGGTGGCACCTCGACACCATCGCCCGCCGGCCTTCGGGGGAGAGGTGGGCCGGCGGCTGGTCGCTGGTCCACGGCGAGCTGGGTTTGCGGCGGGCCGGTGCGCCGGCGCCCTCAGTCGCCGGCGAGCTGGCGCACTGACGCCGCGCTGAGCTGGGCCAGGGTGAGGTAGCGGGCCCCCATGGCCTCGGCCAGCTCCGCGGCCAGGCCCAGGCGGGTGGGCCCGTCCTCGGCGTCGACCACAACGGCGGGCACTTTGCGACGGCGGACCTCGTCCGCCGCCTCCTTGGCCGCCACCAGGGGGTCTTGGCCCTCGGGGCCGGCGGTGGCCCGGCCGTCGGAGACGAGCACCAGCAACGGGCGGTCGGCGGGGTGCTGGGCGAGGGCCAGGGCGGTGTGGATGCCGGCGGCCAAGGGCGTGCGCCCGCCGGTGGGCAGGTCGGCGAGGCGGGCCTTGGCCACCTCGACGCTGCCGGTGGGGCGGAGCGCCACGTCGGCGCCCTCGCCTCTGAAGGTGACGAGGGCGACCCGGTCCCGGCGCTGGTAGGCGTCGAGCAGGAGGCCGAGGACGGCGCCCTTGGCCGCCTCCATGCGGGTCTCGGCACCCATCGAGCCCGAGGCGTCGACGGCGAGGATGACCAGGTTGCCGGCCCTTTGCTCGCGGACCGCCTCCCGGACGTCGGCGGCGGCGACCAGCGGGCCACCGCTGTCGTCGGCGACCCGCCGGGCGGCGGCGGCCCGGATCGTGGGGCCCACGGCGACTGACTGCACACCGGCGGTCGGCTCGCGACTGCCCACGAGGCGGCCCCGTGGCCCCTCGACCATCGAGCGCCGGCCGCCGGCGCCAGGGGCGGCGGTGCGGGGTGCTTCGAGGCGGCTGGTCCGCTCGGGCGCCTCGTCGGGTTGGGCGACGCGGTCCTCCTGCTGCTCCTCGCCGGCCGCCTGTTCCAGGGCCTGGTCGAGCTCTTCCTGGGGCATGCCGGGATCGTCGAAGGGGTGCCGGCGCCGGCGGTGGGCCAGGGCCAGCGGCGCCACCCGGCGCACGTCGTCGACCGTGGCCGTGCCCCGGCCCTCGAGGCCGGCGAGGGCGGCGGCGGCCCGGCAGATCACCAGGTCGGCCCGCAGCCCCTCGGCACCCACCGACGTGCACAGGACGCTCACGGTGTGGACCAGCTCGTCGGGCAACGCCGCCGGCTGGTTGGCAGGCAGGGGCTCGTCGGGCCAGGCGGCGGCGAAGGCGGCGGGATCGGCGTCGAACGCCATGCGCCGGCGCACGGCCTCCGCCCGCTCGGCGGGGTCGGCCGGCGCCAGCACGTCGGCGGCGAGACCGAAGCGGTCGAGGAGCTGGGGGCGGAGGTCGCCCTCCTCGGGGTTCATCGAGCCGATGAGCACGAAGCGGCTCGGGTGGATGTGGGAGACGCCCTCCCGCTCGACCCGGTTCACCCCGGACACGGCGACGTCGAGCAGCACGTCAACCAGGTGGTCGGGCAGCAGGTTGACCTCGTCGACGTAGAGCACGCCGCCGTGGGCTGCGGCCAGGAGGCCGGGCGAGAAGCGGACCTCGCCGCCGGTCAGCGCCGCGGCGAGGTCGATGGAGCCGACGAGGCGGTCCTCGGTCGTGCCGATGGGCAGCTCGACGAACGGAGCGTGTTGGGCGAGCAGCCGGGCCAGGCCCCGCGCCAGGGTGGTCTTGGCCGACCCCTTCTGGCCCCGGAGCAGCACGCCGCCGATCGCCGGCTCGGCCGCCGCCAGCAGCAGGGCCAGCTTGGCCTCGTCCTGGCCGACGACGGCCGCAAACGGGAACTGGTGACGATCCGTGGGTTCCGGACCCCACTTTTCGTCACCAGTTCGATGGGGGCGTCCGGTCACCGGCCCTCCTCCCAGCCCTCGGCTTCGAGCAGCGCGCTGCGCAACGTGGCCAGCGCCTCGGGCGAGGCGTCCCACAGGCCGCGGTCCTTGGCCTCCAGCAGGCGTTCGGCGATCGAGCGCAGGGCCCACGGGTTGGACTGCTCGAACAGCTTGCGGACCGCGGGGTCGGCCACGTAGGCCTCCGTCACCCGCTCGTACATCCAGTCCTCGACCACGTGGGCGGTGGCGTCGTAGCCGAACAGGTAGTCGACGGTGGCGGCCATCTCGAAGGCCCCCTTGTAGCCGTGGCGGCACATGGCGCCGATCCACTTGGGGTTGAGCACCCGGGTGCGCACGACCCGGGCCGCCTCCTCGGCCAGCGACCGTACCTTGGGTTCCGCCGGATTGGCGGAGTCGCCGAACCAGGCCTTGGGCTCTTCGCCGCCGCGCAACGAGCGGATGGTGGCGATCATCCCGCCGTGGTCCTGCAGGTAGTCGTCGGAGTCGAAGATGTCGTGCTCCCGGTTGTCCTGGTTCTTGACCGCCACCTCGATGAGGGAGAACCGCCGCTCCATGGCCTCCGCCGCCGGCGCCCCCATCGCCGCCCGGCCGTAGGAGTAGCCGCCCCACGCGGTGTAGACGGCGGCCAGGTCGGCGTCGTCGTCCCACTGCCGGGACTCGATGAGACTGAGGATCCCTGAGCCGTAGGCGCCGGGCTTGGAGCCGAAGATGCGGGGATCGTCGTCGAAGCCGGCCAGGCGGACGGCGTCGTCGAGCAGGGCGATCACGTGGGGGAAGGCGTCGCGGAAGAAGCCGGAGATGCGCAAGGTGACGTCGACCCTCGGCCGGCCCAATTCCGCTTCGGGGATGAGCTCGATCCCCGTGACCCGGCCCGACTCCTCGGCCCACACCGGGCGCACGCCGAGAAGGGCCAGGGCCTCGGCCACGTCGTCGCCGCCGGTGCGCATGGCCGCCGTTCCCCACACGACGAGGCCGACGGTGGCCGGCGGGCGGCCCTCCTCCTTCATGTGGCGATCGACGAGCCGGTCGGCCAGCTTCTGGCCGACGTCCCACGCCAGCCGGCTGGGGACGGCCTTGGGGTCGACGGAGAAGAAGTTGCGGCCGGTGGGCAGGACATGGGCCATACCTCTGGTGGGAGCGCCGCTGGGGCCGGCGGGGACGTGGCGGCCGTCCAGTGCTTTGAGGGTGTTGGTGAACTCGTCGGTGGTGCGGCGCAGGTTCGGGACGAGCCGGTCGCACACCCAGCGCAGCGTCGGGAGGTCGCCGGCGTAGGCCCAGCCGTCGGACTGGATGGCGGCCAGCGTGGCCCGGGCCTCGGCCTCGGCGGCGTCGGTGTCGTGGCGGGTGGCGTCGGTGGGCCGGCGCAGGGCCGGCACGTCGCCCTGGGGCAGGCGGGTCATGGCCAGGACGAGGTCGAGCTCCGCTTCGCCCTCGGGTGGGCGGCCCAGGATGTGGAGGCCGCCACGGATCTGGGCGTCCTTGAGCTCGCACAGGTAGCCGTCGACGTGGAGCACGAGGTCGTCGAAGTCGTCGCCCTCGGGGCGGTCGGTCACGCCCAGGTCGCGATGGATCTCGGCCAAGACGAGGAGCTCCCACACCTGGGCCCGGATGGCCGGGAGCTTGGCCGGGTCGAGGGCGGCGATGGACGCGTGCTCGTCGAGCAGGGCTTCGAGGCGGGCGACGTCGTCGTAGGAGTCGGCCCGGGTCATGGGCGGGAGGAGGTGGTCGATGATGACCGCGTGGGCCCTGCGCTTGGCCTGCGTGCCCTCGCCGGGGTCGTTGACGACGAAGGGGTAGACGAGGGGCAGGTCGCCGAGGGCGGCGTCGGGGAAGCAATCGGCCGAGAGGCCGACGCCCTTGCCCGGCAGCCACTCGAGCGTGCCGTGCTTGCCGGCGTGGACGACGGCGTGGGCGCCCCACGCCTCCTCCAGCCACCGGTAGAAGGCGAGGTAGTGATGGGTCGGCGCCAGGTCGGGCGAGTGGTAGACGGCGATGGGGTTCTCGCCGAAGCCCCGGGACGGCTGGATGGCCACGAGCACCCCGCCGAGGTCGACCCCGGCGAAGGCGAACTCGTCCTCCGGCGGGCCCCAGGTCTCGGTCACACTCGGGGGTGCCACGTACCGTTCGGCCGGCCAGCGGCCGCAGATGCCACCGTCGGCCAGCTCGGCCATGAGGGCGTCGCCGTCGTCGGGGATGCGGTCGACGCGATAGCCGGCGTGACGGAGCTCGTGGAGCAGGTCGACCACCGACGCCGGCGTGTCGAGGGCCACCGCGTTGCCGATACGGCTCTTCTTCGTTGGGTAGGCGGAGAGGACGACGGCGACGCGCTTGTCGCCGTTGGGCACCCGGCGCAGCGACGCCAGGCGGGTGGCCAGGCCGGCGATCCGGTCGACACGGTCGGGGACGATGCGGTAGGCGGTGACCGGGGCGCCCAGCTCGTCGCCGTCGTCGACGACCTCCTTGAACGAGAACGGCACGCCGATGATGCGGCCGTCGAACTCGGGGATGGCGACGCTCATGGCCACGTCGATGGGGGTGAGACCGGCGCTGTTCTGTTGCCAGGCGGCGGCGGGCTGGGTGGCGGCGACCGCTTGGAGGACGGGCACGTCGAGGGCGGCGAGGGCGGAGGCGTCCCAGTCGTCGCCGTCGCTCACGCCCATGGCCAGCACGGTGGTGACCAGGGCGTCCACCCGCTCGAGGATCTGAAATACCCCTGGGTCGGCGCGCAGGGAGTAGCACCACACCGGCAGGGCGTTGGCGCCCTTGGCCTCGATGGCGGCGCAGAGGTCCTCCACGAATCTCGTGTTGCCGGCCAGCACGTGGGCCCGGTAGAAGACGACGCCGACCGTCGACTTCGACGGGTCGTGCGCCGGCGTCCCCAGGACGCCGAACGCCGGAACCGCGGCCGGCGGCTGGTGCGGGTAGCCGGCGACGAAGCGCAGCAGCTGCTCGGTGTTGGCCAGCCCGCCGTGGGCCAGGTACTCGAAGGCCCGGGCGACGGTGGCCGCCGGCGCAGTGGACAGGGCGGTCATTTCGGCGTCCGGCGTTCCTTCTCCGCCGAAGGCGAGCAGGGGGACGCCGGCGTCGATGCAGCGCCGGCGCAGCTCGTCGAACTGCTCCTCCCACGCCCGGCGCCCGCCGAGCAGGCGGATGAGCACCATGGTGACGCCGGCCAGGTCGGGTACGTCGACCGGCCGGGCCGCCCGCAGGGGTGGGAAGCCGGCGGGCAACCCCTCGACCACCGACCGTAGGGCGAGGATCTCGGTGTCGGCGTTGGTCAGGACGAGGATCAAATGGATTCCTTCAAGATGGTCTCGACGGCGGCGAGGTCGAGGTGGGCTTCGAGCATGTCGGCGAGGCGGTCGAGCTGGGCTTCCCGGGCGGCGGCGAACGACACGCCGGACGGTTCGATCCCGAGGAAGGCGGCGCGGAAGCCGTCGTCCTCGAACAGCCCGTGGAGGGTGGTGCCGGAGAACCGCCCGTTGCGCGTGCCCTCCGGGTGGGCGCCGTAGGCGTCGTCGAGGGTGATCCAGGGGTCGGCGCCGGTGACCCGCCCGTGGTGGATCTGGTATCCGGAGACGCGCTGACGGAGGGCGAAGCCTCGGCGCTGGCGGGTGACCTTCGCCGGCTCGAAAACGGTCTCGGCGTCGAGCCAGCCGAGGCCTTCGACGGTGCCGCGCCGCGACTCGACGTCGTCGGTGATCGTGCGGCCCATCATCTGGTAGCCGCCGCAGATGCCGAGCACGGGGGCGCCGCACGCTTCGATGGCGGTGTGCAGGCCCCGGCCGCGGAGCCACTCCAGGTCGGTGACGGTGGCCTTCGTCCCGGGCAGCACGACGAGGTTCGGGCGGCCGAGCGCGGGGGCGCTGTCGACGAACCGCACGCCCACCGCCGGCTCCATGGTCAGGGGGTCGAGGTCGGTGAAGTTGGCGATGCGGGGGAAGCGGATGACGGCGACGTCGAGCGCCTCGCCGCGGGCCGGCGCCACCTCGGGCAGCGCGAGCGAGTCCTCGGCGTCGAGGGACACGCCGTGCAGGTAGGGCAGGACGCCGAGGGTGGGCACGCCGCAGCGCCGCTCCAGCTCCGCCGGTCCCTCGGCCAGCAGGGCAGGATCGCCCCGCAGCTTGTTGACGACGAACCCCCGCACGAGGGGGCGGAGGTCGTCGGGCAACAGTGCGACCGTGCCGAAGAAGGCGGCGAACACCCCGCCCCGGTCGATGTCGCCCACCACGATGGCGGGCACGCCGGCGGCCTTGGCCAGGCGCAGGTTGACGATGTCGGAGCCCAGCAGGTTGATCTCGGCCGGGCTGCCGGCGCCTTCGAGCAGGACGACGTCGAACCGGGACCGAAGGTCGGCCAGGGCATCGAGCACCGTCTGGAAGAGGCCCGGCTTCTCGGCCTGGTAGGCGGCGGCGTCGAGGTGCCCCGCCGGCCGCCCCATCACGACGACCTGGCTCGTGCGCTCCCCCGTCGGCTTCAGGAGGATGGGGTTCATGGCCACCTCGGGCACGGCGCCGGCGGCCAGCGCCTGCACGCCCTGGGCCCTGCCGATCTCGTGGCCCGACGGGGTGACGTAGGAGTTGTTGGCCATGTTCTGGGCCTTGAACGGGGCCACGCTGACGCCCCGCCGAAGCAGGACCCGGCACAGGCCGGCGACGACCGAGCTCTTGCCCACGTCGCTGGCCGTGCCGCACACCATCAGCCCGCCGGGCACAGGACCTCCTGGAGCCGGGCGAGGCCGGCGTCGTCGGGCACGGCGATGCGGACGTGGTCGGGCAGGCCGAAGCTGGCGCAGTCCCGCACGAGGATCCCCTGCGGCGCCAGCCGGTCACGAAGACCCGGCGCCCGGACCAGGACGTAGTTGGCGTCCGACGGTTGGGGGTCGAGGCCGGCGCGGTGCAGCACCTTGACCAGCCGGTCGCGCAGGGCGGCGACGCCGGCCGCCCACGCCGGCAGGGCGACGGCCTCCAGCAGGTCGGGCAGGGCGGCGCAGACGAGCCCATTGACCGACCACGCCGGCTGCCGCAGCCCACCCACGCCGAGGACGTAGCCCACCCGCAGGCCGGGGCACGCCAGCAGCTTGGTCAGGCTGCCGACCACCATGGGCGCGCCGCTGGTCCACCGCCCGGTGGCCAGCGGGTAGAAGGCCTCGTCCCAGACGTCGGCGTGACCGGTCGCCAGCCGGCCCGTGGGGTTGTGCGGGTTGGACCGCCACAGCGGTCCGCCGCCCCGGGGGTACAGGCTGAAGTCCGGCTCCTCCACCCGCCCGCCCAGCTCGGCGGCGACAAGGGCGATGGCCTCCGCTCCCCCGTTGGTCAACAGCAGCCGGTCGGGGTCGACGCCCATGGCCGCCGCCAGCGCCGCGGTCGCCCGAGCGGGATCGGGATAGCGCCGGAGGGCGTCGAGGTGCTTGCCCACAAACTCGCCGGCGTCGGGGGCCAGCGGGTTGAGGCTGGCCGACAGGTCGAGGACCGCGGCGGGGTCGACGCCGAGCGCCGCCGCCAGCCGGGCCCCATCGCCCCCATGGTCGCCGGCGGGGATCACTCGCGTACCCCCATGGTCGTGATTCGGCCCGAAAACGCCAAGGTCACGACCATTGCGGCACAGACGTCACGGGAGAGGGCGACGGCGCGGGCGATGTCGCCCGCCTCCGCCGGCCGGCCGGTGCCGAGGGGCGGGCGGAGCTCGACGCGGTCGCCGTAGCGGTTCTCGCCGCCGAGACGCAGGCCCAGGGCGGCGGCGAAGGCGGCCTCGGCCACGCCGGCGTTGGGCGAGGGATGGGCCGGCGCCTGCGTCCGCACCGCCGTCCACACCGAGCGGGCCATCGCCGGGCGCACGCCGGCCACCAGGACGGCGGTCACCCGGGCCGGCACCCAGCCGGCGAGGTCGTCGAGGCGGGCGCTGGCCCAGCCGTAGCGCTCGTACCGCGACGACCGGTGACCGACCATGGCGTCGAGGGTGTTGACCGCCCGGTAGCCCAGCGCTCCCGGAGCGCCGGCCACCGCGGCCCACAGCGCGGGGGCCACGACCGCGTCGACGGTGTTCTCGGCCACCGACTCCACCACCGCCCGGGCCACCTCCTTCTCGTCCAGTGCCGACGGATCGCGGCCCACGAGCGCCGGCAGCAAGGCCCGGGCCCGGTCGAGGTCGCCGGCATCGAGCGCGTCGCCGACGGCCGTGGCCGCGGTGCCCAACGCCCGGCCGGCGACGGCAACCCAGGTGGCAAGGGCGGTTGACCCGACAAGGCCGCCGGCGCCGGCACCGAGGCCGGCGCCGATCAGGGCGTGGGCGACACCCGCGCCCCGATTGTCCCGGTACAGCCGGCGCTCGACCACCCGCATGACCCGCCCGAAGGCGACGACGGGGTGGACCACCGCCGGCGGCTCGCCGAAGAGCCGGTCCGCCACCAGCCCGGCGGCCACGCCGCTCACCATCGCGCCGCCGCCGCCAGCAGGCCGGCCGTCTCCCCGATCATCCCCGCCGCCCCCAGGACGTCTCCGGTGAACCCGCCGAGCCGGCGCAGGGCGAGGGCCACCACGGCCAGGGCCACGACGAGCACCACGCCGGCCACCGGGACCCGCCGCCGGCCGCCATCGAGGAACGCACCGGCCAGCCCCCCGGGCCGGGCGTATGGCACCGTCCCCGCCACCACGGCCATCAGAAAACGCGACCCACACCAGAGTGCGGCCAGAAGCAACGGCGCCGGCGCCAGCGTCGCCAGCGCCGTCCACCTCAGCAGGAGCACCACGACGGCCACCCCCACGCCGAAGGCCCCCGCCGCCGGATCGGCCATGACCTCGAGGCGCCGGGCCCGGTCCATGGGAGCCAACAGCCCATCGCCGGAGTCCACCAGGCCGTCGAAGTGCAGCATGCCGGTCAGCGCCAGGTCGGCGGCGACCACGACCGCAGCGGCCACCGGCGCCGCCCACAACCCCTCCGCCAGCCACCAGATCCCGCCCAGCACCAGCCCGAGCACGGCCCCCACCACGGGGAACCAGGCCAGCGCCGCCGGCGACGGCGCCACCGCGCCGCCCATCGGGGTCAGGAAGGAGAGCGCCCGGCGCATCAGGCGGGGTCGAGCCTGAGCACCCGGCCGGCGACGACCAGCAACGCCTCGTCGGCCACTGACGACACGGCCTGGTTCACCATGCCCAAGGCGTCACGGAACCGGCGGCCTTCCTCACTCGACGGGTGGACGCCGAGACCGACCTCGTCGCTGACGGCGATCACGTCGCCGTCGTGGCTGCCCATGGCCAGGCACAGACCGGCGGTGTCGACCGCGAACCCCGTGGCGCCGGCCACCCACGTCGTCAGGCTGTCGACGAGCAAGGTGCCCCGCTCGACCGCCCGCACCCCGCCGACCAGGTCGGAGGTCTCCACGGTGGTCCACGACGCCGGCCGGCGGGCCCGGTGGGCGGCGACGCGGGCTGCCATGTCGGCGTCATCCCCGCCACCCATGAAGGTGGCCAGGTAGGTCACCGGTCCGGCGCCGGCCAGGCGCTCGGCCACCGCCGACTTCCCGGACCGCGCTCCTCCCAGCACAAGGGTGATCACCGCAACCCGGCCCGCACCGCTCCGTGCACGGCCCGGGCCAGCCGGGCGCCCCACGTCGACCGGGGCCCCCCGAACGCATGGGGCGGCCCCTCCTCGGGGCAGGCGATGCACACGGCGTCGGTCGCGGTCCCGGTCCCGCCGACGCCGGCTTCGAACAGCGCCTGGGACTTGGCCTCGGTGGCCGTCGCCACCGCGTTCACCAGCGCGGCGTCGGACAGCCGCTCCGGCAGGAGCACGACCAGGTTGATCGTCCCGACCAGGCTCACGGGCCCCACGGCGTCGGGCGCCGCCGCCCACATGGGATGCCCCAGGCCGACGGTGGCGAAGACCTCCACGCCGGCCTCGGTCACCGACGAAACCGACCGCACGTCGGCCGCGGTCAGCATGCCCACCCCTCGCCCTCTCAGCCCGAGGGACACGCCCAGACGCGACAGGTGGTGATCAGGGTCACGCCGGCCGTAGCTCATCGGGACCTGGGCGTTGACCACCCACCGCCGCACCCCGATGCCGCCGCCGTGGGGCGCCGAGGCCACCATCCGCAGCGGGGTCGGCGCCCGCCACACCAGCACGGGAAAGGCGCGACCGCCCTCCTGCCGGGATCGAACCTGCATTTCCACGTCCACGCGACCTTTCTCCCGGCGGATGCCGTACAGGCAGGTCTCCTGGCTTCCGGATCAACGCTCGCCCCGGCCTTCCCGTCCCTGCGGACCGTGGCCACTGCGTGAGGTCTGCTCCCCGGTGACAGTTGCGGGACAGCCCCGGATTCACACCGGGTTCCCTGCGCTGCGGGGGAGAGCATACGCTCCCGGCGTGGCCCGGGCCGAGTCGATCGTGCTGGTCAACACCGGCTACGGCAAGGGCAAGTCGTCCGCCGCCTTCGGCGTCATGGGGAGGGGCTGGGCCCGGGGGTGGCGGGTCGGCGTGGTGCAATTCATCAAGAGCGGGAAGTGGAAGACCGGCGAGCGCAAGCTGGCCGACCACCTGGGCATCGAGTGGCACACCCTGGGCGACGGCTTCACCTGGGAGTCCACCGACCTCGACGAGACGGCGGCCAAGGGCCGCCACGCCTGGGAGGTCGCCGCGACCAAGCTGGCCTCGGGCGACTTCGACCTCCTCATCCTCGACGAGCTCACCTACGCGGTGAAGTACGGCTGGGTCGACGTGGCCGACGTCGTCGCCGGCGTGCGGGGCCGAGCCCCCCACACCAACGTGGTCATCACCGGCCGGGATGCCCCCGACGAGGTCATCGAACTCGCGGACACGGTGACCGAGATGCGCAAGGTCAAGCACGCCTACGACCAGGGAATCAAGGCCAAGAAGGGAATCGAGTACTGAGCGCCGAGGAAGCTCCACTTCCGACGGCGAAGTATTGACAGGTCGCAGTAGAGTCAGGGTCGTGGGGGACGGGTACGACCTGACGCACCGCGACGAGTGGGCGATCCAGTGCATGGAGCGCCAGCTGGTCGTGATGGACGACCTTGCGGCTCGGGCCGGCGACGCCCGAGCGTGGCTGGCTCTGGAGCGCCAGGCCAACAGCTACCTCCGCCACCTAGGCACCTGGCTGGCCAAGGACCGCATCTTCCCGGGCGCCCGGTCCGAGATGGCGGACCACAAGGCGGCGCTCGAGGCCTACGTCGGGCGGGCACAACAGGAAGTCGCCGGCGTCGACCCTGAAGTCCTCGAGGCCACCCGCGCCGGCCTGGGACTGCGGCTGGCGGTGATCGGCAAGGGCGGCGCCGGCAAGACGGTGACCTCCTCCACCCTGGCCCGGATCCTCGCCCGCAAGGGTCGCAAGGTCTTCGCCGCCGACCTCGACGTCAACCCCGGCCTGGCCATCAGCCTCGGCCTCCCCGCCAGCGCGGGCGGCATGCCGCCGGGAACCATCGAGGAGCACCCCGGCTCCATCTACGGCTGGCAGCTCACCGGCGACATGACCCCGATCCAGGTGGTGGAGAAGTTCGCCGCCACCGCTCCCGACGGCGTCCGCTTCCTGGGGTTCGGCAAGATCGGCCCCGCCTCCGAGGGCGCCGGCGCCGACAAGTCGGCGGCCAAACAGTCGGTGGCCGCCCTCGTCCACCTGCTGCTGGGCATCGGCGAGCCGGACTGGGACGTCATCGCCGACCTCGAAGCGGGGCCGACAACGCCGTTCGAGCGCTACCACGCCTTCTCCGAGGACGTGATCGTCGTCGTGGGGCCGGCGTGGCGCTCGGCCATGACCGCCCGCCGGCTCCTGCCCATGGCCGAGGGCCGCCGCCTCACCTTCGTCTCCAACCGCTTCCGCGACGAGCCCGACCACCCCGGCATGCCGGCCCGGGTCCGCATCCCGTTCGACCCCGAGCTGGCCGAGGTGGAACGTCAAGGCCTGGCCCCGCTCGACGCCTGTCCCGACTCACCCGCAATCATCGCCATCACCCGACTCGCCGAAATGTTCGTGAACCAGGAGGTACCGGTATGAAGATCGCCGTCTGTGGCAAGGGCGGATCGGGCAAGAGCACGATCTCCGGCGCCCTGGCCCGCCACCTGGCCCGCCAGGGCCACAAAGTCGTGGCCCTCGACTGCGACCCGAACCCGAACCTGGGGATATCCCTCGGCGTCGCACGCGAGAGCGTCGAATCGATGAGCCCCATCCTCAACGCCCTTCTCGACTCCGGCCACACCCACAAGGACCCCAAGATCGAGGCCGAGGTGCTGCTCGACCGCTACGGCGTCGACGCCCCCGAGGGCATCCGGCTGGTCGCCACCGGCAAGATCGAGCGTCCGTCCGACGCCTGCCTGTGCTGTGGGTCGCACAACACCACCCGCCAGTTCTTCGGCGAGCTCGGTGCCGACGACCGCATCGTGCTGGCCGACCTCGAAGCCGGCCTCAACGACCTCATCTGGGCCAAGCCGGGGGCCGACGACGTCGTGCTGGCCGTCACCGAGGGCAGCGCCAAGTCGGTGGAGATCGCCCGCCGGGCGTGCCGGCTGGCCGAGGAGCTGGGCGTCCGCCGCATCATCGGCATCGCCAACCGCACGGTGAGCGACGTCGACGCCAAGCGCGTCGGCGAGGAGCTGGGCGTGGAGATGTTCGTGGTGCCCGAGGACCGGGCCGTCGAGGACGCCGACCACCTCGGCGTCGCAGCCATGGACGCCGACCCCACGTCGCCGGCCATGGTGGCCATCGGCGAGCTGGCCCAGCGCATCACCCGGTAACCCTCTGTAGCTCCCTGCGCCCGAAGGGCGCCCTTCCGGTCCGGGCGTGTGCGCGCCGGATCCCCGAGCGCAGTCGCTAACGTCCGCCTGGTGCGGATCCGGATGGGGCTGGCCATCGCCGCGGCCGTGGCCGGAGCCGCCGCGGTCGTGCTCGGGCTGAGGGGCGGCGACACCACCCTGCGGCCCCGACCGTTCCAGCCGGTGACGGAGACGCCCCAGCTGTCGATCGACGTCAACACATCACCGGTGGTCGCCGTCGACGCCCGCCGGCCGGACGTCATGGCCGTCGCCGGCCGGGTGGACGCCCCCCGGCTCAACTGCACAGTGGCGGTGACCACGACGGGCGGCGACGCCTGGCGGCCGCTGGAACTGCCGCCGGCGCCCGGCGCCGACAACTGCTTCTGGCCGGCGGTGGCCTTCGACGGCGACGGCAACCTGCTCGTGCTCTACACGCCCACCGGCGGCCCGTTCAACCTGCCTACCGGCCTGTGGCTGCAGCGCTTCACCACCGAGCTGGCCACCGACGGCCCGCCGGTACGGGTGGGCGGCGCCCTGACGTTCCAGCCCCGGCTGGCGGTGGAGGGCCGGCGGGTGCTGGTGGCCTGGATCGCCGCCACCGAGGAGCGGGCCACCAAGTTCCTCGGCTTCGGCCCGCCGCCCAACCCGATCCTCCTGGCCCGCTCCGACGACGGCGGGCGCACCTTCTCCCCACCGATCACGGTCAGCGAGCCGAACCGGCTGGCCGTGCAGCCCACCCTGCTGGCGGGCCCGGGCGGTGAGGTCGTCGTCGGCGCCCTGGACCTGGTCGACGACCGGTTCACCTACCAGACAGCCCACGAGGGCAGGCCCGGCCCGGCGCCGTCCGGGCCCTGGCGGCTCGTCCTCTGGCGTTCGGGCGACGGCGGGGCCACGTTCGGTCCGGCGGCCACGGTGGCCGAGGGCGTGGTCCCGCCCCAGCGGGTGCTGATCGATCTGGCGCCGGCGCCGGCGTTCGCCCTCGACCCCCCGCGCCGCCGCACCTACGCGACATGGGAGACGGGCCGCGACGTGATGCTGTCGCGCTCCGACGACGGCGGGACGACGTGGACACCACCCCGCCGGGTGGGGCCGGCGGCCGGCGGCCAGTTCCTGCCCGGCGTCGCCGTCGCACCCGACGGCCGGGTCGACGTGGCCTACTACGACCGCAGCCGAGATCCCGACGACGTGCTGGCCGAGGTCGTGCTGGCGTCGTCGGCGGACGGAGGGAAGTCCTTCGTCACCAAGGTCGTCTCCGAGCGCTTCGACTCGATGGTCGGTTCGTTCACCGGGGAGGACGTGATGCTCGGCAGCCACGTCGCCGTGTCCGCCCAGGCTGCGACCACGACCGTCGTCTGGCCCGACACCACCCGCGGCAACCGGACGACGAACGTCGTCGACCTGGTGTCGGCGACGGTGGAGGTGCGAGCCGGCGCCGGCGCCCGGGTGCCCTTCGTCGCCGGCGGGGCGCTGCTGCTCGTGTCGGCTATCGCCCTGCCTTGGCTTGGTTCAACAGTTCCTCGAGGCGAACGGCTTGCACGCCGCCGATGAGTTTGGCCGCCACCATCCCGTCGGGGCTGATCAGGAACGACTCCGGGATGCCGGCGACGCCATAGTCGAGGGCGACCCGGCCCTTGGGGTCGGTGAGCATGGGCCACGCTCCCCCCTCCTTGTCCCGGTACTCCCGCACCGCCTGGGTGTTGTCGCTGTAGACCACGCCGAGGACGGCGGCATCGCCGACCGCCTCGTGGGCCTCGGCGAACTTGATGAGCTGCGGGTGCTCCACGCGGCAGGGCACGCACCAGGTGGCGAAGAAGTTGACGACCACCCACTTCCCCTTCAGGTCGGCCAAGGACGCCGGCGTACCGTCGACCGTCGTACCCTCGATGGCCGGCGCCGACTTGCCGACGAGGGGCGATGTGCCGATGCGGGTGGCGGCCGGCTGGCGGCTGGCCAGGACGGCGACGAGTATGAAAACCGGCACCGCGACGGCCACTGCGATCCACAGCACCTTGCGGCTCTTGCGCAGGGCGACCACGACCGGAGGCGGCGCCTCCTCGTCGGTCGGCGAGGTTTCGGTGATGTCCGTCATACGGGGGGCCATCCGTGCTCGGCGAACCAGCGCTGCAAGGGCTGGAAGTAACCCTGCCAGCGGCCGCTGACGAACAGCAAGCCCACCACGACAAGGAGCGCCCCGCCGGCGACCTCGATGCGCCGGCCGTTGCGCCGGAGCCAACCGAGCGACCGCTGGGCCCGGTTGAACCCGAGGGCCACGGCCACGAACGGCACGCCCAGGCCCATGGAGTACAGGACGAGAAGGACGGCGCCCCACGCCGCCGTCCCGCTGACCGCCGCGGTGGCATAGATGGTGGCCAGGACCGGCCCGAGGCAGGGGGCCCAGCCGGCGGCGAAGGCCATCCCCATCGGGAAGGCCCAGGCCGTTCCCCGGGGCACCCTCGCCAGGTCGATCCGGCGCTCCTTCAGCAGGAACGGGATACGCAGCACCCCCATGGTGGACAGCCCCAGGATGATGATGGGCACGCCAAACCAGCGGACCACGGGGCCACCGTTGGCGAGGAACACCGAGCCCAGCAGCTGGGCCAGGACGCCGAGGACGGTGAAGACGACCGTGAAGCCGGCGACGAACAGCAGCGCAGCCCGCAGGGTGACCATGCGGGCCTGGCGGTCGCCCAGCTCGGAGACGGGGAGGGCCGAGACGTAGGAGAGGTACCCGGGCAGCAGGGGCAGGCAGCACGGGGAGCTGAAGGAGATGACACCGGCCACGACGGCGAACAGAGGCAGTGCGAAGCCGGCGTCCACAGGCCGAGGGTACCGCCGCTCTACGGTATGCCGTGGTTCGCCTCGGCCCTCGACTGGTCATCGCCGGCCCGTCGTCGGGGGTGGGCAAGACCACGGTGGCCACGGGGCTGATGGCGGCGCTGCGCCAGCGGGGGCTGGTGGTGGGGGCGGCCAAGGTCGGCCCCGACTTCATCGACCCCGGATACCACGCCCTGGCCGTCGGGCGGGCGAGCCGCAACCTCGACGCCTGGATGTGCGGGCCCGAAGCCGTGCCCGCCCTGGCCGGCCGGGCCGGGGCCGGCGCCGATCTGCTGGTCGTCGAGGGGGTGATGGGCCTGTTCGACGGGTCGGGCGACCGCTCGGGGCCGGAGGCCAGCACGGCCCAGGTGGCCGGGTTGATCGCGGCGCCGGTCGTGCTGGTGGTCGACGCGTCGGCGGTCGGAGCATCGGTGGCCGCCATGGTGCACGGCTTCGCCACCTTCGATCCGGCGGTGACGGTGGCCGGCGTGATCCTCAACCGGGTGGGCAGCGACAGCCACGACACCCTGTTGCGGGCCGCCCTGGAGCCGGTGGGCGTCCCGGTGCTCGGCGCCCTCCGCCGGTCGGCCGACTACTCCTGGCGGGACCGCCATCTCGGCCTGGTGCCCGTCGTCGAGCAGCCCGACGCCGTCCGCCGGTCGGTGGCGGCCCTGGCGGCGGCGGTCGCCCGGGACTGTGACCTCGACGGGTTGCTGGCGCTCGCCCGCTCAGCGCCGGCGCTGGAGGTCGACGATCCACCGACCGCCCGGCCGCTGAGTCGGGTCCTGCTCGCGGTGGCCGGAGGGCCGGCGTTCAGCTTCACCTACCCCGACAACCTCGAGCGCCTGGCCGAGGCCGGCGCCGAGCTGGTTCCCTTTGATCCCCTCGTCGACGCGCAGCTGCCGGAAGGCGCCACCGGCCTGTACGCCGGGGGCGGGTTCCCAGAGGTCTTCGCCGCCGGGCTGGCCGCCAACCGCCCGCTGCTCGACGACGTGCGGGCCAAGGTGGGCGCCGGCCTGGTCACCTGGGCCGAGTGCGGGGGCCTCCTGTGGCTGGCCCGCTCGCTCGACGGCCACACGCTGGCCGGCGTCCTGCCCGCCGACGGCCGGATGACCGACCGCCTGACCCTCGGGTACCGCCGGGCCCGGGTTCGAACCGTCTCACCGCTCGGCCCCGCCGGTACCGACCTGCGGGGCCACGAGTTCCACTACTCCACCCTCGACCCGGCCGGCGACGCCCTCGACTGGTCGGGCCGGGCCGGCGCCGGCCGCTGCGGGTTCGCCTCCCCCACGCTGCTGGCGTCGTACGTGCACCTGCACCTCGGGGCGGCGCCGGCGCCGGCCGAGGCGATGGTGGCGGCCTGCGTTACGGGATGAGCTTGGTGAGCTGATCGACCACCGGGCGGAGCTTGTCGGGGATCACGCCCTCGTCGGCGGTGACGGTCACGCCCTGGTAGGTCACGTCGTACTGGTAGGCGTCCCGGGCCTGGCGGTCGAGGTAGTTGCGCTGGAGGGTGGTGATCTCGGCCCGCTGCAGGGCGGTGCGCAGGGCGGCAAGGTCGCCGGAGGACAGGGTGCGGGTCGACGCGTTGGGCGACCGGTCGCTGATCACCGTCGCCACACCGAGGGCATCGACCGCAACCCGGTCGTTGGAGCCGGCGATGCCGCCGTAGCGCAGCAGGACCACCATCGGCCCCGACGGCGCCGGCGTCGCCACCGGCCCCCCGTCCTCCTCGGTGCCGCCGCCACCGCCGCCGCACGCCGGCAGCAGGACCACGATGAGAGCGACGAGGAGCTTGCGGAGCACGGGCGTCGCAGCAGCGTACCGGCCGCTACATTGCGACGGACGCCGGCCCGTGCGGAGGGCCGGCCAGCGGGGGAGGCGGACATGGCGACGATCGGACCGGTCAAGCTGGCGCTGAAGGTGAAGGGGGACACGGCCACGGTCGACGTCACCTACGACATCAGGTTCAGCGCCACCGACATGAAGAACAAGCAGGCCTACGAGGAGGAATGCCGGATCATCGGCGACGACAGCAATGCCGGCGACGCCGCAGCCGGAGCCGGCGGTGACGACACGCTGGAGTTCGTCACCCCCCTCTTCAACAAGGACGTGAAACCGGGCAAGACCGAGATGGTCTCGCGGCGCCACAAGAAGTCGTTCCGGGCCCTCGACCTGGACGAGGACAAAGGGTCCATCCCGAATCCCGACGAGATCCGGGCGCGGGTGACCCTGCGGCCGGCGCCGCCTTCAAAGCGCAGGCCGACGCAGCGCCAGAGCCCGATGATCAAGCTCAAGATGGGCTGATCGACCGACGGCGGGTACAGTGGCCGGCGTCTGTCGGGTCGACGAGCCGGTGCGAGTCCGGTGCGGCCGAAGGCCACTGTGACCGAGAGGGAGCCAGAGGTCGGACCGCCAGAGAACCAGTCCGCGTGCCCGAGGGTCGACATGAGCAGCAGAGCGGCGCTCGTCGGCGTGGGCGTAGGCCCCGGTGACCCCGAGCTGCTGACCGTGCGGGCCGTGCGCTCCGTGCGGGAGGCCGACCGGGTGCTGGCGCCGTCCTCCGCGGTGGACGCCGTGGGCCGGGCCGAGTCCATCGTGCGCCAGGCCTGCGCCGGCGTCCGGATCGAGCGGCTGGTGTTCGCCATGGGCGAAGCGGCCGGCTCCATCGACGACGCCGCCAAGACCGTCGTCGCCGGCCTCGACGCCGGCCAGCGGCTGGCGTTCGTCACCCTGGGCGACCCCAACGTCTACAGCACGTTCTCCTCCGTCGCCGCCCGGGTGCGGGAGCTGCGGCCGGACGCGATCGTCGAGACGGTGCCGGGGATCATGGCCTTCCAGGACCTGGCCGCCCGGTCGGGGACCGTCGTGCTGCGCGACACCGAGCGGCTGGCGCTGGTCACCGCCCTCGACGGCCCCGGGGCCCTCGAGGCTGCGCTCGCCGACCCCAGCCAGGCCGTCGTCGTCTACAAGGGTGGCCGCCACCTGCCGGCGATGGCCAAGTCGCTGGTCTCGGCGGGACGGCTCGACGGGGCGGTGGTCGGCGAGCTGCTCGGCCTGCCGGGCGAGCGGGTCGTGCCGGTGACCGAGGCCGCCGAAGGGCCGGCGGCGTACCTGGCGACGGTCATCGTGCCGCCGGCGGGGCGCGGCGGATGATCTCCTTCGTGGGCGCCGGCCCCGGGGCGCCGGACCTCATCACCCTGCGGGGGCGCGACCGGCTGGCGGGCGCGGACGTGGTGGTGTGGGCGTCGTCACTGGTCCCCGACGCGATCCTGGCCCACGCCGGGGCCGGGGCGGCCATCCACGACTCGGCGTCGATGACGCTCGAGGACGTGCTCGCCGTGTACGCGGCCGCAGGGCCGGAGGCGTCGGTCGTGCGGCTGCACTCGGGTGACCCGTCGATCTACGGCGCCATCGGGGAGCAGATCGACTGGTGCGTGGCCAACGAGCGCGACTTCGAGATCGTCCCCGGTGTGAGCTCGCTGGCCGCGGCGTCGGCGGCGGTGGGCCGGGAGCTGACCCAGCCCGGTGTGGCCCAGAGCGTGGTCCTGACCCGCCTGGCCGGGCGGACGGCGGCGTCGATGCCGGCGGGCGAGTCCGTCGCCGCCTTTGCCGCCCACGGCACGACGATGGCGGTGTTCCTTTCCGCAGCCCGGCCGGTCGAGCTGGCGTCCGAGCTGCTGGCCGCCGGTAGCGGCTACACGGCCGCCACGCCGGCAGCGATCGTCGTCCGGGCGTCGTGGCCCGACGAGCGGGTGGTCATGACGACGGTGGGTGACCTCGCCGCCGAGATGGCCGCCCTCGGCACCAAGACCACGGTGCTGGTGCTGGTGGGGCCGGCGCTGGCCGGCGCCGGCGGCCGCAGCCACCTCTACTCCCCCGGGTTCGCCCACATGTTCCGCCGGCGGTCGGTGCCGGGCACCACGGCGGGGCGACCGGCGTGACCGGCCCGGGAGGCCGGTCCATGAGCATTCACGAGGCGGAAGCCGCGTGAGCCCGAGGGGCGGGCTGAGAACGGGCTGGACCACCGGCACGTGCGCCAGCGCGGCGGCCAAGGCGGCGGCGATCGGGCTCACGACCGGGGAGCCGCCGGCGTCGGTGGAGGTCGGCCTGCCCAGCGGCCGGCGGGTCAGCTTTGCCGTGGAAGCCGAGTCGGCCACCCGCTGCGTCGTGGTCAAGGACGCCGGCGATGACCCCGACTGCACCGACCGGGCCCGGATGACCGCCGAGGTGACCGAGGCCGGCGCGCCGGTGCTGCTGGCCGGCGCCGGCGTCGGCACGGTCACCAAGCCCGGCCTGGGCCTCGACGTCGGCACGCCGGCCATCAACCCCGTCCCCCGGCGCATGATCGCCGCCGCCCTGGCCGAGGTCACCTCGTCGCCCCTGGCCGTCACCTTCTCCGTCCCCGGTGGCGACGAGATGGCCGCCCGCACGTCCAACGCCCGCCTCGGCATCGTCGGCGGCATCTCCATCCTGGGCACGACCGGCATCGTGCGCCCGTTCTCGACCGCGGCCTACCGGGCGTCGGTCACCCAGCAGATCGACGTGGCCGCCGCCCAGGGCGCCGCCGAGGTGGTGCTGGCCACCGGCAGCCGATCGGAGAAGGCGGCCATGCGGCTGCGGCCGGACCTGCCCGAGGTCTGCTTCGTCGAGGTCGGCGACTTCACCGGCACCGCCCTGCGCCGGGCCGCCGCCGACGGCATCCGCCACGTCGTGCTGGTGGCCATGGCCGGCAAGATCACCAAGCTGGCCGCCGGCGTGATGATGACCCACTTCCACCGGTCACAGGTCGACGGTGAGCTGCTGGCGTCGGTGGCCCGGGAGAGCGGCTCCTCGTCTGCGGTCATCGCCGCGGCCACCGAGACGGCCACCGCCCGCCACTTCTTCGAGACGGCCATGGCCCACGGCGACGTCGCCCCCCTCCAGCGGGTCTGCGCCCTGGCCCGGGCCGCCTGCGAGGCCCACACCGCCGGCAAGGTGGGGACCGAGGTGGTCATGGTCGACTTCGAGGGCGACGTGGTGGTGGCCCGTGCCTGAACTGCCCATCGTGGTGGCGGGCATGCCTGCGGCGGTGCCCGGGGCCGACCTGTACGTGGGCGGTCGCCGGCACCTCGAGGGAGTGGCGGGCCGCCACCTGCCGATCGGCGGCGAACTGGGGCCGGTGCTCGACGGGATTGCCGCCGAGCCGGGCCGGGTGTGCGTGCTGGCGTCGGGCGACCCCGGGTTCTTCGGCATCGTGCGGGCGCTGGCCGAGCGGTTCGGGCCGGAGGCGCTCGACGTGCGGCCGGCGCCGTCCTCGGTGTCGCTGGCCTTCGCCCGGCTCGGAATGCCCTGGGACGACGCCGTGGTCGTCTCCGCCCACGGCCGGCCGTTGCGGGCCGCGGCCCGGCGGGCGGCGGCGTCAGCGAAGGCCGCGGTGCTGACCTCGCCCGACTCGCCGCCCGAGGCGCTGGGCAAGGAATTGCTCGTGCTGGGCGCCGGCCACGCCCGGGCCGTCGTGTGCTCCCGGCTCGGTTCCCCGGAGGAGTCGGTCGTCGACGTCGACCTGACCGGCCTGGCCGCCGGCACGTGGGATCCGGTGTCGGTCGTCGTCCTCCTCGACTCGCCGGCCACCCAGCCGGTGCTGGCGTGGGGGGCGCCGGAGCACGAGTTCGCCTACCGCGACGGCATGATCACCAAGGCCGAGGTGCGGGCCGTGGCCCTCGGGAAGCTGGGGCTGCCGCCGGCCGGCGTGCTGTGGGACGTCGGCGCCGGCAGCGGGAGCGTGGCCATCGAATGCGCCCGCCTGAGCCCGGGCCTGCGGGTCTTCGCCGTCGATCGGGAGGTGGAGCGGCTGCAGGCGAACGTCGCCACCCACGGGGTGGGGGTCGACGTGGTCGAGGGCGACGCGCCGGCCGTGCTGGCCGGGCTCCCCGACCCCGACCGGGCCTTCGTCGGCGGCGGGGGGCTCGACGTGCTGGACGCGGTCCTCGACCGGCTGGCGCCGGGCGGCCGGGTGGTCGCCGCCTTCGCCGCTCTCGACCGGGCCGCGGCCGCCGCTCAGCGGCTGGGCCACCTCGTGCAGGTCGGCGTGGCGCGCGGTGCGGTGCTGCCCGGCGGCGGCATCCGCCTGGCCGCCGAGAACCCGGTGTTCGTGGCCTGGGGGCCGGAGGGGTGAAGGTCCTGAGCGTGACGGTGACCGCCGCCGGCCGGGGCCTCGCCGAGCGGCTGCCCTACGAGGTGGTGTCGGACGGGCGGGCGGCCCAGGTGGTTCGCTCTCGCTGGAGTGACGTCGACGCCTTCGTCCTCTTCCTCGCCGCCGGCGCCGCCGTCCGCATCGTCGCCCCCCTGCTCGCCGGCAAGGCCACCGACCCGGCGGTGGTCTGCGTCGACGAGGCCGGCCGGTTCGCCGTCGCCCTCTGCGGCGGCCACGCCGGCGGGGCCAACGCCCTGGCCCGCACCGTCGCCGTCGCCCTGGGCGCCACCCCTGTCGTCACCACGGCCACCGACGCCGCGGGAGTGCCGGCGCTCGACCAGGTGCCCGGTTTCACGGCCACGGGTGACGTCGCCGGCGTGACCACCGCCATGCTCGACGGGCGGCGGCCGTCGATCGTCAACGAGCGGGCGTGGCCGCCGCCGTTCGCATCCGGTGACGGGCCCGAACGGATCGTGGTCACCGATCGGGCCGTCCCGCCGGCGCAGGGCGTGGTGGCGCTGCACCCGCCGTCGCTGGTGGTCGGCGTCGGGGCATCGTCGGGCGCCGGCGCCGGCGCGGCGGCGGCGTTGCTCGACACCGCCCTCGGCGGCCTGGCCCGCGAGTCGCTCGCCGAGGTGGCCACGATCGACCGGCGAGCCGGCGACCCCGTCGTCACGTCGCTGGGCCTGCCGGTCCGGGCCTTCACCGCCGAGGCCCTGGCCGCCGTCGACGTGCCCACGCCGAGCGAGGTGGTGCGGGCCGCGGTGGGCACGGCCAGCGTGGCCGAGGCCGCCGCCCTCCTCGCCGCCGGCCCCGGCGCCGAGCTGATCGTCCCCAAGCAGGCCGGCAAGGAGGCCACCGTCGCCATCGCCCGCCGGCGGGGGCCGCGAGGTCACTTGGCTGTCGTCGGGCTCGGCCCCGGCGCCGCCGCCCACCGCACGCCGGCGGCCGAGGCCGCCGTGCGCCGGGCCGAGGTGGTCATCGGCTACGGGCCCTACGTCGACGCCTGCGCCGACCTGGTGACCGCGGCCCAGGAGGTCGTCCGCAGCCCCATCGGCGACGAGACCGTGCGGGCCAAGCAGGCGGTCGCCGAGGCCGGCGCCGGCCGGCGGGTGGCCCTGGTGTGCTCCGGTGACGCCGGCGTCTACGCCATGGCGTCGCTGACCCTGGAGGTGGCGGGCGATGCCGGCGTCGACGTCGAGGTGGTGCCCGGCGTCACCGCCGCCCTTGCCGCGTCGGCGCTCCTGGGCGCCCCCCTGGGGCATGATCACGTGATCATCAGCCTGTCCGACCTGCTCACGCCGTGGCCCGCCATCGAGGCCCGCCTGCGGGCCGCGGCGGAGGCCGATCTCGTCGTCGCCCTCTACAACCCCCGCAGCCGGGGCCGCACGTGGCAGTTCGACGCCGCCTGCGACATCCTGCGCCGGCACCGTCCCGCCGCCACCCCGGTCGGCGTGGTGACCGACGCCACCCGACCGCCACAGTCGGTGCAGCTGACGACGCTGGAGGCCGTCGACGCCGGCGCCGTGGGCATGACCACCTGCGTGATCGTCGGCTCGTCGACCACCCGGGTCATCGGCGGCCGCATGGTGACGCCCCGGGGGTACGAGTCGTGACCGTCTCGATAGACCTCCGCTGCACCGGCTGCGGCGCCTGCCTGACCACCTGCCCCGAGCGGGCACTCGTCGCCGCCCGCCGGCACCCGCTGGTGCTCCTCGACCGGTGCACCACCTGCCTGGCCTGCGTCGAGGTCTGCCCGGCCGACGCCATCCGGGAGCTGGCCGGATGACGGCCGTCCACCCCATCGAGGCCGAGAGCTACCGCATCCTCGCCGAACGGGTGGATCTGTCGGCGTTCGGGCCGGTGGCCGCCGCCGTCGTCGCCCGGGTCATCCACGCCAGCGCGGATGTTGACTACGCCACCACCATGGTGGTCGACGAAGCCGCCGCCGCCGCCGGCGTGGCCGCCCTACGTGCCGGCGCGCCCGTGGTCGTCGACGTGGAGATGGTCCGCCATGGGATCACCGGCGCCGACGCCCGCTGCTACCTCCCCGCGGGGGCCCAGCCGGGCACCACCCGCTCGGCCGCCGGCATGGCCGCGGCCGCCGAAGCCCACCCGCACGGCGCGGTGGTCGTCGTCGGCTGCGCCCCGACCGCCCTCGAGGAGGTCGTCCGCCTGCACGACGCCGGCCGGTTCACGCCGGCGCTGGTCATCGGCATGCCGGTCGGGTTCGTCGGCGCGGCAGAGTCCAAGGAGCGACTCCGGGCCAGCGGGTTGCCGGCGATCAGCAACATCGGCGAGAAGGGCGGGAGTGCGGTGGCCGCCGCCGCCCTCAACGCCCTGGTGAGGTCGGCCCGTGGCTGAGCGCCCGTCGCTGCTCATCGTCGGCCACGGCAGCCGGTCCGCCGCCGGCGTGGCCGAGTACTGGGATCTGGCCCGGGCCGTCTCCGAGGCCGACCCGGGCCTCGACGTGGGCTGCGGCTTCATCGAGCTGGCGTCGCCCGACCTGGACACCGCCGTCGACCGCCTGGTCGACCGGGGCGCGGCGTCGGTGGTGGCCGTCCCCCTGGTCCTCCTCGGCGCCGGCCACATGAAGGACGACGGCCCCGCCGCCCTCCACCGGGGCCGCCACCGTCACCCGGCGGTCCGCTTCGCCTACGCCCGCCACCTCGGCATCCACCCGTCGGTGCTGGCCGTGGCCGACGAGCGCATCCGCACCGCAGTAGGCGACGGGGACCGCCACCCCGCTCAGCGGCCCGCTCGGGGCCACGCCGAGACCGCCGTCGTCCTGGTCAGCCGGGGCTCCTCCGACCCCGACGCCAACGCCGACCTGTACAAGGTCGCCCGCCTGCTGTGGGACTCCCGCGGCCTGGCCATGGTGGAGCCAGCGTTCGTCTCCCTCGCCGATCCCCGTGTCCCTGCCGCCCTCGATCGCTGCCGGCTGCTCGGGGCCAAGCGGATCGTCGTGGTCCCCTACTTCCTGTTCACCGGCATCCTCGTCGACCGCATCCACGACCAGGTGGCGGAGTGGGCCGAGGCTCACCCCGACATCGACGCCCGCCCC
>Ga0247713_1000297_pt1 | contig 33524 bp, 31 predicted proteins | sample 21E_NmetaG_FD_189936 | JGI IMG/M metagenome (GOLD analysis project Ga0247713, IMG submission 189936) | Soil microbial communities from hillslope of Landscape Evolution Observatory, University of Arizona, Oracle, AZ, United States - 2-1-E_N | ecosystem: Engineered > Artificial ecosystem >...
GGTCGACGGTAGCCAAAGACGGTGCACTATCCCCGCAGGCCACGGGGGGGATGCGCGCGCCGCGCCGGGGGTAGATGATGGCGGCACGCGCCCCGCATGCTTCCCCACCAGGGGCGCGGAGGGAGATCGAGATGCCGCGGACACTGTGGAAGGGCTCGCTGTCGTTCGGGCTCGTGACCGTGCCGGTGGCCCTGTACGCAGCCACCGACGACAGGTCCCCGTCGTTCAACCAGCTGCGGGCCAGCGACCACAGCCGCATCGGCTACCAGCGGGTCGCCAAGGCCGACGGCGCCGAGGTCGACTACGACGACATCGTCAAGGGCTACGAGTACGAGCGCGACCGCTACGTGGTCTTCACCAAGGAGGAGCTCGACGCGCTGAAGCCGGCGTCGAGCCGTACGGTCGAGATCATGCAGTTCGTCCCTCGCGAGCAGATCGACCCGCTGTACTTCCAGCGCTCGTACTACCTCGCGCCGGAGCCGTCGGGCGCGAAGGCCTACGGGCTTCTCGCCAAGGCCATGAAGGACCAGGACACCGTCGCCGTGTGCAAGATCACCCTGCGCGACAAGGAGCACCTCGCCACCCTGCGCCTGCGCGACGACGTCTTCGTGCTCGAGACCATGTACTGGCCCGACGAGATCCGCGAGTTCAGCCTCGACGAGGTCGGCATCGACGAGCTGCCCGAACCGCGCAAGCAGGAGGTGCAGATGGCCCAGAGCCTCATCGAGAACCTCACCGAGGACTTCGACCCGACCGCCTACACCGACGAGTACCGCGCGAAGGTCGAGGAGGCGGTGGCGGCCAAGGTCGAGGGGCAGGAGGTCACGGTCGTCGAGGAGCAGGCCGAGCCGACCGGCGTCGTCGACCTCATGGAGGCGCTCAAGCAGTCCGTGGAGGAGTCGAAGAGCCGCAAGAAGAGCAAGGCCTCGTGATCAGCGGGCAGCGCCGGGCCGCCGCCGGGCGGGACTAGGCCATGCCGCTGCTGCTGTTCCTGCTGTTCGTGATCGTCCCGATCATCGAGCTGGCGATCATCATCCAGGTCGGCCAGCGCATCGGCGTCGGGTGGACCCTGGCCGCGCTCATCGGGGTCTCGCTCGTCGGCGCGGCGCTCGTGAAGGCCGAGGGGCTGCGGGCGTGGCGGCGCGTCCGCGAGGCGCTCGCGGAGGCGCGCATGCCGGCCGAGGAGGTCGTCGACGGGGCGCTCGTGCTCCTCGGCGGTGCGCTCATGCTCACCCCCGGCTTCATGACCGACGCGCTCGGGCTCTTCCTCGTCGTCCCCGTGACCCGCGGTGTCATCAACCGGGGGATCCGGGGCCGGGTGCGGTCCCTCTTCGGCCTCTCCCCGCCGCGCCGGCGCCGCAGCCAGCGCCCCGCCGGTGACCCGGTCGTCGACGTCGACGTCGTGCGCGTCGAGCGCGACGACCCCCGCCCCGACGCCGACTGACGAGGGCGGCGACCGGCGGCGCCCGGGCCTGCCGGGGCGCCGGGGGGCGAGGGCCGGCGGCGTCGGGCTGTCGCAGGGCCTCTCTACGCTTCGGACCTATGGGTGACCACCTCGACGTCAGGCAGCTCAACCCCGTGCAGCGCCGCGTGCTCGACGAGCTGCTCGCGGTGCGCCGACCCCGCCCCGTCGGCGACCCGACGGTGGCCAGGCGGTTACGGGCGGACCTCACCGCGCGCACCGCCGGTGCGGCGGCGCTCGTGCCGCCCGGCGACCGGGGGCTGTACCTCAGCAAGGGCCGCCTCGACGCGCTCGGGTGCGACGGGCGCTTCGTCGACCAGCGGGAGGGGGCGTTCCGCTTCTCGCCGGCGGTCGTGCGCGGCACGCTCGCCCACACGGGGATCGAGATCGACACCGCGGGCGGGCGGGTGCGGCCCCCGGCGGACGTGCTCGGTCAGGCGTGGGAGCGCTTCGTCGCCGAGGACCGCGCCGCCGACTACGTCGCCGGTCTGGCGCCGGTCGAGGCCGACGCGCTGCGCGCCGACGCGCTGCGCACCGTCGTGGAGTTCCGCGACCAGTTCCCGCCGTTGCCGTCCTCGTGGCACCCGCGCACCGAGCCGGCGCTGCGCGCGCGTCTGCACGACGGACGTCTGACGCTCCTCGGCCGGCCGGATCTCATGATCGGGCGGCCGACCCTCGACCGGCGGCGCCTGCTCGTCATCGACCTGAAGACCGGTGGCCGCCATCCCGCCCGCCATCGGGCCGATCTTGCGCTCTACGCGCTCCTCGCGACCGTCAAGTACGGCGTCTCGCCCTTCCAGGTCGCGACCTACTACCTCGACGAGGGTGACTGGGACGCCGTCGACGTCGATGACGACCTGCTCGCGAGCGCGGTGGCCGACGTCGCGGTGAAGGCGGAGCGGGCCGCGCGGCTCGCCTACGCCCGCCCGCCCGACCGAGCGCTACGACTCGTCGCCGGGCCGGCGTGCGGTTGGTGCACACGGGCGGCGGCCTGTCCGGCCCGGGCAGCGGCGAATGGGGCAGCCGCCGCGCACGCCGCATGAGCGCGGCCGCGCACCCCGTCGGCGCGCCGCGGGACCGGCGGGTAGAAAGGCCGTGTCCTCCGCGACCGACACAGCGACAAGGAGCAACGCCTCATGGCGACCGCGGCGGCCTCCTTCGATCTCGGCCGCACCCTGATGTGCGGCTGCAGCACGTACGCCTTCGCGAAGGCGTGCTTCCGAGGGGGTCTGTACCCACTGGGGAGGCCGGTGGGCGACGGGCTGGGCGGTTTGCTGTTCCGGCTCTTCGGCGCCTCCGACGAGAAGTCGGCGCAGCACCGCGACCGCATCCTCGAGCTCGTTGCCGGACGTGAGGCCGACATCTTCCTGCGCCTGGCCCCCGAGGTCGTCGAGGAGCTCCTCGCCCACCGCGGTGAGCGCCGCAGGGCGGCGCTGACTCGTGGATCGCTGGAGCGGCAGTGGAGGCGGTCACCCCCCGTGCGGGATGTGGCGGTCGCGTGAGGGAACGCCCGGGGAGGTTCTGACCGGTGCGGTTCTCCTACAGCGACCACCTCGTGTCCCTCGTGGCGGACGCGGGGGCGGCGGCTGCCCGGCTGGCGGCGGCGGATCCCGCCGCCCGCCAGGCCCATGCCGCCGCGGCCCGCCGGGAGTACGCGCGGTTGTCGGCCCGCCTCGACGCGAGCCCGCTGACCGACGCGACCGCCGACAAAGTCGACGAGCGCGAGTCCCGCGGGCTGCCCCCGAGCCCGCAGCAGGCCGGCAGCGTCTCCCCCGCCGCACGGGTGACCGCCGGCTGGGCCCGCACGCTCAAGATCGACGAGGCGGCGACACAGGAGGTGGCGGCGCTCGAGTACGCCAACCTCCTGGCAGCCTTCGACGTGGAGTCCGCGGTGGCCCCCGGCATCTTCGACGACCCGCGCAGGGCCCTTGCCGACCTCCACGCGGTGCTGTGTCGCGGCCTCGTCGATCCCGCGCTCGCCGGGCATGCCCGGCGGACCGAGCTCGCGGTCCACGAGGGCGCGCAGGGGCGCGTCATCTACCATCCCGCGCCGCCCGCGCGCATCGACGCGCTCCTCGACGAGCTCGCCACCTGGCTGACCGGGCCGGGCGGGGCGAAGCCGGCCCTCGTCGTCGCAGGCGTCGTGCACGAGCGCATCCTGCAGTGGCAGCCGTACGAGGCGGCCAACGGGCGGCTCGCGCGGGCGGCGTCGCGGCTCGTGCTGCGCGCCCGCGGCGTCGACCCCGATGGCCTCGCCGTCGCCGAGCGGCTGCCCGCGGCGGACCCGCTCGCGTACCACAGCGAGGTCGCCGCGACCATCCGGCGCCGCGACGACCTCGGACGCTGGCTGGAGCGCGCCGCCGAGGCGGTGGTCGCGGGACTCGCCGCCGCCGCCGATGCGGTCGCTCCACGCCCGGCATGCGCGCTCCCGGCGCGTGCCCTGGCGATCGCCGCCGAGCTCGCGCCGGGAGCCGCGCTGACCGTCGCCGACTACGCCGACCGCGCCGGGGCAAGCCGGGCGAGCGCGCGGGCCGAGTTGCGGGCCCTCGCGGGCGCCGGTTTCATGGAGATGGTGCCGGCAACGGGGGGTTTGCGGTTCCGTCGTGGCGGGCAGGCGACGAGTGAGGGCGACGCGCTGTAGGGTCGCGCCCGTCCCCGGGATGGTTGACGTGGACCGCCCAGCGCGTTTGACTACCTCCTACTCGGGTAGCAGGATACGTGTGCGGGCCAACGTCCGTGATGCCACCCGATTCGTCCAGTTGACAAAGGAGCTCACTCTCATGATGAAGCTGCGCAAGAATCTCGTGATCGGTCTGCTCGCCGGTCTCCTGGCCGTTGCAGGCGTGGCCTGCAACGGTGGAGGCGACGACGCGGGCACCGGCACCGGCACCGACACCGGCACGGACACGGGCACCGACCCGCTCGAGGGTGACCCGCTGGATTCCTAAAGGCCACACCGCAGCTACGAGGGGCCGCGCCTGTCTTGGGCGCGGTCCTTCGTCATGGTCGGGGCGGATGGCGCTCCGCTCCAGTGCGCTCAGCAGGCGTCGGCGCGCAGCCGGGCGATCATCCGCGCGCGGAGGTCCTCGAGGCGTGCGCTGCGGCGCACGGTCCACGCCCCGGCCAGCACCAGCGGGCGGATGTCGGCCACCGCCGCGCGGCAGCGCTCGCGCAGCGCGTCGATGGGGACGGGGCCGACCTCGCGCCGGCCGTCGCGCATGGCGGGGACGAGCAGCGGCTGGCCGTCGAGGTCGTCGTCGGCCAGCCCGATGACGTCGCCGTGCGGCTGCCGCCACACCTGCTTGCATCCGGGGCTCGTGGTCTTCTCGGGGCTGCCGCTGACCTTGAGCACCGGCTCCCCGTCGACGTCGGCGAGCTTGTAGACGCCACCGAACGCCGGATCGTGGCGGGCGGTCAGGAGCGAGGTGCCGACGCCGTAACCGTCGATGGGCGCGCCTTCCTCCTCGAGAGCGGCGATCCGCGGCGCGTCGAGGTCGCCCGAGGCGAGCACCCGAACCTTGGGGAAACCGGCGTCGTCGAGCATGCGGCGGGCTTCCCGCGCGAGCAGACCGAGGTCGCCGGAGTCCAGCCGCACCCCCGACAGCTCGTGGCCCCGCTCGGCGAGCTCCCCGGCGACGGTGATCGCGTTCGGCAGCCCGACGGCGAGCGTGTCGTAGGTGTCGACGAGCAGCACGCAGGTGTCGGGGAACGCCCGGGCGTAGGCGCGGAAGGCGTCGAGCTCGCGGTCGTAGCTCATCACCCATGAGTGCGCCATGGTCCCCGACAGCGGCGCGGCGAAGCGCTGACCGACCGCGACGTTGCTCGTGGCGGCGCAGCCGCCGATCAGCGCCGCCCGGCCACCGGTGATCGCGCCGTCGGGGCCGTGGGCGCGGCGGGCGCCGAACTCGAGCACGGCCTTGCCGCGGGCGGCGGTGACGATCTGCGCAGCGTTGCTCGCGACGAGCGACGCGTAGCAGATGCGGTTGAGCAGGGCGGTCTCGACGAGCTGCGCCTGCACGAGCGGCGCGGTGACCCGCAAGATCGGCTCCTCGCCGAACACCGGGAGGCCCTCGGGAACCGCCCACACGTCACCGGTGAAGCGCAGAGCTGCGAGAAGGTCGAGGAACGCGCCCCGAAAAAGGCCGAGACCGTCGAGGTAGCGCAGGTCGTCGTCGGTGAAACGAAGGTTCTCGAGGTAGTCGAGCACCGGGTCGAGGCCGGCGGCGACGACGACATCGACGCCGGCGGGCGGCTTGCGGAAGAACAGGTCGAAGGTCGCCGGCTGATCGGCGCGCCCCTCCGCGTGGTAGCCCGCCATCATCGTGAGCTCGTAGAGGTCGGTGAACAACGCGTCGCTTCGCTCCATGCGCCTCAGCCCTCCTCGCGCAGCACCCGCAGGAGCTCGTCGCCGTAGCGGCGCACCTTGGCCGGTCCGAGGCCGTGCACCCCGAGCAGCTCCTCCGGCGAGGTCGGGCGGCGGCTGACGAGCGCGTCGAGCGTGCGGTCGCCGAAGACCACGAACGCCGGCTGGCCGTCCTGCTGCGCGCGCTGCCGCCGCCACTCGCGCAGGGCTGCCGCGAGCGGGTCGCCGTCCCTCGGTGCACCCCGCGGGGTGCCCGCCGAGCGCGCGCCCGGCGCGGCGGCGGACCGCTGCGGGGCCCCGGGGCCGAGGCCGTAGAGGAACCGCGACGGGCGCCGGGGCATCGGCTTGCCGGCGTAGCCGGGGCGCGACCGTGCCCACGACAGCCACAGGTGGCGGCGCGCCCGCGTGACGCCGACGTAGAGCAGCCGGCGCTCCTCGGTGATCTCCCCGTCGTTGCGGGCGTGGGAGATCGGCACCATCCCCTCCTCGAGGGCGACGAGGAAGACCGCGTCGAACTCCAGGCCCTTCGCCTTGTGCAGGGTGAGCAGCGTGACGGCACCGTCCTGGGTCGGCGCCTCGAAGCCGCGTTCGGCGCGGGCCTCGAGGTCGGCCACCACCTCGTCGTAGGTCACGTCCGGGCGTGCCTGGACGGCGAGCGTGGCGATCTCCAGCAGTGCCGACAGGTTGCGCCAGCGCTCCCGCGCGGCCTCGCCGGGGGGCTCCTGGCGGGGGTTGAAGGCCAGGCGGTTGCGCAGGACCCGCTCCACCGCGCGGTCGGCGCGGGGCGGGCCGGTGGGTTCGGCGCCCGCCGGCGGGGGCGCATCCCGCGGGGGGGCGTCGCCGGTCTCGGCGCGGAGCACCCGCAGGGCCTGGCGGATCTCGTCGCGGGCGAAGAAGCCCGCCTCGCCGCGGACCACGCAGGGGACGCAGGCGTCGCGCAGCGCTCCCTCGAACGCCTCCGACTGGCTGTTGACCCGGTAGCAGACGGCGATCTCGCCCGGTGGGGTGCCGGCGTCGACGAGCCGGACGACGGCGTCGACGACGCCGCGCACCTCGCCCTCGGCGTCGGCGAACTCGGTGAACGTCGGCGACGGGCCGGGCGGCAGGCGGGTCACGAGCGGCTCGCGCCGCCCGCTGCGCTTGCGCGGCAGCAGCCCGTTGGCCAGCGCGAGCACCTCGGGAGTCGACCGGTAGCTCTCGGTGAGGGTGACGACCCGGGCGTCGGGGAAGTGCGTGCGGAACCGCGTGAGGTAGGCCGAGGAGGCGCCGGTGAAGCTGTAGATGGTCTGGTCGTCGTCACCGACGACGCAGAGGTCGTCGGAGTCCCCGAGCCAGGCCCGCAGCAGTGCCCACTGCGCGGGGTTGACGTCCTGGAACTCGTCGACGGTCACGTAGCGGTAGCGCCCGCGGACCTCGGCGGCCACCTCCGTGTGCTCGGTGAGCAGGGCGGTGGCGAGCAGTAGCATGTCCTCGTAGTCGATGAGGTTGCGCCGCGTCTTTACCGCCTCGTAGGCGGCGTAGACCTCCGCCATCGCCTCCGCGGGCAGCGGGCCGTCGCGGTCGGCCGCGTGTTCGGCGTAGGCGTCAGGTCCGATGCGCCGGGCCTTCGCCCACTCGATCTCCGCGGCGAGGTCGCGGGCCTCGACCCGCAGCCGGCGGGCGTCGGGCACGAGCAGGCGCACCTTGTGCGGCAGCACCTCAGGCAGCGGCGCAGCGGCGAACCGGGGCCAGAAGTAGCGCAGCTGCGCCCAGGCGGCGGCGTGGAAGGTCGCCGCGCGCACGGGGGCGGGCATGCCGAGGGCGCGCAGCCGCTCGCGCAGCTCGGTGGCCGCACGGTCGGTGAACGTGACCGCGAGGATCTCGTGCGGGCGGGCGACCCCGCTGGCGACCTGATGGGCGATGCGGTGGGTGATGGTGCGGGTCTTGCCCGACCCCGCCCCGGCGAGGATGCACACGGGTCCGCGGACCGCCTCGGCGGCCTCGCGCTGCGCGGGGTTCAAGCCGTCGAGCAGGGGGTCGGTCACCGGTGGGTCCTACCGCTGCGGGAGGGTGGTCGCCGTCATGGCCGCCGAGCGTAGCGAAACGCTGCGACACCACCGGGGCGCGGTCGAGGACCGACCACAGCGTCGCGATGTCGAGCGGCCTGACCCGGCGGGCGACGCCAACCTACTCCGGGGCGTGGCCCTCCCGGCCCGCGAGCAGTTGCCGCAGCGCCTCGGGTTTGGCCACCGGCCGTGCGCAGGCGAAGTTGCGGCACACGTAGGCCGCCGCCCGCCCGTCGAGCCGCGCCCGCCCGTGCAGCAGCGGCACGGCATGGGTGTCGCCGTCGCTGTCCCCGACGGCCAGGACGCTGCCCGGGCGCCAGCCCTCCCGGTAGACGCCGACGAGCGCGCGGGTGTCCTCGGCGGTCGGCGTCCCGACGATCGCCACCTCCTCGGGACCCGCTGCCAGGCGCTCGGCTGCCCGCAGCAGCTCGCCGAACCCGGTGGGCGCCTGGCGGGCACGGGGCCCGAGGGCGGCGAGGATCCGCTCCGCCCGGTCGGCGTGCTCGCTGTTGCCGGTGAACGCCGCGAGACGCAGGTGGACGTCGGCCATGACGCTCGAGCCCGCCGGCGTCGCGTTGTCCCACAGGTCCTTGGGTCGCGCCGGCAGCTCACCGGTGTCCTCGGAGGTCGAGAAGTACGTGCCCGTGTCGCCGTCGGCGAAGCGCGCGTCCGCGTCGGCCGCCAGCCGCCGCGCCCAGTTGAACCAGTCGGGGTCGGGGTCGGCCTCGTAGAGGACGAGCAGCGCCTGGGCGAGGTAGGCGACGTCTTCCAGGAAGGCCGGCACGCTCGCCCCGTGCCCCTCCTTCCAGGTGTGGTGGAGCGGGGCGCCGCGGAGGAGCTCTCCGCGCAGGAAGGCCGCGCACGAACGGGCCGCGTCGACGTAGTCGCCACGGTCAAGGACGGCGCCCGCCTCGGCGAGGGCGCCGAGCGCCAGCGCGTTCCAGCTCGTGAGGACCTTGTCGTCGAGGCCCGGGTGCACGCGGGTCTCCCGCCGGTCGTAGAGAGCCTGGCGGACCTTGGCGAGCCGTCCGGCGAACGCCTCGTCGCGCTCGTCGCGGGGGCGCGGCTCGTGGAGGATGGTGTGCCGGCCGAACTCGGGGTGGTGGGGGTCGGAGAAGTTGCCCTCCTCGGTGACGCCGAAGAACGCGGCCCACTCCTCGGGGTCCTCACCGGTGGCCGCGACGACCTCGGTGAACTCAGCCTTCGACCAGACGAAGAACTTGCCCTCGATGCCCTCCGAGTCCGCGTCCGTCGCCGAGGAGAACCCGCCGGCCTCCTGGCGCATCTCGCGCAGGAGGTAGTCGGCCGTCTCCGTGGCCACACGGCGGAACCGGGGCTCGCCGGTGACCTGCCAGGCGTGCGTGTAGGCGCGGAGCAGCAGCGCGTTGTCGTAGAGCATCTTCTCGAAGTGCGGCACGAGCCAGACCTCGTCGACGGAGTAGCGGGCGAACCCTCCGGCGACGTGGTCGTAGATGCCGCCGCGCGACATCCGCTCGAGGCTGTGGGTGGCCGCCCGCAGCACCCCGTCCGCGCGCGGGTCGCCGAGCCGCCGCAGGCGGAGGAAGTGGGCGAGCAGGAAGTCGATGGTCATCGCCTGGGGGAACTTCGGCGCGCGACCGAAGCCCCCGTGCTGGGTGTCCCACGCCTGGACGCAGCGGACCGCGGCCTCCTCCGGCAGCTGCGGGTCGACCGCGCCGTCGGCGGCGTCCACCTGCTGGGCGCTGCGGATATGCGCGGTGATCCGCCGTCCCGACTCGACTACCTGGTCGCGCTGGCCGGTCCATGCGTCGCTCACCGCGTCGAGCACGCGCAGGAAGCCGGGCATCCCCTGACGGTTCTCGCGCGGCCAGTAGGTGCCGCCGAAGAAGGGCGCCCCGTCAGGGGTGAGGAACACGCTCATCGGCCAGCCGCCGTGGCCGGTCATCGCCTGCACCGCTTCCATGTAGACGCTGTCGACGTCGGGGCGCTCCTCCCGGTCGACCTTGACCGGGACGAACCGGTCGTTGAGCACGGCGGCGACCTCGTCGTCCTCGAAGGACTCGTGCGCCATGACGTGGCACCAGTGGCAGCTGGAGTACCCGACGGAGAGGAAGACGGGGACGTCTCGACGCCGTGCTTCCTCGAACGCCTCGTCGCCCCACTCGTACCAGTCGACTGGGTTGTCGGCGTGCTGCCGCAGGTACGGCGACGATGCGTTCGCCAGCTTGTTTGCCACTGTGGAACACCCCCTTCCGCGCCTGTCGTTGAGGACGACCTTTCCAGGAGTGCGCCCCGGCAACCCTCCTGGCGGGCGCCCGGCCCGACCCGGGTCGGATCGTGGGTCATGTGTGCCACACGAGTCCTGTGCCGCTGGCTTGTGGTCTTCCGTCAGCGGCGGCGCAGTCTGCGCCCCAGGGCCGCCAGGCCTCGTACAGCGGGCCGATCGTGTCGATGACAAGCGTCGGGCACGCGGATGCGCGTGAGCACGTCGAGCATCCGGCCGGGTGGCCGATGCACGCGCGAGCGCTCGGCGACCGCCGCCCTCGCTCAGTGACGCGTACCAGGCGCCGGCCCCGCCGGCCCGGTGGGGTCTAAGCGAGCCGTGACCGCAGACACCGCCCTGCGACTCGCCCGCTACTTCGACACGACGGCGCGCTTCTGGCTCAACCTGCAGACCCAGTACGACCTCGACACCGAAGCCGACCGCCTCGGCGACCGCTTGGACCACGAAGTCATCACCCACGCCAGCTGACCATAGTCGAAGGGGAGGGGCTGGACACGAAACGGACCCGGCCACGGTGGCCAACGCCGAAGCCGGAAGGGAAAGCGACTGGCTGGTGCACTACCCACCTACAGCCGAGCAAGGCCCGCACCGACCCAGTGCCTTACCCGACTCCCGCAACTTGGCCGGGGGCACCAACAAGCATCCGGGAGCCACCGACCTGGGGGGGTCGGGCCTATGGCATGCTCTGCGGACTGGGGAGGGGAAGTCTTGAGCACGCCGTCACCGGTCAAGACGATGCGGTTGCGCTACGACGGGACCTGCGCGGGCTGTGGCGGGACGGTGAGCGCGGGAGAGACCGCGCACTATCTGCGCGCCGTCAAGACCGTGCGATGCCTGTCGTGCGGGCCGGAGGCCGAGGCGGCCGCTCAGGCGGGCGCGGCGCCGCAGCCCGTGGAGACGCCGCTGCCGGGTCATTCGCCGTCGACGGAGGATGCCACCGTTGAACTCGTCCAGGGCGAACTGCCGCGAAGCGGCGCCTGTGACGATTGCGGCCGCCGGCTGCGCCGCGGCAGCGATGCGCTGTTCGCCCCCACCGGCAGGGCGATGTTGTGCCTGGAGTGCGTGACCCTGGACACGGTGCACAGCCTCGGTGTCGCCGGTGGCGGCGCCCGTCGAGAGCACGACACGCGCCGCCAACGCCACCACACCCGCGTGCGCACCGCTCATCCTCGTCTGGGCGGGCTGATCTTGGCGTTGCGCGACGATCCGGCCCATGTGCGCGCCTGGCAGACCGGCGCGGTCGGCGAGGAGGACTTCGGCCGGTGCCTGTCGGGCATCGCCGGGGACCACCTCAAGGTGCTGCACGACCGCAAACTGCCGCGGTCGGCGGCCAACATCGACCACCTGGCCGTCACCGGCCAGGGCGTATGGGTCCTGGACGCCAAGCGCTACAAGGGCGGCCGGGTCGAAACGCGCGGGCAGGGCGTGTTCTCCCGCCGCTCTCCTGACCTGTTCGTGGGTGGGCGCAACCAGATGAAGTTTGTCGAAGGCGTCCACCGGCAAGTCGAGGTCGTCCGACAGGTGCTTGCACCCTTCGCCGCCGAGCACGGCCTTGCTGAGCTGCCCGTGCGGGGCGCGCTGGTGTTCATCAACGCCGAATTCGGGCTGTTCCCCTCACCGTTCGCGGTCGACGGTGTGTGGGTCGGCTGGGGCAAGGCCATCCGCAAGCGTCTGGCGAGTCAGGGCTCCGGCGCCCTGCCCGTCGCCGACATCGCCAAGCTGCTAGCCCGCCACCTGCGAGCAGGATGACCAGTGCCGCCCGGTCACCCCAGTCTCCACCGGAGTACCGGAGATATTGGAACCCTTGCATGGCCCTCGCCAAGGAGCCGTTCGGCTCCTGACTGAAGGGCGCGGAAGTGTCACGCTAGGTGAAGGGCCGGCGCGAGCGCGAGCGCCGTCCTACGGCGGTTGGGCCGTGGCGGTTTAACGGGGGTTCTTCCGCAGTACGCCACTCGGGCCGGGGCCGCATTCCCCGTCCCCACCGCCTCCGACGTCCCGGGGGGTGCTTGGTGTGTTGAGCCAACACGAGGACGAGGACTGCTCTTCAGGTTCCTTTAGTTTAGGCAGCTGCGCCGAGGAGTTTCGCCACGTTGTTCGGGTCGAAGAACGCGGGTGGGGAAAGCGTGCCGGCGATGACGCTCAAGAATGCGTCCATGGCGTCTTGCTTGCCCTGGATGGCGCCCAGGAGCTGCTGCAGCTCCGGGGGAGGCGGCTCGAGGGTGGCCAACTGCGTGGTGAGCTCGTAGTTCGGCAGGGCGTACAGGTCGCGGCGCTGCTGATACTCGCCCATCGCCTCCTCGAACGACCGGCGGCCCTGGAAGACGTCGTCGAGCGCCGTCACGCACTGCTCGGCGCCACAGAATGCGTCGGTGATGCCCTGGGCGGTCACGGGGTCCTTGGTGTAGCCGGCGTCACCGACCAGCACCCAGCCGGGACCGAAGGGCTTGCGAAAGAAGTTCGGGACGCCGCCGGCGATGATCCGCTCCTCGCGGGTGGCGGCGCGGACCCTTCTGGCGAACTCGGGCGCGCGGTTGAGCGCAGCCTGGTAGCTGGATTCGACGTCGCGGCGGAAGTCCCCTACCTGGGCGTGCGGGCAGCCGACCAGCACGAGGGTGAGGTCGTCGTTGGTCGGGATGGCCGCGAGGGCACGGTCGCCGCGGATGATGGTGACCAGTCCGTCCACGGGCAGTCCGCTCCAGTAGGTGTAGAAGGCGAGTTGCAGGACGGGCTTCTGGTGGTACCGCTGGACTCCCACGGAGCGGGCGACCACCGACCCTCTGCCGTCGGCTCCGATGACGACGCGCGCGCGTTCGGTCAGGGGACGGCCGTCGCGGCCGTGGCCGCGGATGCCGACGACGGCGCCGTCCTCGACGAGCGTGTCCTCGATCGTGAACCCTTCGCGGACGTCTGCTCCAGCCTGCGCGGCGGCGTCGAGCAGGATCTTGTCCAGCACCGTTCGGCGGGGCGCGTAGGCGGTCGAGATCCCATCGCAAGGGTGCTGGGTGCCAGTGATGACCACCGGGCCGAAGTCGAATGTGTAGCGCTCCAGCGGCGGGCAGCCGGTGGTCCGCACCGCGTCGAGCAGCCCCCACCGCTGCAGGGCGGCGACTCCGGGAGCGTGGATGACGAGCGTGGAGACGGTGTCGCTGGGGAAGGTCGCGCGGTCCACCACCAGGACGTGGTAGCCGTGTTGTGCCAGCAGCATCGCCGTGGGGGAACCGGCGCATCGTGCACCCACCACGATGGCGTCGTAGTCACTGTTCATCTGGGGACCTCCTTCCCCTGTCAGGCGTGGGCGACGACGACGCGGAAGACGTTGTCGAGGCGCACCGAGCCGTCGGGTCCCGTGCACGCCTCGAAGACGGCGGTGAGGGCGTCGCGGACGCGGTCGATGCCGGAGTGGTTGATCGCCGCGCGGGCCGGGCCCGGCGACAGGTTGGCGCGCACGGCCGTGCCCACGTCAGGCCACGTGAACGGGGTCGGCACCTCCAGCGCCCGCTCGACGGTGAGGGTGGCGGACTCGACGAGCGCCTCGAGCGCGCCGGGCGCGGCGAGCGCGAAGGGGCCACCCGCACCCGGCGGCGGGGGCGGCAGCAGCCCGCCGATGGCCGCGATGATCGCCCGCGCCTGGCAGCGCTCGGGGTCGCCCCAGGTCGCGACGGCGACTGGGGCTCTCGGAAACGCCACCCGTTTGACCTCGCGCAAAGCCTGAACCGGATCGGTGGCGTACTGCACGGAGTTGAACGCCGTGACGGCGTCGAAGGAACCGCTCGCATACGGCAGCTCCTCGACGTCGCCCTGCCGGAGGTCGGCGTCGGGGAGCCGCGAGCGCGCCACGGCGAGCAGCTGCTCGGATGCGTCGAGCCCGGTGACGGCCGCGCCGCGCTTGTGCGCGAGCTGGAGCGCCAGCCCGGCTCCGCAGCCGACGTCGAGCAGCCGGGTCGCGGTGGTCACGCCGATTCCATCGAACGCGGCCTCGTAGATGGGGGTTGCGGTGGGTTCGAGGAGCTCGGCGAATTCCTCGGCGGCCGCGCCCCACAGCGGCCCCTGCGCGTGCGCTGACCCCATGGTCGCCTCCCTGGGTCGGTGGTGAGGCGATCGTGCGCCGAGCAGGCGCTGGCGCGCTTCGGTGGGATCACGTAATTGGGCCGCAGACGCAGGCTACGTAGCGGCGGTGACGCGGGCCAGCTGCGTGCGGGTCTTGGTCTCGGTCTTGCGCAGCAGGGACTCGACGTGCTTCTCGACCGTGCGGACCGACAGGTACAGCTGGTCGGCGATCTCACGGTTGGAGCACCCTTCGATGACGAGCGCCAGCACGTCGGCCTCGCGGCGGGTGACGCCCAGGCGGTTCCACGCCGGCGGCATCGTCGCCGGGTACCTGCGCCGCAGGGCACGGCACGCGTCCGCGGGTGGCTTGTAGCCGTGCCGTCGGAACCAGCCCTCCGCGTCGGTCAGCCACCCGTCGGGGATGGTCCAGCCGTCGGCGGCCGCCGCCTCGGCGGCGAGCCGCCGCGCGACGCACCGCCACAGCGGGACGTTGGCGAGTTGCTGGTCCGCTTCGAAGGCCAGGGCCGCGGCCCGGTCGTGTTCGCTCCAGCCGGCGATGACCGCTTGCGCCATGGTGAGGCACCCGCGTCCGGCCCGGCTCACCGCCACGCCAGCCTGTTCCATTTCCGCCACCGCCGCCGTCGCCTCTGGCCGGTGATGAACGGCCAGCAGCAGCGGCCACGCCGCCCGGAAAGCCGCCGGCGGCGCCGTCTCCGAGCCGCGCAGCAGCGTGGTGCAGCGCTCGGCCGCGGCCAGTGCCTGCCCGGTGTCGTTCGCGAGCAGTGCAGCGACCAGGTCGCAGGCGCCGACGAGCAGGCCGTCGATGTCGCGGTTGCCCGGTGCGGCGGCGCGGGCCGCGGCGGCGGCCGTCTCGCGCTGCTCGGGGTCTCCGATGAGCGCCGCCGCCCCGGCCACGTGCTCCCAGCCGTAGGCGACGACGAGGTCGAGCCCGAGCTCGGTGCCCCGTCGCACTGCCTCGAGCCCGTGTCGTCGCTCGCCGTCCAGGTCGTGGAGTGCGTCGTAGCCGGCGGCTAGCTCGATGTCGAGGATCGCGGCGGTGGCCATCGCACCGAGGGATTCGGCCAGCGCTTGCGCTTCGGCCAGCACGCGCACGTCGGAACGGTCGAGCAGCCCAATCGTGCCGATCTCGTGCAAGGCTTGCAATCGCCGCAGCGCCAGGCCGTGGGCCTCCGCAGCGGCCAGCGCCTCACGGAACCAGGCTTCGGCGCGCTGGAGCGACGAGCGGCGCGCGCACCGCCCCAACAGCTGCAGCGCCCCGCATTCGACCTCGGGCAGCGTGGCTCGGCGCGCCAGGTCGAGCGCGGCTCGGGCCTGCTCCTCCGCACGTGCGCCGTCGCCGACGCCGATGGCCAGTTCGCCCTCGCGCAGGGCGAACTCGGCCTGCAGCGCTGGCGAACCACCGTTCGCGAGGAGCGGCCGCGCCGCAGCCAGCTGCTCGGTGGCCCCCTCCCAGCGGGCAGCGGTGGTCGCCGCGCCGGCAAGGCGCAGGTGGACGGCGGCCGCTCGTGCCGCCGGCAACCGGGCGACGAGGTCCTGCCCGATCACGACGGCGTCGTCGAACCGGCCGGCCAGCGCCAGCGCGTCGACCAGCCGTTCGCGCGCGAGGTCCCGGGCCTCCCCGGCCGGCAGCAGCTTGGCTGCCCGGTCGAGGCCGACGACCGCGGTCTGCAGCGCTCCGCGCTCCAGCGCGTCCTCGCCGGACGCCAGGTACAACCGGCCGGCCCGCTCGGTGTGCCCCGCACGCTCGGCCAGGCGGGCAGCGACATCCCGGTGTTCCCCACCTTGCTGTCCGCCCGCGGCGTCCAGGGCCGCGAGGACTGCGGACGCCGCCGACGCGCGGCGTGGGGGGACGGCGGAATGGAAGACCGCCTCGGCGGTGAGCGCGTGGCGGAACCGGAACCCGTCACCGTCCACGGCCACGAGCTGAGCCGCCACGCCGCGCTCGAGCGCCTCGACAACCTCGGCCTCGGGCAGCCCGGTGGCCGCGCCCAGCAGGCGCCAGTCGAAATTGCGACCGAACGCGGCCGCCGTCACCAGCAGCCGGCGGTCGGCCTCAGGCAGCAGGAGCAGGCGTGCCTGCACGGCATCGGCGAACGATGGGGGCAAGCCGGATGTGACGAGCATCTCCTCCACGAGAAACGGTACGCCGTCGGCGAGCCCGACGACCCGGTCCACCTCGCCTGCGCCGACACCGCCGGTGCAGCCGTAGACCATCGCCGCGACCTGGGCATCGTTGAGACGGCCGAGCTCCACCACCGGAGCCGTCCGCCTCGCCGCCACTCGCCGCACGAGGTCGCGCGCCGGGCTGTGCTCGTCGGAGCGCACGGTGGACACGCACAGCACCGGAGCCCGCCCGAGATGGTCACTGAGATGCTCCACGACCGCGATCGTCTCGGGGTCCGCCCAGTGGAGATCTTCGAGCACGAGCAGTCCGCCCCGGGGTTGGGCCACGGACCGCAGCAGACGCAGCACCGCCTCACCCCGAACCGGCGCGCTTGCCTCGACAGGCGCACCCGCTGATCCCACGGTCGGCACGACAGCGGCCAGCACCGGCAACCACATCTCAAGGTCGCCCCCAGCCGATACCGCTTCGGGAACGACCGCGGCCAACGCTTCGGTCAGCGGCCGAAAGGCCGTTGCGCTGGACCCCGGCACGGCACGCCCGCGCAGCACCAGCACGCCTCGGGACGTCGCCATCGACACGATCTCGTGCACCAACCGCGACTTGCCGATGCCCGCCTCACCAACCACAAACACCAAACCACCACGCCCGGCGCACGCCGACTCGAGGGCCGCCGCCAAGGCATCAACCTCCGCGGCCCGCCCCACCAGAACCGGGCATGGGACGACGGGAAGCATGCCCCCATTCTGTCCCGCGGTCGGATCGTCCGTTACCTGCATCCAACTACCCCGCCCAAGGCTCCGGCCCCTCGGACCGCGGAGCGCTGTTGGTACGCGTCCCGGCTGCGTGCGTCAGCCTCTCGGGAGCGGGACGCGTGCCTGGTCCGACGGCTTGTGTGCCTGGTAGTCCCTGCGGCTTCTCGGGTCGAGAGTAGTTACGGCTCGATCGCCGTGCTTACCGGGCGAGGGGTCGTGATTGGGTCGGCGTGGCGGTGCACGATCTTCCACGTGCCGTCCTCAGGTCGGAAGATCATAGTGACCCGCAGCGATATGGCGACCTTGTCGCCGCTGCCGGCCAGTCGCCCCTCATGCCGCTCCACCTGGACGACGTAGGCGAGATCGGGGGTGGCGTATCGCGACACTTCCTCGAATCGGCTCGACACCTCTTCGAAGCGGACAGGGCCGCCCTCCTGGAAGTTCGCGCCTGCTTCGAGGGCCGCCTTCCTCACTTCGACCGGTCCCCGGCGAGGCGGTCCCAATGGATTGTTGAGCGTTACGTCGTCATCGTCGCGCTCGGAGAAGAAGCTCGCGGCGGGTTCCGGGTTGCCTCGACGGGTCGAAGCGCTCGACCCCCACACCGGCTACCCCTGGCAGGATCGTCGCCGTACTCCGCCCGCACATCACCAGCTCACCGGCGCGGCGTCGGGGCCGGTCGATCAGGAAGCTGCTGGCCGGCTGGGGGACCCGTATCCCGAAATGCTGGCCGAGCGCTCCGCGCAGCTGGTCGTAAGCTGCCTGGAGGTGCTGCAACGCCGCTGCGCTCTCCTCGTCGGTGAGCTGGAGGACATCGGGAATGCTGTCTTCCGGTGGGTCCAGCGGCACTTCCACACCGACCTCGACGTAGCCCGCACCCCCCAGCACGCGACCGAGCGAGGCGACAGCGCCCAGCTCCAGCACCGGCGGGTCCAGGATCCCAAGCACACCACCGGCGGCAACGGTCAGCTCCCAGCGGGGACCAAGAGACTCCGGCGCAGGCGGATCCCACACTCTCCTGACGCCCGCGGGCTCGCCGGCCATCACGTCGGGCAGCCTCGGGATAGGGACGCGTCCGGGGCCAGTCCTGGAAGAACGCAGCGTCCAGCGGCACGGCATCCGGCAGCAGCGGCCGTTCGTCGGGCGACCCTGCGCTGGCAGCAACCCGTCGCTCTACCTGCGCTCGGGCGGCGGTGTAGCGCTCACCGGTGGCGGCCATGCGAGCGCGGACCACCCGCTTGAGTCCTTGTCTTTGGGCATCGGTCCTCATCCCCGGCCGCGCCCGAGCCAGCCCCGGAACAGACTCGGCACAACCTGAGAAACCGATGTGTGACCCGGGAGTACGCCCCCTTCGCTCAGAGCCCACAACCGGGATCCGGACTGCCGAACTGGGCGTCAGGCCGCGCCCACCGCCAAATCGTCGACTACGCATCGGTTCTCGTCAAGGACGACAGAGACGTGGGCCGGCCCCGACGGGCGGCTCGTCTGGGGGACCCTGAAAGCCGCGTGGCGAAGTGGGCGCTACCACGCAACCAGCGAGCTCGACCGACGCGACGGTACCTGCGATTCCGGGCGTTCCCGGGGGCGCGTCATACTGGAATGGAACACTCCGGATTCGTCCATCTGATGGACTGCGAAATGACCGGCCGAGGCAGGTGGACCCTTGCCTTCGGCCTGTCTGGGGCCACAAACGCGCTCCTCGTCGTCTTCCTGGTCACGGTCGTCATGCCGTTACGCACAGGGCTATGGCGAGATGTAGTCGGCGTTCCGGACGCCCCCGGACCCCCGGACGCTGCCGGCGGCATGCTCGAAATCGCCGGGCGACGACGGTGGTCCCCGCGACGATGGTCCTCCACGCGCAAACCGTCGGAGGTCCCGGCTATCGCACGGCCGGTACTGCGGCCCAACCACCCTCGCGTCACGCCACGAGTGCGGTACAAGCCGGGTAGGGCGGAGGTCGACGGCGGCGGGACACGTCACGCTCCGTAGCTGCCGCGCCCTCCCGTCCTCGCTCGACTGCGTGGAGGCAACCGTAGAGTTCCGCCGCTCTCGGAGGCCGGCGTGGGGCTTTGAATGCATCCCACCCTCGGGGGCTGGGACCTGAGGCCTCAGCCGGCGGGGTACCGGGGATACCTACGCGCTGCCACGGGCGGGTGGTTGATGAAGGGCCGCTTACTGCCTCATTCTTCAACCACCCGCCCGTGGGCGGTGGAAAACCCGGCGGCGGTGGATGCGCGCCAGCTGCGGGACCTCGTGAAGCGGGAACACTGGGCAGATGCGTGTCCTTCTGCGTCTCTGGCGTCGCGGGTCCAAGCGGTGCCGGCAACAGCTCGGCAACGGCGAGTGCTTCGCCGCGCCCAGATCGAAGGGGGGCAAGGCCGCCGTTCTCGCGTTGCACGTCGCGCCAGGGATTGTCGCGGCGCTTCTGTTGCGCCACGCCCGAATGCCGTTGATGCGCCTGCTTGGGCTGAGCAGCTCGACGGTGCAGATCGTTGTCATCATGACCGGCGCGATCATGCTCGCTGCCCTGACTGGTGGGACGTTTCTTCTCGCCCGGCACTGGGATGGGTTGCGGGTGCGGGCGGCGATGCGCTGCCTCGGTCTGACGAGCTTCGATCCCGTCGCGCTGGTCATGGCAGTGGCGGCCTGGGGCGTGCTCGTGGTGTTTCCCTTCGACGGGATACGCGAGCTCATCGCGGTTGGGGTGGGTAAGGTCCCCTGGCTCGCCCTTCCGCCTTGGCACTTCCAGGCCTACGCCGCGTTTGAGCAGATCCCACGACCCGCCGCCGCCTTTGCGCTGGTCGCGAACATCATGGGCGAGGAGCTGTGGTTTCGCGGTTATCTGCAGAACAAGCTGTCGTTTCTCGGTTCGTCGACGTGGGTGTGGGCCGGGCTGTTGTTCACTGCCTACCACGTCTTCCAGGCGCCGATCAGTTATCCGAACTTCGCCGGCGCTCTGGCACTATCCGGGCTGTACGCGCTGCGCAGGGACTTGTGGGCGTGTGTGCTCCTGCACACCCTCCTGCAAGCGCCGGTGTGAGGTCAGCCGGTGTGGGCGACGGTCCCCGTGACGAGCGACGGTCATTTCACCTGGGCGCTGCCGCCCGGGTGGAATCGCCATCAGCGGCCTCCTAGACACCGCGGAACGCCTGTTCCTTGACCGGGGCTACGGGGGCACCACGGTCGCTGCGGTCGCCGGCGAGTCCGGCGTGTCGGTCGAGAGCATCTACAAGGCCTTCGGCGGCAAGTCCGGCCTCGAACATCCCCGTGAAGTTGTGAGCGAGTCGATCGTCAGCGGCCCGCACGAAACCACGGCTACGCGAGGTCGACCAGCGTGTCCGCAACCCGGATAGCGGTCGGCGGCCGAACGCGGCCCAATGTCACTCCGAGCCCTCGTCGAGCGCGACCATGCCGGGTTGGCATGAGGTGCGCGTCGCACGGCCGGTACTGCGGCCCAACCACCCTCATGCAGTCACGAGTGCGGTACAAGCCCGCCCCGGAAGGCCCGCAGTCGCCTCAGCCGCGTACTCGCCGGCCACCGCGTCGGCATCGATCCCCGTCGCCCAGCGTGACGACGAACTGGCCTGGCACAGGCTGGCTGGCGCGTGGGGCCGCCGTCACGGACGGTGCGGGGCCGACCAGCATGGCCGCGACCTGCAGGCCCGCGGACGTGGCAACCCGGCGCGCCGGTACGGTGCGAGTCATAGCACCTGCGTCCCTCCGTCCGTCGATCCCGTCGAGCTCACCGCCTCGTTACGCAGTCCTGGTTGCCGGTGCCGGTGTTGCGACGCCAGGTGTTCTGGTCGCAGCCGGGGTTGCCGTCCCAGAAGTCGAACATCCCGTTGCCGCTGCCGGTGTTGCGGACGAGGTCATTGAGCACGCCCCGCGGGTTGCCGGTGGGTCCGTGGACCGGCAACGTCCCGAGGGGGAAGCCGGTGCGCCGGCCCACGCTGATCCCGGCGGCGCGGTTGTCGACCACCTGGTTGTGGTGGATGGCGTTGCGGCTGCCGAACACGCGGATGCCGTCGCCGGGCACCTGCCCCCAGAAGCCGTTGTTCTCGACCAGGTTGCGCATGACGGCGTTGCGGTCGGTGTCGGCGAACAGTGACAGCCCGTCCAGGCCGTTGCCGCGGATCACGTTGGACATGACCGCGTTGTCGGGCCCCACGCCGGGCTCCAGGCGCACGCCGATGTTGTCGCAGAACCGCGCTCCGGTGACCCGGTTCACCCGGCAGAACCGGTTATCCTCCACCACGTTGTGCATCACCGCGTTGCGTGCCGCCGGCGCGGCGGTGAACGACGGGTGGTCCGAGTCCGGACGGGCGTACAGGCCGATGCCGGCGAACGGCCCGTTGTTGACCGTGACGTTGTGGGCGATGCGGTTGTCGCTGGAGCCGAGCACCGCGATGCCGTCGCCGTAAAGCGTCCCGGGTGCGGGCGGGTGCCCCTCGGACTGGCCGATGTTGTCGCGGGCGACGATGCCGGTGACGTGGTGGTTGCCCCCGCCCTGGATAACCACGCCGCCGTCGAAGTCGCGCACGGTGCCGTTCATCACCTTCACGCCGATGACGTCGAGCACGTGGATGCCGGCGCCGTCACCGACGTCCTCGGTGCCGAAGATCGTGTAGCCGTTGAGGTCGAGCGTGACGTCGTCGGCGGTGACGATCAGCCCGTAGTTCTCACACGGCCCGATGTCGTGCCGCAGCGTGGTGTCCTGCGTGATCTGGCTCCCGCAGCCGATCTCCTGAGCCGCCGCCGGTGCGAGCAGGACCGTGGCGAGCAGCGTCGCCACGACCAGCAGCAGCATCCCCGGCCTGATGCCTTGAACATGTGACATGGTGCGCCCCTGCCGCGTCCCGCCGGTTCCCCCGTGACCACCTCCAGTGAACGCCGCGCCGGCGGCGGAGTCAATAGGCGGTGCGTGCTCCCTGAACCCGGGCGCCCAGCTCGCGAACGACCTCGACCGCCAGCTCGACGTGGGACCGCTCCAGCCGGTGGTTGACCGAGCAGGCGCGCAGGGCCGCACGCCCGCGCACGGTGGTGCCGGCGATGAACACCCGCCCGTCGCGCTGGATGGCGGCCGGCAGGGCGCGGTTGAGCCGGTCGACGGTCTCGTCCTCCGCGCCGGCGGGCCGGTAGCGGAAGCACACGACCGACAGCGGCACGGGCGCGGCGAGCTCCAGGTCGTCGACCTGCTCGACGAGGTCGGCCAGGTGGCGCATCGTGCGGACGGTGTGCTCGATGGCGTCGATCAGGGCGTCGGGGCCGTAGGCCAGGAACGTCGTCCAGACCTTGAGCGCACGGGCGCGGCGGACAGCTCGCCGTAGTCCATGGCGTCGTGCCGCTCACCGTCCTGGCAGGTAGGCCGGCACCAGGCTGAAGGCGGCCCGCAGGCGCTCGGCGTCGCGGACCAGCACGCAGTCGGCGTCGAAGGGCACGAACAGCCACTTGTGCGGGTCGAGGGCGACGGAGTCGGCGCGGTCCAGCCCGCGGAACGCGTCACCGACCAGCGCCGTCCCGGCCGCCAGCGCTCCGTACGCGCCGTCGACGTGAAACCACAGGTCCTCCTCCTCGCCCGAAATCGGCCAGGGCGTCGAGCGGGTCAACCGCCCAAGTGTTGACGGTGCCGGCTGGCCCTGGTGCACTGGTCCCTCGGAAGCGTGTGGCCCGACCGCAGATTTTCGGCCTCGACTCTTGGGCGCGCATCGGGCGCAGCACCACTGAGCCGGAGCGCTTGGGGCCGCCAGGAGGAGGCGGGCCCGGCCATGGGCGGACGCCGCCCACGTGGGACATCGTGCACCGGAGCCGATGAGGCGCCAGGCCGTCCTCACACGCCACCACGAGGAGCAGGGCGGTGTCTCACGCCGTTCTCTTGCTCCTGACCGCTCGATCCAGGCTGTTCTTCCGTAGGATGTCGTGGAGTGGTCGAGGCGCTGGTCGATGCCTCGTAGGAGAGGGAGCGGTCGGTGCGATTCGTGGTCTTGCTTCGCGGCGTCAATGCGGGTCCTCGCAACCGGATCAAGATGGGACCGCTCAAGGCGGCTTTGGAGAAGGCCGGCTTTCTCCACGTCCGCACGCTGTTGCAAAGCGGCAACGTCATCGTTGACCACGACGGCTCGGCAGCCCAGGCTCAGAGCGCGGTCGGTCAGGTTCTGGTCTCTGGCTTCGGGCTGGACGTGGCGGTCCTGGTTCGTGATGAGGCCGCGTGGCGGGGCCTCGTGGCGGACAACCCCTTGGGCGATGTGGCCACCGACGGTAGCAAGCACTTCGTTGTCTTCTGCTCTGAACCGCACGACCCTGCGGTGCTGCCAGCGGCCGTCGCGCCGGAGCAGCTGGTCGCCCGGCCGAGGGAGCTGCACGTGTGGTCCCCCGGGGCGTGCGGGACGGCCTGCTGATGAACGCCCTGAGCCGCCGCCCACCCGCGCCGGTGACGACCTTTCGCAACTGGAACACCGTCGCCAAACCGGGAGTGATGCTTGACGATGCAGCAAGCGGATAGGCCCCCGAGGCCGCCGACGGGTGGGAGGCGCTGGACGTCCTTCGTCGCCCCCGATGCGCCGCCGGACAAGATGGCCCGCCACCTTCACGAGCACACCAACCCGCCGCACCGGCTGCGCGTCGAGCACGACGCCTACACGCTGCTGATCCATCTCAGCGGGGAGGACGGTCAGGGCTGGACCACCATTGCGATCGATCGACTCACCCGCGCCTGGGGGGTCGCTCAGGGCAGCCGCCAGTCCGACACTGCACAGGAAGCCTACGACGACCTGTACGGACCAAAGCCACACGAATGAAGCCGTCCGGTGAGCTCTGGCCGAGGTTGGGGAACTCTCAGCGACCGGTGAGGTCGGAGCTACGGGGTAGCGTTGCTGCGGCAAGCTCGCCGCCCAGGTGACACGGACGAGCAGCTTTCGTCTAGACATCGACACCGGCGGGTCTCCCAGTGATGAGGCAGGGTGCGGCCACCGCCCTCGGGCCGCTGACCCGCGGGACGGCGGCGTGTCATCGGTGGCTCAGCACGTTGACCACCCGACCGTTGGGGTCACGGACGAAGAACCGTCGCACTCCCCACTCCTCATCCTCCAAGGGGTGGACGACCTCCGCGCCGCTCTCTTGCATCACTGCATAGGCGGCGTCCACATCGTCCACCTCAACGCTCATGTCGGGCACGACCGGCGCGGTCTTGTCGTGGCTCATGAACGTGACTTGCGCCGTGGGGTTGGAAGGGGAGGCGAGCGTCATGACCCAGCCATGGTCCATGACCTCCTCAAGGCCCAGGAGGCCGTAGAAGTCCCGGCTGTCCTCCATGGCCTCTGATCGGATGTTGGGCACGACCCGGCGGATGGACATAGGCAACTCCTGATAGGCGAGAGCAAACGTGTCTCCGATTCTCTTCCGATGACCCTGCATCGTCGCCGCGCTGCGGCGCTTACCGTGTCATCTCCCACGCCGCGACGAGCTTCGCGGGCGCTCGGCTGCGGTAGCTGTCCTCAAGCACCTCGGTGAGATGGTCGAGTGTGATGTCCTGTAGGCGGACCAACATGGCCGGATGCCCGCCGTAGTGGGGTGTGCTGAACAAGGCACCTTCCGAGGCGTCGATTGAGGAGGTCCTTCTGTTCCAGGTCGCAGAACACCACCAGAACCTGCGTTCCGTGCACCCCGTCGCGTTGATGTTCGCTCTCGCTCCACAGCCGGCAGAACGGCATCTTCCTGACCTTGAGCGCCGGCATGCCGCGATACGACGGGGCCTCCACCACCTCAGGGAACGCACCACCGATGCGTCGCACATCGTCGAAGGTTGGCATGGCGACCTCCACATTGGGGGCTCGGTTCTCAGTGCCCGGTGACCGACCACGGGTCGTAGCTTCCGAACGTCCACACGTGATCGCCCGGGTCACGGCAGGTGTACTCCTCGCCGCCGTGGTCGCGGCGTCTGGGATCGGTGATGATCTGTGCACCAGCCTCGCGTGCACGCCGGTGGTGGGCGGCGACGTCTTGGATCACGACGTAGAAGCCGCAGGTGGGCTTGCCCGCGTCCGCCACGGTCGACATCAGTTGGCCGTACTCGCCCTGCCCGGCGATGGCCGGCATGACCATGGCGCCGCCAAGGGTCAGTTCGACGTGGACGAGTTCGCCGTCGGCGTCCTCGTACTGGGCGTGGCGTTCGAAGCCGAACGCGGCTACGAGGAACTGCACGGCCTGACGGACGTCGTCGTAGGAAGGCGTAGCGATCACGGATTCCGGCAAAGTTCATCTCCTTTGAAGGTCGCGTATGGCACCGACGCTACGGCGGGCGGCGCCGGCCGTCTTGGAAGAAACGGCCCGTCAGCGCTCAGGCCTGATGGAGATCGAACACCCCGCCCGCATCGGGCAGGTGGGCGGCAGCAAGCTGTCGGGGGGTCAGCCCGCTGAAGGCCCGAACGGCGTTCGTCAGGTGCGCTTGGTCGTAGTAGCCCGCTGAGGAGGCGATCTGTGCCAGACCGGGCGGGTCGGGTCGGCTGAGGAGTTGCGCGGCATGCCCGAAGCGGGCCAGCAAGGCCAGACGCTTGGGAGACAGTCCCAGTTGCTCCCCGAAGCGTGCTCGTAGGCGTCGCGAGCTCCAGCCGACCTCATGCGCGAGCGATGTCACGCTGACGCGCCCACGCAAGGCCACGATGCGTCGCCACGCGTGCTCGACCGCTGGATCGGGACGCATGCCCGAGGCGAGCCGCCGAGTCAGTTCGCGATCGAGCCGCCGGAATCGTGACGGCCAGTCGGGCGCGCACGCCAGATCGTCCACGAGCCGTTCGGCATCCGCGCCGAACACAGCAGCCAGCGGCACGGTCAGTCCGGTGAAGTCACGCAAGGGGCCCAGCAGACGAAAACCCGCGACCGGTCCGAGGTCGATCTGGATGCCATGGTGCTCCTGCGCCTCGATGAGAACGTGCTCATCGTGAAGGCCAGAGAGGAACGAACTGACTGCGACTGCAGCGTCGCGACGGTGGGAGGGAGTGATGGTCTGGACCGGACCGAAGCTGACCACCAGGGGCAGCACCGCCGAGGGAACCCCTCGATGGGTCGCCGGAACCGCCAGACGTTGGCGGTAGCCGTGGTAGCCGTCGACCAAACCACGCAAGGGTGGGCTCGGCCGCTGCCACGCCCGCTCCCATCGACCCAGTTCGGACTGGTGCAGGATCGCAGAGCTGTCTCCACGGTCGGTCTTCATAGCTGAACCATAAACAGGTGGAATGCTCGGCCTACCCTGCGTGGCCACAATCACCTTGTGGGTTTGCTCGATCCGCTTCTACCGGGGCCAGCAAGCATCGCGCGTGGCCGGTAGGTGGCACGCAAGGGTTGAGATATCCGACGATCGGAGCTCCATACCGCAAGTTCGGAGATCCCGGATATCGCACGGCCGGTACTGCGGCCCAACCACCCTCGCGTCACGCCACGAGTGCGGTACAAGCCGGGTAGGGGGGAGGTCGACGGCTGCGGCACGCGTCACCCTCCGTAGCTGCCGAGCTCTCCCGTGCCGCTCGACTGCGGGGGGAATATAACCGTAGGAGGCCCCGGCTCCGGCATGTTGCCGACCCCTTGGGGTGGCTCGGCGTTCCGGTGGCTAGCGGTGACCCTGGGGGTTCCGGGGAACTCCTAACGTTGCCCTGATCTACCCGTCCTCGTCGCCGTGGGCGTCTAGGAAGTGCCGGCCTGGGGAAGGAATCTGCCCATGAGCGCCCACATCATCGGTCGGCCCGACGACGACCTCCTCGACATCATGCTCGGCCACGGCGCCGATCCCGAGCAGGCCATTATCCGCGGCTCGGAGCAGGGCCGGGAGGAGGGCGACGGCTTCGAGGACCACCTGCCCGCCGATGAGCCCCCCGCGCTGGAGCTGTAGCAAAGGCCACTCCCAGCCTGCGTCGGCCGGGGATGTGCCCGAACGCCCGACCACCTGCCCGGCGATGAGCCCACCGCGCTGGAGCTGTAGGAAAGGCCACTCCCAGCCTGCGTCGGCCGGGGATGTGCCCGAACGCCCGATACCGGCACCCCCCAGGGGCTCGGGAACACGTAGCATGAGAGGGCGCTCAGCGAGTGCGGACGAGCGAGCAAGCGTGGGGGTCGTGCACAGGGTGTCAAGCCATCCGAGGGATCGCTGCCCGACCGGGACGTGGTTGCCCGCCGAGCGGCAGGTGTCCTGGACGGTGACACGCGGGTGGGTCATCGACCTGCTCGCCCGCGACGGTAGCCCAGGCGGAGATGCCGCCTACCGGGTTGAGCTCACGGTCCAAGAGGACGGCCCGTGACCGCTTTGGTCACGGGCGTTGTCCAGCGCTCCACGGTGACATGTGCGGTCCCACACGGGGCGGGGTGAACCTGTCCGCATCAAGCATGCTGACCGAGGACGCTTCTCCAAGATGCGCTGTACCGCATGGGCTCCAGATTGGCACGTGGCGGTTGTGTGACGACCCGTGGTCCCAGGCGGCGAGTGCGGCCCAATGTCCTCACAGCCGGCGCCTCGAGTGCGGGCCTCGCCGGGTAGGCGGAGGGCTCGGAGACCGGCGGATCCCAAAGGTTGGCGGCCTCCTTCGAGGCTGCGAAGATCAGCCGCTCTCATATGGTTCGGAAGCCTCGGAATCTGGGCGTCCGGCGTCACCGGTCGGTTCGCGCAGCGAGGTGGCCGACTGCTGAGAAGGCGGTTTCTCGAGTCCCGAGGCCAGGGTGGCGCGGCGCGCTCTCGCGCTCCCGACTCTGATGGTGACCTGCACCAGGCCCCACGTGAGCGTGATCCATGCGCTGGCGGTCAGCGCCCATCCTCCGTCCGGGTAGAAGTGACGTGCCATGCCGAGCGGCGCGCCAACGAGCAGGCCACCCCCACCGGCGATCAGCGCCGCGGGCAGGAGGGCACGCACCCATTCACGCGCACGGCGCCGTCGCTGTGTGGGCAGACCGTGAACGCGCAGTCGCACGAGGTCGCGGGCCAGTGCCCCCAGCAGCGCGGCCACGACGAGCCAGGCGGCGACTGGCACGACGAGCACCATCAGCGCTGAGGGCGCGGACGGCTGTGGCTCTTGGCCGAGGAGCAGATCGAGCAACCCCAGGCCTATGTCGTACTGCGCTTGGTGTCCTGCGAGGAACGCGCTGGCGTTGGACACCACGGCGATCCCGAGGCCGTCGGCGTCGGGTGCGAGCAGGATGTGCGCGGTGAAATGACCGAGCGATCCAGGGTGGCTGGCCACCGGTGCGCCGGCGCGCTCGTCGATGAACCAGCCGTGCCCGTAGCCGGCGTCCAGCGGCGTGTCCCAGCCCGTCGGCACCATCGTGCCGGCGATGATGTCGGCGGCGCTGGCCGGGACGGCGGGATGCCCGTCGAGGTGTGCCTGCATGAACGTGGCGAGGTCGCTGGCGGTGGAGGCGATGTAGCCCATCGCGGTGCCGGCGTCGTCGTAGGGCAGCTCGACCGGGCGCCACCGTCCGAACCACTGCTGGTGACCGGTCGCCATGTCGGCTGCGCGTGGGTCGTCGGCGGTGGCGAACGAGCCGGTCATCCCGAGCGGGTCGAACACACGGTCGCCGAGCTCGTCGGCGAAGGGGCGGCCGGTGACCTGCTCGGTCACCGCGGCCAGCAGCATGAACCCGGCGTTGCTGTAGTTGAAGCCCTCCCCCGGCGCGGCGGCGAGCCGGCGGGACAGCAGCTCGTCGACCCGGCGGTCAAGGGCGTCGGGCCCTTCGTGGATCGTGACCGTTCCGGCGGTTCCGACGATCATGCTGAGTCCGGCGGTGTGCGTGAGCAGCTGCTCGACCGTCGCCGTCTCGAACCCGTCCGGGGCGGCATCGACGAGGTGGGACAGATGCGGCCAGACGGGCTCGTCCCACGACAGCAGCCCTTCCTCGACGAGCTGGCCGATGACTACGGCCGTGAACGGCTTGCTCGCTGATCCGATGATGAACGGCGTGTCGGGCGTGACCGGACGGCCGGTATCGTCGGCGACGCCGTAGCCGGCCAGATGCACGACATCGCCGCCGCGGACCACCGCCACGGCGGCGCCGGGCAACCCGCGAGCGGCCATCCGCTGCTCGACCCAAGCGTCGATGTCGGCCGAGCTGTCAGTGCGCGCCGGCCATGGTGCTGCGGCGGCCACGCCGCTGGACAGCAGGACGGCGCCGCTGAGGACGACAAGCACCATAGTCGCCATAGGGGCGCGGAGGACGGTGTTCACGGCTGCGCTCCTTGGCGCCTACGGGCAATGCTGAAGAGGCGCTCATCACTTGACCGGTCATCCAGCTGCGCCGGTTGTGTCGTGGAACCGTGCTGGCCCTCGCTCGGGACGTCGATGAAGGTTGCCCCCCCAGGGGGTCGGGGATCGAGCTCGACGCGGTGTGCCCGAGCGAGCAGCCATAGGGCGAGCACGAGCTCACCGACGAACGTGACCGAGGAAGCCGAGGTGGAGGGCAGGAAAGCCAGCAGCGCACCCAAGCTGTCGACGACGTAGCCAACCCCCGCAATCCCGACCAGAACGGCCAGCAGGCGAGCGACATATCCGGACCAGTAGGCCAGCCAGGCGATGGCGAGCAGGTGGAGGCCGAAAAGGATCAGGCCGACGTCCCACAGCGTCGTGAAGCGGGCCGCGGCGGCCATCACCTCGACCGGAAGCGACTCGGTCAGGCTCCCGGCCGTGGTGGCGTCACCGAGTAAGCCGACGACGCGGTACAGGTGCGCGATAGCGACGGCGAAAACCCCCGCATACAGAACGCGCAACCACGCCGCGAGCACGGCGAGCCCTCGACGCGCGGGGGCGAAGAACCGGCCCAGCGCCCACGCGACGACCACGTCGAGCGCGGCCACGAGGGCCAGGCAGATGACCCCGGCCCGAAAGGTGCCGATAGACGCTGCGATGTCTTGGGTGGTGCGCAGCGCGTCGCTCTCGGTCACGAGGCCGTCGATGGCAACCACGTAGCTGAAGCCCGCGAGCATGGCCATGGCGATCAGTGCCGCGTCTGCGAGCCGACCCGCTTGACGCACCGCTTGCTCTGCGCTTCTTCCCATGGCTGGCTTCGTGTTCATACGTTCCGCCGGCCTGTCTTGAGTGGTGAGCTCGCTCAGGCCGCGACCGGCTCGGCCGGGCGCGCGTCGGGAACCCGCACGCCCGTGACGAGCAGGTAGCCGAGCATCCAAAACTCCGCGACGATCGCGGGCGACTGGAGGAGCAAGATCGTGGCCTCCGCGACGCCGGGGAACAGGAATTGGGTGAACACCTCGACCAGGTGGGTGCCGGCCGCGACCATCAGCAGGACGCCAAGCGCCCGGGGGAAGTAGCCGGACCGGTAGGCCAGGTAGCCGAGGGGCAGGAGCCACAGGCCGAAGTACACCTGCGCCAGGTTGTAGCCGTGACCGTGCAGGTCGAGGAAGAACAGCGCGAGAGCGTCGGACCCGCCGTCGGTGGCAGCCGTCAACGCCGCGACGTGGTTGAGCAGGTTGACGGTGTAGATCGCGGTGCCGAGCGCCACGAACACCATCAGCGTCGCGGCGACGGCGGCGTTGACGTGCCGCAGCAGCAGGTACAGCGCCATGCCGAGCAACAGGTACAGCGTGATGCCGACGAGGTCGCTCACGAAGCCGAGGCGGAACAGGGTCGCGTCCGCGGCGATGTTCGCGGCGGTCGCGGCGGCGTCGCCGGACACCGTGACCCGCTCGCGTACGACAAGCGCCGGCGGCGCCATGAACAGCACAAGCCCGAGGTAGAGGAGCCCGGCGGTGCGTGCGAGGCGCTTCGGTGACGACATGATGACCTCCTTCGGCGGGCGCCCCCGGCATCCGCCATACGTTGTAAGGGTAACGTTGTAAGGTAACCATACGATGTAAGGCCCTGTCAAGGTAGGATCGGGACGATGACGACCGACGCCAAGGCGCGAGCCGAGCCCCGCCAGCCGCTGACCCGGGAGCGGGTCCTGCGCACCGCAGTCCGGATCGCCGACCGTGACGGGCTCGAGGCGCTCACGATGCGCAACCTCGCCCAGGAGCTCGGCGTGGAGGCGATGTCGCTGTACCACCACGTGGCGAACAAGGAGGCCGTGCTCGACGGCGTCGTGGACGTCGTCGGGACAGAGATCGAAGCGGCGGCGAGCGCGGTCGACGCGCCGGCCCCGGCCGACGCCTGGAAGACCGCGATGCGCCGGCGGATCCTCGCCGCGCGCGAGGTCCTCCTGCGACACCCGTGGGTTCCTGAGGTGATGGACACGCGGACCACCGCCAGCCCGTCGGTGCTGCGCTACTACGACGGGGTGCTCGGCCTCATGCGCGCGGGGGGGTTCTCCTACGAGCTCGCCCACCACGCGCTGCACGCGCTCGGCAGCCGCGCCCTCGGGTACACCCGCGAGCTGTTCGAGGGCGGCGACGCCGACGAACGTGACGAGGCCGCCGCGGCCGCACTCGAGGAGCTCGCCGGCCAGCTGCCCCACCTCGTGGAGATGATGACCCACATCAGCCACTCCGACCCCGACTCCACGCTGGGCTGGTGCGACGACCAGGTCGAGTTCGAGTTTGCCCTCGATCTGATCCTCGACGGGCTCGACAGGCTCCGAGAAGGTGGCGGTCAGGCTTCGATGACGACCTAGCCAAAAGCGCGGCCCTCACCTACGTAAGCCAGCGCGTGCGGTGCGTCGTCGAGGCCGAAGCTCGGGACGGGACGCCCGCTGTTGCTCAGAGCGACCGCGTTCGTGATCGGCGGGTTGGTCCTCGCGCTCGCCGCGTGCTGGGTGCTGTTCGTGGTGGCGATGCGGACGAAGTTCCCAGCCGGGTACGACCGTGTACGCCGGATGAACCGCGCCGTGGTCAATCCCGCAGGCTGAAGACCGCTGGACAGTGGGATGCCGGGGCCTCGGTAGTGCGCCACGTGGGCGGCGGACCGGTACGGCGTACCGGACCCGGTCGTTGCTGCGGCGACCACGGAGGGCTTCGTGATCGCGTTGCCGTACGGCGCGCGAGCTGACTGGGTGCGCAATGTGCTCGCAGCAGCATCGGCCACGATCGAGCACGACGGAGGCACCTACCGGGTCGATCGTCCGGCGGTCGTCGGCGCTGCGGTCGCCAATCCCTGGTTCCCGCGCACCGAGCAGCGGGAGCACCGCATCTACGGCGTCGATGAGTTCCTCTCGCTGCGGCACGAACAGCGGCGTTAGTCCTCAAATAAGCGAGTTGGGTTCGAAGGGGTGGTCAACGTAGCAAGGAGCGCCGTGGTGGGCTGTTGTCGGCGGCGTGAGGGTGTCGTGGGACGGCTTTTCGTCACCCGGTGGCGCGGAGCCGGGCATGTCCAGGGGTTGTGCGGAGCAGTCTGGGGATCTTGGACGTGCCTGGTCAGCGCCGGGCGCGTGGCCTGGCACGAGGTGGGGTCTGTGAGCGGGGATCTGACCGGCGAACGTGGGAGTGTCAGCCGAAGCGGGTGCGTTCGATGGTGCGCCAGGCGCTGAACAGCCGGTCGAGGCTGGGCTGGTAGCCGATCAGGCGGACGGTGATGCTGCGCGCGCGGCGGATCACGTGAGCGGGGATGAGGACCATGGCGTGCATGAAGCGGCGGAACTCCATGCGGATGTAGTCGCGCCGGTCGGCTTTGCGGTGCAGCATCATCGCGAACCACGACTTGAGGTTCCACGCCAGCGCGGCGATGACCATGTACCAGTTGCTGACCAGGTCGTACAGGGGCACGCGCAGCGCGCCGACGCCGTTCTTGAGCTGCTCGATGACGTTTTCCTGGTCGCAGCGGTCGTTGGCGCAGGCGACCACCTCGGCGGCGGAAAGGTCGGTGCGGGTGGTGATGTTGAAGAAGTAGCGGACCTCGTCGAACAGCACCTGTTCGCCGCGGGTGCGGCTGATGTTCTTGCGCAGCGCCACCACCCGATAGGCCCGGTTGCACTTGCCGGGTTGGTAGTCGAACTCGGCGACGTCTTCGTAGTTGAGCTCGAGGTTGAGGTAGCCGCGTTCGGCGACGATGCGCTGCTTGTGGTTGGGCTCGCGGCGGCGGGTCTGATCCGTGAGCGTCTCATAGGCTGGGCCGCGTTCCAGGCGGGTCCAGGCCGCTTCGTCGAGCGCTTCGGCGCGCGAGCGCAGCGCGGCGTTGTTGTCCATCCCGAAGATGAAGTCGACGCGCTGGGCCCAGCGGTCGAAGTGGGCGGTCAACGAGAAGTCGGTGTCGCCGCGCACGCACACCCGTTCGGCGTGCGGCTCCACCAGGTCGATGCTGCGGTCAATCCACTCCGCCGCGCCGGCGTGGCTGGGCGCGTTGCCGGGGCGGTTGACCACGTACAGCACTTCCTTGGTGTTGGCCAGCGAGATGATCAGCGGCGCGTACCCGTGGACTTTCGCAGTTTTGAGCCTTGGCGCGTTGCGATGGCCGCGGGGGGCGGCGGGCGTGGCGGTGATGATGTTGTGCCGGGGTTGGGGCCGGTGAGGCCCCGTGGTTAGGCGGCGCGGGCCAG
>Ga0247713_1000298_pt1 | contig 33470 bp, 34 predicted proteins | sample 21E_NmetaG_FD_189936 | JGI IMG/M metagenome (GOLD analysis project Ga0247713, IMG submission 189936) | Soil microbial communities from hillslope of Landscape Evolution Observatory, University of Arizona, Oracle, AZ, United States - 2-1-E_N | ecosystem: Engineered > Artificial ecosystem >...
TCGCGCTGCCGAACGCCAAGATCATGATCCACCAGGGCTCTGCCGGTTTCCAGGGGACCCCCACCGACATCGACATCCAGGCCCGAGAGGTCCTCTCGCTGCGCCGGCGGATGGCCGAGATCCTTGCCAAGCACACCGGACAGCCTCTGGAGCGAGTGGAGCAGGATATCGATCGGGACAAGTTCATGACCGCTGAGGAGGGCAAGTCGTACGGTATCATCGACGACATTCTGGCCCATCGAGAACAGTCCCCCGTCACCATGCAGCAGCTCGAAGAAGCCACCGGCGACACCTCCTAGGGAGAAGATATTGCCCAAGCTCGGTGAAGGAGGCCCCGTCCTCAAGTGCAACTTCTGCGGTAAGTCTCAAAAGCAGGTCAAAAAGCTGATCGCCGGACCCGCAGATGTCTACATCTGTGACGAATGCGTGGGCCTCTGCAACGAGATCATCGAGGAAGAGCTTGTCGACACCGGCCAACCGACGCTCGAGGAGCTTCCCCGTCCCCGCGAGATCCACGAGTTCCTGAATGACTACGTAGTGGGCCAGGGCCAGGCAAAAAAGGTCCTGGCGGTAGCGGTCTACAACCACTACAAGCGGATCCAGGCCGGGGTCCGCAACGACTCCGAGGTCGAGCTGCAAAAGTCCAACATCATGCTGCTGGGGCCCACCGGGTGCGGTAAGACCCTGCTGGCCCAGACTCTGGCCAAGATGCTGAACGTCCCGTTCGCCATTGCCGACGCCACCGCGCTCACCGAAGCCGGCTACGTCGGCGAGGACGTCGAGAACATCCTGCTGAAACTGATCCAGGCCGCCGACTACGACGTCAAAAAGGCCGAGACCGGCATCATCTACATCGACGAGGTGGACAAGATCGCCCGCAAGTCGGAGAACCCGTCGATCACCAGGGACGTGTCTGGCGAGGGGGTGCAGCAGGCGCTGCTCAAGATCCTGGAAGGGACCACTGCCTCGGTCCCGCCCCAGGGCGGCCGCAAGCACCCGCACCAGGAGTTCATCCAGATCGACACCTCCAACGTGCTGTTCATCTGCGGCGGGGCGTTTGCCGGCCTGGAGAAGATCATCGGCGCCCGCATCGGCAGCCGCAGCATCGGGTTCGGCGCGGATGTCCGCAAGATGGAGAACAAGGACCTGGGCGAGATTCTGCAGAACATTCTTCCCGAAGACCTGCTGAAGTTCGGGCTGATCCCCGAGTTCGTCGGCCGCCTGCCGGTCATCTCCCACGTCCACAATCTGGACACCGAGGCGCTTATCGAGATCCTCACCAAACCCAAGAACGCGCTGGTGCGCCAGTTCCAGAAGACCTTCGAGCTGGACGGCGTGGAGCTGGAGTTCTCCGAGGGGGCCCTGACCGCGGTCGCAGACCTGGCGATGCTGCGGGGAACCGGTGCCCGGGGACTGCGGGCGATCATCGAAGAGGTCCTGCTGGATGTCATGTACGACCTGCCTTCCCGGCAGGACATCGGCCGGTGTGTTATCGACACGGCCACGGTGCTGAAGAAGGTCAACCCGACTCTGGTTCCCAGGGTCCCCGGACATTCCACCAAGCGGCCGCCTGAGCGGGGCGAGCGTTCGGCTTAACTCGACGATCGGAGGCTGACGAGCTATGCCCAAGTTTGGTGAAGGAGGCGACCTCCTAAAGTGCAGCTTCTGCGGCAAGTCTCAAAAGCAGGTCAAAAAGCTGATAGCCGGACCCGGTGTCTACATCTGCGACGAGTGCATAGACCTCTGCAACGAGATCATCGAAGAGGAGCTCACCGAAACCACCGAGCTCAAGCTTGAGGAGCTGCCCAAGCCTCGTGAGATCTACCAGTTCCTGAACGACTACGTCGTGGGCCAGGAGCAGGCCAAAAAGGTCCTCTCGGTAGCCGTCTACAACCATTACAAGCGGATCCAGGCGGGCGCAACCAAGGACGCCGACGAGGTCGAGCTGCAAAAGTCCAACATCATGCTGCTGGGGCCCACCGGGTGCGGCAAGACCCTGCTGGCCCAGACTCTGGCCAAGATGCTGAACGTCCCGTTCGCCATTGCCGACGCCACCGCGCTCACCGAAGCCGGCTACGTCGGCGAGGACGTCGAGAACATCCTGCTGAAACTGATCCAGGCCGCCGACTACGACGTCAAAAAGGCCGAGACCGGCATCATCTACATCGACGAGGTGGACAAGATCGCCCGCAAGTCGGAGAACCCGTCGATCACCAGGGACGTGTCTGGCGAGGGGGTGCAGCAGGCGCTGCTCAAGATCCTGGAAGGGACCACTGCCTCGGTCCCGCCCCAGGGCGGCCGCAAGCACCCGCACCAGGAGTTCATCCAGATCGACACCTCCAACGTGCTGTTCATCTGCGGCGGGGCGTTTGCCGGCCTGGAGAAGATCATCGGCGCCCGCATCGGCAGCCGCAGCATCGGGTTCGGGGCCGACGTGAGGAAGATGGAGCAGAAGGACCTGGGCGAGATCCTGCAGAACATTCTTCCCGAAGACCTGCTGAAGTTCGGGCTGATCCCCGAGTTCGTCGGCCGCCTGCCGGTCATCTCCCACGTCCACAACCTGGACCGGGAGGCGCTTATCGAGATCCTCACCAAACCCAAGAACGCGCTGGTGCGCCAGTTCCAGAAGACCTTCGAGCTGGACGGCGTGGAGCTGGAGTTCTCCGAGAGCGCGCTGGCGGCGATTGCCGACCAGGCGATGCTGCGGGGAACCGGTGCCCGGGGACTGCGGGCGATCATCGAAGAGGTCCTGCTGGATGTCATGTACGACCTGCCTTCCCGGCAGGACATAGGCCAGTGCGTAATCGATGCCGACACCGTTTTGGAGAAGGTAAACCCGACTCTGGTCCCCCGGGTCCAGGACCGCACCTCCCCCAAGCGTTCGGAGCGCGGCGAACGCTCCGCCTGAGCGGAGACAACTCACCCCCCGCCCTGGTCGGAGTTGCGGTTACGAGCTTGCCGAGGCCGGGTAGGGTCCAGCGGTGAGCGAGAACCCGGCGCCTGTCCCCAGCCCCGAATACGACGCGGTGGTGGTGGGCGGGGGCCCGGCCGGCCTGGCGGCCGCTACCTGGCTGGTGCGTTTTCGCAAGCGGACCCTGGTTTTGGACAGCTGCGAGTATCGCAACCGGTGGGTGGAACATGCCCACGGGTACCTGGGGATGGACCCGGTCAATCCGGGAGACCTTTTGGATAAGACCAGGCAGGGACTGATGAACTACCCGGCCGCCGAGCTGGTATGTGTGCGGGTTGACGGCATCGAAACCGGGGAGGGGGCCTTCGTGGTCACTACCGAGGATCACCGCTACCGGGCGAAACGAGTCGTCCTGGCCACCGGGACCACCGACGTCTTCCCCGACATCCCCGGGTTCTTCGAGCATTACGGATCCCAGGTCTTTCACTGTCCGGTGTGCGACGGCTACGAGGCCAAGGACAAAAAGGTCGCCGTGCTCGGATGGAACGAGGACGTGAGGGGTTTCGCGGTGAAGCTGCTCACCTGGGCACGTTCGGTCACGGTGGTTGCCCAGGGCAATCGGCTGAAGGAGGACGACGAGGTCAAGGCGCAGCTAGCCCGGCACGGCGTGGTCGTCTGTGACGAAGAGGCGGTCGAGCTTTTGGGCGCCCGCGGCTCGTTGGCCGGGGTGCGGCTGGGGACGGGTGAGGTGCTGGATTGTGACTACCTGTTCTTTTCTCTTCCCGAGCGGCCAACCAACGCACTTGCCCGCCAGCTCGGCTGCGAGATGGACGAAGACGGCCACGTTACGGTCGACAGGGACGGTCGCACAAGCGTGGACGGGGTCTTTGCTGCAGGAGACCTGACGCCGGGCGAGCAGCTTATCCAGCTGGCCGCGGCCGAAGGAACCCTCGCCGGACTAGCCTGCGTGAAGTCCCTGGGCTGAGGGGTCGGGCCCTACCCGCCTTTGGGTGCGGGAACGGTGCAGGCGACGCCGGTGCCCTTTAGTCCGCAGTAGCCGTTGGGAACCTTGTGCAGGTATTGCTGGTGATAGTCCTCGGCATAGTAGAACGGCCCGGCCTCGGCGACCTCGGTGGAGATGGAGGGCCGGCCGGCTTGCCGGAGAGACTCGTTGTAGCCGGCAAGCGTGTCCTCCGCCAGCTGCTTCTGCTCCTCGGTGGTGTAGTAGATCGCAGACCGGTACTGGGTTCCCACGTCGTTTCCCTGGCGCATCCCCTGCGTGGGGTCGTGCTCCTCGAAGAAGGTTTTCAGAAGCCGGCCGTAGGAAACCTTGTCCGGGTCGAAGACCACCAGGACCGCCTCGGCGTGGCCGGTCCCGCCGGTGCAGGTCTCCCGGTAGGTGGGATGAGGGGTGTGGCCGCCGGTGTATCCCACCGCGGTGGTCCACACCCCGTCCATCTGCCAGAACAGGCGCTCGGCCCCCCAAAAGCAACCCAGGGCGAAGATGGCCGTCTGCAGGTGCTCGGGGAATGGCGGCTGCAGCGGGTTGTGCAGGACCTCGTGCTCGGCCGGGATCTCGTACAGGTAGTGGTCCCGTCCGGGCAGGGCCTCGTCCGCAGTTACCAGGGCGGTCTTGGTTCGGGATGAGAACAGCATCTTCGAGCTCCTTCGTCCGGCGTCCTCGATACTTGAAAAGGCGGGACGCTATCTAACAAGCTTCGCAGGTTGCCGCCCTTAAGAAGGCGCCTGCGGCGCTCATAAAAGGTTAAGGCCGCCTTGTTACCATCCGACAGCCGGCGACCGAAACCCCGCGGAGGAATATGAATCGATCCTGGTCTGCACTGCTGGTCGCCGTGGCGGCCGTGGCTCTGGGCGCCTGCGGGGCCGGGGCGCCGTCGCCGATGAGCACCTTCTCGGTAGAGCCCCAGGGGACGCCCTCCCCGGTGGAGGTACCGGCTGTGCCCACCGAGACTGCGGCACCACCGGTCCCGGCGGCACCGCCGGCCCCCGGCGCCGCGCCGGTGCCCGAGGGCCCCGGCGGCCGCAGTGTGCCGCTCGGCCAGGTGTTTCAGCTGCGCCTGGGGGAGATGGTGCGTATCTCCGGCGAGGACCTGGTGGTGACTTACCTGCAGTTTCTTTCCGATACCCGGTGCTCGCCGGGCGTGCGTTGCGTGGTTGCCGGCAACGCCCGGATCAGCGTCACGGTGGCCAGCGATACCCACCCCCCGGCCACCTTCGTCCTCAACACCGACCAGACTCCGAGATCGGCCCGGTATCAGGACCGCACTGTGGAGTTCGTCGGCCTCACCCGGGGAAACCAGCCCACGGCCAGCTTTAGGGTCGACTGAACGAGCGGCCGTCCACCAGGGGTCCGGGGCGGAGTTGCTACAATCGCTCGGTAGGGCAAGCACCCAGGTCGCTTCGGCCCCGCCCGGCAGTCCGCGAGTTTTCGTATTCCCCTGCATCAACTTGATGCCGGTCCTTCGGCCCTGGAGTCACCACCGATGCCATTTGTGAGGTTGTGCCGCCGTCCGGCCCGGAAACGGAGCCTGCGGTGAGCCGCGCCTACGGGAATGCCGCCGACATCCCCAAGGTCTACTCGCCGGCCGAGGTGGAGAGCCGCCTTTACCGGGAATGGGAGGAGCGAGGCTACTTCCGGGCGGACCCGGATCCGGCCCGCCGGCCGTTCACAATAGTCATCCCGCCCCCCAACGTGACCGGCGCCCTTCATATCGGCCACGCCCTGGACGACACTCTGCAGGACGTCATCATCCGTTTCAAGCGGATGCAGGGTTACGGCGCGCTGTGGCTGCCCGGTACCGACCACGCCGGAATCGCCACCCAGAACGTGGTGGAGCGGGAGTTGCGCACCCAGGGCCTCAGCCGCCACGACCTGGGCCGGGAGAAGTTCGTGGAGCGGGTCTGGGAGTGGAAGGAGCTCTACGGCGGAAAGATCATCGAGCAGCTGCGCCGGCTGGGCGCCTCGGCCGACTGGAGCCGGGAGCGATTCACCATGGACCCCGGCCTCTCCCGGGCGGTCCGCAAGGTCTTCGTCGACCTCTACGACAGCGGTCTGATCTACCGGGGCAACCGGATCATCAACTGGTGTCCCCGCTGCGAGACGGCGCTCAGCGACATCGAGGTCGAGCACTCCGACCACGAAGGCGTCCTGGAGCAGTTCCGCTATGAGTTCGAGGAGAGCCCTCAGCCGTCAGGTAAAGGTTCCGGCAGCGTCAGCGTTGCCACCACCCGGCTGGAGACGATGCTGGGCGACACCGCGGTCGCGGTGAACCCCCAGGACGAGCGGTTCGCCGGCGCCATCGGCAGGTTCGCGGTCCACCCGTTCAGCGGCCGTCGCATCGAGATCATTGCCGACGAGGCGGTGGACATGGAGTTCGGGACCGGAGCGGTGAAAATGACCCCGGCCCACGACCCAACCGACTTCGAGGTAGCCGAAAGACACGGGCTGGACAAGATCTCGATCATGGACGGGCGCGCCCGGATCAACGAAGCGGGGGCCCAGTTCGAGGGCATGGACCGCTACGAAGCACGCAAGGCGGTCCGGGAGGCGCTGCAGAACAAAGGCCTCTACGAGGGGTCCACCCCCCACAACTACGCAATAGGCAAGTGCAGCCGCTGCGGGACGATCGTGGAGCCGTGGCTCTCCGAGCAGTGGTTCGTCAGCATGAAGCCGCTTGCCGAGCCCGCCATCGCCGCGGTCAAGCAGGAACGGACCCGCTTCTACCCGCCCCGCTGGACGAACTACTACCTCAACTGGATGGAGGGCATCCGGGACTGGTGCATCTCCCGGCAGCTGTGGTGGGGGCATCGGATCCCGGTCTGGTACTGCGACAACGGGCACCAGTGGGCGGCCATGGAAGACCCTACGGAATGCCCGGAATGCGCAGGCACGCAGATCCACCAGGACCCCGACGTGCTGGATACCTGGTTCTCCAGCCAGCTGTGGCCCTTTTCCACCCTGGGCTGGCCGGAGAAGACCGAGGACCTGGACTACTTCTATCCCACCTCGGTCCTGGTCACCGGGTACGAGATCATCCACATCTGGGTCGCGCGCATGATGATGGCCGGATTGAGGTTCATGGACGAGGTCCCATTCGAGTGGGTGTACATCCACGGCATCGTGCGCGATGCCCAGGGGCGCAAGATGTCGAAGTCGCTGGGCAACGTGATCGACCCGCTGGAGCTGATCGACCGGTTCGGGACCGATGCGCTGCGCTTCTCGCTGGTCGAGCACGCCACCGGGCAGGACATCTTCCTCAGCACCGAGTGGGTCTCGGGATCGCGCAACTTCGTCAACAAGCTGTGGAACGCCGCCCGCTTCGTCCTCACCAACGCCGGCGACGAAACCGTCGAGGGCATGCCGGACCCGGAACGGCTGGATCTTAGTGACCGGTGGATCCTGCACCGCCTGGCGTCCACCGTCGACGAGGTCACCAGCCAGCTCGAGTCGTTCGAGATGGCCTCCGCCGCCCGCAGCGTCTACGAGTTCATATGGAGCGAGTTCTGCGACTGGTACATCGAAGCCGCCAAGGTTCGCTTGTCCTCCGACGACCCCGAGGTCGCCGGCGCGGTCCGGGCGGTACTGGTCAACGTGCTGGAGCAGGCTTTGAGGCTCGCCCACCCCTTCATCCCGTTCGTCACCGAGGAGATCTGGCAGCTGCTGCCGGTGACCCGCGAGAAGCCGTCGATCATGATCTCGCAGTGGCCCTCGTCCGACGGCCGGTATGCCGACCCGGCCGCAGAGGCCAGCTTTGGCCGGGTCAAGACCGTGGTCAGCACAATCCGAAGCTTCCGTTCCGAGTACGGCATCAGTCCCAAGGCCCGTCTGGTCCCCTCCGCCTCGTCCGACGACGCCGGCGATCGTGATGCCTTGCAGCGCGACCGGCCCCTGATCTCCCGCCTGGCCGGCCTGGACGATCTCAGGGTGGTCGGCTCGCTGGGAAGTTCGGCCGGTGCCCGGCTGATCGCCGGCAGCATAGAGATCTCCATTCCGCTCGAGGGTCTGGTCGACGTGGCGGCCGAGGGACAGCGCCTGCGGCGCCAGATCGACAAGACCGGCAAGGAAGTGGCCAAGATCGAAGCGAAGCTGGGCAACCAGGGATTCGTCGGCCGGGCTCCCGAAGCCGTGGTCGCCGAACAGCGCCGCCGGCTGGAGGAGGAGAAGGCCGCAGTGGCCAAACTGCAGGCCCAGCTCCAGCTTCTGGGTCTGGATTAACCGGTTTGAGCCTCTCCTACCCCGAGGCGAAGGCGTTACTTGACTCCCGCGGGTTCGGCATCACGCCGGGCCTGGACCGCATCGAGATGCTGATGAGGCTGCTGAGCAACCCCCAGCTGAGCATTCCCACCGTTCACCTCGCGGGGACTAACGGCAAGACCTCCACCGCCCGCATGATCACGGCTATCCTGGCAGCCCACGGCCTTAGTACCGGCCTGTACACCTCACCGCACCTCAACGACGTAGAGGAGCGCTTCGTGCTGGCCGGGTGGGACGAGGGACCGTCCTGGCAGCAGATGAGCGCCGATGAGCTGGCGGCCACCGTGTCCTACCTCCTGCCGTTCACCGAGATGGTGGAGAACGAGATGGGCCAGACGCTGACCTACTTCGAGCTGACCACGGCGATGGCGTTCGAGTGGATGTCGGAGCGGTCGGTGGGCGCCGGCGTGATCGAGACCGGCCTGGGCGGCCGCTGGGATGCCACCAACCTGGTGCAGAGCACCGTAGCCGTGCTTATGCCCGTGGATGTGGACCACGCCACCTTTCTCGGCAGCACCCCCCGGGCCAACGGCGAAGAGAAGGTCGACATCATCAAAGAGGGCGCCTCCGCGGTTTCGGCGCCGCAGGCTGCGGAGGTCATGGAGCTGCTGGTTGCCAGGACCCAAGCCGTGGGCGCACCGCTCGCCGTGCTGGGCAGGGATTTCTTCGTCGACTCCAACGAGACTGCGGTGGGCGGAAGGGCGGTGACCGTCAGGACCGGCCGGGCCGCCTACGAGGACCTGTTCCTCCCGTTGCACGGGACTCACCAGGGGACCAACCTGGCGGTGGCTCTTGCGGCGTCCGAGGCCTTCTTGAACCGGACCCTGGACTTCGACCTGCTTCAGGCGGCGCTGGCGACCGTGACCTCGCCCGGCCGCCTGGAGGTGGTCGGGCGCCGGCCGCTGGTGGTGCTGGACGGAGCCCACAACCCTCACGCGGCGGCTGCACTCCGCCAGACCCTAGCCTCGGACTTCCTGTTCAAGAACCTGACGATCGTGCTGTCGATATTCGAGGACAAGGACATCGCCGCAATGCTACAGACCCTGGTGCCCGCAGCCGATCGGGTGATCTTGACGCGAGCGGAAAATCCCCGGTCGGCCCGGCCGGAGGTCCTGAGCGCGGCGGCGCCGGTGGTCCCCGGCCAGGACAAGCCGGAGATCGTCCATCGGATCCAGGACGCGGTTGACCGGGCGATTCAGATCTCGGACGAGGACGACATGGTGCTGGTCACCGGTTCGATCCACGCAGTGGGGGAGGCCCGCCGGCACCTGCTCGGCTAGGGGACCTGCTCGTCTTCACACTCGCCGGGGTCCAGACCCATCTCGGCCCGGACCTCGCAAAGCCGTTCCCGGCCCATCTCCTCCCGGTTGGCGGCATCGATCTTCTGCTTGTTCCACACGTATAGGGACACGATAAGCAGCACCGTCACAAGAAAGATCACCGCGTAGGTCCGGTTACCCCGGGGACGATCGCGGATGGGGCCGCCGGGCATCCGGGCCACCACGGCTCAGGGCCTCTCCTGGAGCACCCAGCCGTTGCCGTCCGGGTCGTCAAAAAAGGCGAAACAGTTCCAGGGCCCGCCTCTGCCGTCCGCCCACTCCCCGTTGTCGAAGTGGCGAACTGGTGTGATGTCCACCCCGCCCGCCACCAGAAGGGCCCTTGCCGCATCGATGTCGTCGACTACCAGCTGGACGCCCCTGACCGAGCCGGGGAGCAGCTCGAGCTTGAAATCCATCAGATCCCTGCGTCGTTGACCGCGTTGAATTCCTTCGGCGAGCATATTAAACCCGGCACCGGGTTATGCAGCCACCGATTACTCGATGAATTACGCGATGTCCGACTATCCTTGAGGCATGACAATTAACTCTTCCTCTGAAACAACCCTCCTTTTGATAAAGCCCGACGGCGTGCGCCGGGGCCTGGTGGGGGAGATCCTCAGCCGTATCGAAGGAAAGAAGCTGACCCTGGCGGCAATCAAGATGATGCACGTCGACGACGAGCTGGCGCGCCGGCACTACGCGGCTCACACCGACAAGCCGTTTTTTTCGGGTCTTCTGGAGTTCATCACCTCGGGCCCGGTGGTGGCGGTGGCCGTCCGAGGCGCGGCCGCGGTGGAGGTCACCCGCAACCTGATGGGGGCTACCGACCCCAAAAAGGCGGCGCCGGGTACCATAAGAGGAGACCTGGCCCTGGAAGTAACTGAGAACCTGGTCCACGGTTCGGACGGAGCGGAGTCAGCAGCTTACGAGCTCGGCCTGTTTTTCCCCGAACTTTTTTCGCGCACCATCGCCTAGGAGCCGTATTTTCGCGCAATTGGCCCCTAGCCCCGTAGCAAGTTAGCCGCATATGCTAGCGGGTGCCCTGATGGTTTCAGCGGCTTTGACAGCAATCACTTTCTTATTAGTTCGACTTGGAGTTCTCCGTATGCCGATAGCAAACGATCAGGCGTTCACGTTCATGGGCCGCGACATGGCGGTCGATCTGGGAACCGCCAACACTCTGGTCTATGTCCGCGGCCGGGGCATCGTGCTGAACGAACCCTCGGTGGTTGCGCTCAACACCAAGACGAATGCCATCCTGGCCGTCGGCATCGAGGCCAAGCGGATGATCGGCCGCACCCCCGGCCACATCCTGGCCATCCGCCCGCTGAAGGACGGGGTCATTGCCGACTTCGAAGTAACCGAGAAGATGCTGCGGTACTTCATCCAGCGGGTGCACAAGCGCCGGATGCTGGCCAAGCCCCGCGTCGTGATCTGCGTCCCCTCGGGCATCACCGGGGTCGAGCAGCGAGCGGTGGAGGACGCCACCATCGCTGCCGGCGCCCGCAAGGTGTTCATCATCGAAGAGCCGATGGCTGCGGCAATCGGCGCCGGTCTGCCCGTGCACGAGCCCGCCGGCAACATGGTCGTCGACATCGGCGGTGGCACCACCGAGGTGGCGGTCATCTCGCTTGGAGGCATCGTTACCAGCCTGTCCACCCGGATCGGAGGCGACGAGCTGGACGATGCGATCATCAACTACATCAAAAAGGAGTACTCGCTGATGCTCGGCGAGCGGACGGCGGAGGAGATCAAGATGACCATCGGGTCTGCCTTCCCGCTGCCCGACGAGCCCCACGCTGAGATCCGGGGCCGGGACCTGGTCACCGGACTGCCGAAGACGATCATCGTGTCATCGGAGGAGATCCGCCGGGCACTGGAGGAGCCGGTGCATGCCATCATCGACTCGGTGAAGACCACATTGGACAAGACCCCGCCCGAGCTCGCGGCGGACATCATGGAGAAGGGAATAGTGCTCACCGGTGGAGGGGCCCTGCTGAAGGGTCTCGACGAGCGGCTGAAGCACGAGACCGGCATGCCTATTCATGTGGCGGAGAGCGCCCTGCAGGCAGTAGCGATCGGCTCCGGCAAGTGCCTGGAGGAGTTCCAGGCGCTCAAGCGAGTTCTGATCTCGTCTGGATCCTCCCGCTAGGAGCAGTCACGAGCTGGGCCGGAAGTTCTTTCGCGCTCGTTCAAAAAGTTGACTTGAGTTTGGCTACCCCCAAGTAGAATGGCCCGTACGCTGTCCACTAAGAAGGGACAACCAAAGATTTGATGTACCGCAAGTCCACCAGGCATCGGCTCGCGCTCGCAGCGCTTCTCGCCGCAACTGCCACGGTGGTCACCCTGGACTTTCGCGAGAGCGCCGGGGGCCCGCTTCACCGGGCCCAGGACATGGCCATCTCGATCGTCGCCCCGCTTCAGGACGGCATGGGACAGGTCTTCGGACCGGTCGGCAGCTTCCTCTCGGACCTCGGCAGCATTGGAGGCCTCAAGGAGGAAAACCTCCGCCTGGAGTCCGAGCTGGAGAGGTTGACCGCCCAGCAGCGCCGGCTGCCCGAGATCATGCGGGAAAACGAGCGGCTGAAAGAGCTGGTCGAGGTCAAGGACCAGGACTGGGCCCAGGGGCGCACTCTCGCGGTCCGGGTGATCGGGGACGGCCCCTCCAACTACGAATGGACCGCCTTCGTCAACAAGGGGTCGGCCGACGGGATCAAAAAGGACATGACTGTGGTCTCGGCCCAGGGTCTCGTGGGCCGGACCTTCTTTGTGGCGAAGAATTACTCGAAGGTGCTGCTACTCATCGATCCCCAGCACTCGGTGGGTTCCCGGCTGACCGTTTCCGGTGAAACCGGGGTGGCGGCGGGACGGGGTCTTGCCGACTTGCGAATGGACCTCATTAGTCCGGACGTAGAGATAAGCGACGGGGAGACCGTGGTTACCTCCGGGTTCAACCGGGGGATCTACCCGGGCGGAATTCCCATCGGACGGGTAACCGAGGTCTCAAGGAACGCCGACGGGTTGACCAAAAGCGCCCGGGTGGAGCCGGTGGTCAACTTCACCTCCCTGGACACTCTGCTCGTCCTGTTGGACACCGGCCCCGTCGAGCAGGCTGAGCCCGCCGGCGGGCAGACCTCCTCTCGCGGTGCCGGTGAGCAGCCGGCGGCCGCGGACCGCGATTGACCGCCTATGAAGAGATTCCTGATCTTCAGCCTTACCCTGCTCACCGCAGTCTTGCTGCAGACCACGGTGTTCTCCAAGTTGAAGATCCTCGGTGTCTCGCCGGATCTGCTGCTTGCCGTAGTGATCTGCTTCGCGTTGCTCGAGGGTCCGACCGTGGGAAGCGTGCTGGGATTTTCGGGCGGTTTCATGAGGGATCTGTTGCTCGATGCACCTATAGGCCTGACCGGCCTGGCCTACCTGCTGGTCGGATACATGGCGGGCAGCATTCGCCCGTACATCAGCTCCACCTCGGTCTTCGTCCCGGCGGCCGGGGTCTTCGCCGGAACGGCACTCGTCACTACGCTGTACGAGATACTCCAGGCGCTGCTCGGCCAGCGGACACCACCGCTCTCCCGCGCCCTGCAGGTGGTGGTGCTGACCGCCCTCTACAACACGATCCTGGTGCCGTTCATCTATCCGCCGGTTCGCCGGATCGTTTCCTTCTACCGCCCGGAGCGGGTGTACCAGTGGTAGGTCGTCGATGAGCCAGGCCGCTCTGGGCACCACCCGGGTCCGTCTGGCGTTTCTGGGGGCGATCTTCGCTTCACTTATTGCGACGCTGGTGCTTCGGCTGTACTTCCTCCAGGTGTTGAGCACCGCCGAGTTCACCGCCGGCGCCGAGCGCAACCAGATCAGGCTGGTGGCCGAGGAGCCGGCCCGGGGTCAGATTCTCGATCGCAACGGCGAAGTCCTGGTCACCAACGGGATGTCGCTGGTGGTGACGGTCAACAAGCAGGAACTGAACAAGGACCAGCTGGCCGAGGTCAGCCGGCGTCTTGCGCAGACGCTGGAGATCTCGCCCGAGGACATCGATAAGCGCCTGGAGGACCGTACGCTGTCTGCCTTCACGCCGGTTCCGGTGGCCGAGGACGTCACCGAGGACGATGTCGTTTACATCCGGGAGAACCAGGACCAGTTTCCCGGCGTTGAGACCAAGGCCCAGCCCACCCGCGTCTATCCCCAGCACAAGCTGGCATCCCACGTGCTCGGTTACCTGGGTGAGATCCTTCCCGAGCAGGTCGACAACGAGCGCTACAAAGAGCTCCAGTACAAGCCGGGTTCGATCATCGGACGCGGCGGCATTGAGTACGCCTACGAGAAGTACCTCCACGGCACCGAGGGCATGCGCAAGCTCGAGGTGGACTCCTCCGGAGAGGTCCGGCGGGTCCTCGGCAGGCGTGAGCCGAAGAAGGGCCAGGACCTGGTGACCACCATCGACGCCAGGATCCAACAGGTCACCGAGGAGGCCCTGGCCCGGGGCCTTGAGAAGGCCCGCACCATCTACCACCAGGAATCGGGCAAGAGGTACCTGGCACCCGCGGGCGGCGCGGTGGTCATGGATCCCCGCAACGGCGAGATCATCGCGATGGCATCGTTCCCGGACTACGACCCGGGCGCGTTTGTGGGGGGCATCAGCCAGATCGAGTTCGACGAGCTCAACAAGCCCGAGTCGGCTTTCCCCCTGCTGAACCGCGCGATCCAGGTGTCCTATCCTCCGGGCTCCACCTTCAAGCCGGTCACTGCCGCCGCCGCCCTGGAGACCGGCGTGGCGCAGCCGAACGGCCGCTACGCCTGCCCGGGCTCCATGCGAATCGCCGACCGGACTTTCCGCAACTGGAAGACCACCGACTCGGGAATACTGACCTTCAACCAGGCTATGGCGGACTCGTGCGACACGGTCTTTTACGACTGGGGCCAGCAGTTCTACCGGACGTTTAGGAGCAACCGGACCGAGGTCCTGCAGGACTACGCCCGCCGGTTCGGGTTCGGAACCAAAACCGGTGTCGAGATCCCGTTCGAGAAGTCGGGAAGGGTTCCCGACGAGGGCTGGCTGAAAGCGGTCAACAAGCAGATGCCCGAGGCTTTCCCCTACGCCACCTGGCTTCCCGGCTACACCATCAACATGTCGATCGGTCAGGGCGACGTCCTGTCTACACCCCTCCAGCTGGCCAACGCCTACGCGGCGATTGCCAACGGCGGAACGCTTTACCGCCCCCACCTGGGCCTGAAGCTGGTGGAGGATGGCACCGAGAAGCAGATCGAGGACGAGGCCGAGTCAAGGTCGGTCGCGGTGAGCCCGGCCAGCATGGCCGCCATCCGGGCCAGCCTGGAAGCCGTCACTACGGTGGGGACCGCTGCCAGCACCTTCGTCAACTCCCCGCTGAACTCGATCGGCGTAGCCGGCAAGACCGGGACCTCCGAATTTGCCGGCAAGCAGCCCATCGCCTGGTTTGCCGCCTATGCGCCGGCCAGGGACCCGCAGTATGTGGTGGCCGTGATGCTCGAGGAGGGCGGCCACGGCGGCGAGACGGCGGCTCCCATCGCCCGGAGGATCTTCGAGGGCATCTTCGACCTCGAGCAGGCGGAGATCACACCGCAGGATCGGGTGGATTGACGCTATGACCGATTTTGCGGAGTTCGGGAGCCGGCACTATGCCAGCCGCGACCGGACGTCCATGTCCTCGAAAGCACCCATTCGCCACGTCGACGGATGGCTGATCCTTGCGGTCATGGGGCTGACGACTGTCGGCTGCATTGCAATCCGGTCCGCTTCCGCCGCGATCCTCAACGTCCAGGGCCTGGACCCGGACTACTACTTGAAGCGCCAGCTGGTGTTCTTCTCTCTGGCTACCATCGTGTTCGGCGTCACGCTGCTCGTGGACTACCGTCAGTTGCAGCCCTACACCCCGTTTTTCTACGCCGGGGCGGTGTTGCTCCTGCTGGTGGTGCTCACGCCCTTGGGCGAGACGGTAAAGGGTGCTCAGCGGTGGATAGGCATCGGCGTGTTTCAGCTACAGCCCGCCGAGGTCATGAAGTTGGGTTACATCCTGTTCCTGGCGGCGGTGTTGTCGCGGGAGCGCACGCAGGACGGACCGATCTCGGGAGCGACCCCGGTGATCCAGGCGTTGCTGCTCGCGGCCGTCCCGGCGCTGCTGATCTACCTGCAGCCCGACCTCGGATCGTCTCTGGTGGTGGTTGCGGTCGCCTTTGCGGTGCTGCTGGTTGCCGGGGTGCAGGTGCGGTGGCTGGTGCTGGTAGTGGTGGCGGGTATCGCGATCGGCGGGCTTGCCCTCAAGCTTGACGTGTTGCACCAGTATCAGATCGATCGGTTGACGGCTTTCATGGACTCGGATTCCGACCCGCAACGAAGCGGGTTCAACCTGGAACAGTCCAAGATCGCCATAGGTTCGGGTGGGTTCGGTGGCAAAGGTTGGGGCCAGGGGACCCAGACAAACCTGGCCTACGTGCCGGAACAGCGAACCGACTTCATCTTCACTGCCATCGGCGAGGAGCAGGGGTTCGTCGGCGGCCTTTTCATCTTGTCCCTTTTCAGCGTCGTCCTGTGGAGGTGCATTAGGACGGCTATGCTTTCGAAAGATCTTTTTGGTGCACTCGTGGCCGGCGGCGTTGCGGCCATGCTCGGTTTCCAGTTGTTCGTAAATATCGGCATGACGATCGGCATAATGCCCATCACGGGCATTCCTCTGCCGTTCGTGTCATATGGGGGCACGTCGCTGGTCACCAGCTTTGCTGGTGTCGGACTGGTGATGAACATCCATATGCGCCGATTCGTTTAGATCGGAGAGGAATTGAATGACCAACCCGCAGAGGCGGTAGAGACCACGCCGCCGGCTGCCAGCGCGAAGGCGCCGCGCAAGCGGCGGACCACGCCGAAGGGCGATGTCGCCAGGCAGACACCCGAATCACCTGATTCGGCCGATTCGGCCGAATCATCCGCACCACCCCAGGCGAAAACGAGATCGTCCCGGACCAGGCAAGCCAAGGCGGCCGCCACCGAGGACGGCCCGTCCGATGCCGGCGCCGGCTCGCCCGATGCCGGTTCCGCAGAGGAAACCAAGCCCCGGGCGACCCGGACCAGGACTCGCAAGCCCAAGGCAGCCGATGCGGATGCCGGTACCGCCTCGGACAAGGGCGATGCCCAGGCAGCCGAATCTGCGGCGCCCCCGGCCACGGAGGGCCAACGACCCACCGTTCCGTTCAGCGAGCGCAGATCCCGGACTCCTCGCAGCCGCAAGGCAGCCCCTGCTTCCGACGGCGGCGAGGCTGCACCCGGCTCCGCGTCCGGCAAGGGTTCTTCCGCCGATGCGCCGTCCGCGTCTTCGGCGGCGGATTCCGCTTCGGGCTCCCCGGCCGATTCTTCCGAGGACACGGCTGCGCCCAGCCGGTCGACAAGGCCTCGCCGGCGCAGAAGCCGTTCGGGCGGCGGCGCGGGCTCGGCCCCGGGGGAGACGGCTTCCGAAGCCGCACCTGCTGCAGACGATGCCCCGGCGGCGTCGGTGCCGGCCGCCGAGGGACCGGGCGCTCCAGAGGAGTCGGGCCCGGCCGACCCGGACGCCGAAGGCGGCGAGCCGGGACAGTCCGGAAACGTGGCCACCACTCCCCGCACCAGAAACCGCAGACGGCGCTCCCGCAGCCGCGGGGGCGGGTCCGGCGGTACCGACCAGTCCGCCGGCCGGCCCAACGGCTCCGAGCCTACGGGTGAGGCGGCCTTGGAGCCCAACGGAGCTGGAACAGCGGCGGCCGCCACGGTTCCGGCATTGGCCGACGCGCCCCCGGACGGACGTCAAGGATCCGCGTCGGGCAGAGGCCGGAAGCGACGTACCAGCCGGCGGCCCCGTCTGGAGCACATCGCCCCGCTCGGCCCCCGCAAGATGCTCGTCACCACCGGAGAAAGCCGCAGCCAGATCGGAGTTCTGGAAGGACGGGAGCTTATCGAGCACTACGTGGCCAACCACGCCGACGAGTCGATTGTCGGCAACATCTACATCGGGCGCGTGGAGAACGTGCTGCCCGGCATGGAGGCGGCGTTCCTGGACATCGGCGAGGCGCGCAACGCGGTGCTCTACGTCGGTGAGGTGAGCTATGAGGAGGACCTGGAAGGGCCCCCGCCGCGTATCGAGACTTTGTTGAAGTCCGGCCAGGCCGTGGTGGCGCAGGTGACCAAAGACCCGATGGGTTCAAAGGGCGCCCGGCTGACCACCGAGGTCTCACTCGCCGGCCGTTACCTGGTCCTGGTGCCCAACAGCGACTCGCTGGGCATCAGCCGCAGGCTCGGTGACGCCGAGCGTCGCCGGCTGCGCGACATCGCCAACCGCATCCGCCCGGAGGGCCACGGCATGATCGTGCGGACCGCCGCGGTGGGAGCCGCCGAGGAGGATCTGGAGCACGATGCAGCCCGGCTCATCCGGATATGGAACGAGGTGTCGGAGCGTATCGACGGGGCGAAGCCGCCTAAGCTGATCTACTCCGAGCCGCCGCTGGCCATCCGAGTGGTCCGGGACCTGTTCACCGCCGACGTGGAGGAGGTGATCGTCGACAGCGAGGAGTCCTACCACCAGATCAAGGACTACCTGGAGGAAGTGGCGCCCGACTTCGGCGACCGGGTCCACCTCTACTCCGACCCGATGGGCCTGTTCGAGCGGTACCACATCACCGAGCAGGTTCGAAAGGCGATCGACCGCAAGGTATGGCTGCAGTCGGGCGGCCACATTGTGATCGACCGTACCGAGGCGATGACGGTCATCGACGTGAACACCGGCCGGTACGTCGGCCGGTCCACGCTCGAGGACACGGTGCTTCACGCCAACCTGGAGGCCGCCGAAGAGATTGCCAAGCAGCTCCGGCTGCGCGACATCGGCGGCATCATCGTCATCGACTTCATCGACATGGGATACGAACGCAACCGGGACGAGCTGTTGCGCACTTTTGAGCGGGCGTTGCTGCGCGACAAGACCCGGACCCAGGTCTACGGGGTCTCCGAGCTCGGTCTGGTGCAGATGACCCGCAAGAAGGTATCGGAAGGCCTGCTGGAAGCGTTCTCGAACAAGTGCGACTCTTGCGAAGGACGGGGAGTGATCCTGACCGGGCTCTCGTAATACAGCCCCCCGCAGATTGGCGGGTAGACCACATGCCGGCTTCAGGCAGGACCGCGGCCGGCGGGCTCACCCTTTCGTGCGCTGCGGGGGGGTTGCGGGTCCGGCATCAGACGTAGCTCAGCCGATCCCGTTGGGGTCAGAGAGCGCAGGTCTCGGATCCGTTGGTATGCTGTATTGATCCATCCGGCTTGATCGGGCCTTTATTCGGTTTGGCTCGCGCCCGGAATCTAGGAAAAAGAGGTCTTAGTCATGTACGCGGTCATAAGGACGGGCGGCAAGCAGTACAAGGTAGCCGCCGGGGACGTTATTGAGGTCGAGCGTCTCAAGATCAAAGGGGACGATCCCACTCTGACTCTCACTCCGCTGTTCGTTGTCGACGACAACGGCAATGCCATCTCCGGCGCCAAGGAGCTCGGTGACTACAAGGTGGGGGTCAAGGTTGTCGGCGACACCAAGGGCGACAAGTTGACCGTCTTCAAGTACCGGAACAAGTCCGGCTACCGCATCAAGACGGGTCACCGCCAGCAGTACTCGCTGATCGAAATCACCTCCATCGGGGGCAGCCAGGACGGCAAGGCAAAGAAGGCACCGGCGGACACGCCGGAGGCCAAGGATTCTGATAGCGTGGATAGCAATGGCTCATAAAAAGGGCGCCTCGGCGTCACGCAACGGTAGAGACTCCAACGCTCAGCGTCTGGGGGTAAAAGTGTTCGGCGGCCAGGTGGTCACCGCCGGCTCCATCCTCGTGCGCCAGCGGGGCACCCGGATCCACCCGGGTACTCTGGTGGGCAAGGGTAAGGACGACACGCTTTTTGCCACCTCGGACGGCGAGGTCAAGTACCACCAGCGCGCAGGCCGCCACCTGGTCAGCGTCATCCCTCCAGAAGACAACTAGGCCCCACGCTTCTTTCGGGAAGCCAGCGGCACTTAAGGTTCTTCTCAAGAGTTTTCTCTCGTAGGCGGTAATCCATGCTTGTCGATGAAGCGCACATCTTTGTCTCCTCCGGTAAGGGAGGGGACGGAGCCGTCTCGTTTCTCAAGCAGAAGTACCAGCCGCGGGGCGGCCCCGACGGCGGAAACGGGGGCAACGGAGGTTCGGTGGTGCTGGAGGCCAGCACCGCGGTCAACTCACTGGCCTGGCTGAAGAACCATCCCCATCAGATCGCCAAAGCCGGCGTCCAGGGAGCCAAGAACAACCGCACCGGCGCGGCAGCGCCCGACCTGGTCCTGCAGGTCCCTCCCGGCACGCTGATCAAAGACGACGCCGGCCGAACCCTTGCCGACCTGGCGTCGCCGGGCGACCGGGTGGTCGTGGCCAAGGGCGGCAGGGGCGGACGGGGCAACGCCAAGTTCATCGCCTCCAACCGGCGGGCCCCCGGGTTCGGCGAGCTGGGCGAGCCGGGCGACGAGAAATGGCTGCGCCTCGAGCTTCAGATGATTGCCGACGTTGCGATCATCGGGCTGCCGAACGTGGGCAAGTCCACTCTGGTAGGAGCCCTATCCGAGGCCCGGCCGAAAGTCGCCGACTACCCGTTCACCACCCTGGAGCCCTCTCTGGGCGTCGTCAGCCACGGCGACACCGTGTTCACGGTGTGCGACGTCCCCGGGCTGATTGAGGGGGCTTCTGAGGGCAAGGGCCTGGGGCTGAAGTTCCTGCGCCACGCGATGCGCTCGTCGGCCTTCGTCCATGTCATAGACCTGGCGGCGGACGTGGAGCCCTTGGCGGCCTTCGACACGGTGGCCGAAGAGCTCAAGCAGTTCCGGGAAGACCTGGCGGAGCGACCGGTGATAGTCGCGCTGAACAAAGTGGACGTTGCAGGGCAGGACACCGCCGGCCGGGTCCGTGAGGCCTTCATCGCCCGGGGCGTGGAGGCGCTGACGATCTCGGCCTCCGAGGGCACCGGCCTGAACGAGCTTCGCAAGCGCCTGGCCCTCCTGGTATCCGAGTGGCGAATCGAGCGCGCGCGGCCCCAGGGCTTCGAGCTGTTCAAGACGACCCCGAACCCCATCACGGTTGAGCGTGAGGACAACGCCTGGCGGGTGAGCGGCGGATCGATCGTGCGGTGGGTGGCGATGACCGACCTGAACAATGCGGAGGCGGTAGCCTACCTGCAGAACCGGCTCGACCGGGCCGGGGTGGAGGCTGCGCTCGCCAAGGCCGGCGCCGAGCACGGCGACGAGGTGAGGATCGGCAAGTCGGTCTTCAGCTGGTGGCCCAAAGGCTCGGCTCCCCTGGAGGCCTACGACATCGACCGGGAGACGAAGCTGAAGAAGGGCCGTCCGTGAAGATCCGGCGGTTGGTGGTGAAGCTGGGAACCACCTCGCTCACCGGCCCGGACGGGAACCCCGACCGCGGCCGCATCCGCAAGGTGACCGACCAGGTGGCGGTTCTCGCCGGGCAGGGGGTCCAGTGTGTGATCGTCTCCTCGGGAGCGATTGCCGCCGGCATGCACGAGCTCGGGCTGAAGGGCCGCCCGACCGACATGCCGGGCCTGCAGGCGGCGGCCGCTGTGGGTCAGCGGAGGCTGATCGACCTCTATGCCGCGCTGCTGGGCTCCAGGGGCATTACGGTGGGGCAGATTCTGCTCACCCAGGACGACATGATCCAGCGCCGCCACTACCTGAATGCCCGCCAGACCGTGGACCGGCTGTTCGAGCTCGGGTGCGTGCCTGTGGTCAACGAGAACGACACCGTGGCCACGCAGGAGATCCGCTACGGCGACAACGACCGCCTCGCCGCCCTGGTGTCCAACCTGGTGGGCGCCGATCTTTTGATGATGCTGTCCGACGTCGACGGGCTGTACACCGCCCACCCGGGCGAGGAGGGGGCCGAGCTGGTCCAAACGGTGGAACAGATCACTCCGGCGCTGATGAAGACCGCGGTGGGATCGTCCCGGCTGGGCTCAGGAGGGATGGCGTCCAAGCTGGAGGCCGCCCGGATGGCGACGTTCTCCGGTGTGCCGGCGGTCATAGCGTCGGCCAGGCGAAAGAACGTCGTGATCGACGCGGTGGCGGGGGAGACCGTGGGCACTTATTTCAAGGCCAGCCCCAACAAGCTGCAGGCCCGTAAGCTGTGGATCGCCTGGGCGCAGCAGTCCCACGGCCGGATCGTGGTGGACGACGGCGCCGCGGTGGCCCTGACCGAGGGCAAGAGGAGCCTGCTGACCGCAGGGGTCAAAATGGTGAAGGGCAATTTCAAGGCGGGCGATGCGGTGGAGGTGGTGACGGTTACCGACGAGGTGATCGCTAAGGGTTTGGTCGGCTTCGACTCGAGCATCCTGGCCGAGATCGCAGGTTCGAAGGGCAATCGCGAGGTAATCCATCGCGACCAGATGGTGTTGATGTGAGCGCGGGAGAGAAGGTCACCGTGCCGCTCCGGCAGATGGGTGAGAGGGCCAAACAGGCGGCGGCCCGGCTGGCTCAGGTCCCGGGGGAGGTGCGGCGCAAGGCCCTGGTCGCGATGGCCGACGCCCTGGATGCCGAGGCCGGCCGGCTGGTCGACGTGAACAGCCAGGACGTCGAGGCGGCCCGGGGCAGCCTCACCAACGCCCTGATCGATCGGCTGACCCTCACCCCTTCTCGTTTGGCCGGCATGACCGAAGGGTTGCGGGCCATAGCCGAGCAACCGGACCCGGTCGGCGAGGTGGTGGAGGAGTGGACCCGACCCAATGGTTTACGGATCCAAAAGGTCCGCCGCCCCATCGGCGTTATCGCCGTCATCTACGAGGCCCGGCCCAATGTGACCGCCGACGTGGCCGGCCTGTGCATCATGTCGGGCAACGCCGTGATCCTGAGGGGATCGTCGGCGGCCCTTCGGACCAACCTGTGCGTCGCCGGGATACTGGTGGAGGCGGCAACCGTTGCCGGGCTACCCGAGCATGCGGTCCAGCTGGTGGAAGACACCTCCCGCGAATCGGCGGCCGAGCTCATGCGGCTCAAGGGCCTGGTGGACCTGATCATTCCCCGGGGTGGCCCGGCGTTGATCGCCTCAATCGAGCAGAACGCCACGGTTCCCCACATCATCGACGGCGACGGTAACTGCCACGTCTACGTGGACCGCTCGGCCGATCCGGACATGGCCGCTGCGATCGTGGTCAACGCAAAGACCTCCAAGCCAAGCGTATGCAACGCCGCGGAGACCCTGTTGGTCCACGCCGGCCTGGCCGACAGCTGGCTCCCCGGCGTCCTGGACTCGCTGAAGGATAAGGGTGTGGAGATACGGGGCGACGAAACCGTTCAAAGGTTGTGGCCGGAAGCCGTACCCGCCACCCCCCAGGATTGGGGAACCGAATACCTGGACCTCATCCTGGCGGTCCGGGTGGTTGAGGACATCGAGCAGGCAATCGACCACGTAAACCGCTGGGGAACCTCGAATGCGGAAGCGATAGTCACCGGCGATCCCGGGGCGGCCGAGATGTTTACCAAGCAGGTGGATTCGGGAACCGTGTTCGTTAACGCCTCCACCCGGTTCAGCGATGGAGGCCAGTTCGGCTATGGCGCCGAAATCGGCATATCGACGCAAAAGCTGCACGCCCGCGGCCCCCTGGGACTCAGAGAACTAACGTCCAGCGGCTATGTTGTTTGGGGGACCGGGCAGGTGCGCTCCTGAGCGTCGAGAGGGATTGACATGGTCCAGTGGTTATCATCCTCACAAAAGGCTAGAGAACGAGGAGTAAATGGGCCATCTTCAAATCTTGGAAATGATCAGCGTCAGGGTGACGCCCGACGACGACCCTTCAGCAAGCGGAATACTGGTAGACGACTTGCTGAGTCTTCCCTTTACGCTGGAACGCGAATGGTCGGGCAACCAGGGTTACTACTTCGAGCATTTCACCATCACGATGGGGGACCGCGAGGTCTATCGCAGCGTTCCGCAGCAGATCTTCGTCCGCGGGGTTCAGTCCAGCACCGCCTTCCGGGACCACATCGATGAACGGATCCCGCTCGAGCCGGGCATCTGCCACATGGTCTTTCACATCGACGACGACCCGATGGTCAACGTCGAGCTTCAGGTCAAAGCGCTCGCTCCCGCCTAGGACCGGCCTTGGCCGGGACGGTGGCTGAGATGGGCCTGGAGCGGCCCGATCCGCAGGTCATCGTTATCTTCGGCGCGTCCGGAGACTTGACCAAGCGCAAAGCCATGCCGGCCCTGTACAACCTGTACCGGGAGAACCTGCTGCCCAGTAACTTCGCGGTGGTCGGATTTGCCCGGACGCCGATGTCCAAGGATGAATTTCGCTCCTCCATGCGGGAAGCGGTGGCGCTGCACAGCAGGTCGGGCATCGCAGAACGTTACTGGGGCCCGTTCAAGGAACACCTCGACTACCAGTCGGGGAGCTATTCCGACCCCACCGGTTGGATCGATTTTCGCAAGTACCTCGACGAGGTGGACGCCGAGTTCGGAACCCAGGGACGGCGACTGTACTACTGCGCCACGCCTCCTTCGGCCTTTCCCGAGATCATCCATTGCATCGGCGAGATGGATATGGCCGAGGGCTCGCGGATCGTCGTCGAAAAGCCTTTCGGCTACGACCTGGACACGGCTCACGATCTGAACTCGGTGGTCCACGGGGTGTTCCACGAGGACCAGATCTTCCGGATCGACCACTACCTGGGCAAGGAGACGGTGCAGAACATCCTCGTCTTCAGGTTCTCCAACGGGATGTTCGAGCCGATCTGGAACCGCAGCTATGTCGAGTCGGTTCAGATAGACGTGGCCGAGTCGGTCGGTGTGGAAGGCCGGGGTAGCTTCTACGAGGGAGCCGGGGCGATCCGCGACATCGTCCAGAACCATATGCTGCAGCTGCTGGCCACCCTGGCGATGGAGCCTCCGGCCTTGTTCGAGGCCGAGTCGATCCGTAACGAGAAGGTCAAGCTGCTGAGGTCCGTGCGTCAGATCGATCCGATCGAAACCGTGAAGGGCCAGTACACCTCAGGGGTGGTGGACGGCCGGGCGGTGCCCGGCTATCAGGAGGAGCCGGGCGTTGAGCCCGGGTCGATGACCGAGACCTATGCCGCGATGAAGCTGAGCATAGACAACTGGCGATGGGCCGGGGTGCCGGTCTACCTGCGCACCGGCAAACGGATGCCACGGCGGGAAACCACCATCACCGTGTACTTTCACGGCGCTCCCCACCTGCTGTTCGAGGCCTCGGGGTTGGAGCGCCCCCGGCGCAACCACCTGACCATACGGGTGCAGCCCGACGAGGGTATTACCCTCACCTTCGGTGCCAAGGTACCGGGCCCCGACATGAAGGTTGCCCCGGTGGACATGGACTTCGACTACGACGAATCGTTCATGAGCGCCCCCGCCGAAGCGTACGAGCGGCTGATACTCGATGCCATGCTGGGCGATGCCACTTTGTTCACCCGGGCCGACGAGATCGAGCGGTCGTGGCAGATCGTGGAGAAGATCCTCCCCAAAAGCCCGACCGAGCCCTATCCGGCCGGAACCTGGGGCCCCGCGGCGGCGGACGAGCTGGTGGCCCCGGACAACTGGCACCTGCGCCGCTAGACGTACCGGCCGTTCACTCCCGGTCCCGGCGGGGGATGCCCAACTGCCGGTGGACCACAGCAATGCACAGGTTCATGACCACGGTCAGGCCTGCGGCGGACGCGATCTCGGCCGCCCGGTCGTTTGAGATGCCCTGCTGCAGCCACAGCGCCCCAGCTCCCGCCGCGGCGGCGTCGGCGGCCACCGCCGGGGCGTGCTCGGGACGGCGGAAGACGTCGACGATATCGATCGGTTCGAGGACTTCGGCCAGTGAGGAGAACGCAGGCTCGCCGAGCACCTCGGACTCCGACGGGTTTACCGGGATCACCCGGTATCCGGCGTCTTTCAGGTAGCCGAATATGCGGTGTGAGGCTCTGTGCGGCTTTGAGGAAGCCCCAACCACCGCAATGGTCCTGGCGGAGGCCAGCAGGTCTGTGAGGACTCCGGCCGGCGGGTTGGGATGCGCCACCGGCTACAGTCGGGGAGGGGAGGTCCGGTGCAGCTTCACCGGGTCTCCCACTTCAATGCCGGAAGAGCCCAAGAGGCCCGCCCTCACCTCCACGGCGGCAACGTGCTCGGACGCCGGGTGGTAGGTCTCGCACGGGTCGGCCCTGCACGGGGTCATGGTTTGGATGTCCACAATCCGGCCGTCCTCGTCCCACCAGGCAATGTCCAGTGGAATCAACGTGTCGCGCATATGAAAGGGGTGCCTGCCGGGATCCTGCCAGGCGAAGACCATCCCGTAGTCCTCGGGAATCTGTCCGACATTCATCAGCCCTCTCGTCTGGGCTCCCGCGGTCTCGGCGATCTCGACATTCAACGAAAGCTGCTCTGCCTGTCCCATGTAGAGCGTCCCCTGCGGCAGGCCGCCCACGACCGCCGCCGCCCGGTCCGGGGCCGGCGAGCCGCACGCCGGCACAACGAACAGCAGGACCAGGAGGGCCGGTATCCGGGGCAGTCCCCGGCGGTTGTTTCGATTCATCCGCGCAGATGTCATCCTATGTCTGTTACCAAAGCTGCCGGCCGGAGGGCCAGTTACGATGCCAAGAACACCCCGCCTGCGCGGCACCGAACGCTACCTCGCCCCGGGGGAGCGGATACTAAGAACCACCAGGCGGCACCCGGTGTTGCTGGCAAAGCCCCTTGCCCTTTGGATGCTGACCCTGCTGACGGTGGGGCTGATCTCCTTCGTGCTGACCGAGGGTAACCCCATCCCGGTCGTGGACCAGATAACCATGTGGCTCGCCATAGGGATGACCGCTTATACCGCCTACCGGGTGCTGGGCTGGTGGACCACCTACTACGTCATAACCGACGAGCGGGTCCTTTTGTGCCGGGGCATCCTCTCCGCCCATGTGACGGCGGTACGGCTCTCTCGAGTGGCCGAGACGAGCTTTAGCCGCAGCGTGTGGGGCCGGCTTCTGGGGTATGGCGAGTTGAAGCTGGACGCGGCGGGGGAGCAGTTGACCCTGGCCTCGCTCTCCTACCTGCCGAGGGCGGTGGAGGCCTACCGTCTGGTGACCTCTCTGTTGCTGGGGGAAGACATTGAGCCCGAGCCGTTCGACCCGAGCGAAGAGACCACCGGCCCCCTGCCTCCGGTCGTGCTTTGAGCGCGATGGGCAACGGCCCCCGGCGCATCGGCATCATGGGCGGGACGTTCGACCCCATCCACAACGGGCACCTGGTGTGCGCCGAGGAGGCGCGCATGCAATTCGAGCTGGACGAGGTGGTGTTCGTGCCGTCGGGCAACCCCTGGCAGAAGACCGGGGTTTCGCCGGCCGAAGACAGGTACCTGTTGACGGTCCTGGCCACCGCCTCGAACTCCAACTTCTCGGTTTCCCGAATCGAGATCGACCGCGGCGGCCCTACCTACACCGTGGACACCCTTAAGGCGTTTCGCGCGTTCTACGGAGAGAAGGCCGATCTGTTTTTCATCACCGGAACCGACGCAGTGGCCGAGATCCTGTCCTGGAAGGACCCGGAGACGGCTTTGAACGAGGCGCACTTCATCGCCGCCAACCGGCCGAGCTACAGCCTCAGCGAAGCGCACGCCGGCCTGTTTCGGGGCCGGGTCAGTCTGATCGAGATACCGGCGCTGGCCATCTCATCCACCGATATCAGGCGCCGGGTAGCCGAGGGCCGCACCATCCGGTATCTGATGCCGCGCGAGGTTAGGGAATTCATCGCCCGCAGGAAACTGTACCGATCCACGCCCGGAGCCGGGCTAAACTAGGGAATCCGACCATATGTTGAAGGGGTGATGTGAATTCCGAAGGACTCTCGTTCCAAGGCGCTGATTGCGGCTGAGGCAGCATCGGCCAAGAAGGCCGGCGATATCCTGATTCTCGACGTTGAACCACTGATCGGAATAACAGACTACTTCGTGATCTGCTCGGGAAACACCGAGCGGCAGGTCAAGACGATCGCCGACGAGGTCATGCGTCAGATGCTTGAGAACGGGGTCAAGGCTTATCGCAAGGAAGGAGAGAAAGAGGCCCGCTGGGTCCTTCTCGACTACCTGGATATCGTGGTGCACATCTTCCATGCCGAGGAGCGGGAGTTTTACGGAATTGAACGGCTGTGGAGGGACGCCGAAACCGTCCCGTTCGAGGATCGCCAGCTTGCCTGACCTCACACCCCGGGACAAACGTGTCTAGGGGAGGCCGGCGCCGCAAGGGCAAGCGGGGGCGGAGCGGCCCGGGCGCCGAACGCCGCTCGAGCGCCGGCGAGAAAGAGTCCGAGGAGCGAGCGGATTCGCCGCCGGGGAGGCGCCGGGGATCCGGTCGCTCCGGCGCAGGCCGTGAGGTGTCGGTTATCGACCAGATGAACTCACTCCCGGTCCGGCTGCAAACCTTGCCGCCGGATGGAACGGTGCTCGAAGAGTTGATAGGGGCACTCCAGAGTGAGTACGGCGTGCCGGCAACGCCGCAAGAGTACCGGCTGATCATCAAGACTCCGGCTCCCGAGGAGAACACCGACCCGTCGATCGAGGTAAAGCCTGCTGCGCCTCCGGCCGAGTTCGAGGACGAGGCCGGCTCGGCCAAGGCCAGGACCACCCGGCGCCGCCGGCGGACGCGCCGCCGAGGGTTACCCGGGGCCGTTGAGGCCGAGAGCGACGACGCGGACCTTGCCGCCGGCTACGAGCGTGGGCTGCCTGATGCTGTGGAGGAACCAGGTGGGCCGCCGGTCGAAGTTATCGACGAGCGGTAGCGGCCACTTGATTTCGGCTCAACGCTGACTAGCGGTAATCGTCCTCGTCCGAGAGTTCTTCGAGGCTGCTTCGCAGCTTGGCCCGGAACGCCGCATTGCGCGCCTCGTCGGCGGCCCGTGCCGCTCGGCGGGGGGGCGGCGGCTTAACCCCCGGACGGGCGCGATCCGGCCTGAACGCCGGAGCGGGCCCGGTATCCGCCTCCTGCCTGCTCGCCGGCCTCATGGGCGCACCCGCCTCCTGCCTGCTCGCCGGCCTCATGGGCGCACCCGCCTCCTGTCTGCTCGCCGGCCTCATGGGCGCACCCGCCTCCTGCCTGCTCGAAGGCCTCATGGGCGTTCCCGCTCTTGGAGTGGTCGCCGGCCTCGGAGCCGCCGGAGGTCTTGGCTTGGTGCCCGGACGGGGTTGCTGCGATGAGGGGCGAGGCGCCGGGGCATTGCGTGGCTGTTGAGATGGCGGCCGGCTGGGTCGTCGGGCGTTGCCGGGCATCAGGTCGTCAAAGTCGGAGGATGCAGGCACGTTCTCCGCCCTGCCCCGCTTGCGGCCGAGGTTGCGCTCGTCCTCCCGGCCGTAGGCATAGCGGTAGTAGTAGCCGCCGTCGGATTCCCGGTCCACCCCGTTGATCGCCACCCCGAGGACGCGTACGTCGTGGCGTTCGAAGTTCTTCGTGACGTCGAGAGCCTTGTGGGCGTGGGTCTGGCCGGCCCGAACAACCAGGATGACCCCGTCGGTGTGGGGCGCCAGCACTGCGGCGTCGGTCACCGGGAGGGCGGGGGGCGTATCCAGCACGACGATGTCGACCATGTTGGAAACCGTGTCGATCAGGTCGGCCATCCGCTCACTTCCCAGCAGCTCGGACGGGTTCGGCGGCGTGGGACCGGCGACGATGACGGAAAGGTTGGGAATCCTTGACCGTCGGATCGCCTCGGACAGCGGGGCCTGGCCGGACAGCACGTCGGACAAACCGGGCGACTGGGGGCCGCCGAAGTACTTGGTGAGCACCGGCTTGCGCAGGTCGGTCTCGATCAACAGCACAGAGGAGCCGAGGGCTGCCATCCCCACCGCCAGGTTGGTGGACACGGTGGTTTTGCCGTCACCGGCGAAGGGGCTGGTCACCAGCACGCGCCTGATCGGCTTGTCCACGGAAAAGAACTGGATATTGGTGCGCAGAATCCGCATGGCCTCGGCCTGCGGGGAGTTCGTGTCGGTTTCCATGAAGATGCTGCGTTCTTTGGCGGTCGCCGACAGAGGGATCGTGGCGATCACGGGGATCGGGGCCAGGATCTTCTCCACGTCCTCCTTGTTGCGCAGAGTGGTGTCAAGCTGCTCGAGTACGAAGGCGATACCCACCCCCAGCATCAGCCCGAGCAGGCCGCCGATTACGCCGTTTTGGAGGGGCTTGGGACTGACCGGGGTGGTGGGCCGAAGTGCCTGCTCGAACACCGATGCGGTTATGGCGCCCCCGCCTCCGAATAGGCCGCCCTCGTCCTTCACGAACGAGTTGACCATCTGGTTCACGTAGACGACCGCCCGGTTCGGGTTCGGATCGGTAACCGTTACCTCGATCAGCCTGGTGTCGGGGACGATTTTGGTGGTGGTCTTCTCGCTCAACTCGGAGGCCGTGATGGATGACTGGGTGGCAGAGACGACTATCTCGGCCAGCGGGCGGCTTTTCAGCATCTCCGCGTACGAGGTGACGTATTGCTGGGAGGCGGTCAGCTCCTGCAGCACCCCAGCCGCGTCGTTCTGCTCTACCGTACGGGGCCCGACGAAGACCTTGGCCGTTGCTGCGTACTGGGGGGTGATGCGAGCCGAGAACCCTAGCGCCGAAGCTGCGGCTACCGCCATGCAAAGGACGATCAGCCAGCGGCGTCCCCACAGTATGCGCAGATAGTCACGAAGTTCCACGGTCTACGCCCCTTCGGAAGGTGTGACGGTATTCGGGCGCTATCGAAGCTGTTCGATTATAGCGGCGGACTGTGCTAGGCAGACTGCAGCGGACCCTCGAACCGATCGCGCCGGCGGCCTGCGCTCAGCAGTACCGATCCCAGCAGGATGGTGGCGATGGCCGCCGCCAGAAGCGGCAGAGCGTCGGCACCGGTGCGGGCGAGGATCTTGACTACCGGCTGGGCGATGGGAGCGGTTCCAATGCTCTTGATCGCGGTTGCCGTGGACTCGCACTTGGCCGAGTTGTTGTTGTTGATCGTGATGTCGCCGGTCTGCGCAATCCGGAACTGGCCGTCCGCCGAGGCGGTGGCAGTTGCGTTGCTGACGCAGCTCACCCGGTTGTCGTTGTTGATGATCGTGGTCCCGCCGCCCAGGTCCTTGTCCAGGTCGGTGCCGGGAGCCACCACCTTGATGCGTGCAGTGAGGACCCTGGGGCCGGTCGTCGTCTGGGCAATGGTAAAGGTGCTATCTGAGGCGGAGGCCACAAAGTGCAGGGAGACGGTGACGGTGGAGTTGGGAGTGAACCCGCCGCCGCTGACGGTGATGCTCTGGCCGGCCACAACGACGTTGGAGGAAACCGACAGGCTGCCCGTGCTGGTGGGCGGATATGGGCCGGTCACCGGTCCGACGCCGGTTGCCACCAGGTCGTAGATGCCGGGGGGAGTGCTCTCCGGGATGGTTACGGTGCCCGAAAAGACACCGTTGGCGTTGGCGATGAACGTGCCGAGCACCGTCTGCGCAATGGCGGGGGCTGCGAGGAATAGAGCCCCACAGACCATGAGCGCCGTAAGAGCCCGGCGGCTTCGCTTCAAACTGGGCTGCATCTGCTCCCCTTCCGTCCTGAAATCTCAGAGATAACGTTTGAATATATGAATTGCCCGGACCCGTGGGGACCCAGGCTGCATAGCCGAAGCTACCGGACGAAGCATACCCTTGTGGATATGCCGTAGTCCAAGCATGTCCGGGGCACATTCGGCAACTTTGTCAAAAAGGTTGCCCCGCGCCCCTTTCGCAGAGTGGTCGGTGTACTACGCGCAGTGTTAGAGATTTTGCTACCGGTTGCGGGGTGTCATCCCGGGCGGCCCGTCCCCGTCCCCCGGTGGAAAATCGCCCGTCCGACCTTCGAAAATGATGACGGTTGAACGGTTCGTTTGTGATAGAACTGGACCGGTATAAAACCAAATCGAAAAAAGGTTCGGTTTCTAAGCGGTTGGGTAGTTCAAGGGACCGATGCAAAAGCGAATGAACGTTTGACGGCGGGCGGCTGAACAGCGCTTGCCGATTGTCTTGAGTGAAAACTGAAATAGCGGTACTTGGGAGGTAGGAATGACCAGATTCAGACTTATGGTGTGTGTCCTCGGGACGGCACTAGTACTTCTTGTGCCTGCTGTGGCGCAAGCGCAGACCGTTGTAATCAACAACGACAGCAGCACTCAGAGCACCTCCACCGCTACCAGTGGCGGACAGACTGCGACTACCACCACCAGCGGAGTTGGCAGCACTGAGATTGAGGTGTCCGGCCGGGTGCGCAGCCTGGATGTCGAGAACACCGGCAGCAGCAACACCGCGGCAAACGCAGGCCCCAACGGTGCAACCGCAACCGGCAGCTCGGTCAACGAGAGCAACATCGACCTTGACTGCGGAATCGGCGGCTGCGGCGCCCGCGTCGATTGTGTAAGGACCACCTGCCGGCCGACCGTCACCCGCGGTCACCTTCATGGTCACCACCCGGTACCGGTCCACGCTGCGCCGATTCGCCGGTTCGTACCGTTCCCGGTAGTCCAGCAGCAGGCCACCCAGATTGTCGCCGGTCGTGACATCGACACCTGCATCGTCGACGGCATCGAAGGCCTGGTCAGTGGAGCTAACTGCCTGAGCCTTCTGAACGACCTCAGCCTGGACATCTCCGATCTTCTGGATCTGGGCGATGTCAACCTTCTGAGCGATCTGGCCCTGGACAACTTGCTGAACGGGCTGTTGGGGTCAACCACCGGAGGACTCCTGGGCATTTTGTAGTCCTAAAGAATCCCGGGCCACCGGCCCGAGTTCAAAGAATCAGCCTCAAGCAGGACACACTTGCTTGGGGCTGATTCTATTCGGGGCCGGGTTGCGGCTAATGTAGGTGGCCGGCAACGGGTTCCGAGGTCGGACACGTCGTGATTTCAAGGAGGTTGGACTGTTCATGGGTCGGAGTGCGGTACGGATACTGCTTACGCTATGTCTGGTGGTGGCCGCCGGTTGCCAGCCGGAACCACCGCCCGACGACGAGGGGTTCGGCATCCAGACGTCCGGCCCCACCGAAGAGGAGCTCGGCCCGGAGCGGGTTATCGAGCACCTGAGAGCCAACCAGATCCCCATCGGAGAAGTTGAGCTCTTTACTGCCGAGAACGATCCGAACACCCGCCTTGGACGCCCGGGCCAGTATGTGGGCAAGGCCAACTTCCACGACACCCGTTTCGAAATGGTCAAACTGACCGATAGCGAGTTCATGAACTTCAGGCACTCCGGGGGCACAGTAGAGATCTTCGCCACCGAGGAGGATCTGGCGGCCCGGACCACGGCTTTGGATACCGCGCTGGCGCAGATCCCCACGGCGCCTCCCGAATACCGTTACTCGCAGGGAACGGTACTGCTGCGGCTCGGCCACGTTCTTACGCCCGACCAGGCGCAGCAGTACGAGGCGGCACTCGCCTCGTTCCAGGGATAGGCGAGCCGCGTTGGAAAACCTGCCGGCCAGCCTGTTCGTGCTGGTTGTCGTGCTTCAGGTGGTCGTATTCATCTTCCTCGTCCTGGTGATGATCCGGCTGGTCAAGGTCATCAAGAGCCAGAACAACGGCGTTGTTTTGCCCCCGGACGTCTCGGAAAAGCTGAGAAAGATCTTCGGGAGATCCCGCAAGCCCTGACCGGCATTATCCAGCGGGTTACATCGCCGGGGGCCCCTTCCTGCTTCTCCGGCCCGACCGGCTCAATCGGCCCCACCGGCCCCTTACGCCGATGTGGACGATGGACCGGACATCAGGCATGGGGATGTCTACCTCTTCGGCCGGCCCTCGTAGTCGTCGGTCGGCCGCCGGCAGCGGGAGTCATCCATGTCGATGTCACCGTCGCCGTCGTTGTCGATGCCGTCGCTGCACTGGGTGACCGGCGCCGGCGGCGGTGAAGGTGGAGGCGGCGGCGGAGGAGGCGGTGGTGGAGGAG
>Ga0247713_1000299_pt1 | contig 33255 bp, 32 predicted proteins | sample 21E_NmetaG_FD_189936 | JGI IMG/M metagenome (GOLD analysis project Ga0247713, IMG submission 189936) | Soil microbial communities from hillslope of Landscape Evolution Observatory, University of Arizona, Oracle, AZ, United States - 2-1-E_N | ecosystem: Engineered > Artificial ecosystem >...
GGCGGCGCCGGCCTGCGGGCCGCCATCGAGACCGCCGGCAAGTGCCGCACGGCGGTGATCTCCAAGCTCTACCCCACCCGCTCCCACACCGGCGCGGCCCAGGGCGGCATGTGCGCGGCCCTGGCCAACGTCGAGGAGGACTCCTGGGAGTGGCACGCCTTCGACACGGTCAAGGGGGGTGACTACCTCGTCGACCAGCAGGCGGCGGAGATCATGTGCCGGGAGGCGGTCGACGCCGTCATCGAGCTGGAGCACTTCGGGCTCCCGTTCAACCGCACGCCCGAGGGCAAGATCGACCAGCGCCGCTTCGGCGGCCACACCCGCAACCACGGCGAGGCGCCGGTCAAGCGGGCCTGCTACGCCGCCGACCGCACCGGCCACATGATCCTGCAGACCCTCTACCAGCAGTGCGTGGCCCGGGGCGTGGCCTTCTTCGACGAGTTCCAGGTCCTCGACGTGGCCTTCGTCGACGGCGACCCCCGCAACGGCGTCGCCGGCGTCATCGCCCACGAGTTGGCCACCGGCGACCTCCACGTCTTCGAGTGCGCCGCCGCCCTGTTCGCCACCGGCGGCTTCGGCCGCATCTTCAAGGTCTCCTCCAACGCCCACACCCTGACCGGCGACGGCCCGGGCCTGCTGTGGCGGCGCCAGGTCCCGCTCGAGGACATGGAGTTCTTCCAGTTCCACCCCACGGGGATCAACAAGCTCGGCATCCTCCTCTCGGAGGCGGCCCGGGGCGAGGGCGGCATCCTGCGCAACGAGGGCGGCGAGCGGTTCATGGAGCGCTACGCCCCCACCGTGAAGGACCTCGCCCCCCGCGACATGGTCAGCCGGGCCATGCTCACCGAGATCCGTGAGGGCCGGGGCGCCGGCCCCGAGAAGGACTACCTCTATCTCGACCTCACCCACCTGCCGGCGGCCCAGATCGACGAGAAGCTGCCCGACATCGCCGACTTCGTGCGCACCTACCAGGGCATCGAGCCCAAGACCGACCTCATCCCCATCCAGCCCACCGCCCACTACGCCATGGGCGGGATCCCCACCAACATCTCCGCCGAGGTCATCCTCGACGCCGCCGACACCGTGGCGCCCGGCCTGTACGCCGCCGGCGAGTGCGCCTGCGTCTCGGTCCACGGTGCCAACCGCCTGGGCACCAACTCCCTGCTCGACATCGTGGTCTTCGGTCGCCGGGGCGGGGCGGCGATGGCGCAGTTCGTCCAGGGCCACCATCCGCCCGGGCTGCCCGCCGGCGTGGAGAACGACGTGAAGTCGACCATCGAGATGCTGCTGACCGGGGAGGGCAGGGAGCGGGTGGCCGACATCCGCTCCGAGCTCCAGGCCGAGATGACACTGAACGCATCGGTGTTCCGCACCGACGAGAGCCTGCGCTCGGTGGGGGCGACGATCGACCGGCTCGAGGAGCGCTACACCGCGATCTCGGTCACCGACCAGAGCCGGCGGTTCAACTACGAGCTGTCCGAAGCCCTGGAGCTCGGGTACCTGCTCGACGTGGCCAAGGCCCTGGTGGCCGCGGCCCTGGCCCGCACCGAGAGCCGGGGCGGCCACTTCCGCGACGACCACCCGCTGCGCGATGACGCCAACTGGCTCCGCCACAGCCTGGCCTACCGCCAGCCCGACGGCTCCATCCGCCTCGACTACAAGCCGGTGGTCATGGGCCCCTACATCCCCATGGAACGGAAGTACTAGTTGCCGCAGCGGGCACCCGGGTCCTACGGACACGACAACTCCGTTGGCCACGGAGGCAGGCCGTTGCTGCCGGCGGGGGCCCCAGCCCCGCCGGCCCCTCGCCGATCGGAGTGCATGACATGAACTTGGAGCTGCGGATCAAGCGCTTCGACCCCGAGAACGACGACAAGCCCCACTGGGAGAACTACCAGGTGACAGTGGAACCGGGTGACCGGGTGCTCGACGCCCTCCACCAGGTCCGCTGGTACCAGGACGGCAGCCTGGCCTTCCGGCGGTCGTGCGCCCACGGCGTCTGCGGCTCCGACGCCATGGTGATCAACGGGGAGAACCGGCTGGCCTGCGTGCTGCTGGTCCAGGACATCGGCACCAGGATCACCATCGAGCCCCTCCGGGGCCTGCCGGTGCTGAAGGACCTTGTCGTCGACATGGACGCCTTCTTCGCCCAGTACCGCAAGGTCCTGCCCTGGCTCCACAACGACGACGACCCGGGAGACACCGAGCGCCTCCAGTCGCCCGAGGACCGGGCCCGCTTCGACGACACCACCAAGTGCATCCTGTGCGCGGCCTGCACCACGTCGTGCCCGATCTACTGGGCCAACGACACCTACGTGGGGCCGGCGGCGATCGTGAACGCCCACCGGTTCGTCTTCGACTCCCGCGACACCGCCGGCGACGAGCGCCTGCACATCCTCGACGAGCAGTCGGGGGTCTGGCGCTGCCGCACGGCGTTCAACTGCACCGACGCCTGCCCTCGGGGCATCAAGGTCACCGAGGCCATCCAGGAGGTCAAGCGGGCCATCGTCCGACCGGACACGTAGCGACCCTGGCGATCGGAGCTCGCGTGCGCGAACGTGTCCGGAGCGCGAAAATCCTGAGGTACACTCGTACCGCACACGGTTCTTCCCACTTCGTTTGAGTTTCAAACCGGAGGGAGGAACTTTTTTTTTCGGGCTGGGGCCCAGGCGGCGTGCGAGCGCTGCCCGGGAGTCGGCACGACCGAGCTCTGCGAGACGCCGATGCCCTTTCCCTCCCGCCGCCCGCTCGCCACCGTCGACCGCCTGCTGTTCCTGGCGCTGGCCGCGGTGGTCCTCCTGGCCGCGTTCGTCGGCCACGACGCCCCGGCCGTTCGCGAGGCCGACGCCGCCGCCGTCCTGCCCCTCCAGCAGCCGGCGCCCGCGCCGGCGGTGCCGTTCGTGAACCTGCCCGCCGGCTCGGCCGGGATCCAGGCTCCGGTGGCGCCCGGCGGCGTGCCGGCCCCGCCGGCGGCGCCCACGAAGTGGCTGCCCAGCGGCAAGGGGATGTGGATCTACCTGCCCGACAAGACCGAAGGCGGCAACGTCCCGGCCATCATCGCCAAGGCCAAGGCCACCGGCCTGACCCATCTGTGGGTCCGCATGGGCTCGGCCTGGGACGGCTTCAACGTCGCCCCCTTCATGGACAAGATCCTGCCCGCCGCCCACGATGCCGGAATAAAGGTCATCGGTTGGGACTTCCCCAAGCTCGACCCCCTGGGCCCCGACATCGAGCGGGCCAGGGCCATGATCAACTACACCACGCCCACCGGCCACAAGATCGACGCCTTCTCCCCCGACATCGAGAGCCCGGCCGAGGGCACCCGCCTGACCCCCGACAACGCCCGCCGCTACGGCGCCGCCCTCCGTGAGGTCGCCGGCCCCGACTACACCCTGATCGTCACCGTGCCCCGCCCCTCCAAGGAGCGTCCGACCCACCCGTACAACGAGATCGTGGCCGGCTACGACGCCATCGCCCCGATGATCTACTGGCTCGACCGCCAGCCCGACACCGACGTCACCGGCGCCCTGCAGTTCCTCTCCAGGTACAACGTGCCGATCTACCCGGTGGGCCAGGCCTACGACGGCTCGCCCGAGGGAGGCCGCAAGGGCGTCCCGCCGCCCGAGGAGCTGTTCCGGTTCATGCGCTTCGCCGAGAAGCACGGCGCCGCCGGCGTGTCGTTCTGGTCGTGGCAGGCGGCCAACCAGCCGGCGTGGAACGCCATCCGTGACGCGGTGGAGTTCCGGCCGGCGACGGCGCTGGCCACCGCGGGCCGAACCGACGTCGACCGCTGAACCGGCCCACAGCCTTTTCCCCGCTCCCTCACAGGTAGGGGTGCCAAGCTGGCGCCATGGCGCCCAAGGCGACGCAACGTCGCACGCCCTCCCGCACCGAGCGCCGGCAGGCCGCCGTCCACCGCCGGCGCCAGCAGGCGGCCCACCGTACCGCCGCCGCCCGCAAGGCGGCCGGCCGGCGGCGGCGGCTGAAGGCCCTGGCCGGGGTGGTGGCCGTCGCCGTGGTGGTCGGCGGCGTGGTGTTCCTCGTCGGCCAGCGCGGCGATGACGACGGCCCCTCGGCCGACCTGCGGGCCGAGAAGGTGCCCGGTGCCACCGGCGCCCTGGCCATGTCGTCGGACCTGCCGGCGTCCTACCGGGCCGTCTACCGGGCCGAGTCCTACCAGGGCTCAGAGGTCACCGTTTCCACCGAGGAGATGGCCATCCAGCGCCCCTTCGACGGCCGGGTGGCGATCCTCGACGGCGAGCCCCCCGGCGGGACGGCCCGCTTCGAGGGCCGATCGACGTTCGGCGTCTACGCCAACTACAGCGACGCAGGCGCGGCGCAGGCCGCCGCCGACGCTCCCACCGTCGCCTTGGGCGACCTCCGCCTCGTGGCGTCCCTCGACGAGCTCGTCGGCCGGGGCCTGTTCGTCCTCGGGGACCGGCGGCGGGCCCGGGTGGGCGGCGATACCCGGGAGTGCCAGACCTACCGCACCGGCTCGCCGCTGCAGAGCCTGAAGATCACCGCCCCGGCGGAGAGCGACTACGTCGACGTCTGCCTCGACAGCACCGGCCTCATCCTGGAGGAGCTGTCGGTGGCGGACGGCAAGCCGTCCCAGCGCCTCACCGCCACCTCGCTGGAGCTCGACCCCAACCTCGACCCCGGCCTCTTCAGGATCGACGCCGAGCGGGTCGGTCCCGACCAGGGCGGCGCCATCGTGACCGAGGTCGACCGGATGGCGGCGCCGGCGCCGGGCTACTGGGCTCCCGACGCCGCCCCCGCCGGCTTCACCCACCAGGGTCGCTACCAGGTGGAGGGCTCGGGGACGAGCTGGGTCGACGTCTACGTGCGGGGCATCGACCTGATCACCGTCCGGCAGGGCCCGCCGGCGGCCGAGCCGAACCTGAGCGACGCCGGCCCCGGGATCGACGCCGACCTGGGCGCCCTGGGCGCGGGCAAGATGCTGCTGCGGACCACCGGCCCCACCGCGGTGGGCCATCCAGGCGCAGAGGCGTTCGTGCATGTGGCCGGCACGGTCAGCCCGGCCGAGGTCCGGGCGCTGGCGTCGGCGCTACGCAAGAGCTGAGCCGGCCGGGTGGAACCACTCCGCCCAGCCGTAGGAGGCGTCGCCGTACCGCACGAGGGCCCGGGCCAGGCGGCCGGCGCCGGGGACGAGCACGGGGGCGTGGGCCACGGCCACGCCGGCCCGTGCCCCCGACACGGCCAGCAGCCGGCCGGCGGCGTCGCATTCGACGGCGGGGTCGGCGACCAGGAAGTCGGTCCCGTCGCCGAGCCGGCCGCCGGCCCAGCCCGTGGACCGGGCGCGCGACCGGTCGCCCCACGTGTGCACGCGGGCGCCGGCCCCGTCGAGGGTGAAGCGCTCGGCGCCGACCAGAACGTCGCCGTGGACGGCGCAGCCCTGCCAGTAGCCGGCGTCGTCGCCCTCCCACGGCTGCGCCGGCCCCGCCGACTCCCACTCGACGTCGAGGCCCAGGGCCCACGGGTCGCCCCGTTCCTGCCCCCAGGCCTCCAGGGGGTCGTCGAGGGCCACCCCGAAGGCCTCCAGGCCCACGCTCCAATGGTCGAGCGGCGTCTCGCACACCAGCTCCGTCCACAAGCCCGAGGCCCGCACCTCGAGGCCACCGGAAACCGGCAGGTCCACCTCGTGGTCCCGGACCGCCACCAGGGGCGGGCCGCCGCCGACCATCCCGGCCCAGAACCACGCCGTGCGCTCGGCCGGTCGCAGGGTGAGGCGCACGAACCCGGCCAGGCCGCCGCCGGCGTCGACGAAGTCGAGGTACCAGGACTCCTCCCAGTCCCTACCGGAGCCCGGCGGGTGACGATGCTCGTCGGTGGGCGTGATCATTTGGGCGAGAATAGGCACGTGAGGTTCCTGAGCCCCGAATGGCTCGATTCCCTGCAGACCGCCACCGCGCCGGCGTCGCCCGCCGCCGACCTACGCATCCGCCAACGGGTCACGGGCGGGCCCGACGGCGACGTCGAGTATGTCGTGGCCTTGGCCGGTGGCGAGGTGCGCTTCGAGGCCGGCGCCGGCCCGGCCGACGTGGAGCTGACCACCGACTACGCCACCGCCGCCGCCATCAGCCAGGGCCAGCTCAGCCCCGCCTCGGCCTTCGCCGCCGGCCGGCTGCGGGTAGGCGGGACCGTCAGCTCTCTGGTGGCCCACCAGGAGGCCTTCGCCGGCATCGGGCGGCTGTTGGGCAGTGTGGCCGAGGCCACGACCTACTGACCATGGCCACCCACTACGAGGTCCTCGGCGTCGAGCCGGACGCCGGCTTCGAGGAGATCCAGCGGGCCTACCGGCTCCTGGCCCTCCGCCACCATCCCGACGTCGCCCCCGACGCCGACCCGTCCACCATGGCCGCCATCAACGGCGCCTGGTCCGTCCTCAGCGACCCCGTCCGCCGGCACGACTACGACTTCGAGCTGGGCCGTCCCGATCCCCCGGCCCGGCCGGCGCCACCGCGGCCCGAGGACGGCTGGCAGCCCCTCGACGTCGACGACGAGGCCGACCCGGAGACCCTCAGCGACGAGCCCTACGCCCCCGCCGCCCGCCGGCCCTCCGACATGCTGGTCATGACCCCCGTGCTGCTTGCGCTCGGCGCCGTCGGCCTGTTCTTCTTCAGCATCATGGCCGGCTCGAGCGCACTGCGAACGCTCTCCATGGTCCTGGTGCCGGTCTCGGGGGTCGGCTTCGTGATGGCTCCCCTGATGGTGATGCTCCGGTCGAGGGACCGCTCAGGCGAGTAGGCCGAGCACCTCGTCCTGCTTGGTACGGACCGCTTCGGCCGCCGTCCGTAGCGCCGAGAGCTCGCCGTCGGTCAGCTCGACCTCGACCACCTCGGCCACGCCGTGACGGCCGAGCTTGGCCGGCACGCCCACGTACACCCCCTCGATGCCATAGGCACCGTCGACCCAGGCGCTCACCGGGTGCATCTCGTTGGTGTTTTCGGCGACGGCCCGCACCATGGTCTCGGCCGCCGCCGCAGGGGCGAAGTAGGCCGAGCCGGTCTTGAGAAGGGCGACGATCTCCGCCCCGCCGTCACGGGTCTTCTGCACGATCTCCTCGATCTCGGCCGCCTCGAGAACCTCGGCCAGCGGCCGGCCGCCCACCGTCGCCAGCGACGGGACGGGCACCATGGTCTCGCCGTGGGAGCCGAGGGTGATGGCCAGGACCTCGTGGGTCGGCACGCCGACCTTCTCGGCCACGAAGTGTCGGAACCGGGCCGAGTCGAGCAGCCCGGCCTGCCCCATCACCCGGGCCTTGGGCAGTTCCGAGACGGCGGCAGCCAGCGCGGTCATCTCGTCCAGCGGGTTCGACACCACGATGAGCACCGTGCCGGGCGACGCCTCGACGAGCTTTCTGGTGACGTCGGCCACGATCTTGGCGTTGGTCTCGAGCAGATCCATCCGGCTCATGCCCGGCTTGCGGGGAACGCCGGCGGTGATCACGCAGATGTCGGAGCCGGCGGTCTCCTCGTAGCCGTTGGTGCCGGTCACGCGGGTCTGGAAGGCGGCGAGGGGACGGCTCTGCATCAGGTCGAGGGCCAGCCCCTGCGGCTTCCCCTCCACGATGTCGGTGAGCACCACCTCCTCGGCGTACCCCCCCTCCGCCACCCGCATGGCCAGCGTCGACCCGTAGAAGCCGGCGCCGGCGATGGCGACCTTCACCGCCCCCTCCCCAACTGGTGACGTTTTCCGGGGCCAGAGCCCCGGAAAACGTCACCAGTTCGAGAGGCGGTCACAGCCGTTCCACGATCGCCGCCGCGAACTCGGAGGTCTTGACCTCGGTGGCGCCCTCGGTGAGGCGGGCGAAGTCGTAGGTGACGATCCGGTCGGCGATGGTGGCCTCCAGGGCCCGGACGATGTCGTCCGCCGCCTCCTGCCAGCCCAGGTGCTCCAGCATCAGCACGCCCGAGAGCAGCAGCGAGCCGGGGTTGACCTTGTCCTGGCCGGCGTACTTGGGGGCGGTGCCGTGGGTGGCCTCGAAGATGCCGTGGCCGCTGACGTAATTGATGTTGGCGCCGGGGGCGATGCCGATCCCGCCGACCTGGGCGGCCAAGGCGTCGGACGCGTAGTCGCCGTTGAGGTTGGTGGTGGCGATCACGTCGAACTCCTCGGGCCGCGTCAGCACCTGCTGGAGGAAGATGTCGGCGATCGTGTCCTTGACCAGGATCTTGTCGCCGGGCTTGCCCCCGCAGTCGTCCCAGCCCACGGCCACGTCGGAGAACTCCTCCCGCACCAGCTCGTAACCCCACTTCATGAACGCGCCCTCGGTGAACTTCTGGATGTTGCCCTTGTGGACCAGGGTCACCGATTTCCGCCCCTTGCGCACCGCGTACTCGACGGCCGCCCGGATCAGGCGCTTGGACCCCGTGATCGACACCGGCTTGATGCCGATGCCCGAGTCCAGGCGGACGTCCCAGCCGTACTCCTTGGCGCAGAACTGGATCAGCCGCTCGACCTCGGGCGTCCCCTGCTCCAGCTCCATGCCGGCGTACACGTCCTCGGTGTTCTCCCGGAAGATCACCATGTCGACCTTCTCGGGGTGCTTCACCGGTGACGGCACGCCGGTGAACCACCGCACCGGCCGCAGGCAGACGTACAGGTCGAGGATCTGGCGCAGGGCGACGTTGAGGCTGCGGATGCCACCGCCCACCGGCGTGGTCAGCGGGCCCTTGATCCCGATCAGGTGCTCCCGGAAGGACTGGACGGTCTCGTCGGGCAGCCAGCTGCCCGTCTCGTCGAACGCCTTCTGCCCGGCCAGCACCTCCACCCACTCGATGTGCTTGCCCCGTTTGGCGACCGCGGCGTCGATGACGAGCTGGGTCGCCGGCCAGATGTCGACCCCGGTGCCGTCGCCCCGGATGAACGGGATGATCGGCTCGTCGGGGACCTTGAGGCTTCCGTCAGCCGCAGTCGTGATCTTCTCGGGCATCGGCCGAGCCTACGCGGGAACGGAATCGACCCACGCGCCGACCAGGTCGGCGAGGATCGGGAGGCGCACCGCTCCGCTGGTGAGGACGGCGTCGTGGAAGCCCCGGATGTCGAACCGGTCGCCCAGCTGGCCACGGGACCACTCCCGGAGACGCAGGATCTCCCGCTGGCCGAGCTTGTAGGCCAGGGCCTGCGCCGGCATGCCGATGTAGCGGTCGATCTCGACGGTGACCTCCTCGACCGAGACCGGCGTGTTGGCGGCCATGAAGTCGATGGCCCGCCGGCGGGTCCACCCCATGGCGTGGAGGCCGGTGTCGACCACCAGGCGGCAGGCCCGGATGGAGTCGGCGGCCAGCATGCCGATGCGCTCCATGTCGTTGCGGTACAGGCCCATGTCCTCGGCCAGGCGCTCGGAGTAGAGGCCCCACCCCTCGACGTAGGCGGTGTTGGCGAGGGAGAAGCGCCGGAAGCGGGGCACGTCCTCCAGCTCGGTGGCGATGGCGATCTGCAGGTGGTGGCCGGGGATGGCCTCGTGGAAGGCGATCGAGGCGGTCTCGTACCGGGCCTTGTCGCCCGGCGCATGGGTGTTGACGTAGTAGGTGCCGCCCCGGGATCCGTCGCCGGCGGGCGGGAAGTAGTAGGCGCTCGGCGAGTCGGGGGCCAGGAACGCCGGCACCTCCTCGATGGCGCAGTCGGACTGGGGCAGCCGCCCGAACCAGTCCCCCATGACGGCCTTGGCCGCCTGAAAGGCCGCCCGGGCGTCGGCCATGATGTCCCCGCCCGAGGCGTACCGCAGCGCCGGGTCGGTGCGCAGGCGGTCGAGCACGGCGGCCGGGTCGGTGAGGCCGAACAGCCGCCCGCCCACCTCGGCGTACTCGGCCGGCAGCTTCTCGGTGACCTCGGCCGCGCCGATGGCGTGGATCTCCTCCGGCGGCAGGTCGAGGGTCGTGTGATGGGACACGAGGGTGGCGTAGACGGCCGCCCCGTCGTCGCCCAACCACGACAGGCCGCAGTGCTCGTCGTCGCGGGCGACGGGCAGGAGCCGGTCGTTCAGGACCTCGGCCATGCGACGGTACGCCGGCCGCACCTCCTGCTCGACCACCCGGCGCAGCTCCGTCCGGTCCCAGCCCTCGGGAGCGCCGACGTTCACGAAGCCGTCGTCGTCGAGGGAGGACTTCAGGTATCCCTCGATCATGTTGACCGACCGCGAGACGCACACGGCCGCCGGCGTGCGGCCGTTGCCGGCGCCGGCGACGAACCGCTCGGCCGCCTGCTCCAGGGCCCGGGGGATCTGCCGGAAGCGCTCGACGAGCATGCCGGCCGACGCCTCGTCGGGCGCGGCCATCACCGGCACCGCCTGCAGCAGCTCGATGTGGAAGCCGGTCATCTGGTCCGACTGGAGCTCGATCAGGCGCTGGTCGATGGAGGCCATGGCGTCGTCGAGCTCGGCGGCCAGGAGCCCGAACGTCACCAGGTCGTCGGCCTCCAGGCCGCCGCGTGGCACCGCCTCGACCCGCTGGCGGAGCGACGCCCACTTCTCTCGCAGTGCCTGCTCGCTCGCGGCCGACAGATCCTCCAGCCGGTCGTTGTACCGGTGGTCACCGAGCAAAGTGGCGGTGCTGGGACTGGCCTCGAGGAGGGTCTCCCAGAACTCCTCGGCCAGGTTGCGAAGGGTCTCGTCGGGCATCGGGTCAACCTACCCGCCGGTCGGTCGACGCCGGTCAGCTGCTCCGTCGGACACGGTTTCCTGCATCGCCTAAGCGTGCCCCGCTCCCGCCTCGAACTGACGCCTCAAGGAGAAGGCGTGCGGCGTGGGCCCCTTCAGGCGCAGGTGCTCCAGCCGGGCCAGCCCCTCGTCGAGCGCCGGCCGCTCACCGTCGGGCACCCACCACATGGCGGTGGTGAGCCCGCCGATGGGAACGAACCACCGCCGGCGCTGACCCATGAACAACCCGTGGGCAGTCCGGTAGACGTAGCGCTGGAGCGCCTCGAAGTCCATCCAGACCGAGAGGGTGACGATGACCTCCTCGCCTTCCAGCCGCCCGAAGGTGACGGCGCCGTGCCGGGGCAGCATGCGCCAGAGGAACCCCGGGCTCCTGTCGGCCAGCCAGTTGACGTCGTCGATCGCCTTCACGAATCCGGCCATGACCGGGTCGTCCAGCGGGGCCCGGGCGAGGGCGACGTTGCACTGGGCCAGCTCCATCACCGGTCATCCTCGCGTGAGACCATGCCGGGCGTGCTGCGGATGACCGTCGAGGAGCGCCGGGCACGGCTCGGCGTGCGCCACCGGCTGGCGCCCGGCGCCCGGATCGACGACGCCGTCGCCGTCGCCGACGCCGTGGTGGCGCTGCACGGCACGGACCCGGCGTCGGTCTTCCTGTCGGCCGGGGCTCGCATGGAGACCCCGAGCGTGGAGCGGTTGGAGCGGGCCCTCTACGACGACCGTCAATTGGTGCGCACCCTGTGCATGCGCCGGACGATGTTCGTCCTGCCGGTGGCGATGGTGCCCGTGGTCCAGGCGGCGTGTACGGAGGCCCTGGTGCCGGGTGAGCGAAAACGGACCCTCGCCATGATGGAGGAGGCCGGCGTGCCCGACGCCGACAGGCTGCTCGAGGAGCTCGAGGCGTCGACCGTGGCCGCCATCGAGGAGGCCGGCGAGGCGACCGGCGCCGAACTCGGGAAGCTGGTGCCGGGCCTGCGCCAGAAGTTCGCCGTCGGCGTGGGCACCAGGTGGGAGGGCACCGTCGGGTTGACCACCCGGGTGCTGTTCCTCCTGTCGACCGAGCAGAAGATCGTCCGGTGCCGGCCCAGAGGCCGGTGGACGAGCAGCCAGTACAGATGGGCCCCCATGTCGGCATGGCTGCCGCCGGCCACCATGCCGACCGCGGAGGAGGCCCGGGTCGAGCTGTGCCGGCGGTGGCTGGAACGGTTCGGGCCCGCGCCGATCACCGACCTGAAGTGGTGGACCGGCCTGAACCTGGGCCAGGTCCGCAAGGCGGTGGGCGCCCTGGACATCGCCGAGGTCGACCTCGGCGGCGCGCCGGGCGTGGTCCTGGCCGACGACGTGGAACCCACGCCGGCGCCGGCGCCCTGGATCGCCCTCCTGCCGGCGCTGGACCCCTCCACCATGGGCTGGCACCGGCGGGACTGGTACCTCGGCGACCACAGCAGGGATCTCTTCGACACCAACGGCAACGCCGGCCCGACCGTGTGGTGCGACGGGCGGATCATCGGCGGCTGGGCCCAGCGCAAGGGCACCGGCGAGGTCGTGTTCCGCCTGCTGGAGGACGCCGGCGCCGAGGTCGTTGCCGCCGTCGAGGCCGACGCCGCCCGCCTCACCGAGTGGCTGGGCGGGGTGCGGGTGACGCCCCGCTTCCCCACGCCGCTCCAGAAACGGCTGTCCGCCTGAATTCTCGCCGAGACAGGTCCACTCAGCTGGAGCTGGGCACCAGCCCGAGGTTGGCGTAGATCTCGCGGGTCGCCGTCGACCGGTTCAGCGTGTAGAAGTGCAGCCCCGGCACCCCGTTGTCCAGGAGGTCCCGGCACAGCTCGGTGGCCAGCTCCACGCCCACCCGGCGCACCGACTCCGGGTCATCGGCCACCTTCTCCACCCGGGCGACGACCTCAGGCGGGACCGCGCACCCGGACAGCTCGGCCATGCGGGAGACGCCCGACAGGCTGGTGATGGGCATGATGCCGGCGATCACCGGCTTGTGCATGCCCCGCTTCGAGAGGTCGTCGACCAGGGTCAGGTAGTCGCTGGTCCGGAAGAAGAACTGGGTGATGGCGAAGTCGGCAAGCTGCATCTTGGCGACGAGGTGCCGGCGGTCGAGGTCACGGTCGCCGTTGGAGCTCGGGTGCAGCTCCGGATGGGCCGCCACCCCGATCGAGAACCCGCCGATGGCCCGGGCCAGGTCGACCAGCTCGATGGCGTGGGTCAGCTCGGCGTGGCCCAGCTCCTTGGCATCGGGCGGGGCGTCGCCGCCGAGGGCGAGCACGTTGTCGACGCCGGCCTTGCGCAGCTCGACGAGGATCTCGGCCAGCTCCAGGCGGCTGTGCACCACGCACGTGAGGTGGGCCATGGGGTTGAGGGTGGTCGTCTGGATCATGCCGGCGACGAGGTCGTGGGTGCGCTGGCGCGACACCCGCCCGCCCCGGTACGTCACCGAGACGAACGCCGGCTCCAGCGGCTCAAGGTCACGCAGGGTGCGCACGAGGGTGGCCTGCTCGACGTCGTTCTTGGGCGGGAAGAACTCGAAGGAGAACGTCGTGCCCTCGTCGAGCAGTTGGACGATCTGGGTCATACGGCCCCCATGTTGCGCCGCGCGGCCCGCACCGCGTTGGCCAGGAGCAGGGCGACGGTGGTGACTCCGACCCCACCGCGGCGGGGCGTGACCCAACCCGCCACCTCTTCGACCGACTCCGAAAGGTCGGAGACGAGCCGCTTGCCCTGCCACGTGATCCCCGCGCCCACTACGGCGGAGCCCGGCCGCACCTCGTCGGGCCCGATCATGTTCGGGACGCCGGCGCCGCCCACCACGATGTCGGCCCGGCGGGTGTAGTCGGCCCAGTTCGGGACGCCCGTGTGCACCACGGTGACGGCGGCGTTGGCGCCGGGACGCTTCTGCGACAGCAGCAGGGACAGAGGCCGCCCGATCGTCGGCCCCCGCCCCACGATGACGACGTTGCGGCCCGCCACCGGCACCTCGTAGTGGGCCAGCATGGCCATGATGCCCGCCGGCGTGCACGCCAGCGGAGCGTCGGTGACACCCAGGGCCAGCAGGCCCAGATTGGTGGGATGGAGGCCGTCGGCGTCCTTTCCCGGGTCGACGGCGGCGATCGCCGCGTTGTAGTCCTGGCCGCCGGGGAACGGGTTCTGGATCAGGAAGGCGTCGACGGCGGGGTCCTCGTTGAACGCCCGCACCGCCTCGAGGATCTCGTCCTGGCCGGCGCCCGCCGCCAGCTGCTGGTGGGCCGAGTGGATGCCCATGGCCTGGCACGCCTCGTGCTTCTTGCGGATGTAGCCGGCGCTGGCCGGGTCGTCCCCTACCAGGATCGTCCCCAGCCCCACGGTGTGCCCCTCGGCCGCCAGCTTGGCCACGTGGTCGGCGACCTGGGCCAGGACCGAGTCGGCGACGGGCGCCCCGTGCATGATCACGGCGGCCATCTAGTGCCTGAACTGCCTTTCGCCCGTCAACACCATCGCCAGCCCATGCTCGTCGGCGGCGTCGATGAGCTCCTGGTCGCGGATGGAGCCGCCGGGCTGGATGACGACGGCCACGCCGGCCGCCGCCGCCACGTCGAGCCCGTCGCGGAAGGGGTAGAAGGCGTCGGTGGCGCACGCCCCGCCCGCGGCCCGGCCGGCCGCCTTGCGGGCGGCGATCTCGCCCGCGTCCACCCGGCTCTGCTGGCCGGCGCCGATCCCCACGGCCTGCCCGCCGGCGACGAGCACCACCGCGTTCGACTTGGTGTAGCCCGCCAGCTTCCAGGCCAGCTCGGTGTCGACCCACTGGGCCTCGGTGGGCGCCACTTTGGTGACCACCCGCCAGTCGTCGCGGGAGGCGGCGAAGCGGTACGGCTCCTGCACCAGGAAGCCGCCGCTGATCTGGCGGACGTGCAGCTCCTCGTCACCGGGCGGCGGCGCCTGGAGCAGGCGGGTGTTCTTTCGCTTGGCGATCAGGGTGTCCAGGGTGGTCCCCGTGTAACCCGGGGCGATGATCACGTCGGCCTGGGCCGCCGCCGCCATCTCGGCTGCCGTGGCCTCGTCGACCGGACGGTTCAGGGCCACGATGCCTCCGAAGGCCGACTTCTCGTCGCACTCGTAGGCCAGCCGGTAGGCGGTCCCCAGGTCGCCGGCCACCGCGGCCCCGCACGGGTTGGCGTGCTTGATGATGGCGACGGCCGGCGCCGAACCCGCCTTCCCGCTCAGGGGGCCGCTCGGGCCCAGGTCGTGGACGAGCTGCCAGGCTGCGGCGGCGTCGAAGAGGTTGAGGTACGACAGCGGCAGGCCGGCGTGCTGGATGACGTCATCCCACCAGCTGTGCACGCCGAGCCGGCGATAGCGGGCCCCTTTCTGGTGGGGGTTCTCGCCGTAGCGCAGGTCCTGGGCCACCTGCTCCAAACGCAGGTCGAGGGTGGCCGGCAAGGCGCCGGCGCCGGCGTCGCCGTCGAACCACGACACGATCGCCGCGTCGTAGGCCGCGGTGTGGGCGAACGCGGCCCGGGCCAGCCGTCGGCGGGTCTCGGGGCCCAGCAGGCCCTCGTGGGCCAGCTCCTCCAGCACCGCGGGATACTCGGCCGGGTCGACCACGACCCCGACGTGGGCGTGGTTCTTGGCCGCGGCCCGCACCATCGTCGGGCCGCCGATGTCGATCATCTCCACCGACGGGTCGGACCGGAAGGGGTAGAGGTTGCACACCACCAGCCCGATGGCGGCGATGTTCTGGGCCAGCAGGTCGGCCAGGTGCTCGGGCCGGTCGCGGTCGGCCAGGATGCCGCCGTGGATGGCGGGGTGCAGCGTCTTCACCCGGCCACCGAGCATCTCCGGGCTGCCGGTGACATCCTCGACCGGCGTGCAGGTCACGCCGGCGTTGGTGAGAGCCGCGGCCGTACCGCCGCTGGAGACCAGCTCCCACCCGAGCCGGGAGAGCCCGCGGGCGAATTCGACCAGGCCGGTCTTGTCGTAGACGGAGAGCAGCGCCCTCACTGTGCGATGAACTTCCTGATCGTCTCCGGATACAAGCGGTGCTCCACTTCCTTGATGCGTGCGTGCAGGGTCTCGGGGGTGTCGTCGTCGAGGACGGGCACCGCCTCCTGGGCCAGGATGGGCCCGCTGTCGACTTCGAGGGTCGCGATGTGGACGGTACAGCCCGTGACCTTCACGCCGTACGCCAGTGCCTCCTCCACCGCGTGCCACCCGGGGAACGCGGGCAGGAGGGCGGGATGGGTGTTGAGGACGCGCATGGGATAAGCGTCGTGGATCTGCTTGTCGAGGATGGTCCCGAACCCGGCCATGACGACAAGCTCCACGCCGTGGCGCTCCAGGGCGTCGACGACCTGCTCGGTGTAGGCCGCCCGGTCGAAGTCGGGCCCGTAAGACTCCCGCCGTACCAGCTCGGCCGGCACGCCGGCCGCCTCGGCCACCCCGGTAGCGCCGCACGGCCGGTCGACGATCACCGTGACCACCGGCAGGCCGGCTCGGAGGATCGCCTCCAGGTTCGTCCCCCCACTGGAGGCGAGTACGCCGATGCGCATCACCCGGCACCGTATCGCCCTGTGGCAAGGTTGGGCGGCCTTTGGGGGGAGGAGACGGTGTTCAGCAGGCTCAGTCGAGGCGAACGTTTCGTGGTCGTGGCCGGCGGGCTGCTCCTCGTCAGCCTGACTTTCTTCCCGTGGCACCGGGTGGCCCTGGTGGGGGCGTTCGGGGGTGACCCCACCCTCACCGGGCTCCAGGAGCCGAACCAGCTCCAGGGCACCCTGGCCTTCCTCATCACCGTGGCCATGGTCGCCCAGGTGCTGCTGGCCAAGTACAGCAGCCAGCAGGAAAATCCGACCCTGGTGAAGCTCCAGGCCCCCGCCGGGTTCGCGGTGCTGGCCCTGCTGGCCTGGAAGCTGGCCAACAACGCGGAGTACCTGTCGACGGGCGCCTACCTCGGGATCCCCCTGGCCGCGGCCCTGGCCTATGGCGGGCTCATCCTGGCCCAGGAACACACCAGGCGGTAGCGCTCAGCGGCGGGCCCACGCCGCGGCCAGCTCCTGGCACACCACGCACACGGGCAGCCTGCCGGGGTCGGCATGGGGGTGGAACAGGGTGCCGCACAGCGCTTTGACCGCCCGGCCGGCCTTGCGCGCCGCGGCGATCTCGTCGTTGCGTGCGTAGTGGGCCAGATCGTCGTCGTCCCCGTCGTCGACGGCCGGGGCGGCGACCTCCGGGGCGAGGCCCGTCATGGTGAAACGGTCTCGAGGCCGGCGGGATAGCTACCGGTGGTGGCCTTCCACGCCTCGGCCGCCCCCCGCTGGACGACCAGCCGGGTGACGGCCAACGCCACGCCGGAGGCCATGGCCCAGATCAGCGCCTCCGACCACCGGGTGGTGGGCGAGGCCGGGTTGGTGGGCGGGTCGCCGCCGGCGATGCGCCGCCAGGCGGCACGGAGCAGGGCGCGGGTCGCCGAGCCGGCGGCCACGCCGCTCAACGAGCCCACCGCCTTCCACAGAAGTCGTTGATCGGCCATGGCTCGATTGTGCCCCCGATCGGGGGCGGGAACCGTGGTTTGGCTGCTGTCCCCCTGGGGTACGAAAGCGGTTTTATCTCTGAGGAGGGCGGGGGGCCACGTGCGTGATGGGCCGGTAGCGGGGAACGAGCACAGCTGGCGGGACGAGGCCCGGTGCCTGGGCAGCGACCCGGACCTGTTCTTCCCGCTGGGGAGCAAGGGCAAGCCGCTCGAGCAGGCGGAGGTGGCGAAGGGCTTGTGCCTGGGTTGCCAGGTGCGCGGGCTGTGCCTCCAGTACGCCCTGGAGACCAACCAGGTGACCGGGGTGTGGGGCGGCACGACCGAGGACGAGCGGAGGTCGCTCCGCCGCAAGTGGGTGCGCGCCGGGCGCCCGGCCCAGCCGGCCTGACCGCCGGCCGCTTGGCCGACGTGGCCGGCTGCCCGCCGCCGGCGCCGGCATCACCTGGTGACGCTGCAGGGCGGCACCCACATCTGGTTCGCCTCCGGGCCCGGCACGGCCGACGGCGCCCTCGACGCCACCGGCACCATCCGGCGATTTTCCAGTGAGCTCGGTCAGCGCCCCGGTGTCTCCCGGAGGCGGATCCAGCGGTAGCCGTAGCCGGCGAGGTCGATTCCCTTGAGCGCCGGCCCGACCGGCTCGTAGTCCTGGTTGGCGAACATCTCGAAGGGGTCACCCTCCTGGCCCGGCTGTTCGCCCAGGTCGACGGTCTTCTTCTTGTCGGAGAGGTTGTGCAGGGCGAGCATCATGCCGCCCGGCGCCTCGTAGGTGATGGCCAGCACGGCGGGCTCGCCGGTGTCGACGGGCTTGCACGTGCCGACCCCGAACTCCGGGCACTCGCGCAGGGTTAGGAGCATCTGCTCCATCCAGTGGAGCAGGGAGCCGGCGTCGCGACGCTGGGCCTCGACGTTGAGGGTCTCGTAGCCGAAGTCGCCGCCGCTGATGACCGGCCGGCGCAGGTCCGACTTCTTCTTGGCCGTCGAGAATCCGGCGTGCCGGCCGGGGTGCCACTGCATGGGGGTGCGGATGGCGTCGCGCTCCTTCAGCGACAGGTCGTCGCCCATGCCGATCTCCTCGCCGTAGCGCAGCACCGGCGTGCCCGGCAGGGTGAACTGCAGGCTGTAGGCCAGCTCGATGCGCCGGCGGTCGTTACCCAGCATCGGAGCCAGCCGGCGGCGGATGCCCCGGCCGTACAGCTGCATGCTCTCGTCGGGACCGAAGGCGGCGAAGCAGTCGGCCCGCTCCTTCTCGCTCAGCCGGCCGAGGTCGATCTCGTCGTGGTTGCGCAGGAAGGTGGCCCACTGGCAGGTATCGGGGATGGAGGGTGCCGCCTCGAGCGCAGCGACGATCGGGTTGGCGTCGCTGCGGGCCAGGGCCAGGAACGTGCGCTGGTTGAGCAGGAAGTTGAAGAGCATGGGCAGACGGTCGCCCGTCGGGCCGAAGTACTCGACCAGCTCCTCCTTCTCGGCGTTGGCCTCGGCCAGGATCGTGGCGTCGCCCTTGCGCCACGACAGCAGCTCACGGAACTCGCGGAGGAAATCGAACTCCATGGGGGACTCGGGCTCGTTGGCCCGGGTCTGCTCGATGATGAACGGGGCGGCGTCCATGCGGAAGCCGGACACGCCGAGCTGCAGCCAGAAGGCCATGATCTTGCGCACCTCGGCCCGGACCTCGGGGTTGGACATGTTGAGGTCGGGCTGGTGCTCGTAGAAGCGGTGGTAGTACCAGGCGCCGGCCTGCTCGTGCCAGGTCCACGTCTCGTGCTGGACGCCGGGGAACACCATGCCCTGGAACCGGTCGGACGGCTCGTCCTTCGACCAGACGTACCAATCCCGGTACGGCGAGCTCGGGTCGGCGCAGGCAGCCTGGAACCATGGGTGCTCGCTGGACGTGTGGTTCACCACCAGGTCGATGATCACCCGCAGGCCACGGTTGCCCGCTTGGTGGACGAACTCGGCGAAGTCGCCGAGGGAGCCGAGACGGGGGTCGATCCCGTAGAAGTCGGTCACGTCGTAGCCGTCGTCGTGGTTCGGGCTCGGGTGGATGGGGTTGAGCCAGATGCACGTGGCGCCCAGGCGGGCCAGGTAGTCGAGCCGGCTGGTCAAGCCGGCGAGGTCACCGATCCCGTCACCGTTGGAATCCTGGAACGTCTCGACGTCGAGGCAGTAGATGACGGCCTGCTTGTACCAGCGCTCGTGCATGACGTCCTACCTACCCCGAAGGACGGAGGACGACCGCCTCGTGGGCGTGGAGGACGCCGGCCCAGGGCCGCATGCTCGTGGCCACGTCGACGGCCCACCCCGTGGGGCACTCGACCGGTGCCTCGCCGAAATTGGCCCACACCTGGCGTACGTCGTCGCCCTGGCGGCGCGTGTAGGCCAGGACGCCGGCGGGTGCGTCGACCGGTTCCCACGAGCCGGCGTGGAGCGCCGGCGACGCCCGGCGGGCGGCGAGGAGCCGGCGGTACAGGTGCAGGATCGAGCGGTCGTCGGCGGTGAGGCTGGCCGAATCCCCGGTGTCGGGCGCCCACGGCAGCCATGGCTCGCCGGCCCACCCGTGCCGGGGCGAGCCGTCCCAGGGGATCGGGGCCCGGCAGCCGTCGCGCCCTCCCGGGTCGACCCGCCGGCCCTCCGGCACGTCGGCGTCGGTGAGCCCAAGTTCCTCGCCGGCGTAGAGGAACGGCGTGCCCCGCAGGGTCAGCAGCACGGCGGCCGCCATCCGGGCGCGGTCCTCGCCGCCGCCGTGACGGGTGCGGTGGCGGGGCGTGTCGTGGTTCGACAGGACCCACACCGGCCAGGCGCCGGCCGGCGTGAGGGCCGCTTCCGATGCCGCGATGCGCGCGCGCCACTGAGCGGCATCCCACGGCGCCCGCAGCAGCGAGAAGTCGAAGACCATGTGCAGCTCGTCGCCGGCGCCGTAATAGGGCGCGAGCAGCGCAGGGGAGCCGAGGTTCACCTCGCCCACCATCACCCGGTCGCCGGCGTAGGAGTCGACGGTCGAGCGGATGCCGCGCAGCAGGGGGTGGGCCGCCGGATGGTCGTGCACGCCCACCAGGTCGATCTCGGCCAGTTCGGGCGGTTGGTCGGGAAGGGCGGGATCCTTGCCGATCAGGTGGACGACGTCGGCGCGGAAGCCGTCGACGCCACGGTCGAGCCAGAAGCACAGGACGCCGTGCATGGCCTCGACCACGCCGGCGTCGGCCCAGTTCAGGTCCGGCTGCTCGGGCAGGAACAGGTGGAGGTACCACTGGGCAGTGGCGTCGTCCCAGGTCCACGCCCGCCCGCCGAAGGCCGCCCGCCAGTTGTTCGGCGGCTCACCGGCCGCCCGCCCGTCACGCCAGAAGTACCAGTCCCGCTTGGGTGACTCTCGCGACACGCGGGACTCCACGAACCACGGGTGTCGGTCGCTGGTGTGGTTGGGCACCCAGTCGAGGAGGACACGGAGCCCGCCGGCGTGGGCGTCGTCCAGGAGGTGGTCGAAACCGTCGAGGTCGCCGAAGGTGGGATCGATGGCGCAGTGGTCGCTGACGTCGTAGCCGAAGTCGGCCATGGGCGACCGGTAGATCGGCGACAGCCACACCCCGTCGACCCCGAGCCACCGCAGGTATGGGATCTTGGCCCGGATCCCTTCGAGGTCGCCGACCCCGTCACCGTCGGTGTCGAGGAACGAACGGGGATAGATCTGATACAGCACGGACGTGTGCCACCAGGCCATCCCGAGGATCTACCCCGGCCGGGGAGCGGGTACCTTGGGGGCCGTGATCAGCATCACGCCGGCTGGGCCCCACGAGTTCGGCGTCGAGGTGACCGAGGGCGAGGAGACCACCTCGCACCGCGTCATCGTTCCGCCGTCGCTGCTCGAGGACTGGGGGCTGGAGGAGATGGACAGCGAGGACGTCGTCCGTGAGTCCTTCGAGTTCCTGATGGAGCGGGAGTCGGCTTCATCGATCCTGCCCGAGTTCTCCCTGGCCATCATCAGCCGCTACTACCCCGAGTACAAGGACGAGCTGCCCGAGCGGCTCGAGCACCCGGCCTGATTCAGCGCAGGACGGCAGCCATCGACGAGCCCAGTTCGGTGGGGTCGAGCACCACGGTGGCGCCGGCCTCCCGCAGGGCCTCGATCTTGGCCGCCGCTCCACCCTTGCCCCCGCTGACGATGGCGCCGGCGTGGCCCATGCGCCGGCCCGGCGGGGCGGTGACGCCGGCGACGTAGGCGACGACCGGCTTGTCCATCTCGTCACGGATGAACTCTGCCGCCGCCTCCTCGTCGGTCCCGCCGATCTCGCCGATCATGATCACGGCCCGTGTTTCGGGGTCGGCCTGGAACAGGCGGAGACAGTCCATGAAGCCGGTGCCGGGGACGGGGTCGCCCCCGATGCCCACGCAGGTCGTCTGGCCGATGCCCTGGCGGGTCAGCTCGTGGAGGGCCTGGTAGGTGAGCGTGCCGGAACGGCTGACGACGCCGACCGGGCCGCCGGCGAGGGCGATCTCGCCCGGCGTGATCCCCAGGTTGGCCTTGCCCGGCGAGATGACCCCCGGGCAGTTCGGGCCGAGCAGGCGGGTGCCCGGGCACGTGCGGGTGAGGTGGGCGTAGGCCCGGGCCTCGTCGTGCAGAGGGATGCCCTCGGTGATGCACACCACCAGGGCCACGCCGGCCTCCCCCGCCTCGATCACCGCCGCCGCCGCCGCCTTGGCCGGCACGAAGACCACGCTGGCGTCGGCGCCGGTGGCCTCCACCGCCTCGGCCACAGTGTCGAACACCGGGATGCCGTCGACGTCGGTCCCCCCCTTGCCGGGCGTGACGCCGGCGACGACGTTGGTCCCGTAGGCCCGATTGCGCAGGCCGTGGAAGCGGCCCTGGCTGCCCGTCAGCCCCTGGACCAGGACGCGGGTCGACCGGTCGACGAGGATGCTCACGCGGCTTCGCCGCCATGAGCATTCATGGAGCGGCCTCCCGGGCCGCTCATGACGCGCCGCCCGGCGACGAGTGAGCAGCATTGCGTCTCCAGCAACGAATTCCGCTCACGACGCCGCCAGCTCCACCGCGGTGCGGGCCGCCTCCAGCATCGTCGGCCGGGAGACCAGCCGGTCCGACTCGTGGCCGGCGAGGATGGCGCGGCCTTCCCCGGCGTTGGTGCCGTCGAGGCGGACGACGATGGGGCTGCGCAGGTCCACCCGGCCGAGCGCCTCCACGATCCCGTTCGCCACCTCTTCGCCCCGGGTGATGCCGCCGAAGATGTTGACGAAGATCGCCCGCACGGCGGGGTCGTCGTTCACCACCTCCAGCGCCGCGGTGATGACGTCGGCCGACGCCCCGCCCCCCACGTCGAGGAAGTTGGCCGCCTTCCCGCCCACCTGGGCGACGACGTCGAGGGTGCTCATCACCAGGCCGGCGCCGTTGCCGATGACGCCGACGCTGCCTTCGAGACCCACGTAGGTCAGCCGCTTCTCCCTCGCCGCCCGCTCGCGGGGGTCGAGGCCCTCGAGGTCACGCCACTCCTCCCAGCCGGGGTGGCGGTAGGCGGCGTTGTCGTCGAGGACGACCTTGGCGTCCATGGCCAGCACCCGCCCGTCGGCGACCACGGCCAGGGGGTTGACCTCGACCAGGTCGGCGTCCTCGGCCACGTAGGCGTCGTAGAGCAGGACCAGCAGTTCGACCAGCGGCTCGACCGCGTCGCCGGTGATGCCGGCGGCGTCGACCGCAGCCACGGCGTCGGCCGGCGAGAAGTCGTCGAGCGGGTTGACGTGGAAGCGGTGGATGGCCTCGGGGGACTCCTCGGCCACCTGCTCGATGTCGACCCCGCCCCGGGCCGAGAGCATGCCGAGGTGGGCCTTGGCCGCCCGGTCGAAGGTGAACGAGAAGTAGAGCTCCCTCGACGCGGTCAGCGCCTCCTCGATCCAGACCTTCCGCACCACGTGGCCCTTGATCGACAGGCCGAGGACCGCCTCGGCGGCGGCGGCCAGCTCGCCGGGGTCGTCGGCCACCCTGATCCCGCCGGCCTTGCCCCGCCCACCGACGGGAACCTGGGCCTTGACCACCACCGGGTAGCCGACGGCTTCCCCGGCGGCGACGGCGCGCTCGACGTCGACCGCCAGGTGCCCGACGGGGACGTTGACCCCATGGGCGGCCAGGACGCGCTTGCCCGCGTGCTCCAGGAGATCCACCGCCCCGCATACTAGGGGGGTGACCGAGCCCGACGACCCCGCCCAGCGGCGCACGGTCCTGATCACCGCCATCGGCGCCGTCATCGCCGCCGCTCTGCTCTTCGCCGTGGTCACCCGGCTCTCCACGACCACCTCCACGCCGGCCGGCAGCCCCGGCGAACGCAGGGCGCAGTTCGAGCTGGGCAGGGCCACCGACTACGCCAGGACGATCGCCCGCGACGGTCCCCTGCTCTTCCCCGATCCTCAGGGCCGCTCCCGCGACATCTACATCCAGCACCTGGGTGAGGACGCCTGGCTGGCCTTCGAGGCCCGGGTCGCCGGCGCCCCCCGCAGCTGCGTGGTCAAGTGGGAGAGCGGGCCGCGGCACTTCGTCGACCCCTGCGACGGGCGCATCTTCCCCGCCGACGGCGCCGGCCTCGTGAGCTTCCCCACCACGGTGGACGACGACGGCAAGGTGGTCGTCGACCTGAGCAATCCGTCGCCGTAGTGCTACCACCCTTGCGCGCCGGCGCCGGGGCTGGTTCGCTTCCAGAGTGAGCGGTGGACGGAGGCTTGGCGTGGTCCTCCTGCTCTGCCTGGCCGTGTCCGGCGTGGCGTGCAGCTCCGGCGGGCCCCAGCAGCCCACGACCCTGCTGCGGGTGCTGATGACCGACGACTGGGTGACCGTCCCGTTCGTCGACGCCGTACGCAGCTTCGAGCGGGAGCACCCCACGGTCCGGGTGGTCATCGAGAAGGGCCCCATCTCCCTGCTCACCGACGCGGTGCGGGCCGGGATCAGCAGCGGCGCGCCGCCCGACGTCGTCCAGAGCCACGCCTTCGCGGCCGCCGGCCAGGGCCTGGCCCAGCCCCTCGACGACCTGTGGGCCGCCCACCTGAACGAGGCCGAGTTCTTCCCCGGGGCGGTCGAGGACGTGACGTGGGTCGGCCGGCGCTATGGCGTGCCCCTCGACACCAACGCCCTGGTGCTCCTCTACAACGCCGACATCCTCCGCCAGGCCGGCGTCGCCGAGCCCAGAGCCGAGATGACCTTCCCCGAGTTCGAGTCCCTGGTCAGGTCCCTGACCAGCGCCGACGGGCAGCGGCGGGGGTTCGTCGTGACCAACAGCACCTGGTGGGCCTACGGCTGGATCAAGGCCAACGGTGGCGAGACCGTCGACATCGCCGCCGACGGGCGGCCCTCCCTGCGCCTCGACTCGCCCCAGGTGGTGCAGGCGGTGTCGTTCCTGTCCGGGCTGATCCAGAAGGGCTACGCCTTCCCGCCCCGGGCCGCCGACTCCCACACCGGCGACGCCGTGGCCCTCTTCGCCTCGGGCGCCGCCGCCATCCACGCCAGCGGTTCGTGGGACCTGGTGACCCTGCGCCAGGTGCTTCCCGACGCCGACTTCCGGGTCGCCCTGATGCCGAGGGGCCCGGGCGGCGTGGCCGGGTCGGCCATGGGCGGCAGCAGCATGTGGGTGCCCGAAGGCGCCGAGCACCGCGACCTGGCCTTCGCCTTCATGACCCATCTCATCTCCGACTCCAACGCCCTCCGCCTGGCCAAGGAAGAAGGCCGCCTGCCGGTCCGGCCCCGGGTCTTCGACGACCCGTTCTTCGCCGACCCCGCCATGCGGGTGTTCTTCGAACAGCTGCGAACGGCCCATCCACCGAAGCTGGGCGCCTTCGACGGCCCGTCGGAGGAGTTCACCACCGCTCTGGAGGACGTCTTCCGCCCCGGCGGCGCCGACCCGCGCACCGCCCTGAGCGGTGCCCAGGCCCGGGCCCTCGCCGTCCTCAGGCCGTGACCCGGTCCATCCTTTTCAAGGTGGTCGCCGCCCTGGTGATCGCGCTCGCGGTGTCAGGGATCGTCACCGCCGTGGTGGCCTCCCGGCTGACCAGCGAGGCTCTGGACGGCCAGGCGGAGCGGACCGCCCGCAGCCACCTGAGCGTGCTCCAGGAGGCCTACAGCCACCGGGAGCGGACCCTCGTCGTCAACACCCGGAACCTGGCGGAGGCCCTGCTCGGCCGGGGCCTGCTGGACCCGTCACGCCGGCCCGAGCTCATCGCCGAGCTGGGGCGGGCGAAGGGCAACCTGGAGCTCGACCTCCTCCGGGTGCTCGACGCCGGTGGGCGTGACCTTGCGCCCGCGGTCGGGTTGGGCGCCACCCTGGCGGCTCCTTCCGACGCCCCCGACGAGCGGGTGTCGCTCGAGCCCGCCACCCGCCTGCTGCGCACGACACAGGGCCGGTTCGTGCAGGCGGTGCCCGTCGCCCTGGGCAGCGGTCCGAACCGGCTGATCCTCATCGCCGGCCAGGAGTTCCAGGATCCCTTCGCCTACCGCCTCCGCCAGCAGATCGGCAGCCTCGACCATGTCGTGTTGGTGGCCGGCGGCGAGATGGCCGGGTCGACGCTGCCCGAGCCGCCCGCCGCCCCGCCGGCACAGGACGGGGATACGAGGGCAGTCCCCCGAGTGCCGGCGATGGTGAGCCTCGGCGGCACCCGGAGCCTCGTCGCGTACACAGCGGTCAGCCGGTCGGTCGACGCCGGCGCCATCGGGGTCGTCCTCACCGACCCCACCGCCGCCCTCGACCGCTCGCTGTCGCAGACCCGGTTGGTGTCGGCCCTGCTGTCGGCCCTCGTCGCCCTCGGCCTCGGCTGGCTGCTGTTCCGGGCCATCATCCGACCGCTCTCGAACCTGGCCGCCACCGCCGGCCAGGTCGCCGGCGGCGACGCGCGGGCCTCGTTCAGGGTCGGTGGCGACGACGAGATCGCCACCCTCGCCGGCTCCCTGGAGCACATGCGGGCCGAGCTCCAGGCCCGGCTCGGCACCATCGCCGCCCAGGCCGAGGAGCTGCGGGAGAGCAGCCGGCGCATCGTCGCCGCCCAGGACGGGGAGCGCCACCGCCTCGCCCGCGACCTCCACGACGGCCTCCAGCAGCAGCTCGTCGTGCTGCGGATGCAGGTCGGCATGCTGGAGGACGGCGACGAGGAGGTCGGCCGCCTCGGCCAGCAGCTGGACACGGTCATCGAGCAGCTGCGGGAGGTCACCCACGACCTGTACCCGTCGATCCTGGTCGACCGGGGCCTCACCGCCGCCCTGCACAGCTACGTCGGCCGCCTGCCCGTGTCGGTGCGCCTGACGTGCACGCCCGAGGACTTCCCCCGCCTCCCCGTGGAGCTGGAGAGCGGCGCCTACTTCCTGCTGGGCGAGGCGGTCACCAACGCCCTGAAGCACTCGGGCGCGGAGACCATCGAGCTGGGCCTGACGGTGGCCGACGGATGGCTGCACGTCTCCGTCGTCGACGACGGCGAGGGCTTCGTGGTCGAGCAGAGCCGCCGGCGGGGCGGCCTCCTCCACATGGAGGACCGGGTCCGCTCCTTCGGCGGCACGCTGGAGATCACGTCTGCACCAGGCGAGGGGACCGGCGTCGTGGCCGGCTTCCCGCTGCGGGTGGAGATCCCCGCCAGCTAGTCGACGCTGCGCTGCAGGAAGAAGAGCACCGCCGCCACCCGGTGGTTGATGTCGAGCTCCTCGGAGAGGCCGAGCTTCCGGAAGATGGCGTTGATGTGCTTCTCCACCGCCCGCTCCGAGAGGTAGAGGGCGCCGGCGATCGCCGCGTTGGTGCGGCCGGTGGCCATGAGGGTGAGCACCTCGTGCTCGCGCTCGGTGAGGCCGTGGACCCGTGACCTGGACCGGCGGCGCTGGGCCTCCATCAGGGCGTCGACCACTTTGGGATCGAGGATCGACCCGCCCCCGGCGACTTCCCGGATGGCCTCGGCCAGCTGCGCCGGCCGGCCCAGGCGCTCTTTCAGCAGGTAAGCCAGCTGGTTCGACCCGTCGCGCAGAAGTTCCAGGGCGTACTCCGGATCCGCGTACTGGGAGAGGATCACCACGCCGATCGACGGGTACTTCTCCCGGATGTGGTGGGCGGCCTCGATGCCCTCGGCCCGGTGCGTCGGAGGCATCTTGATGTCGAGGACGACGGCGTCGGGCGACGTCTCCTCGATGACCGCCATCAGCTCGGTGGGATCGCCCGCCAGGCCGACCACCTCGATGCCCGGCACCGCCGACAGCACGCTGCGCGCCCCCTCGCGCACGAGGTACTCGTCGTCGGCGATCACCACCCGGAGCTGCTCGGACACGCCCCATCCTCCTCTATCAGGGGTGCTAGCACCCGGCAGGAAGACACAGGGCATCACCATTTCCCCAGCCCCTGCGATCTGGCCGAATAGTGGCACGGGTGGCACTGGGTGAAAAGGAGCGTCATGGGAAGGGCCAAGCGGTTGGGGACCGGGACACGAAATGCCGGCTTGGCGATCGAGTACGTGCGCTCGCGTAAGGTCGTCCGCCTGCTCGGCTGGCTCTACGGCGACCCTATCGAGCCGGTCGAGATCCCGGTGGAGGAGCTGTGCTCGCGGCTGGGTATCGACCCCCGCGACGTCGGCAAGCCCCACAACTACCTCCTCTTCGCCGGCTCCCACCGCCACCCCGCCGGCGGCCTCCGTGACCTGGTCGCCACCTACGACTCCGAGGAGGAGGCGTGGGCGGCGTTCCGGGAGTTGCGCCAGAGCCACCCCTCGGCTCAGGGCTGGGGCGAGCTGGCCGCCATCGACGGGATGGGCCAGGTGAACCAGCTGGCCTGGTTCGGGCTCCACCCCGCCGGCGACAGCTCGGTGGCGAAGAAGCACCCGCTGCGCCGGCTGCTGTCGGGGCAGCCGCCGGCCTACCTGCGCGCCGTCACGCCTTCTTGAGCGGCGACCAGGCCAGCAGCAGCCGCTTCTCCCCCACGCTGGGGAAACGGACGATCACCTCGGCCGAGTCGCCGGCGCCGATGATCTCCAGCACCACCCCCTCGCCGAACTTGCCGTGGACGACGTCGTCGCCCACCTTGATGCCGAGCCGCTCCGCCCCGGTGGACCGCACCGGCCGGGCGGCCGCCGGCGGCCGGGACAGGGCGTTCTCGACGATCCGGTCACGGCCCCAGCTGCCGCTGCTCGACGTGCGCCCCCGGTTGCGGCTGCCCTCGACCAGCTCGGTCAGCTGCTCGGGGATCTCCTTGAGGAACCGGCTCGGCGGGTTGTACTGGGTGGAGCCGAACAGCGACCGGCTCCACGCGTGCGACAGGTACAGCCGCTCCCGAGCCCGGGTGATGCCCACGTAACAGAGCCGGCGCTCCTCCTCCAGCTCGTCGGGCTCGCCCAGCGACCGCAGGTGGGGGAACACGCCGTCCTCCAGGCCGATGAGGAACACGGCCGGGAACTCCAAGCCCTTGGCGGTGTGCAGGGTCATCAGCACCACGCTGGAGCCGTCGTCGGGGATCTGGTCGGCGTCGGCGACGAGGCTTACCGTCTCCAGGAAATCCGCCACCGAGATCTCCCGGCCCTCGTCGATGGCGACCTGCTCGTACTCCCGGGCCACGCCGACCAGCTCGGCCAGGTTCTCCAGCCTCCCGTTGGCCTCCACCCCGCCGTCGGCCCGCAGCTCGGCGAGGTAGCCGGTGCGCTCCAGCACCGCCTCGAGCACGTCCGAGGGCGACCCTCCGCTGCCTGGGTGGCCGAACGCAGCGGATGCCCGTAGCTCGTCGAGCAGCCCGACCAGCTTGGTGACGCCGGCCAGGGCCCGCCCGCCCACGCCGGCCTCCTCGGCCTTGGCCAGGGCGTCGATGAACGGCCGGCCGTGCTTGGTGGCCCAGGCGTCGAGGCGGGCGACGCTGGTGTCGCCCACGCCCCGCTTGGGAACGTTGATGATCCGCTTGACCGACACCTCGTCGTTGGGGTTGACCACCGCCCGCAGGTAGGCCAGGGCGTCCTTGACCTCCCGCCGGTCGTAGAAGCGGGTGCCGCCGACGACCCGGTAGGGGATCTTCAGCCGGACCAGCTGCTCCTCCAGCACCCGGCTCATGGCGTTGGTCCGGTAGAAGACGGCCATGTCGCCCCACCGCTGGTTCTCGTGCTCGTGGAGGCGTTGCATCTCCCGGCACACCCAGTTCGACTCCTCGTGCTCGTCTTCGGCGAAGTAGCGCCGGATGAGCTCGCCGCCCACCTGCTCGGTCCAGAGGGCCTTGGGCCGGCGCATGGCGTTGTTGGCGATGACCGCGTTGGCGGCGTCGAGGATGGTCGACGTCGACCGGTAGTTCTGCTCCAGCACGATCACGGTGGCGTCGGGGAACTTCTCCTCGAACTCCAGGATGTTGCGGATGTCGGCGCCCCTGAACCGGTAGACGCTCTGGTCCGAGTCGCCCACCACGCAGATGTTGCGGTGGGCGTGGGCCAGCTGCACGACCAGCTCGTTCTGGGCCCGGTTGGTGTCCTGGTACTCGTCGACCAGCACGTGGCGGAACCGGTTCTGGTAGTAGCCCAGCACCGGGGGGTGGGCCCGGAAGAGCTGGACGGACCGCACGAGCAGGTCGTCGAAGTCCATGGCGTTGGCGTCGACCAGCCGGCGCTGGTACTCCCGGTAGACGCTGGCGATGCGCTTCTCGAACGGCCCCCGGGCCCGGTCGGCGTACTCCTCCACGCTCACCAGGTCGTTCTTGGCCGCGCTGACGGTGGCGTGGACCGAGCGGGGCGGGAAGCGCTTGGAGTCCAGGTTCTCGTCCCGGATGACGTAGCCGGTCAGGCGCTCGGCGTCGGCCTGGTCGTAGATGGTGAACGACGACGAGTACCCGAGGTGATGCCCGTCGCGGCGGAGGATGCGCACGCACGCCGAGTGGAACGTCGAGACCCACATCTTGCGGGCCACCGGGCCGACCAGGGCGGCGACCCGGCCCTTCATCTCGTCCGCGGCCTTGTTGGTGAAGGTGATGGCCAGGATCTCGAAGGGCGAGACGTTCTGGTCCCTGATCAGCCACGCTACCCGGGAGGTGACGACCCGGGTCTTCCCGGAGCCGGCGCCGGCCACGATCAGCAGCGGCCCGCCGGGGTGGGTGACGGCCTCGCGCTGGACCGGATTCAGGTTTTCGAGGAGGTCCGGCGGCGGCATCCGGCCCCCAGCCTACCGAGGGACGGTTTGGTGGAGTCTGACCTCGGGAACGACCGGCAGATGCGGGCAGTGGTGTGGCACGGCAAGGGCGATGTCCGGGTGGACACCGTCGACGACCCCAAGATCTCCGAGCCGACGGACGCCATCGTGCGCATCACGTCGACCGCCATCTGCGGATCTGACCTCCACCTGTACACGAAGCTGTGGCCGGTCATGGACGAGGGCGACATCATCGGCCACGAGCCGATGGGCATCGTCGAGGAGGTCGGCGACGAGGTGCCGAACCTGCGCGCCGGCGACCGGGTGGTGGTCCCCTTCAACATCTCCTGCGGCTGGTGCGACCAGTGCTCCGACCAGCTGTACTCGCAGTGCTCGACCACCCAGAACAGGAGCCTGCGCAAGGGCGCCGCCCTGTTCGGCTACACCAAGCTGTACGGCCACGTGCCCGGCGCCCAGGCCGAGTACCTGCGGGTGCCACAAGCCCACTTCGGCCCCATCAAGGTGCCCGAGGGGCCGCCCGACCACCGGTTCCTCTTCCTGTCCGACGTGCTGCCGACGGCCTGGCAGGCGGTGGAGTACGCCGGGGTGGAGCCGGGTCAGACGGTGGCCGTCTTCGGGCTCGGCCCGATCGGCCAGATGTGTGCCCGCATCGCCGTGCACAAAGGCGCGGCCCGGGTCATCGGCGTCGACAAGGTACCCGAGCGCCTGGCCATGGCTGCCCGCCATGGCGTCGAGCCGCTCGACTTCTCCGATGTGAAAGACGTCACCGACGTCATGTTCGAGCTGACCGACGGGGCACTCTGCCATTCGGTGATCGACGCGGTGGGCATGGAGGCATCCGGCTCACTCATGGACTCGGTGCTCCAGGCCACCAAGGTGCAGCCGGACAAGCTGGCCGCCCTCCACCAGGCCATGGGCTCGGTGCGCCGGGGCGGCACCCTGTCGATCAGCGGTGTCTACGGCGGGCCGATGCCGCTGTTCCCCCTGGGCGACCTCTTCGACAAGCAGGTGACCTTGCGCATGGGGCAGGCCAACGTCCGCCGTTGGGTCGACGACATCCTGCCCCTACTGACCGACGACGACCCCCTGGGCGTCGACGACCTCATCACCCACGAGCTGCCCCTCGACCAGGCGCCGTACGCCTACGAGATCTTCCAGAAGAAGGAGGACGGCTGCATCAAGGTGGTTCTGGAGCCCTGACCGGCAGATCGCCCGAAGGGCTTGATCCGCCGGAACGGACTGAGCGGCGCCGGAGGCGCCACTCAGGTCGGCCGAAGGCCGACTATTCCCATTCGATTGTTCCGGGGGGCTTGGACGTGATGTCGAGCGCCACGCGGTTGATGCCGGGGACCTCGGCGATGATGCGGCTGGAGAGGGCCTCCAGGAGGTCATGCGGGAGGCGGGCCCAGTCGGCGGTCATGGCGTCGTCACTGACCACGGCCCGCACCACCACCGGGTAGGCGTAGGTCCGCTCGTCGCCCATCACGCCCACGGTGCGGATGGCCAGCAGCACGGCGAAGCTCTGCCACAGGTCGGCGTAGACGCCGGCCCGCTTGATCTCCTCGATCACGATGGCGTCGGCCTGGCGCAGGATCTCCAGCCGCTCGGGCGTCACGGTGCCGACGATCCGTACCGCCAGCCCGGGGCCGGGGAACGGCTGGCGCCACACGATCTCCTCGGGGAGCCCGAGCTCCTCGCCGACGGCGCGCACCTCGTCCTTGAACAGGTTGCGGAGGGGCTCGACCAGGTCGAACTTGAGGTCGTCGGGGAGGCCGCCGACGTTGTGGTGGGACTTGATGCGGGCCGCGTCCTTGGTGCCCGACTCGATGATGTCGGGGTACAGGGTGCCCTGGACCAGGAAGCGGGCGTCCTCGAAGTCGGCCGCCACCTCCTCGAAGACCCGGATGAACGTGGCGCCGATGGCCTTGCGCTTCTGCTCGGGGTCGTCGACGTCGTGCAACGCCTCGAGGAACCGGTCGGCGGCCTTGACGTGGACGAGGTCGACCTTGAACTGGCGGCGGAAGGTGTCCTCCACCTGCTCGGCCTCACCGGCGCGCATGAGGCCGGTGTCGACGAAGACGCACGTGAGCTGGTCGCCCACCGCCTTGTGGACCAGGGCGGCGGCCACCGCCGAGTCGACCCCGCCGGAGAGACCGCAGATCACCTTCTCGTCGCCGACCTGGGCCCGGATGCTCTCCACCGCCTGCTCGACGATCGACGTCATCGTCCAGCGGGGGAGGCAGCCGCACACGTCGTAGAGGAAGTGCTTGAGCACCTCCTGGCCCCGGGCGGTGTGAGCCACCTCGGGGTGGAACTGGACGGCGTAGACCGCCCGCTCGGGGTCCTCGAGGGCGGCGATGGGCACGGCCTCGGTCTGGGCCGTCACCCGGAACCCCGCCGGCGCCCGGACGATGGAGTCGGCGTGGCTCATCCACACGTCCTGCTCCGACGGCAGCCCGGTGAAGAGGTTGGACGACCCGGTGACCTCCAGGGCGGTCCGGCCGTACTCGGCCACGCCGGTGCGGGCGACTTCTCCCCCGAGCTGCTGGGCGATGAGCTGGGCGCCGTAGCAGATGCCCAGGACGGGCACCCCGCAGTCGTAGAGGGCGGCGTCGATCTCGGGCGCGCCGGGGACGTGGACCGACGCCGGCCCGCCGCTCAGGATGATGCCGGCGGGCTTGCGGGCCAGCATCTCCGATAGCGGCATGGTGCGGGGCACGATCTCGCTGAAGACGTGCGCCTCGCGCACCCGGCGGGCGATGAGCTGCGCGTACTGGGCGCCGAAATCGACGACCAGCACATTGTCGAAAGCCATGAACCAGCCTAGACATCCCACGGGCCGTACCTGTCAAGCCGCTTCTTCCATGCGGTGCGCCCAGGCGGTGTCCTCGTCGTAGAGAACGCCATGGCGGAGGCAGCCGTGCAGGATGCCGACGAGTCGGTTGGCCA
>Ga0247713_1000300_pt1 | contig 33220 bp, 35 predicted proteins | sample 21E_NmetaG_FD_189936 | JGI IMG/M metagenome (GOLD analysis project Ga0247713, IMG submission 189936) | Soil microbial communities from hillslope of Landscape Evolution Observatory, University of Arizona, Oracle, AZ, United States - 2-1-E_N | ecosystem: Engineered > Artificial ecosystem >...
CGGGTACGGCCCGGCCGCCCGGCCGTGCCGTACCCGCGTTCTCCGGCAGTCTGCCCCCGCCGGTGGCTCTTCTTCGACGTCGCGGTGGTGGGTGAAGGCTTGCGCGTGTGACCGTGTCGGCACAGCGGGGCCGCGTCACTCGACTGGAAGTAGCAATTCCATGCCGCCTTCGCGGTGGCCGGGGATGCGGCAATAGAAGACGTGTTCACCGCTGGCGAGGGTGACGGTAGTAGCGGCCTGGTCTGCGGCGCTTGCGTGCAGGGCCACGTCGAGCTCGTCGGAGACCAACGTGTGCTCGATGTATCCGTGGTTCTCGAGGATCAGTTGATAGGTGCCTGCAGGCACCGGTGAGAGGATCTGGCCGAAGTCGATGTCCACAGCCGGCACCGTTATCGTCGTGTCCTCGACGGTCACGCGTGTGGGGTCACCGAGGCGGGAACGCGCGTCTTCTTCTTGGCGGGTGGAGTCGGGGTCGTAGGCGTCAGTGACCTCCAGGGTGAGCAGCTCCAGGCGACGGAACCCGGTGATGTCGTCGACCTGTGCACGCATGAGGCCGCGCTCCACTGACGTGTGGGTGGCGGGCTGGCTGTCCGGGGCCGCGGATGGAGCGCTCTGGGGGCACTTCGGGGGCTCCTCACCGACGGTTTCAGAGCACACACGGGGCTGGTGGCCCGGTCCGCTCACCAGGTAGCCCTCCACGAACGTCCAAGTGCCCGCGGGCAGCGTGACGGCCTCCTCGGGCGTGTGGATCCTTGAGCGGTGGACAGGCCAGTCGTGGACCGTGACGACATCGTAGTCGACCTCTTCCGCGCCGACGCAGCGGCCCGGCGCGCCGGGGGGCCGCTCGTCGTGGCGGCTGCGGCCCCTCGGCTCGATAGGGTCGCCAACGTGCACCTGACCGTCTGCGACGCGGACCTCGTACGTCCACAGGTCGGTGGCCGCCGGGCCCCCCAGGTAGCGGCCGTCGGCCAGGAACTCGGAGACGTGGAAGACGCTGTAAAACGCCTGCGCGGGCTCGCACCAGGCCACCGCAAGGTCGATGCCGCCCTCCATGTACGCCGTGAGGGCCCGGACCACGTGCACCTGACCGCCGCGGTCGTGGACGACGAACACGGGCGTGTGGTCGGGCAGCCAACCGGTCTCGGCCTCGCCAGGTTCGGGCAGCGCAAAGGTCGTGGAGCCCTCGTGCAGGCCGCCCGGCGCCCCAACGAGGTCGACGCGTCGCTCCGCCACCAGGCCGGCGGCCGCCACGCCCAGCAACGGCAGCACGAGTAACGCCGCGATCCCGCCGGCGACCCGCCGACGCCAGATCAGCCGCCCACGGCGACGGTCGATCGCTGCCAGATCCGGCGCACTGTGGTCAGCTCCTGCGCCGCGGCGCAGCGCCATCCGGACGTCGTGGTCGTCAGCGCTCATCGATCACCTCCGAGGTGTCCAGAAGCCCGCCATGTGCCCGTAGCGCGCCGACGGCCTTGTGAGTCAGCGCCTTGACCGTGCCCTCCGCACAGCCCATGGCCGCGGCCACCTGCGCCACCGGCAGGTCGCTGTAGTAGCGCAGCACCAGCGCCGTTCGCTGACGCAGTGGGAGAGCGGCCACGGCAGCGCGGACGGCCACCGCTGCGGCCACATCACCGTCGTCGTGCACGGGGGAGATACTGGAGGCGTGACGGCGCACAGCACCCAGGGCGACACGCCGACGACGGAAGTGGCGGTTGGCCAGGTTGATCGCCACGCGATGGACCCACGCACCTGGTGCGGTCATGGTCTGAACGCGTGGCCATGACCGGCAGGCCCGCGCGAGGGCCTCTTGCGCCAGTTCTTCGGCGAGGTGGCGATCTCCGCAGTACAGCGTGAGCGTGCCGACCAGCCGCGGACACTCTGCACGGCAGAACGCGGCCTGCTCGCCGTTCATGCCGTGGCTGTCGGTCACATCCGTTCCTTCCTGACCTCACCGGAACAAAGCCACGAACGCACCTGCCGGTTTACTTCCAACCTAGTATTTCTTCCCGTAGGAGCCCCCCAGAGGCCAGGTCCAGGCACTCCCACACCAGTGCGACCTGCAGCCGCCGCCCACCACGGCCGCGAGCCACCCTCCGTACCAGCCGACCTCCCACGGGAGAGTGAGTAGCCGGGGGGTGCGACTTGACCCGGCTACTCTCCCCCTACAAGGGTGGAGGCCGGCTCGGCGTCACCGCGCACCAGCGGGCTAGAGGTGCCGTCCGCCGGGCCGGCGGTTACCGAACGTGAGGTAGATCCGGCCGCACCGCCGAACGCCAGCAGCGGTTTGATCGCTACGGGAAAGCCGCCCTAAGACCGGTGTTGGGGACGGGGCGCTGGCGGACGTCCTTGCGCCTGCACCGATCAGGATCTCGAACTGATCCACGCTGCACGCCAAGCAGCGCTGGCGGTACGCACCGCCGGCTCCGGCGCAGGCAATGCGCCGGAGCCGGGCGGTCCGGGGGCGACGATGCACCGGCGCCCTCCCGCTCGGTCGTCGCTAGCCGAGCATGTCGAGCAGAGCCGGGAAGAAGTCTTGCAGAACGAAGTATCCGAAGGCCCATAGGGCGATCGCGAGCCAGCCGCAGACCCGTGCTGCTCGGGCCAGGCCGGCGCGTCCTGCTCCGTGCTCCGCTCGGGTTGTGGCTCGGCGTCCGAGCAGCACGCCCCCGACGCCCAGCACCAGCGGCAGGCCGGTCCAAAAGGCGACGTTGGTCAGTACGGCGAGGATCCCCAGCACCAGGCCGGAAACCGCGGCGCGGTTGTCGTGGTCGGGCGGGCGGGCGGCCCACAGCACCACGGCCCAGATCACCACGGTGAGCACCACATAGGCGCTGAGGAACACCATGTCGCCGCTGTCGACCCTGCGCTCGGGCCCGAGCAGCAACCCAACGACGTTGGTGATTACCACAGTGGCGAGCAGCGCTGCCCCGACGCCGACGAGGCGGCTTCTGTCGCCAGATCCCTGCACATGAGCGGTCATCACCAGGTTCATCGCAAACACCTCCGGTTGTCCCCGAGTCCTGCGTCCGGACTCACTGGCATGACCGTAGGAGGCGGGGCTGCGCCCGTCGTCTGCCTCAGGTTGGAAAGCCAGCCCCCTTGGGTTGCAATGTGGGAGGGTGGAAGACCCTCGCCGTGTAGATGAGGGTCTACCTGTGGGTGGACGACGCGCGAACCGACGCTGCCTACTATGCGGGCATGGCGAAGGTCCGGGAATGGTTGCGATCGGTCCCCGTTCTCGCGCAGGACGGCGTGCTCGCCCTCGTGCTGAGTGCCTACACGCAGTGGGAGCTGTCGGTTGCGGAGGTTGTGGAAGGCCCGATGTGGGCTCAGCGGCTGACGTTTCTGATGATGACCGGGGCGATCGCGGGCAGGCGGACCACTCCTCTTGTCGCCGCCATAGTCGGTGCGGCTGGCATGGCCCTGCAGACCCCTTTGGGTACGGCCCTGGCGGTCGGTGGTTTCCTGGCCGTGATCATGCTGACGCACTCCGTTGCGCTGCGGTGCCCGCGTCGGGCTGCGGTAGCCGGCCTGGTATGCATGATGGCGGGGGTCCACCTGTACGACGTGCTCTACCCGGACGAGTCCAACCTGCCGGACCTCATCGGCAACGCCGCGATCTTCTTGCTGGTGTGGGCGTTGGGCCGCGGGGCCCGCCGGTGGCGTCAACGCCATGAGCAGTTGCAGGACCGCGCCGCCGCGCAGCAGCGACAGCAGCAAGAGCAGATGCGAGCGGCGATCGCGCAGGAGCGAGCGGGAATCGCACGTGAGTTGCACGACATCGTCGCCCACGGCATCAGCGTGATGGTGCTGCAGGCCGGGGCCGCACGCCAGGTCTTGGACGCTCAGCCAGAGCGGGCACGCAGCCCGCTGTTGGCGGTCGAGAACAGCGGCCGCCAAGCCCTCGAGGAGATGCATCGTCTGCTGGGCATCCTGCGACGCGACGACGACGGTCTGGCGCTGGGCCCGCTGGCCAGCTTGAGCCGCCTACCCGAGGTCGTCGAACAGATGCGCTCCGCAGGGCTGCACGTCGACTTGGACCTGGAAGGCGACCCCCCGGGGCTGCCGTCCAGCCTGGAGCTGTCCGCCTACAGGATCGTGCAAGAAGCGCTGACCAACACGTTGAAGCATTCCGACTCGCGACGGGCCCGCGTGGTGGTTCGCTACACCCCCGAAGCCGTGGAGGTCGACGTCTGCGACGACGGCCCCCCTACCGCGCAGGCCACCAGCCACGGCCAGGGACTGGTGGGCATGCGCGAGCGCGTGGCTCTGTTCGGCGGCGAAGTGTCTGCCGGCCCCGACAGCGCCGGTGGGTGGACCGTCCACGCGCGACTGCCCCTGCCTGCCCCGCCGTCGTGATCCAGGTCCTGATCGCCGACGACGAGGCGCTGGTCCGCGGCGGCATACGCATGATCCTTGAAGCACAACCCGACATCACCGTGGCCGGCGAAGCCGTCAACGGCGCCGAAGCGGTCCGCCTGGCCGGCGAGCTCAACCCCGACCTTGTGGTCATGGACGTGCAGATGCCGGTCCTGGATGGGCTCGAGGCCACCCGCCGGCTGCTCGACCGTGGCGGCACCAGCCGTGTGCTCATGCTCACCACCTTCGACCGGGACGAGTACCTGTATGACGCCATGAAGGCCGGTGCCAGCGGCTTCCTGCTGAAAAGCGTCCCGCCCGAGCAACTCGTCAGCGCTGTGCGCATCACCGCAGCCGGAGAGGCGCTCCTCGCACCGGTCATCACGCGACGCCTGATCGAGCGGTTCGTGCGCCGCCCCCCACCGGCGCAAGGGCCTCCCCCCGCGGTGGCCGAACTGACCAGCCGGGAGCTCGACGTGCTCCGCCTGATCGCCCGTGGCCTGTCCAACAGCGAAATCGCCGCGCGCCTGTTCCTCGGAGAGGGCACAGTCAAGACCCACGTCAACCGCATCTTGCGCAAACTCCAGCTGCGAGATCGCATCCAGGCAGTCGTGCTCGCCTACGAGACCGGCCTCGTCCAAGCCGGCGAAGATCAATAGCTCCGGCGGCGACCCCTGGCATCCCCGCTGCCGACGGTCCGAGGCGGTGGCGCCCCCAGGGGACCGAGTCGGGGTGCTGGTTTCAAGCCGTCGAGGCCACCGCCGCTGTGGCGGAGTGCGCCGGCTGCACCCTGCACCGCTTCTGTGTCGAACGCTGCGAGTACCGCCGGGCGACGACGACGGTGCGGGTGGCCGACGGCGACCCGGGCAGCGAGGTGCAGATCGACTTCGTCCGCATGGGCCTGATCGCCGACCCGGTCACGGGCCGCCGCCGGGTGGTCAAGGCGTTGATCTTCACCGCGGTGTTCTCCCGGCACATGTTCGTGTGGCTGACCCACTCCGAGACCACCCAGGCGGTGATCGGCGGCTGCGAGGCCGCCTGGGCGTTCTTCGGCGACGTGTTTGCGCGAAGGTGCACCGCGACCACCACATCGAGGTCGCCATGCCGGCCGGGCGACGCTCGACTGACCCTGATGACCTGCCGAGCAAGAAGACCGCCTATGCGCTGCGTGACCTGGACCAGCTGCGGGCCAAAGCAGAACGCCAGGGCGAGGCGGTCGGCAGCGCACGGCCCGCCTACGGATCGCGTTGGAGTTCACCGAGAGCGTCGAGGACCGCGTCCGCCAGGAGAAAGTCGAGCTTGGCGAGAGCATTGCGTGCCGAGCGGGCCAACCAGGGGATGGAGCGGATGCACGAGGTGCTTCTGCGATCCGCCCGCACGGCCACCGAGGCATGACGGACTGAGCGTTCGCCGCTCCTCCTCGCCGCCGAACAGCCGGCCGGGCCCTGAGACCAGCCGCCGCACCATCCCGGAGACATGCCCGGCAGGGTGAGCAAGGCGCCATCGCAGCCGGTCCGCCGCATGTGGCGAGCAGGCCGTCCTCCGCCGCCCTCGCGCCGGGCTGCAGGATCGCCTTCGATCGCCCGCAGCATCGACCTCTCCGCTGCGCTTACAGCGGGCATAAGGTGGCCGGCCAACCGGTGGCGAGAAGCGTCCACGCGTGCACCCCGACGAACCCGGCGCACACCCCCATCGTCGTTCCCGAGCCCTGCACGAGCAGGCGGTCGAGGAGGGTGGCATCCGTCGGCGGCGTCAGCAGGCACCGGGTACGCCATAGCCCGTCGCCGGCGACCGCGCCGGTGCGCGTGCTCGTGCGCGAGCACCACCGCACGGTGCACCGGGGACGCATCGGCCCAGAACGCGGCGTCCACCGCGACGACTGGCCGGATGCTGCCGACGGTCACCGCTGGCGTCCCGAGACCGTTCACGACGACGGTGCGGCGTTGGCCGGGGAGCCGTCGACCGGTGGCCGCGAGGCGGCGACGCAGCCGCGCCGCACCGGTCAACCGGCCGCCGACCCGCACCCGGCGCGGACCGGGAACACGAGCACCCAGGCACCGGCGACCCCGAGACGCCACGCCGGGAGCGACCCCCCGGCCAGCAGACGCCACGCCTGCCCGCACGCCTCGACCAGTCCCATCGGCGAGCCTGCCATCACGTGGAGCACCAGCGCGAACGACCCGGCCCACAACCCCGCTGCGGCCAGCAGCAGCATCGCCACCGCCGATCGGGGCATGCGGCCCTCCCGTGAGCGGCAGGGCCGCCACAGCAGCATGAAGGCGCTCGCGCCGGTGAGCATGACGGCGTGCATCATCCGCCGTCGCTGCCCTCGAGGAGGCGCCGCAGCGCCGCGGCGTCGTCAGCGTCGAGGTCGGCGGCGAAGCGCAGAAGCGCCGCGGTGGGGTCCTCGGCGGAGCGCAGCGCCTGGCGCATCGACTCGGCGGCGTAGCCGTCGGCGCTGTCCGTCGGCGCGTAGCACCAGCCGCGGCCGACCTTGCGGCGCTGCACCAGGCCCTTGTCGTGCAGGCGGCTGAGCACCGTCATCACCGTCGTGTACGCGAAATCACCGTCGAGTCGACCCAGTACCTCGCGAACCGGGGCGTACTCGCCGGGAGCGCAGGACCACAACACCTGCATGATCCGGGACTCCAGCGGCCCCAGGCGAGGTGCGGCGTCGCTCATCACCCCTCCTGGCTGCGGTGACGGACCTCCCAGGAGCCGCCGTCGGCCGACTCCAGGATCGCGCCGCCTGCGGCGACGTACAGCGCCTCACCGGCGTCGAGGAAGGCCTCCGGGCGACCACCGACACGGCCGTCGGCCTGCTCCCAGCTCCCGCCGCTGTCGCTGCTGCGCCACACCGAACCGTCGATTCCCACGCCCCACAACCGATCGCCGGACTCCCAGGCGAGGCGCGCGACCGGAGGGCCGTCGATCTCGGCCCAGCTGCGGCCGCCGTCGCTGCTGCGCACGAGGCGGACGTCGTCGAAGGACTCCGAAACGCTAGCGAGGATCGCCTCGGGATCATCCGGGTCGACGACGAAGTCGAAGATCGGCGCGGTGCTGCGCCGGTCCCACTCCTGCCCGTCCACGCTGACCATGAACGCGCCGTCGCTGGAGTTCCACCCGTACACGCGCTCGTGCGCGACCCGCAGGGCGTGGAAGTCGACGTCGCCGAGCAGCGACACGCTGCGCCAGCTCTGCCCCCCATCGGTCGTCTCGATCAGCCCCAGCAGCGGCGGCAGACTGTCCGCCATCGTCGGGTGACCGCTGGCCTGAAAGTGGTCGTGACCGACCACGGTGAACCCCATCAGGTCATAGCCGGCATCGCCAATCCGCTCCGCCTGACCCTCCTCGGGCAGCTGCCACAGGCCGAAGTGCGTGGCGGCGTACACCAGCCCGTCAGCCGGGTTCACGCCCAGCCCGTGCACGTGGACCAGACCGGGATCCTCTGCCGCGGGGATGGGCGTCGCCGGCAGCGCACCGTCCGCCGCCTCTTGCGCCTCCCCGCCACAGGCACTGAGCAGCATGAACGCAGCGAGCCCCGACAAGGTCCACCGCCGCTTCGCGTCACCGCTGAGGTCGGCTCGACGTGGCACCACAGCTCCTCCGTTCGACGACCGCAGACGACGGCCTGCCGACTACTATGCTGCGTAGTGGAGAGGTTCGCCACGGTGGAGATCCCTCACCCGTCAGGAGCAACCCGATGCGCAGGCTCGTCCTCCTCCTCCTCCTGCTGCTGCTGGCCCTCCCCGGTTCCTCGCTCGCCCAGACCGGCGGCGACCCGGCGCAGGGCGACGTCGCACGCGGTGCGGAGATCTACCAAGCGAGCTGCGCGATGTGCCACGGCGCCGATGCCACGGGGATGATGGGCATGCACCCCGCGCTGACCGGCGTAGTGAGCCGGCTCACCGTCGAGGGCGTCGAGGTGACGATCCGCAAGGGCCGTGACACCCGGCCGCCCATGCCCGCCTTCGCCGACCGCCTGGACGACACCGACATCGCCGATCTCCTCGCCCATCTCGACAGCCTGCCCGACGGCCCCCGCAACTTCGCGCACGAGGGCGACGGCGATGACCAGATGATGGACGGCCAGGGGATGGACGGGAGGATGAACCGCATGATGGGCGGTGGCAACGTCGCCCTGTGGATCGTCGTCGTCATCCTCGCCGCGGCGCTCGCCGGCGTGATCGGTTACCTGAGGGCCTCCCGCGGCTCGCGAGGCCTACCCGTGCATGGCGAATCGACCATCCACCCCGATGGAGATCCCCTGACCCACGATGAGCGACGCAGCGACGGTCTTCTCGCCGGTGCCCTCATGGCCCTTGGCGCGCTCGCCGTCGTTGACAACGTCGTCTTCCACTGGTGGCTGGGCTTCCACCGCTTCAACGAGGCTTGGAGCCATGAGATGAACCTGGCCGCCGAGGCGAGCCTCGTGCTCACCGGTATCGCCATGGTCTTCATCGGCGGCTACAAGACCCGCCGAGTCCTGGACCGCTAAGCCCGGTGTTGGATGCGGTAGCAAACCCGATGATTTGGCCTACGCGGGCGGCGGTTGGCCGACTGCCTTGCGCGTCTTTTTCTAGTGCCTTTCATGGGCCTCCCCCTACCTTGGAAGCGCCGGAGCATGCAGCGCGCGGAACCGTTACGATGCGCTATCGGCCTATGCGGTGTCTTGATGTTCGCACGCGCATAATCGTCAGGTTGTGGCGTTGGTTCTTTGACGCCGGTCACTCGTGTGTCATCGATCGGTCGAGGCCGTCGAGGATCAGGTCGAGACCGAACCCGAACTCGTCGCCGTAGTCGTAGCCGGGCTGGAGCACATGGTCGGTGGCGAACTCCACGAGGTGCGGGTAGGCGTCAGTGGGGAACTGCGACATGATCGCCTGGGCGACCTCGGGGGCGGTGTCGGCGTCGAACGGCAGGGCGGCCTCGGTGAGGGCGAAGCCGTACACGAAGGCGTCGAGCAGCGCGTAGGCGTGGCCGGCCATCGGGATCGAGAACCCGCCGCGACGGAGCGTGCCGAGCACGGTGTCGTGGTGCCGCAGGGTTGCAGGGCCGGGGGTTGCGCGCGACTCGAGCAGCCGTGCAGCCCAGGGGTGGCGGCGCAGCACCTGGCGTGCGGACATCGCTCGGCGGCGCAGGGCCGATCGCCAGTCCGTGTCGGCCGGGGGGAGCTCGATCTCGTCGAACACGACGTCGACGATGCCGTCGAGGATCTCCTCCTTGCCGGCGACGTGGTGGTAGATCGCCATCGGCTTGACCCCTAGCTCCTGCGCAAGCGAGCGGATCGTGAGCGCACCGATGCCGTCACGGTCGGCGATTGCGATCGCGCCGGCCAGCACTCGCTTCCGGCTCAAAGGAGCACGTCGTGACGGGTCTGCCGGGTTGCGCTTGGCGGGCATTTGACCTCCTCGAGGCCCGTGCTAGTTGGGGCCTCCCTCTTGACGGAGTGCAGCCTACCAGCGCACACGTACTTAGTACGCGTACTTTGTATCAGCGCGCTCGTGGCCACCGTCGGCGACGTCTCCGAGCCTCTTGGAGGGGTCACAGCCCACCCGGAGCGGTTTCGCCTCGGCGGGGCGCTGATGCTGGCCAACTCCGCGGTCGTGGCCGGCATCGCGGTGCTGCTGTTCCCGATCCTGCGCCGACACGACGAGCGGGTGGCGGTTGGCTATCTCGACCCGGTTGATCGAAGCTGCGCTGCTGGCCATCGTGAACAGCTGCTGACCCACACCGGCGGGCTCGGCATGTCTGTTGGGAGTAGGAGCTACTGGTGGCCGGAGGGTCAGGCGTCCTCGCAGCGCATGGCCCGCCTGCGGATCGCGTTGGAGTTCACCGAGAGCGTCGAGGACCGCGTCCGCCAGGAGAACGTCGAGCTTGGCGAGAGCACTGCGCGCCGAGCGGGCCAGGACAACCGTGGCCACGATGCGTCAGCGACGGCGTGCGGCGTGCTCGGCGCGTACCTGCTCGAGCGGCACCATGTCACCGGCGGCGAGGTCATCGAGCCCGCGGCGGATCGCCGCGAGCGTGTCCTCGTCGGAGAGGATCTCGGCGGTTTCCTCCAGGGCCTCGTACTCGTCGATGGGCACGAGGACCGCAGCCGGACGGCCGCGTCTGGTTACGGTCACGTGTTCGCGGCGGTCGGCGACCTCGTCGAGCAGCTCGGCGAGGTGGGTGCGGAACTCGCGGACGGGCACGGTCTTGGACATGCTGAAGTGTACCTCCAGGCGTACACCAACGTGGGCTGCTGTTGGCGGTCGTGACCCGGGTCCGGGATCATCAGCACAGGATGGGCCGTCAGCCTCCACCCGAGGTATTGCGCGATGGCGTAGGTCGCGTGACGGTTAAGCTGGTTGCGCGCTCGGTCGTAGGCACGCGTGGTCTTGGGGTCCGCGTGTTGCGCGAATCCTGGACATCACGCAAGCCAACTAATGCCTGCGTCGAGCGCGATCGTGATCGCCGAGTGGCACAGGCTGTGCGGGGTGATCCGGCGTGCGACACAGATCTCTCGGCACAGGCTGGTAACGAGGTAGGCCACGTTGTAGGGAGTCATACGCCGGCCGTGCCGGTTGAGCAGCAGCGGCCCGGACCGCCGGTCCCCGAGGGTGACCCTGAGGGCCTGCACGGGGCGCGAGGGCCACGACCGCAGCCTTGCGTCCCTTCGTGGTGGAAGCCGCAACGTGATGGTGTGATGCCAGGTGGACTCGCCCAAGTCCTCGACGTTGAGGGCACACAGCTCGCCGACCCGAAGTGCGTTGAGAGCGAGCAGGCACGCGCAGGGTAGGCGGAGCCGCCGCGGCGCTCCGCAGCACAGCGTCCAGCCAGTCGGTCAACTCATGACGACTGAGCCCGCTGGCCGTCGACTCTGCGGGCTTGCGCGGCCGCCGCGCACCCTCGACGGGGTTGCTCGTGATCTGCCCGTTGCTCACCGCCCAGCGTAGAAGCTTGCCAGGGTCGCGATCCGCTGACGAATCGTGTTTGGCGCGTTGCCAGCGGCCTCGAGATCGCGCACGTAGGCCTCGACATGAGCGCGCTCGACCGCGAGCGCGTCGATGCCGCCTGCGCCTTTCCAGCAGAACCACGCGCGCAGGTTGGCCTGACAGTTGCTGCGCGTCTTCGCCGACTGCAAGCCCACGACGAACGCATCGATCTGGCTGCGGACCCTTCCGACAACACCGGCAACGGTGCAAGGATCGTCACGGTCCTCATCGCGATTGCCTCCCTGCGCTGACAGCCGGTGCAGTGCCCCAACGCCACCTCGTAGCGGCGCTTGACGGTACGGGCGGGGATCCTCCTCCTGGAACTGCTCACCCACCCCGTCGCACACCACCTGACCGCCACAGTCCGGGCAGCCCGCCGGCAGCGGCGCGACACGCTGCTCGTCGACGTCCTCAGGATCCGGAGGCCGCCGCCGCGCCTTGGTGCCGTAGTCCGCGCCGGGCTTTCGGCCCGGCCGCTTGGGATCAGGCTTCTTGACACCCCGGGAGAACGGCGCCGCCTGGCGCTTGCCCGCCCGCTGCGCCTTGGCCAACTCGCCGTGCAACTTGGTGTTCTCCTGGCGCAACCGCTCGTTGTCGGCCTCCAGCCGGGCGATCTCTGCGGCCGACAGCTTGACCTGCTGAGCGAACAAGTCGCGCAGGGGATCCACGTCGGCAGCGCCAGAATCACAGCCCTGTGACCCCGAGCCAACGACCCCGCACACGCACTAACTCAGTACCGCCTGGGGTTCATCCGTCGCGGATGCCGAACATCCAACCGTCATGTTACCGGTGAAGGTCGAAGGACGACTGTCGCATGTTGTGCAGCGTGCAGCGGAACAGTAGGGTGGCCCGGGTGGAGATGGAGTACGGCGACGAAGCGACGAGGCGTCTCCATCTGGAGGGCAGCAGCTATGGCAAGGGGTTCGACAAGCAGGCGATCATGCGGCTCAACCGCATCAAGGCCGCTGTCGACCAACGTGACCTGAGCGCGCTGACGGGCAACCGGTTCGAGAAGTTGAAGGGCGACCGTGCCGGGACCTACTCCATCCGCATTAACGACCAGTGGAGGATCACGTTTCGGATCGAGAACAACCGGGCTTTGGACGTCAAGATCGAGGACTACCACTGAGGAGGCAGGCGATGGCTGTGAAGGTGAGTGTGGCGATCCACCCTGGCGAGCACATCGCCGAGGAGTTGGAGGAGCGGAGCATGAGCGCCGCAGACCTGGCGCGGGCTATGGGGGTCGATCGCGGGCGGGTGTCCCGCCTGGTCACCGGGCGGACGGCTGTCACCGGCGAGACGGCGATCTTGCTCAGTCGGGTGTTCGGGACCTCGCCCGAGTTCTGGATGCGGCTCCAAGCCGACTACGACCTCGCGCTGGCCCGCGAAGCGATGAGCTGACCGACACAAGCCCACACCAGTGGGTTGCGGACCACCGGAACTCACGTGATCGGCGGAACTCCACGAGGGTTTCGGGCGCGTGGTTCTCCTGCTGCTGGTCTACTGTCAAGGGACACCTACCGAGGTGAGGTCTGCGGGGACCCGCTCGACCTCGATCCATCCCGGCAATGACCGCGTTTGAGCCGTCAACCTCGCGGACGTTGGGCCGTACTCGTCGAGCTCTTCTGCGGCTCTGGGAAGGACATCCGTTCGCGCCGGAACGCCGGTTCTCGCTCGGTCGGACGCGCCCGAGACCATCGGTCAGGTGGTGCACCGGTACGCCCACGCGGGGGCGCTACGTCATGGCCTCCCGATCGATCCGAGCGGCCCCGGACCCCTGGCCGGGACACGGGCGTCGGGGCTCCCGGACATCGGCAGGGCCCGCACCGGCATCCGGCTTCACCCGGATCTCCATCGCGCCGTGCCGCCACATCCACACGTGCGCGAAGCGATCCACGAAAGGCAGATAGAACCAGAGCCTGACCCAGCGAGGGCAAAGGTCAAACCGCAGGTACGCTCCACTCGGTAGCCAGTTCCAGCCGGGCAGGACTCCGGGTGGCGGTTCCCACCCTCCAGGCGAAAGTGTCATGCCGTCGTGCCGCGGGCGCCTGCCACCAAACCCAGCATCCTCCTCAGGTGGCCAGTCCACGCGGGCCCGTCGGGATGCTGTGACCCAAGCCCCGGCGGCGGCGAATGTGTCCCCTTCTCCGGATCATCGGCATGGGTCGAAAGCGGGGATCCCCGGCTACCCGGCGGTAAGCGGGTGCGGCTAATCCCCCGCCTCCTCGTCGACAGGCGGGTCGCCGGTAGGCACGCCCTGGGCCTCGGGGGGGTCGGCGGCCAGTTCGGACCAGAAGCGGACGGCGGCCTCCTGGGCGTACCGGCCGCGTCGGAGGGTGGCGCCGACGACGCCGCGGCGCTCAGCGTCGGTGAGCATGCCGTCGATCATACCGTAGATTCCAAGGCGCCGGCGGTGCTTGGCGAGCTCCGCTTCCGACCCCCACCCTCGGTGCAGGCGCCAGCGCCGCGCATCGTGGCCCCCATCGTCGCCACCGCACTGCGCCGCGTCGCCGCGACCGCGTCGGACTGTTCTTCATCGTCGTGCTGCCGTTCCTCGTCACCCCGCTGTTCGGCGCCGGCGCCGAGCGCGACAGGTCCCTGGCGGTCGGCGTCGTCGCGGACCAAGAGGCCGACGCGCTCGTCGAGGCGCTCGAGGCCGACCCCGCGCTCACGGTGCGCCGCTTCGACGACGCCGACACGCTCAGCCGCGCCGTCCGCCGCCGCGAGGTCGTCGCCGGCGCCGTCGTCCCACGACTCGACGAGACCGCCGGCGCCGCCGAGGTGCGCCGGATCGGCGACCCTCCTCCGAGGCCACCCCCTCCGCGCGCCTCGCCGTGCAGTCCGCGGTCGCCGAGCTCGACGCCCGTCTCGCCGCCCAGCGGGTCGCCACCACCGAGCTCGGCCTGTCCCCCGACCAGGCCCGCGACGCCGCCGTCGGCATCGACGAGCGCCCCGCCCTGGCCGTGGCCGAAGACGTCACCGACGAGCAGGCGTTCACCTTCGGCGTCGACCAGTCCGCTCAGCACAACCTCGTGCTGTTCGTGTTCATCACCTCGCTGACGGGCGGAGCCGCCCTCATCGAGTCACGCCGGCTCGGCACCGCCCGGCGCATGCTCGCAAGCCCCGCGTCGCCCGCGACGATCCTGATCGGCGAGGCCGCGGCGCGCTTCGCCATCGCGCTCGGGCAGGCGCTGATCGTGCTGGCCGGCGCGACGCTGTTCTTCGGCGCCCGCTGGGGCGACCCGCTGGCGGTCACGGTCGTGGTGCTGGTGTTCTGCCTCGTCGGCACCGGCGCGGCCATGCTGTTCGGCTCGGTGCTGTCCAGCACCGAGCAGGCCTCGGCGATCGCGCGCCGCCCGGCATCGGGCTCGGCATGCTCGGCGGGGCGCTGTGGCCGCTCGAGATCGTGCCGCCGGCCATGCAGACGATCGGCGGGGGTCCGCCACTCCTGGGCCATCGAGGCGCTGCGCGAGGTCGGCTCCCGCGGTGGCACCTTGGCCGACGTGGTCGGCCCGCCGGCGTGCTCGCCGCCTTCGCCGCGGCGCTGCTCGCCATCGCCGCATGGCGTCTCGGGGGAACCCTCCGCCGAGCCTGAGCGCGCACCGGTCGCGCCGACCGGCGTGGTTACTCCCGCCCCGTCGGTCTGCGCTGTACGCAAGGCGCGTCGTTCAACCGGATCTCTGCGGCGTGGCTACTCGCCGCCCTTCTGCACGTAGTTCTTGACGAACTCCTCCGCGTTCTCCTCGAGGACCTCGTCGATCTCGTCGAGCAGCTCGTCGACCTCCGAGGTGTCGACGGACTCGGAAGTCGCCGGCGTGGCCTCGGTCTCCTCGTCCTGTTTCGGACGGTGCCTGCGGACCTGCCCACCGTCGCTCATGCTGCCTCCTGGTCGCTCGCGCGGACGAATGCACTCGTGCCCGAGTGTAGCGACGGGACTCCCCGCCGTGCCGACGCCCGCGCGGCCTTGTCAGCGCTGAAGCTCCTCGAGCAGCTCGGCCGCGGTGTCGCAGCGGTCGATGAGCGCTTCGGTGGTGTCCCGCCCGCCACGGCCAGGGTCCATCATCGGCACCCGCTGGAGCGTGTCGCGGCCAACGTCGAAGATTATCGAGTCCCACCCGGCGGCGGCCACCTGGTCGCGGTACTTCTGCAGGCAGCGCCCGCGGAAGTACGCCCGGGTGTCCTCCGGTGGGTGGGTCATCGCGTGGCGCACCTCGTCCTCCCCCACGAGACGCTCCACCCGCCCGCCGGCGACGAGGCGGTTGAACAGGCCCCTGTCCTGGCGCACGTCGTGGTACTGCACGTCGATGAGCTTGAGCTTGTCGGCGGTCCAGTCGAGGCCGTCGCGCTCCCGGTAGCGCCGCATGATCGCGTACTTCGTGACCCAGTCGACCACCCCGTTAAGGGTCATGGGGTCGTCCTCGAGCGCCACGAGCACCCGTTCCCACGTCGCGAGGACGGCCGGGCCCCATGCGGGGGCGCCGTCGATCTGCTCGCAGTACTTCTTCGCATGCTCGAAGTAGTGCCATTGCACCTCGGTCGGCGTCGCCGTCCGACCGTCCTTGAGGGCGACGGGGCGCGCGCAGGTGAGGTCGTGCGACACGGCATGCAGCGCCTTGACCGGCTCGGCGATCGTCGGAGGGTCGGGCAGGAACCCGTCCTCGATCATCGCCAGGACGAGCGCGGTCGCGCCGAGCTTGAGGAACGTGCACACCTCGCTCATGTTCGCGTCGCCGATGATGACGTGCAGGCGACGGAACCGGTCGGGGTCCGCGTGGGGCTCGTCGCGGGTGTTCACGATCGGGCGCTTGAGCGTCGTCTCGAGCCCGACCTCGACCTCGAAGAAGTCCGAGCGCTGGGCGATCTGGTAGCCGACGTGGGGCAGCTCGAACTCGTTGCCGATGCGCCCCGCCCCCACCATGACCTGGCGGGTGACGAAGAACGGCGTGAGCTGGCGCACGACCTCGCCGAACGGCACGGTGCGGTCGAGGATGAAGTTCTCGTGCATCCCGTAGGCCGCGCCCTTGCCGTCGGTGTTGTTCTTCGTGATCACGATGCGCCCGGGGCCTCCCGGCAGGAGCTCGGCGGCCCGCGCCGCCGCCACCTCGAGGATGCGCTCCCCCGCCTTGTCCCAGACGACCGCGTCGCGGGGATTGGAGCACTCGGGGGACGAGTACTCGGGGTGGGCGTGGTCGACGTAGAAGCGCGCCCCGTTCGCCAGGATCGAGTTCGCGAGGCCGATGTCCTCCTCAGGGGGCGGCTCGTGCGCGCCGGGCTGCGTGAACCCCCGGGCGTCGCGCAAAGGGTTCTCCTCCTCGTAGTCCCAGCGCGCGCGAGGGCGCCCGTCGGCGGCGTACGCGTTGACGACGAGCGACGAGGCGAGCACGGGGTTGAAGTCCGGCCGTCCGATGACCGCGATGCCGTACTCGGTCTCGGTCCCCAGGTACTTGGTGATCGCCACGGTGCTCCTTGCCCTCGGTGCGGCCAGTGTCGCAGAGTCCCGCTCCCCTGGCAGCCGCAAGGGCAGGGCCCGGCTACAGGTACTGCCCGGTGTTCACGCTCTCGATGGACTTGCCGGGCTCCTTGCCATCACCGATGAGCGTGCGGACGTAGACAATCCGCTCGCCCTTCTTGCCGGAGATCCGCGCCCAGTCGTCGGGGTTTGTGGTGTTCGGCAGGTCCTCGTTCTCCTTGAACTCGTCGCGGACCGCCTGGAAGAGATCCTCGGCACGGATCCCACGCTGGCCCTCGTTCAGGTAGCGCTTGATCGCCATCTTCTTCGAGCGCGCGACGACGTTCTCTATCATCGCCCCTGAGTTGAAGTCCTTGAAGTACAGAACCTCCTTGTCCCCGTTCGCGTAGGTCACCTCAAGGAACTTGTTCTCGTCCGCCTCGGCGTACATCCGCCGGCAGGTCTCGTCGATGAGCCACGCGACGGCCTGCGCCTCCCCGCCGTGCTCCTTGACGACGTCGGGGTGCAGCGGGAGGCGGTCGTGGAGATAGACCCGGAAGATCTCCTTGGCGGCCTCCTCGTCGGGGCGTTCGATCTTGATCTTCACGTCGAGGCGCCCGGGCCGCAGGATAGCCGGGTCGATCATGTCCTCGCGGTTCGAGGCGCCGATCACGATCACGTCCTCGAGCGTCTCGACCCCGTCGATCTCGCTCAGCAGCTGCGGGACGATGGTTGTCTCCACGTCGCTCGAGATCCCCGACCCGCGGGTGCGGAAGATCGAGTCCATCTCGTCGAAGAAGACGATGACGGGGAAGCCCTCCTCCACCTTCTCGCGGGCCCGCTGGAAAATGAGGCGGATCTGCCGCTCGGTCTCCCCGACGTACTTGTTGAGCAGCTCGGGGCCCTTGATGTTGAGGAAGTAGCTGCGGGCGTCGGCGCGGCCCTCCTTCTCGGCGACCCGCTTGGCCAGCGAGTTGGCGACCGCCTTGGCGATCATCGTCTTGCCGCAGCCCGGGGGCCCGTAGAGCAGGATGCCCTTCGGCGGCTTCAGCTCGTGCTCGAGGAACAGGTCGGCGTGCAGGAAGGGCAGCTCGACGGCGTCCTGGATCGCCTCGATCTGCGCTGACAGCCCGCCGATGTCCGCGTAGGAGATGTCGGGGACCTCCTCGAGGACGAGCTCTTCGACCTCCGGGCGGGGCAGACGCTCGAGCGCGTAGCCGCTGCGCACGTCGACGAGCAGCGAGTCCCCGGCGCGTAGATGCGTCTCGTGCAGCGGCTCGGCCACCCGCACGACCTGCTCGTCGTCGGTCTGCCCGAGGACGAGCAGCCGGTCACCGGCCAGATGCTCCTTCAACGTCATGACTTGGCCGGCCACCTCGAAGCCCGCGGCCTCGATCACGTTCAGCGCCTCGTTGAGGACGACCTCCTGGCCGCGCACGAGGGCGCCGACCTCGACGTCGGGGCTGACCGCCACGCGCAGCTTGCGGCCCTGCGCGAAGATCTCCACGGTGCCGTCGTCGCGGGCGCAGAGGAACACCCCGAAGCCCGAGGGCGGGCTCGACAGCTTCTCGACCTGCTGCTTGAGGTTGACGATCTGCTCCCGCGCCTCGCGGAGGGTGTCCGCGAGCTTGCCGTTTTGCGCCATGGCTGCCGACAGCTGGGCCTTCGTCTCGACGAGCCGCTCCTCCAGCGTGCGGATCCTTCCGGGGGAGTCCTGCAGGCGGCGGCGGAGAAGGGCGGCCTCCTCCTCGAGGAAGGTGATCTGCGCGCGGAGCTCGAGCAGCTGGGCGTGGTGGTCGGCCATCGGCTGTGTCCTCCCGGGCTGGGCCAGCCCCTCGCGGTTTCGCGGACACGGTTCCACCACGAAGTATAGGTCCGCCGCCGCCCTTTACCGGCGCGCAGCAGCGCGGCGGTTACGGGGAGTCAGGCGACGGCAGCCGGCGTGCCGTCGTGAGGAAGGCGGTGTGGGCGACCATCCGGTGGTTGGGCCGGACCGCGAGGCCGTCCACGTGCCATCCGCGCACGAGCGTCTCCACCGTCTCGGCGAGACCCCACCGAGCATCCGCCACGAGCGCCTCGTGCAGGCGGATGAACTGCGGCACGGTCGGCGTGTACGCGCAGAAGATCCCGCCCGCACGAAGGGCCCTTCCCCCGCCCTCGAGCACGGCGGCGGGGTCGAGCAGGTCGAGGACGAGGCGTTCGCAGGTCAGCTCCGTGAGCCCTTCGATGACGTCACCCCGGCGCAGCTCCCAGTTCGGGGGCAGGCCGCCGAAGCGCTCGGCGACGTTGCGCTCGGCGATGTCGGCGTGCTCGTCGCGCAGCTCGAAGCTCACCACCCTCCCCGTCGGCCCGACGGCCCGCAGGAGGGCGCTCGTGAGCGCGCCCGAGCCCGCGCCCGCCTCCACGACGGCCGTGCCCGGCACGATGTCCGCCAGCGCGACGATCATGGCTTGGTCCTTCGGGTACACCACCTGCGCGCCGCGGGGCGCCTTCACCGTCCAGTCCGCCGATGTAGGCCGCAGCGCCCGCAGGGTAGAGCCCTTCGAGCCCCGCACGGTGCTGCCCTCCGGCAGCCCGAGCAGCTCGTCGTGCGCAACCACCCCGGCGTGGTAGTGGAACTCCCCGCCGTCCCGGAGGGTGAGGAGGTAGCGCCGGCCCTTGCGGTCGAGCAGGAGCACCTTGTCACCGGCCGTGAACGGGTCCGGGTGACCGGGGTGGCGCGGGCCGGGTGCAGGGTCAGGGTGGCGAGGGCCGGGTGCAGGGTCAGGGTGGCGCGGGCCGGGGGCTGGCATGGCGCCTGCACCCTAGCGCCCGCCCGCCCCCTACACTTGCGCGCATGACGGCCACCAGTGTCGCCACGACGCTCGCGCTCAAGGAATGGGCTGCGGTCGCCCACGCCCTGCTCGACGGTCGCCAGACCCTGCTGCTGCGCAAAGGCGGTATCCACGAGAAGGCGTTCACCGTCGGGCAGTCCGGCGGGGGGTTCGTCCTTTTTCCGACGGTTGCCCACAGCCACGCCGAGCGTGTTCGTCCCGAGCACGCGGACCTGCTCGCGCGGGGCGCTGCCGACGTCGACGAGTCGCGAGGCACCTTCGTCGTGCGGTGCGGTCTGAGCCTCGTCGACGTGGTCGCGGTCGAACATCCCGACCGGCTCGACGAGGTCGCCGACCTGCATATCTGGACCGCCGAGTCCATCAAAGCCGACCGCCTCATCTTCCGGCCGCGCCACGCCCTCCAGGCCCTCGTCGTCCGCGCCGTGGCGTTGCCCGAGCCGGTCACGCTGCCGAGGACGGACGCCTACGGTGGCTGCAGGTCATGGCTGGACCTCCCACTCGCATGGGATGGCGGGGGGCTCCCGGTCCAGGCGGAGGAGCGTCTGATCGCTGACGCAGCGCGGGTGCGCGAGGCCGTCGGACCGCGCGCGTGACCGGGGTGGCGTTACGGCTCAGCGGCACAGTCGTTGACACAGTGAGCTTTTCTGCAGATCCTGTCGAAGCGCGTGACCGCCATGCGGTCGGCGGGTTCCCGTGTTGGGTGGCCGCCGACGTGAGCCACGACCCATAGGTGCTATGACGAAGCGTCTTTCGCTGCTCAGGAGACTGAAGAGTTCCCGCGTCGCGCTGCTCGGAGCGGTCAGCTGCCTGGTCCTTGCCACCTGCACCCCGTCGGTGACCACGGTCGCGACGTCGGAGTTGGGCGAGGGTCCGGGCGGCGAGGGCCTGCTCCACAGCCGGTCGGTGCCTGCGCCTGAGGCAGAGGTCGCGCTGGGCACCGCGCCGGTGGAGGGCCTCGCCCCGCCGTCACTGCCCGCCGACGTGCCGGCGGAGGGCGCACCGCCGCCGCCCGCGCCTCCGCCTGCCGCCCCCGAGGGCGAGGCTCCGCACTTCGAGCCCGTGACCGTGCAGACCCCGAAGCTTCGCCTCGACGGGGTCCCGGCTGACCGCGACGACCTCCTCGGGCAGGTCCTCGGCGTGCAGGGCGTCACCTTCGCCACCATGCTCACGGTCGGGGAGGTGGCGATCGCCGCCCCCGAGGGCGTGACCGCGGTGAGGGTCGCCGCCGTCGATCCGTTCGGCTTCCGGGTGCTCACCCCGCAGGTGACCGCAGACGCCGTCGAGGTCTGGCAGCGCATCAGCGAGGGCGACGCCGCCTTCATCCACGAGGTGGGCCACCGTCTCCAGCTCGAGCTCGGCCAACGCATCCCCGCGGCCGGCGTCACCACCCTGCGCGTCGGCGCGCTCGCCTCGAACGGCGCACCACCCGTCGCTGATGCGATCGTGAGCCAGGCGACGGCCCAGGCGCTCCAGCTCCAGGGGACCCGCTCGATCCTCATCTCGCTCGCCGGGGACGCAGCGCCCGCGAACGCGGCCAAGCGCGTCCAGGAGGCGACCGGCATCGCACCGCAGGTCCTCGAGGAGCCCACGACGCAGCGGGCGTTCCTGTCGGGTGCCGCCGCCCGCAACGCGTTCGAGCCGTTCAACTACGTGTCGTTCGGCGACGGCATGATCCAGATCGACTCCGCTTGGGTGCGGCGCAACATCGTCCGCGCGAACGTGCCGATCCTGCGCGGCGAGGTCCTCTGCCACCGGCTTCTGATCCCGCAGCTGCGGGGGGCTCTGCAGGAGGTCCAGGACCGGGGGCTCGCCCACCTCATCGACCCCTCGCAGTACGGCGGATGCTGGGTGCCTCGCCACGTGCTCTTCAACCCCCAGCGGGGCTTGTCCATGCACGCCTGGGGGCTCGCCGTCGACATCAACGTGTCGACGAACGGCTACGGGGCCGTGCCGCAGATGGACCCCCGCATCGTCGAGGTCTTCGACCGCTGGGGCTTCGTCTGGGGCGGGCGCTGGAGCATCCCCGACGGCATGCACTTCGAGCTCGGGGCAATCCTGAAGAACGCCGGCTGATCCGCCCTGGGCCGGCCGCTATGCTGGCAGCGTTGCAGCCGGGAGCCGGGCGTTGGCATACTCGCCCGAGCCTTGTCGGTGTGGCGGAATTGGTAGACGCGCACGGTTGAGGGCCGTGTGGGCTTCGGCCCTTGGAGGTTCAAGTCCTCTCACCGACACCAGCCAGCGCGGACCCGCGCAATGCCAGCCAGCGCGGACCCGCGCAATGCCAGCCAGCGCGGACCCGCGCAATGCCTGAGAGCCTCGTCCCGCCGGCGGGGCTCTCGCCTTTCCTCAGGCGCGGCCATCGCCCCACCTTCCATGACGACCCCAGGTCGGTCCGTCAACGTCCCCACCACATGGCGTCTACCCGCCCCGGCGGCGCGGCCCGGACGCGCCACGGCGCCGACGACCTCGTGGTCATCGGCGCCGGAAGCGGAAGCTGCTACTGCGCGGGGCTGGCGCCGCGGTGCACCTTGGCGGTGGAACTGCGGTCTTGGCGGACGCTCGGGTCGCCGTCGTGGACGCCGATCCCCGTGGAGGAGTCGTTGGTGACGTCAGCCGAGGGGCCGCCTCCGGGACCGGGCACGCCAGGTAGGGCCGGGGTGGCGGGAGCAGGCACGGCGCCGGCGTCGGGCAGCGTGGGGACCGACGGCTTCGGCAGCGACGGCACCGACGGCTTCGGCAGCGACGGCACCGACGGCTTCGGCAGCGACGGCACCGACGGCTTCGGCAGCGACGGCACGGAAGGCTTCTCGACGGTGGGCAGCTCGGGTGACGGGGCGTCGGGCAGGGCCGGAGTGGCCGGGACGCCGGGTGCAGTGAGCGCCGGCGCGTCGACCGTCGCCGAGCCGATCTCCACCGTGGCGCTGACCGGCGGCGTCTTCACCGAGCCGCCGGTGACGCCATGGCCGTCCAGGTGCGTCCCGGCCACAGCAGCGCCCGGAAGGAGCAGCGCGGCGCCCGTGACCGCAGCAGCGACAGCTTTGAGATGCATGGGAGTCCTCCAAGGGATTCGGTGGCGCCCCAGGCGGGGATCGCCGCGTACCCATGCATCGGTGAGGGGTGACTACTCCTTGAGGATCAGTTCAGGCCATCTGGACAGGACGAACCGGGCGACCGGCGCGCCCCTGGGTCGCCGCCGGCACGGCACCCCGGCTTCCCGCCCTACTGCGGCGGTGCCCCCGCGTCGGCGCAGTAGAGGGTGTCCTGGTGCTCGATGCAGTCGCGGCCGTCGACCTCGTCGACCGAGATGCCGTAGCCGACCGCGCCCCCGAGCAGGAGGCCGATAACCATGCCGAGCCCCACGAGCGTCCAGATGAACACCTGCGTCGGCGTGCTGAGATCGTCGAACTCCCTCTTGACGGTCTCGGTGTCCTGGCGGATGTCAACCACGTTGCGGCTCCTTCGTAACGGTCCTCTCCCCGCCCTCTACCCCCCGCACACGCCGAGTAACGCCGTCCTCACCCCTGCGCGCTCACGCGAGCGACACCCGTCCCTCCGCCACCGGCCGGGCCAGCCGTCGGCCCTCGGCGTCCACGCGCTCGTAGGCATCGGCCGCCACACGCAGCCGGGCGGCAGCCTCCGGCAGGTCAACAGCTCCCTCGACGACCGCCGCGAGGCTCTCGGGCGGCGCGCTGACCGGGGCCAGCGTTGGGACTCCGGGCTCCTGCCCCGGCTCTGCGGTCTTGCGGCATCGGCCCTCGCCGGCGTCGAACGGCGCGACGAGCCGCCAGCCGCCGCGGTGCAGGCGCCCGTAGCGATCCGCCTCGCTGCGGAGGTCCACCGCAAAGTCCCTGAGCGTGCGCGCACCCTCCCCGATGCGGCGGACCCGCAGGACGATCTCGTCGGGGTCGCCGCCGAACACCTCGTGAGTGGCGCCGTGCAGGTTGACGAGATACTGATCCCGGTTCTGGCTCATGGAGGGTCCTTCCTCGCGGCGGCTGGGAGGATGTGGCCAGAAAGCGATACCCCGTCGGGGCGGCCCCCCACCGCGCCCAGCAAAGGGCGCGGCTAAGGACCCGGCGATTCGCACTAGGATGCAGCCGATGGACTGGTGGTGGTGGATCGTCGTCGGCGCGGCCGTCCTGCTCATGCTCCTCGTGGCGTTCCTGGCCGTGCAACGGCGGCGCCGGGCGGGCGGCGTCATCGCCGCGCGGGGCCGGCGGGGTCGACGTTGACCCTCCTGCTACGCGCGCGGGACCTCATCGGCCGGCCGGTGGTCACCCTCGACACCGCCGAGGACGTCGCCGAGGTCAAGGACGTCGTCTTCCTCCACACAGAGGCGAAGGTGGTTGGCTTCACGCTCAACAAGCGAGGGCGCTTCGCCGGGCCCCTCAAGGCGGTTCTGCCGTGGTCGCGGGTCGCCGCTCTCGGCAGGGACGCGGTGATGATCACGGGCAGGGAAGCGCTCGGCGCCCCGGACGAGGGGATGCGCGACGTCGCCGGGGACGCCGATGTCGTTGGGACGACCGTCATGACCGAGGGCGGCCGGGCGCTCGGCACCGTGCGCGACCTCGTGCTCGAGGTGAACGAGGACGCCGACGTCGTCGGCTTCGAGATCGACGGCGGACAGGGCCCCCGGCTCCTACCGGTGGGCGACACGTTCTCCGTCTCGGGCGAGGCGCTCATGGTGCCCGCCGCCACGGAGGAGTTCCTCCACGACGACCTGGCGGGCTTCGGCAGCGCCGTGGAGGCCTTTCGGGACCGCCTGCACCGGCCCCGCGAGGAGACGTAGGTGCGGTTCTCCGACGCGCACGGCACGCCCGTCATGTCGCGCAACGACGCCGAGCAGCTCGGCAAGGTGCGCCGCCTGCTCGTCGACGTCGGGCACCGGCGCGTCACGGCGGTCCACATCGACGGGCGGCGCAAGCGTGCGCTGCTCGTCGAGTGGCGGGCGCTGTCGGGCTTCGGCCCCGACGCGGTCGTCGTCGGCGACGGCGGCGCGCTCCGCGGCCCCGCCGACGAACGCGAGCTTGCCATGGTCGCCGGGGACCTCGACTGGCTCGGGCGTCGGGTCCTCACCGACCGCGGCGAAAGCGCCGGCGCGGTCGACGACGTCGAGTTCGACGAGGACTCCGGCGCCCTCACCTCCATCGTCACGACCCGGGCCACCTACGGCGCCGACCGCCTCGTCGCCCTCGGCCCCTACTGCGTCATCGTCCGCGGCTGACGGCGGCGGCCAGCGCGCTGCGCAACGTCACTATCACGCAGGGTGATCGTTGCGTCTACTATGGCAGCAGGTTCGCCCTGCGCGCGCCGTGCCGGTCAAGCAGGGTCGGAAGACCAAAGGCGGGGACCGTGAGCGAGACAACAGTGGCGGCACGCCTCGGCGGTGCACTCGTCGACGCCCTCGGGGCCGACGTCGGCCAGGCGAGGGAGCAGGCGAGAAGGCGCCGGCTCGCGCTGCTCGCCGCCGTGCTCGCCGTGCCGGCGGCGTTCCTGTGGTGGCGGATCGCCGTCGGCGCGCCGTTCGACGTCTTCGCGCTGCCCGACCTGCCCCGCGACCCCTACCTCTACATGCTCCCGCTGTTCCTTGTCGTCATCCTGGTTGTCATCGTCGCGATGCCTCTGGCCAGCGGGCGCTCCCCCCACATGCTCTTCCGGCCCGAGCAGATCGACGTCGGTTTCGGCGACGTGAAAGGCCTCGACACCGTCGTCGACGAGGTCGTGAAGACCCTCAACACGTTCCTCGGCTACGCGTTGTACCGGGGGCGCCTCGGCGGCAACCCGCGCCGGGGGCTGCTGTTCGAGGGCCCTCCCGGCACGGGCAAGACCCATCTCGCGAAGGCCATGGCGCGTCAGGCGGGTGTGCCGTTCCTGTTCGTCTCCGCCACGAGCTTCCAGTCGATGTGGTACGGCGCGACCGCCCGCAAGATCCGCGGCTACTTCAAGCAGCTGCGCAAGGCGGCGCGCCGCGAAGGCGGGGCCATCGGCTTCATCGAGGAGATCGACGCGATCGCGACCTCCCGCGGCGGCATGCGCGCCACGTCCACCCCCGCGAGCGTCATGGGCACGAACGCATGCGGTTCGTCGGGGCCCACCGTCCTCGTGGCGAACCGCTTCGGCTCGAGCGAGGGCACCGGCGGCGTGGTGAACGAGCTGCTCGTCCAGCTGCAGTCCTTCGACACCCCGCCGCTCGGCCACCGGCTGTGGAACGGGTTCGCGAAGGCGTTGAACGCCTACCTCCCACCGCGTAGACAGGTCCGCACGCGCAGGCCCGTGTACCACAACATCCTCGTCATAGCGGCGACGAACCGGGCGGACGATCTGGACCCGGCGCTCCTGCGCCCCGGACGCTTCGACCGCCGCCTCACCTTCGAGCTGCCGGCGAAGGCGGACCGCCGTGAGCTCGTCGACTACTTCCTCGCGAAGAAGTCCCACGCTCCCGAGCTCGACGGGGAAGACCTGCGCGACCAGCTCGCCGGCCAGACCTTCGGCTACACGCCGGTGATGATCGAGCACCTGCTCGACGAGGCGCTCGTCCTCGCGCTGAAGGACGGCCGGGACGAGCTGGCGTGGCGCGACGTCGCCGACGCGCGTCTGACGGGCGAGGTGGGCTTGAAGAACCCCGTCACCTACACCGACACCGAGCGGCGGACGGTGGCGACTCACGAGGCGGGCCACGCCACGATGGCCTACGTCGCGGGCACCCGCCGTCTCGAGGTCCTGTCGATCGTCAAGCGCCGGGGGTCCCTCGGCCTTCTCGCCCACGGCGACCTCGATGAGGTCTTCACCCGGTCGCGCACCGAGATGTACGCCCTGCTCCACATCGCCATGGGGGGGATGGCCGCCGAGGAGCTGTGGTTCGGTGAGGCGGGCACGGGGCCGGGCGGGGATCTCGCCTACGCCACCCAGGTGGCCTGCGAGATCGTCGGCTCGTGCGGGATGGCGGGCTCGCTCGTGTCGCTCGAGGCGGCGCAGGGCTCACTGCTCAACGACACGAACCTCGTCGGCCGCGTGCTCGCCGACCCGGGGATGCGCCCGGAGGTGGACCGCCTCCTCGCACAGGCCAAGGCCCACGCCCGCGCAGTGCTCGACCGCAACCGCCGCCTCGTGGAGGCGCTGCGCGACGCACTGCTCGAGCGCGACGAGCTGATCGGCGAGGAGATCACGACGGTGCTCGCTGCCGCAGGCGAGCCGGTGCGCGACGGTCTCGTTCTCGACCGCCGGCAGCCGGCGGCGGACCGCCGCCGCACCGACTGGCTCGCCCGCTAGGCCTCGCTCAGCGCAGGCCGAGCTTGCGGGAGCACGCGGGCCACGCACTCCAGCCCTGGACCCCCTGGAGCTGCTGGCCCCTGCTGATCTGCTCCTCGCGGCTGGCCTCGTGCGGCAGGCCGGCGCCACCGACCGCCTGCCAGCTCGACTGCGAGAACTGCAGGCCGCCGTAGTAGCCGTTGCCGGTGTTGATGTGCCAGTTGCCTCCCGATTCGCACTGTGCGAGGCGGTCCCACGCCCCCGCGGGCGCGGACGTGTTGACGCGCGGCTCGGTGGCCGGTGCGGGCCCCGGTCCCGGGGTGGACTGCCCGGGCGCGTGCGTCGCGGCGGCTTCGGTCCCGGGAACCGGCGCAGGCGCCGGCAGCGCCCGGGGCTCGAGGACCTCGGCGGCGTCGGGGATGCGCAACACTTGTCCGGGCACGATGAGGTCGGGGTCGGCCACGTCGGGGTTCGCGTCGAACAGCGCACGCCATCCCTCCACCGGATCCAGACCGTGGGCCGCGGCGATCGATGCGAGGAAGTCGCCTGGCGCCACGGTGTAGCGCACCGGCTCGGGCGCCGGCTCGGCGGGCGCGGCAGGCTCGGGGGTCGGCTCGGGAGCAGTCTCGCCCTGCGGGCCGGTGGTGGTGGGGGCGTCCTCCCCGTCCGGCGGACGTGGGCCGACCTCGTCGGCGGACGTCTGGGCTGCGGCGGGCGCGGCCAGGCCCGCCACGGCGAAGGCGACGGCGGACGCGGTCAGGCCGAGGAGCTTCGGCGTGCGGGCGGGGGGGCGTGCGAGATGCGGGTGCATGACTCCTCAAGGGGGGCAGACGTCAGGGCGGCCGGCGGCGACACGACGCGGGCGCGGCGTCCGAGACGCCACGGCAAACCGGCGAGTGCGGGGGCGAAGGCGCCCCGCCAAGGTGACGGGTGGATGCCGTCAACCGGTCCCGACCCTAACGGCGCGCGGCGCTGCCGCAAAGGCAGTGCATGCCCATCCGGCCATGTCGGCGCCACGGGCGGGTCGGGGCGAGCGCTCCCTTCAGGTAGCCGCGGGGGAGCCCACGTCGGTGAGGAAGCTGAACGCCGACGTCGCCGGCAGCGTGACCGCGACCCGGTCGCGACCGGCCCGCTTCGCCTCGTAAAGTGCCTGGTCAGCGGCCGCCAGGAGGGCCTCGGCGCTGTCGACGAGCCCGTCGGAGCTGCTCGCCACACCGATGCTGACGGTGGCCGCCACGGGCAGCGCCGCCTCGCGCACCGCCGCCGCGAGCCGGTTGGCGAACGCGGTCGCGGGGGTTCGGGGGGTCTCGGGCAGGAGCATGGCGAACTCCTCCCCGCCGTAGCGCGCCACCGTGTCGGTGACGCGGGCGCGCTCGCCGAGCAGCCGCGCCACGGCCCGCAGCACCTCGTCGCCGACAGGATGGCCGTGCGCGTCGTTGATGCGCTTGAAGTGGTCGAGGTCGACGAGCAGGACGCTGTAGTGGGACCCGTAACGGCGCATGCGCTCGTGCTCGGCGTGCAGCACCGTCTGGAAGGTCACGTGGTTGCTCAGCCCCGTGAGCCCGTCGGTGCGTGCCGTCGCCCGCGTCCGCTGGACGAGGGTGTGGACGACGCCGGCGAGCACCGCCCAGACCGGACCCTCGACGAGTAGCACGGTGACCAGGGAGGCGTCGACCCCGGCGAAGGCAAGCGGGGCGAGCACCGCACCCCCGATGAGCACGCCCGTGCCCACGAGCCGCGCCGTGTCGCAGAACAACGCCGAATAAAGCAGCAGGAGGACGAGCAGCGGCCGGTAGATGGACGCCGACCCGCCGGTCACCGCAACGAGCGCGGCGATGAGGGCCAGGGCCAGGAGCCCGTCGTAGCGGTTGAGCAGTCCGTGCAGGCGCGGCCAGAGGCTTGCGAGGCCGAACGCGGTGGCGAGGCCCCCGAGGACGAACGCCACGCTTCCCCTGGGTTGGGCCTGTTGGGGCAGCTGAGAAGTGAGCGCCACGATGATGATCCCCGCGAACACCAGCGCGGTGCGCGCGGGTTCGCGGTGTTCGGCGATGTGGCTGGGCAGCGGCCGGGTCAGGGTGACGAACGTCCTCCGCGCCAGGCGCCCCCCGGCCACGCACGCGCGACGCGCGACCGCCGCGAGGCCGACGTCCCTGCCCCCACGCCTCGTCGGGCTCGGGGCGTCGGGGCCGGGCGCGACCGGCAGTCCGTCCGCGGCGAGCGGCGGCGCGCCGTGTCGGTGTGCTGCTGCCATACGACATGCGTCGGCAACCGGCCGTCCGGCCTTGACACCGCCGGCTTCACGTCCCGGCGCGGCGCCCCACGGTCGTCCGCCGGTCACACCACCTCGACGGTGACGGCGTGGTGGCCGGTCGCGCCGTCGGGCGCGGGGCGACGACGCTCGGCGGTCTGCACGGCCCCTTCCCCGTCGGTCGCCCTGACGGCGAGCTCGTGGCGGCCGCGTTCCGCGTCCCAGTCCCACACCCACTGGCGCCACGTCGCCGCCCCCAGCGGTTCGGCGAGGCGTGCCCGCTGCCAGCTCCCCCCGTCGACGGACACCTCGACGCGGTCGATGCCGCGGATGCCTCCCCAGGCCACGCCGGCCACCGCCACGCGCCCCGCCGGGACGGTGCTCGCACGGCGGGGGACGTCGATCCGTGACTGCGTCTTGATCGGCCCCTCCTTCGCCCACCCGCGCGGCACCCAATAGCCGTCGAAGGCGCCCCAGGTCGTGAGCTCGATCGCCGACAGCCACTTCGTGGCCGAGACGTAGCCGTACAGGCCGGGGACGACGAGCCGGGCGGGGAACCCGTGCCGGATCGGCAGGGGCTCGCCGTTCATGCCGACGGCGATGAGCGCGTCACGGCCGTCGAAGGCCACCTCGGTCGGAAAGCCCGCCGTCCATCCGTCGACGGACCGGCCGACGACCTGGGTGGCTCCCGGTTGCACGCCCGCCCGCTCGAGGACGGCCCGCAGGGGCACCCCCGTCCAGCGCGCGTTGCCGACGAGGTCCCCACCGACCTCGTTCGACACGCAGACGAGGGTTACGTCCGCCTCTGCGTGCGGCATGGCGAGCAGCTCGTCGTACGACAGGCGCAGCGGTCGCTCGACCATCCCGGTGACCGACAGGTCCCACTGCGCCGGGTCGACCCGCGGGACCGACAGGGCCGTGTCGATCCGGTAGAAGCGCTCTATGGGGGTGACGAGCGGCGAGATCCCGTCGACGGGCAGTGACGCGGCGGCAGGTGGCGGAGGCAGCCGGGCCGAAGCCGCCGGCAGCCGCACACGGGCGCGCGCGACCGCGGCGGCGGAGCGCTGGGTCAGGATGCGCCCGCCCGCGGCCGCCGCGCCGGCCCCCAGGGCGAGCCCCGCCGCGAGCCGCAGGAAGTCACGACGGCCGCCCCGAGGCGTCATGGGCTCGGCGTCGGCGGCCTCATCGCCCGAGGCTGTGCCGGTAGCCGGGCCGGGTTCGGGTCCGCCGCGCACGAGCAGCCCACGGAGGGCCACGACCCCTGCGGCTGCGGCGATGACCGCCGTGGCGGCGACGAGCGGGATGGACGCCTGGCGCTCGCCGACCGCCGCGGCCACCCCGACCAGGGCGAACACGGCGAACCCGGCCGCCGCCCCGGCGAGGCTTCGGACGGCGATGACGCCGAGGGCCGCGCCGCACACGGCGGCGACGAGGAGCATCCCGGCGACGAGGGCGGCCTTGTCGAACGTGCCGAACACCGCGATGGCCAGGTCCTTGACCAGGGGTGGGACCCGGTCGATGACGCCCGAGCCGACGGCCACCACGAGGGAGGGCACGGACGGGAAGAGACCGGCGAGCAGCTCGCTCGTCGCCAGCGCTACCCAGGCGGCCAGGGCGCCCGACGCGCCGGCCCGCCCCCTCCCCGGCGGGGCGGCGTCGCCGGGAGGCCGGGTCTCAACCAAGCGCTCAGGGGCCATCACCCCAGCATAGTTTCGGCCTCCCCCCATCCGGCGCTCCGGATAATCTTCCACGATGCATGAGGGCGGCGGTCCAGGGGCACTCTTGCACCGCCCACTCCCGGGGGCGCCGGTTGTGCCGACCCGAGCCCGAGGAACCCGCGCTGACCGACATCGACGACGCCCTCCGCAGCAACTTCCCGAGCCTGCAAGGCTTCCGTCCCGGCCAGCGCGAAGCTCTCGAGGCGGTTCTCGCCGGCAGCGATGTCGTGGCGGTCCTGCCCACCGGCGGCGGCAAGACGCTGGTCTACCAGCTCGCCGGCGCGATCCTCGGTGGCGCGACGGTCGTCGCGACCCCGCTCATCGCCCTCATGCAGGACCAGGTGCGGCGCCTGCGCGGCGACGCCGCGAACGGCGAGGGGGGCGGCGGGCGCCCCGAGCATCCGGACGCGCCCGCGGAGGCCGAACGCGTCGAGTCGCTGTCGGGCTCCGTGCGCGGTGAAGCCCGCAAGCGCCTGCTCGCGGACCTCGAGGCGGGCAACCTCGACTTCCTGTTCGCCACCCCCGAGCAGCTGTCGCGCGACGACGTGCGCGCCGCGCTGGGCAAGGCGCCGATCCGCCTGTTCTGCGTCGACGAGGCGCACTGCATCTCGGAGTGGGGCTTCGACTTCCGGCCCGCCTACCGCGAGCTCGCGACCGCCGCCGAGGCGATGGGGCGCCCGCCGATCCTCGCGATGACCGCGACGGCCCCCGAGGCGGTGCGTCACGACGTCGCCCGGGAGCTCAAGCTGCGTGACCCCGTGCTCGTCGCCCGGGGGTTCGACCGTCCCAACCTCCACTTCGGCGTCGTGCGCGTCACCGACCCCGACCGCCGTGACCGCCAGCTCGCCAAGCTCCTCGCCGAGGTGGGGCGCCCCGCCGTCGTCTACTGCACGACCCGCCGTGAGTCCGAGGAGACCGCCTTCGCCCTGCTCGAGCTCGGCGTGGCCGCCGGCCACTACCACGGCGGGATGGAGCGGGGCCTGCGCGAGGAGGTGCAGGAGGCGTTCCTGTCAGACGAGCCGAACACCCTCGACGTCCTGTGCGCGACGAGCGCTTTCGGCATGGGCATCGACAAGCCGGACATCCGAGCCGTCGTGCACCGCACGATGCCCGACTCGCTCGAGGCCTACTGGCAGGAGGCGGGGCGCGCCGGGCGCGACGGCGACCACGCCGACTGCGTGCTCATCTACCGTCCCGAGGACCGGTCGGTCCACGAGCACCTGCACCGGCGCAGCCGGCCGTCGGAGACGACCGTGGCGAAGATGGTGCACCTGTTCAGCCAGGTCCATACCGCCACGCCCGAGGCCGACGTCCTGGCCCGCGTCGCCGCAGAGGCCTCCGTGGCCCGCTCGGGCGCCGCGTCGCTGCTCGAGGACCTCGCGCGGTTCGGCTACATCACCGAGTTCAGGAACGGCATCCGCTGGAAGGGCGACCCGTCAGCGGCGATGGAGGACATGGCCGCCCACCAGGTCGTCCAGAGCGACATCGAGCAGTCGCGCCTCGACATGGTCGCCGCCTACGCCGAGTCGACGAACTGCCGCCGGCGCTACCTGCTCAACTACCTCGGCGACGAGTACCCCGGGGAGCTCTGCCTGCGCTGCGACAACTGCCTCCGGCGCGCCGAGCAGCGCGGCACCGACGACTGGGACGTCGACGCCCAGGAGGAGCGCGTCCAGGCCGACCGCGAGGGACCCTTCGCCACCGGGGCGTCCGTCACCCACCCCGAGTGGGGCGCCGGTACGGTCCAGCGGACCGAGGGTGACGTGCTCGTCGTGCGCTTCGACTCGGTCGGCTACCGCTCCATGCACGCGCCGACGGTCGTCGAGCGCAACCTCCTGCAGCCGGCGTAGGTCACCGTTCGCGGGGCGCCGGTGCTCGGCCGGTGTCCGTGGCCGGCTCTGGCCGTGGCCGGCTCTGGCCGCGCTGCGCGCCGGGGCTTGGCCGCGCTGCGCGCCGGGGCTTGGGCGTGGTGCGCGGCCGGGGCGCGTGAGTCCCCGGGCCGGGATTCCGGCGCATACGCGGGATTCTTCCTGTGCCCGGGGGCGCGCTGCGGGCGGCCTGCGGCAGGTCGGGTCGGCCCGGCGTGGTCCTTGTCGGCTGGGGCGCGACCCCCCCGCGGGGCCGCAGATTTCTGGGCTGGTGTGTGGATACGGGCTGTGGCTGTCACACCCCTCTGGTAGGTTGTCGAACATGAGTACGAACCAGGTAGCCGCTGCACCGCTCGAGGCGCTCGACGCCAGCGAGCTGGCCGAGGTCCTCGCCCGGTCGCTGGGGCGTCTGGACGCCGGCGGGCTGGCCGAGGTGGGCCGGGGGGTCCTTGACCGGCTGGCGGCCGCGGACGACACCGGCGACGCCGCCCGGGGCCTGCTCGACGCGCTGCACGC
>Ga0247713_1000301_pt1 | contig 33113 bp, 32 predicted proteins | sample 21E_NmetaG_FD_189936 | JGI IMG/M metagenome (GOLD analysis project Ga0247713, IMG submission 189936) | Soil microbial communities from hillslope of Landscape Evolution Observatory, University of Arizona, Oracle, AZ, United States - 2-1-E_N | ecosystem: Engineered > Artificial ecosystem >...
GCACAGCCAGCTGGCGCCGGTGTCGACCTGCAGGCTGGTGTAGCGCAGCTTGAGGATGTGGCCGGCGCCCGGCGCCGACCAGGACTCCCGGGACAGGTTCCAATGCACGACGTCCCACCCGCCCGTGCCCAGGCCCAGGTCGGCTGCGGTGGTGTTGACCACCACCCGGTCGCCGGCCACCACCGGCCCGATCAGCTGGGTCAGCACGTAGGCCCGCCGGCCGTTCTCCAACTCGACCCGCTGCAGCCCGTCCCGCTCCGACGTGATCGCGGCCACCACAGCCGTGGCGAAGGCGGGCACTACAAGCTCGCGATCAGCTTCTCCACCCGCTCGTCGCGGGACTTGAAGGGGTCCTTGCACAGGACGGTGCGCTGGGCCTGGTCGTTGAGCTTCAGGTGCACCCAGTCGACGGTGTAGTCCCGCTTGCGCTCCTTGGCCTTGCGAATGAACTCGCCCCGCAGCCGGGCGCGCGTGGTCTGCGGCGGCGTGGTCACGGCCCGATCGATGGCCTCGTCGGTCACGATCCGCTCCACCATGCCCTTTTCCTGCAGGAGGTAGTAGAGACCCCGCTTCCGGTTGACGTCGTGGTACTGGAGGTCGAGGAGGGCGACCTTGGGGCTGGTCAGGGTGAGGCCGTGGCGCTCGCGGTAGGCCTCGATCATCTTGTACTTGATGACCCAGTCGCACTCCCGGTCCAGGCTCAGGGGGTCGACCTGGATCTTGGTCAGGCAGTGCTCCCACATCTTGAGCGCCTGCTCCTCCAGCGGGCTGAGGCCCCGGGTCTCGGCGTAGCGCAGGGCCCGGTTGAGGTACTCGGCCTGGATCTCCAGGGCCGACAGCTCGCGCCCGTTCTCCAGCCGCACCCTCCGCTTGCAGGTGATGTCGTGGCTGATCTCGCGGATGGCCCGGATGGGGTTGTCGAGGGTCATGTCCCGCAGGACGACGCCGGGGTCCTCCAGCATGCGCAGCAGGATGCTGGTGGTCCCCATCTTGATGAACGTGGCGTACTCGCTCATGTTCGAGTCGCCCACGATGACGTGGAGGCGACGGAACCGCTCGGCATCCGCGTGGGGCTCGTCGCGGGTGTTGATGATCGGCCGGCTCCGGGTGGTGGCCGACGAGACGCCCTCCCAGATGTGCTCGGCCCTCTGGCTGACGCAGTAGGTGGCGCCCCGGGCCGTGTTCAGCACCTTGCCGGCGCCGGCGTAGATCTGGCGGCTGACGAAGAAGGGGATCAGGACCTCGGCGTAGTGACCGAAGTCGTCCCGGCGGCTGGTCAGGTAGTTCTCGTGGCAGCCGTAGGAGTTGCCGGCGGAGTCGGTGTTGTTCTTGAACAGGTAGACGATGCCCCGGATGCCTTCCTCTCGCAGCCGCTGCTCGGCGCTGGACAGCAGGCTTTCGAGGATGCGCTCGCCGGCCTTGTCGTGGGCCACCAGGTCCTCGATCGAGTCGCACTCAGGGGTGGCGTACTCCGGATGGCTGCCCACGTCGAGGTAGAGCCGGGCCCCGTTCTCGAGGAAGACGTTGCTGCTCCGGCCCCAGCTCACGACTCGCCGGAAGAGGTACCGGGCGACCTCGTCAGGGCTCAGCCGGCGCTGGCCGCGAAGGGTGCACGTCACGCCGTACTCGTTCTCGAGCCCGAAGATGCGCCTCTCCATCAGGGCCAAGCTACCGTTGGTCTCGATGCAACAGACGCGCATGGTGCGTTTGGCCACGGTGGGCACGTCATTCCATGCCCGCGTCATCGCCGCCCGCCTCGGTGCCGAGGGCATCATCACCGACCTGCGGGGCAACATCGACGGCCTGTACCCGGTGGGCGATGTGCACGTCTACGTCGACCAGGAGGACCTGGCCGAGGCCCAGGAGATCCTGCTCGTCGACGACGTCGAGTCGGCCTTCGACGAATCCGAGGACGTGGCCGAGAGCGGTGCACCGCCGGCGCTGTGGCTGGTCCTGGGGGCCATCCTGGTCATGGCCACCATCGCCTTCTCCCGGACGTTCTAGGCCCCGGCGGCCGGTCGGGCTCCGAGGAGGTACCTCGTGGGTGACGCAGGGACTGGACCTGGCCGGCGGCGGAGGGGAACGATGGCCGCCGGGCTGGCGTGCGTGTTGGCCTTGGCCGTCCCCGCCATCGGGACCCTCGGCCGTCGCTCGCCTCCTCCGCCGGTCGGGCTGGCGACGTCGCAGACCACGCCGCCGGCGACGCCGGCCGATCCCGCCGGGCGCTTCCTGCCGACCTGGCTCCCGGGGAACCTGCGGATCCAGACCGAACAGGAGGTGGCCGGCGTCGATGCCGGCGCCCGCGGGTGGTCGCGGACCTACGTGCGCCGCGGACCTCTACCTGGTGACCAGGACACGTTGACCATCTCACTGCTGGCCGACGCCCCCTCCCTCGACGTCGAGACCGAGCTGGCGCGCTACCCCGGGGCCGGAGCGGTGACGGTGCAGGGCCGGCCCGGGGTGTTCCTGCCCCACGTGGCCGCCCGATCCGAGGCCGGCGTCTCATGGAGCCCGGCACCTGGGTTCCTGGCCACGGTCAGCGGCTCGGGGGTTTCGGAGGCGGAACTGACCACCGTCGCCGAAGGGCTCCGACTCCCTCCCCAGCTCGACGCCACCCCCCTCCCGGACGCGTTCACCGAGGTGGTCCGCCGGGACGGACAGCCGGTCGCGCCGCTGACCCCCCGTACCTACATCGTGGGAACGGAGGCAGCTCGGGGACCGGCACGGAACCCGGAGGCGCCGCTCCCGAGCGTTCGGGTGACCGCGACGTGGGGGCGGTCGCTTCCAGCCGGCGAGACGGCCCCGCCCGTCCGGGGCCGTGAAGCCGTCCTGGCCTTCGACGATGCCGGCGCCGGCCTCAGCTGGCTCGAACGAGCCGATCTGCTGGTCACCGTCAGCACCACCAACGTGGGGGTCGACGACCTTCGCCGCATCGCCGAGGGCCTGCGGGAACAGAGCCACGCCGAGGTCCTGCGCCGGCCGACCGGTCAACAGCTGGTCGTGGGGCGCGGCGAGCTCGCCGGCACCCCGTTCGAGCTCCGGGTGCGAGCCGGGACCTCAGGGCGGTGCCTGATGCTTCTGCGGGGGTGGGAGGCGAGGGTCTGCGCCGGGGACCCCTTCAGGACGGTGGCCGACCTTCCGGCCTCGGGGGCGGTCTTCCAGGGCGGCGTGGTGTTCGGAGCCGTCGTGCCCCGAGCCCGGACGGTCAGGCTGGAGCTGGCCGGCGGCCGATCGGTCGAGACAGAGGCGCTGGGCGCGGACACCGGCCAGGACGCCGCCTTCTACGTGGCCGCCTTGGCCCCCGATGACGCCAGAGTGGAGGCCGTGGTGGCCATCGGGGCCGGCGGCGAGGTCCTCCGCCGGACCCCCGCCGGCTAGGAGGTGGCGAGCAGCGGGGTCAGCTCGGGCTCGAGCACCCGTCGAAAGGCCCGGCGGGCGGTCGTGCGGGCCAGCACCGCCACCTCCAGGTTGGCCGCCTCCAGCACCCGCTCGGCGCCGGCGAGGGCGCCGACCGCGGCTTGGAGGGCGCCGCCCAGGTCGAGGTCGTCGGTGAGGTTGGCCTTCAGGCGCTCCCCCACGGTGTCGGCATCGCCCCCCAGCACGGTGGAGCCGTCCTCGTCGACGATCGTGCCCTCGTAGGAAATGCGGAACAGCTGGTCGCTGGCCTTGTCCACGCCCACCTCGGCGACGAGGATCTCGACCTCCATGGGCTTCATCTCGTGGGTGAACACCTGGCCGAGAGCCTGGGCATAGGCATTGGCCAGGGACCGGGCGTCCACGTCCTCCCGGGAGTACGTGTAGCCCTTCAGGTCGGCGTGGCGCACACCCTGGGTGCGCAGGGAGTCGAACTCGCTGAACTTGCCTACGCCGGCGAAGGCGATCCGGTCGTAGATCTCCGACACCTTGTGCAAGGTGCGGGACGGGTTCTCGGCGCAGATGAGGATGCCCTGGTCGTAGCTCAGGGCCACCAGGCTGCGGCCCCGGGCGATGCCCTTCCGGGCGTAGTCGGCCCGGTCCTTCATCACCTGTTCAGGCGCTACATAGAACGGCATGCTCATCGGGCGCCTCCCCGGCCGAGATTGGGTACTTCGCGGGCAAATAGGCGCTCAAACTGCCCACACTGGATCATCGGGGGTGCCCTTCGCTGGTCTTGCGCTGGAGGAGCTCGCCGAACCGCTGGGCCACCTCGGTGTCCTCGACCCGCTCGAAGCCGGCGACGGTGATGGTGGCCACGGTGGGATAGATGCCCCGGACGACGTCGGGCCCGCCGGTGGCCGAGTCCTCGTCGGCGGCCTGGTAGAGACCCTCGACGGCCAGCTGGATGGCCTCGGCGCGGTCGAGCCCCTCGCGGTAGCCCAGCTTGATGGTGGTCCGGGCGTCACGGCCGCCGGAGCCGGTGGCGTGGAAGTCGCCCTCCTCGTAGCGGCCGCCGGTGAGGTCGTACTTGAAGATGCGCCCGATGCGCCGGCGAAGGTCGTAGCCGGCGTAGATGGGGACCACGGCCAGGCCCTCCATGGCCATGGGCAGGTTGCGGCGGATCATGCCGCCCAGCTGGTTGGCCTTCCCCTCCAGGCTCAGGGCGACGCCCTCCACCTTCTCGTAGTGCTCCAGCTCGGTCTGGAACAGGCGGACCATCTCGACCGCGGGGCCGGCGGCCCCGGCGATGGCCACGCCGGAGTGCCCGTCGGCGGGAAAGACCTTGTCGATGGCCCGGGAGGCGATGCTGTAGCCCTCGGTCGCCCGGCGGTCGCCGGCCATGATCACGCCCTCCTGGTAGCGCAGGGCGACGATGGTCGTGCCGTGGGTGATCTCCACCGCGCCGGTGTTGCGAAGCAGCGGTCGATCACCGTTCTGCCGGCGCAGCAGCTCGGAGAAGCTGGGGCCGGGATCCTGTCCGGGAGAGAAGATCGGGAGGGTCATCGCCGAGCGAGGCTAGTGGAGTCCGCCGGTATGCTCCGCGGCGTGGGCGACAGCCGGCTGTACGTGCTCACGCCCAGCTGCAGACCTCCTGCTTCGCTCTGTGGGCCGGACTGGAGGGGCTGTCGGCCAGCACCGGCTCCAGTGGCACGACATCGACCTTCGCGGCTCGGCCGCCGGCGCCATGGCCTTCCTGGAACGGGCATCGGTGGCCTGGATCCAGGGCTGCGCCGGCCTGACCGACGCCGATCTGGAACCATGTGGTGGACCAACCGGGAGCTCATCGCCGCCGGCGCCGAAATCCTCCTCCTCAGGACCCTCGCCCGACCAAGCTGAGCGCCCGCCGGCGGGCCAGCTGGATCTCCTCCTCCACCTCGGGCGAGTTGGTGGTGACGTAGCACGCCGCCTTCCGAAGAAGCGCGGGGTCGTCCTGGAAATCGGCGAGGGCGTTGTTGCAGGAGAAACACAGAATGCCGCGCACTCGACCGGTGGAATGATCGTGGTCGACGTGGAGAGAGATGTCGTCCCTCGGCGGGCGACCACAAATGAAACAGCCGCCGCCCTGCGCGTGGAGCATGGCGTCGTACTGCTCAATCGTCATGCCGAACTTGCGCTTCAGGTGACCGGCCCTTTGGCGAAGCTTGCCTTCGGGGGTGTTGCGCATCCGCCGTTGGTTCTCCTGGAAGCGCTCGAGGTTCTCCTCCCTCCACTTCCGTGCTCGGGCGATATTGGCCTCACGAACCTGGGGGTACCGCGCCTTCGCTCGCGCCCTGAAGCAACCCTTGCAGTCCCCGCGGTAACCGTCCCGGGTGCCCTTCGCCCGGTAGAAGGACTCCAGAGGCTGCTCAACTCCGCACTTGACGCAACGCTTCATACCGTCATTCTACCGAATGCACGTTCGCTCGTCAAGCCTATTTAGGAGTTGTACGTAACGCTATTGGCCGCCCTTTTGCACGTACGAACGAACAAATTCCTCGGCATTGTCCTCGAGCACTTCGTCTATTTCATCCAAAAGCTCGTCCAACTCGGCCTTCAATTTGTCGCCCTGCTTGGTCTGGGCGGGGACAGCCTCGACCACCTCGTCGCTGCGAGACGTCGACTGCTTCCGCTTCTGCTCACGTTCTGCCATGGTCTGGCTGCCTCCTACGTTGACCCCAGCGCCTCAAGGAGCTGCGCCGGCGTCTCACACTCGTGTAACAACCTATCGACGTGTGCCGCTGTTCCCCTGAGCGGTTCCATCATCGGAACTCGACGAAGTGGGTCGGAGCCCAGGTCGAAGACCAGGGAATCCCAGTTGGCGGCGGCGATGGAGCCCGCCCACTTCTGCAGGCAGCGGCCCCGGAAGTATGCCCGGGTGGTGGTGGGTGGGTTGGTGATGGCATCGATCACCGCATCTTCGGACAGCAGCCGCTCGATGCCGCAGCGCTCATAGAGCGAGCGACCGGGGCGCACGTCGTGGTACTGCAGGTCCAGGGCGGCCAGCTTGTTGTCGCCCCAGCCGAGGCCGTGGCGGTCGCGGTAGGCCGAGACCAGCTGGTACTTCGCCACCCAGTCCAACTGCCCGGCCAGGCTCATGAAGTCGGTCTCCAGGCCGTGGAGCACCGCTTCCCACCGGTCGAGCACCGTGCGCCCCACCTCCTCGCCCACCGCCTCCAGGCCCCGGCTCTCGGCGTACTTCTTGGCCCGGTCGAGCAGCTCCCACTGCATCTCCAGGGCGGTCATCCGCCGGCCGTCGGCCAGCTCCAGGGGCTGGGCCAGGGTCAGGTCGTAGGAGACGGCCCGGTGGGCGTGCACGGGGGCGGCGAGTGACAGATCGAGCCCGTTCAGCTCGTCGTCCTCGATCATGGCCAGCACCAGGGCGGTCACCCCCACCTTGAGGAAGGTGGAGATCTCCGAGAGGTTGGCGTCGCCCACGATGACGTGGAGCCGGCGGTACTTCTGGGAGTCCGAGTGGGGCTCGTCTCGGGTGTTGACCAGGGGCCGCTTCAGCGTGGTCTCGAGGCCGACCTCCTCCTCGAAGAACTCCGCCCGCTGGGTGATCTGGAACGGCACCCTGTCCGGCCCCAACCCCGACGCCTCACTGCCCACCTTGCCGGCGCCGGCGTAGATCTGCCGGGAAACGAAATGGGGAGTGATCTGGGCGGCCAGGCGGCCGAAGGGCAGCGCCCGGTCGAGCAGGTAGTTCTCGTGGCAGCCGTAGGAGTTGCCCTTGCGGTCGGAGTTGTTCTTGTAGACGACGATCTCCTGGCCCGCGGGCAGCACCTCGGCTGCGGCCTCGATGGACCGGGCCAGGATGCGCTCCCCCGCCTTGTCCCAGAGGACGGCCTCCATGGCGTCGGAGCACTCGGGCGAGGAGTACTCGGGATGGGCGTGGTCGACGTAGTAGCGGGCTCCGTTGGTCAACACCGCGTTGACGAGGTGGGTCTCCACCTCGGGGGCCATCGCCCCCTCCCGGGCGAATCCCCGGGCGTCACGGCCCGGCGACTCGTCCTCGAAGTCCCAGCCCACCTTGCCGCCGTTGGCCGCCTCCCGGGCCAGCCGGGAGACGTAGGCGTTGATCAGCAGCGAGGAGACGGTGATGGGGTTCGACTCGGCCCCGCGCAGGATGATCCCGTACTCGGTCTCGACTCCACAGACCTTGCGGATGGCCACCGCGGGACCCTACCCCCTCACCGGGGAACGACTCCCGCGGCACTGCCGCCCGCCGCCGTGACCGCCGCCGGCGGCGGCGAGGCGCTCAGAGGTACTGGCCGGTGCCCACACGCTCGATGGCCCGCCCGCCGGTGGCTTCCTTGCCCTTGGACATGAGGGTGCGGACGTAGACGATCCGCTCGCCCTTCTTGCCCGAGATCTTGGCCCAGTCGTCGGGGTTGGTGGTGTTGGGAAGGTCCTCGTGCTCCTTGTACTCCTGCTTGATCGACTCGAGCAGGTCGGAGGTGCGGATGCCCCGGCTCTCGCCGGCGATGACCCGCTTGATGGCCAGCTTCTTGGCCCGGCGCACGATGTTCTCGATCATGGCGCCCGAGGAGAAGTCCTTGTAGTACAGGATCTCCTTGTCGCCGTTCTGGTAGGTGACCTCCAGGAAGCGGTTGTCGTCGTCGCTCTTGTACATCTCGCCGACGGTGCGCTCGATCATGGCCCGGACCGCCTTCTCACGGTCGCCGCCGCCCAGGGTGGCCACCTCGGACTCGTCGAGGGGCAGGTCGGCGGTGAGGTAGCGGCTGAAGATCTGCGACGCCGCCGTCTCGTTCGGGCGCTCGATCTTGATCTTCACGTCGAGGCGGCCGGGGCGCAGGATGGCCGGGTCGATGAGGTCCTCCCGGTTGGAGGCGCCGATGACGATCACGTTGCGAAGGGTCTCCACGCCGTCGATCTCGGCGAGGAGCTGGGGGACGATCGTGGCCTCCATGTCGGAGGAGATGCCGGTGCCCCGGGTGCGGAACAGCGAGTCCATCTCGTCGAAGAAGACGATGACGGGCACGCCCTCCTCGGCCTTCTCCCGGGCCCGCTGGAAGACGAGGCGGATCTGGCGCTCGGTCTCGCCCACGTACTTGTTGAGCAGCTCGGGGCCCTTGATGTTCAGGAAGTAGCTGCGGGCCGCCTTGTTGCCGGTGACCTCGCTGACCTTCTGGGCCAGGGAGTTGGCCACCGCCTTGGCGATCAGGGTCTTGCCGCAGCCGGGAGGGCCGTACAGCAGGATGCCCTTGGGCGCCGGCAGCTTGTGCTCGACGAACAGGTCGCGGTGCAGGAAGGGCAGCTCGACGGCGTCGGTGATCTGCTCGATCTGGTTGTCGAGGCCGCCCACGTCCTCGTAGGAGACGTCGGGCACCTCCTCCAGGATGAGCTCCTCCACCTCGGGACGAGGCAGCCGCTCCAGGAGGAGCCCGGTGCGGGAGTCCATGAGGATGCTGTCGCCGGCCCGCAGCTTCTCGCCCATCAGCGTCTGGGCCAGCTCGACCACGCGCTCCTCGTCGGCCCGGCCGACCACGATGGCCCGCCGGCCGTCCTCCAGCAGCTCCTTGAGCGTGGTGACCTCGCCCGACAGCTCGGCCGCCCGGGCCAGGACCACGTTCAGCGACTCGTTGAGCACGACCTCCTGGCCACGCTCGAGCTCGGTGTCCTCCAGCTCGGGGTGCAGGGCGACGCGCATCTTGCGCCCGCCCGAGAACACGTCGACGGTGCCGTCGTCGTTCCGGGACAGCAGGGTGCCGTACGCCGACGGGGGCTGGGTGAGCTTCTCGACCTCGCGGCGCAGCTCGGCGATGTGGTCGCGGGCCTCCCGCAGGGTGTAGCTCAGCTTCTCGTTCTGGGAGGTGGCCTGGGCCAGCTGGCCCTTGGTCTCCAGCAGGCGCTCCTCGAGGGTGCGGACCCGCTTGGGCGCGTCCTGCAGCTTGCGCCGGAGGTCGACGACGAGCTGCTCCAATTCCTTGACTTGCTCGAGCAGGCCCTCGACCTGCTGCTCGTAGGCTGACAGCCGACGTTCGTACTCGGAACTGGACGTCGGAATCACCTCCCTCGGGTCGGCCCTCGACTGGAAAACCACCGTACACCGGGCCTCTTCGGAACCACGGTAGCTTCCCTTGATTGGTTTTCCCGGCGATTTCCGGGTAAATTGGTCCCGTAGCCCACGCAGGGCACCGGTTCTCACGACAGGAAGAGGCTTGCCATGGCGATGAAGGTCTGGATCGACCAGGATCTGTGCACCGGCGATGGTCTCTGCGAAGAGATCGCGCCCGACGTGTTCACGCTGCTCGACGACGGCCTGGCCTACGTCAAAGAGGGCAGCAAGGTCTTCAGCGACCCCGGTGGCGTCGAGGGCCTGGCCGTCGTGCCCGCGGGCCAGGAGGACGGCACCATCGAGTCGGCCGAAGAGTGCCCCGGAGAATGCATCTTCATCGAAGTCGACTGACGGCCGCGCCGGCCATCAAGCACTAAAGGCGGGCTGCCGATAGCGGGGGTGTGCCCCCCCGCCGTCGCTACCCCCTCCCCGTTCTCCTCTGCCTGGCCTTGGTGGCCGGAACGTTCGCGCTCGGGACCGGGAACGCGTCGGCGGCGGCCAACCCCAAGGACGACCCGGCCAGGGGCCTGAAGTACGCCGGCCTGGAGCGGGCGGCCCAAGGCCCGTGCAAGGGCAAGTTCGAGATCCGCCCCGGCGCCGGCAACGGCCCGCCCCGCTGCAGCCACGGGCCCGATGCCGCCCCCGACGGCATCGACGTCCGTGTGGCCCGGGAGCCGGAGACGCCCGCCGAGAGCGCCCTGCGGCCGGCGCCCGAGACCGCAGCGGCGACGGTCTGCACCGGCGACGGTACGAGCGGTCCGCGGGTCCAGCTGGTCTACGCCAACATCACCGGCCGCACCGACCGCTACGCCACCTACGCGGCGTCGTTCCAGACGTGGGCCGCGGCCATGGATGCCGTGTTCGACCGCAGCGCGGCCGAGACCGGCGGCAGCCGGCGCATCCGGTTCGTCCACGACGCCGCCTGCAATCCGATCGTCGCCAGGACCACCCTGTCGGCGACGGCGGCCAACGACTTTCAGACCACGGTGAACGAGCTGACCGCCAAGGGCTTCAGCCGCAACGACCGCAAGTACATGGTCTGGGTCGACGCCAACGTCTACTGCGGCATCGGCGAGATCTACAACGACGACCGGGCCGGTCAGAACAACTACAACAACATCTACAGCCTCATCTCCAGGGTCGACAACGGCTGCTGGGGCGTCGTGGGCCAGTCGGTGGAGGCCCACGAGCTGATGCACAACCTGGGCGGCGTCCAGGCCAGCGCGCCCAACGCCACGCCGTACAGCCACTGCACCGACGAGAGCGACCGCATGTGCTACGCCGACGGATCCGGCAAGCCCATGGTGCAGAAATGTCCGTCCAGCCACGAGAACACCTTCGACTGCAACCACGACGACTACTTCTCCACCGCTCCGCCGGCCGGCAGCTATCTCGCCACCCACTGGAACGCGGCCAACAGCGCATGGCTGAGCACGGGAGCGCCGGCGGCGACCGTCCCGGGGGCGCCGACCGGGGTCACCGCCGTGCCCGGGGAGGGCACGGCCAGCCTGACTTGGGCCGCGCCGGCCTCCAACGGCGGCCAGCCGGTCACCGGGTACGTGGTGACCCCCTACGTCGGGGCGACGGCCCAGCCGGCGCAGGTGTTCAACTCGGCCACGACCGCCCAGACGGTGACCGCCCTGGTCGAGAACACCTACACCTTCAAGGTGGCGGCGGTGAACAGCGTCGGGACCGGCCCGCAGTCCGCCGCCTCCTCCCCGGTGACCCCCTCGCTCGGCGCTCGGTTCAACCCTCTCCCGCCGGCCCGGATCCTCGACACCCGTGAGGGCAACGGCGCGCCCGTGGGCAAGGTGGCGCAGGGCGGCGCCATCGACCTGCAGGTCACCGGCCGGGGCGGCGTGCCGGCGACCGGCGTTTCGGCGGTCGCCCTGAACGTGACCGTGACCGAGCCGACGGCGCTGAGCTACCTGACCGCCTGGCCCGCCGGCGAGGCCCGGCCGCTGGCCTCCAACCTGAACTACACCGCGGGCCAGACGGTGCCGAACCTGGTGGTGGTCAAGGTGGGCGCCAGCGGCAGAGTCAGCCTGTACAACCACGCCGGCACCACCCATCTGATTGCCGACGTCAGTGGCTGGTACGGCGCCGGCGGCGGCACGCAGGGGTCGCGCTACCACCCCGTCGCCCCCTCCCGGCTGCTGGACACCCGCAGTGGCCTGGGCGCCGTCGTGTCGAAGCTGGTTCCCCAAGGGGTATTGGACCTCCAGGTGACCGGCCGCGGAGGCGTGCCGGCGACGGGTGTCAGCGCCGTCGCAGTCAACGTGACAGTGACGGAGCCGGCCGCCGGCGGCTTCCTGACGGCATGGCCCACCGGGGGCCTGCCCCCGCTGGCCTCCAACCTCAACTTCGCCCCCGCCCAGACCGTGGCCAACCTGGCCGTCGTCAAGGTGGGCTCCGACGGCAGGATCAGCTTCTTCAACGGCGGCGGCGGCGTCCACGTGGTCGCCGACGTGGCCGGCTGGTTCGGGCCCGAAGGTGCAGCCACCGGCGCCCGGTTCCACCCGCTGGCGCCGGCCCGGGTCCTCGACACCCGTTCGGGGAACGGGGCGCCGGTCGCTCCCCTCGGATCGGGGAGCGCCCTGAGCCTGCAGGTCACGGGCCGGGGCGGCGTGCCCGCCTCCGGCGTCACCGCCGTCATCCTCAACGTGATCGCCGTCGACCCCGTCGGCGGCGGCTACCTCACGGTGTGGCCGAACGGCGAGGCCCTGCCGCTGGCATCCAATCTCAACTTCGCCACCGGCCGGACCGTGCCCAACCTGGTCGTGGCCAAGGTGGGCGCCGGCGGCAAGGTCAACATCTACAACGGCGGGGGGACAGCCCACCTCGTCGCCGATGTCGCCGGCTGGTATGGAAGCGCCTAGGCGCTTCGCCATCGCAGCCAGAGGCTGCTCGGCGAGTTGATCGTGCTCGGTCGGCCGGCGGAGCCGGCTCTCCCTCGCGCTGTAGAGCTTTCTTGCCCCCAGCCGTATGGGGCCGCCTCTGGCGGCGTCGGCCGGCCGGCGGCGGAGTCGGGGCCGCCTCCGGCGGCTCCTGTGGCCGGCGGCGATTACTGCTTCGGCTCTAGCTCCAGTGATGCGCTGTTGATGCAGTAGCGGAGGCCGTTGGGGCCGGGCCCGTCGGGGAAGACGTGGCCCAGGTGGCCACCGCAGGCCCGGCAGGTGACCTCGGTGCGGCGCATGCCGTGGGTGCGGTCCTCGTGGAGCTCGACGGCCTCGGCCAACGCCGGCTCGGTGAAGCTGGGCCAGCCGGTGCCGGACTCGAACTTGGCGTCGGAGCTGAACAGCGCCGCCCCGCAACCCGCGCAGCGGTACATGCCGTCGTCCTTGGAGTAGGCGTACTTGCCCGTCCCCGCCCGCTCGGTGCCCTTGCGGCGCAACACCTCGTACTGCTCGGGAGTCAGCTGCTCCCGCCACTCCTCGTCGGTCTTCACCACATCGCTCATGCGACAAGGCTAAACGGCGGTCACCGCAAACAAGGGCCGGTCGGCGCCGGCGAGAGTCGTTCCGCCTCCAGCACCTGGCGCAGCTCCGAGGTGGACAGGGCGTAGGCCGTCTGGGGGTTGTCCGGCGAGATGGCGAAGGCGACGCCGACCACCGCGCCGTCGGCGTCGACCAGTGCCGCGCCCGAGTCGCCGGGCGCCAGCTCCGCGGCGAGCACGAACACCGACCGCCGGGTCATGCCCAGGTCGTAGAGGTCGGTCCCCAGGGCGTTGACCTGCTGGCGGATGGCCGCCGGCGACACCTCCAGGTCCGCCTGGCCCTCCGGGTGGCCGAAGACCGCCGCCGTGGTGCCCACCTTGCCGTTGGCCAGCGGGAGCGGCGCCTGGCCCAGACCGGGCACGAACAGCAGGGCCAGGTCGCGGGCAGGGTCGAACACGGTGACCTGGGCCCGGAGGCGCCGGCCGTCGGGGCGCACCACCGTGGTCCGTTGCTGGCCGGCGACGACGTGGGCGTTGGTGACGATCAGGTCGGGCGCGACGGCGAAGCCGCTGCCGTCGCGCTCGAAGCGGCAGGCGACGCCCTCCACCTTCACCGTGCTGGCCGACACCCGGGCGACCACCTGCGGGCTCAGGCCGGATACCTCCGGCGGCGGGCCGGTGTCGAGGGCCGGGATGAGGCCGTCGAACACGTACGGGGCCCCGGCGGGCCCGGCCAGGCGACGGAGGGCCTGCGACGTCTCCGGTGGCTCGGGCAGGGCGGCGCTGATGACCCGAGCCACGGCGGAGTGCCGGGTGAGGCCCGACAGGGAGCCCGTCATCTCCCCCAGCGGAGGCAGCACGAGGAGCCAGAGGGCGGTGACGACGGCCAGGGGGCCGACGACGGCGCCGGCCACCTTGTCGCGGCGGCGGGACGGGCCGTCCTCGGGGAGCAGCGCACGCCGGAAGTGGGCTCCCAGCATGATGCCCACCCGCTGGCCGGCGAAGCCGGCGCCGATGAACACCACCGCGGCGACCAGGAGGCGCAGGGCCGGGTCCTCCCCGCCGAGCGTCGTGGCCACCGGGGGAAGCAGCAGGGTGGCGACGACGAGGAACTGCATGAGCAAGACCCAGGAGGTCGCCCCGGTGAGCAGCCCGAGCCGCCACCCCCCACCCATCGACGTGATCATCAGGATCACGATCATGAGATCGAGAATGTTCATTCGAGCTGCGGCTGCTCCGCCGGCCGGCGGGCGGAGGTCAGGAACCCGGTGTGGGCCACCATGCGGTGGTCGGGGCGTACGGCCATGCCCTCGACGTGCCAACTTCGCTGCAGCACCTCGACCGTCTCGGCCAGCACGAAGCCGGCGCCGTCGAGGGCGTCCCGCAGCTGGGACACCTGCACGATCGATGGCAGGTAGGAGACGAGGATGCCGCCCGGGCGCAGCGCACCGACGGCGTACTTGACCACCCGCCACGGCTCGGGCAGGTCGAGGAGGATGCGATCGAGGCCGGTCTCGTCGATCCCCTCGTAGACGTCGCGCAGCTCGACCCGGTAGGGCTGACCGTCGCCCAGGAACGACGCCACGTTGGCCCGCGCCTTGTCGGCGAAGTCCTCCCGCAGCTCGTAGCCCACCACGTCGGCGCCGGCCCGCAGCAGGGTCATCGACAGGGCGCCCGAGCCCACGCCGGCCTCGAGGATCCTGGCCCCCGGGAAGACGTCGGCCATGATCAGCAGCGGGCCGAGATCCTTCGGATAGATCACCTGGGCGCCCCGGGGCATCGACAGCACGAAGTCGGCCAGCGTCGGGCGCAGGGCCAGGTAGCGGGTGCCGGTGGGTGAGCGCACCGTGGACCCGTCGGGGAGGCCGATGATCGAGTCGTGCGGCGTGACGCCGGCGTGGGTGTGGAACTGGCCGCCCTCCCGCAGGGTGAGGAGGTAGCGCCGGCTCTTGGCGTCGATCAGCAGCACCTTGTCGCCGGCGGCAAAGGTCGGATCCACCGACCCATCATGGCGCTACTTGGCGCGGGGGAAATGCCGGATGACCACCGACTGCCCGGGGTGCAGCTCCTCGCGGTACACCACGTCGGCCTCTCGCTTGGCCAACCTCTTCAGCATCCGCAGCCCGCCGGCGACCACGCCGAGCGCCAACCAGGCCCGGGAGCCGCCGATGCCGCGGGCGAAGCCGACCCGGACGAGGGACTTGAGCATCAGACCCGGCGGATCTCGACGACGGTGGACCGGCGCCGGCCCCGGCGCTTGCCCAGCAGGAAGGCGACGATGATCACCGCGACCGCCACCCCGCCGGCGATGGCCATGATCGGCGTCTTGGCCGCCTCGGCCGACTCCTGGACCTCGCCTTGCATCTCGTGGAGCTTCGACTCGATGTCGGCCCGGGTGATCTTGCCGTTCGTCTTGCTTACATCGCTCATCGTGCGTCCCTTCTCTGGCCCCGGCTCCGGGCCTTGATGGCGCCGCCGGCGATGGCGCCGCTGACAACCAGCACCACCAGGTAGGGGACGAAGTTCCAGTTACCGTCGAAGGCGTCGCCCGTCTCGGTCTGGAGGAGGCGGAGCCCCCCCAAGAGGAGGAGCACGGCACCGAGGCTGCCGAGGAGGGCGCCGGCCATGCCCAGGGCCAGGAAACGGCCCAGGTTCCTGACCGGGTCGAGGGTCTCCTGTTTGGCATAACCGACGACGAGCTGAAAGAGCTCCTGCGCCTCGCCGGGCAGGCTCTTGTCCTTCTTCGCCTTGTCGTCCCGCCTGGCCATGGTGTGCTTCCTACCCTCCGGCCAAACGCTGCGCAAGCACAGAGGCCTCCTCCTCCAGCAAGGCCAGGACCATCTCGAGGCGTTCGGCCACCCCGTCGGTGCCCAGGACGCGCTGGGCGTCGAGTGGCCCCAGGGAGGCCATGCTGACCGCCTGCCAGGTCGCCAGCGCCGGGTCCGGGTCCATCTGGGCCGGGCCGGCGCCGGCCGGATCGCCGAGCTCCGCCTTCCGGGCCAGCACCAGGCGCAGCACCCGTTCCAGCTCGTCGCGGCGGCCGGCGATCTCCGCCCCTGCCGCCTCGTCGTGGCAGACCACCACCTCGGCCCGGGGATAGGGGTCGTCCGCCAACCAGCGCGTGACTCGCACCCGATCCTCACCGACCAGGATGAGGATCCAGCGGCCGTCGTCGAGCTCGACGGCGTCGGCGATGAGCGCCCGGGTACCGACGTCGAAGCGGACATCGCCTCCTCCCACCTCGCTCCCCCGCTCGATGAGGACCACGCCCAGCCGGCGGTCGCCGGCCATGCAGTGGCGGGCCAGCGCCCGGTAGCGCTCCTCGAAGACGTGCAGCGAGATCAGCGTCGAGGGCAGGAGCACACTGCCCAGCGGGAACATGGGCAGCTCGACGGGCAGCTCGACGGTTTGGCTCATCCGGGCGGCGATTTCGGCCCCAGCTGCTCGGGCGCCGGCCCCCGGGGGAACGCCGCCAGCACGTTCACGATCCGGTCCTGGAGGCCGGCGCCGGCCGAGGAGCTGGGCAGGTCGTTGGCGATGAGGGAGAAGGCGACGTTGCGCCCGTTCTGGCCGGTGGCCAGCCCGCTCAGGCCCACCACGCCCTCCAGCGACCCGGTCTTGGCCCGGACCCTGCCGGCCGCCGGCGTGCCGACGAAGCGTCGCCAGAGGGTGCCGTTGCGCCCGGCGATGGGAAGGCCGTCGTTGAGCTGTGGTGGGCCGGTGGCCACCACCCGCTGCAGCACCGAGCAGCTCGTCTTGTCGTTGCGGTCCAGGCCCGAGCCGTCGACCGCGTCGACCTCCTCGGGGGACACGCCGGCCATCTGGCGCAGCCGCTCCTCGACGATGGCGAGGCCGGCGTTGGTCGACCCCGGCACGCCCGGCTTGGTGGCCAGCTCCTTGACCAGCAGCTCGGCGGCCAGGTTGTCGCTGTTCTCCAGCACCTCGGCGACGACCTCGCTCAGCGGCGGCGACTCGATCGAGGTCACCCTGACCGTGTTGGCCGGCGCTCTCGCCGCCCCGGTGTCGCCCACCGTGACCCCCCGGGCCCGCAGCAGCCCGGCCAGCACCGAGGCCGCGTGGGCCGGCGGCGAGACGGCGGTGGCCGGCGGGTTGTTCTGGGTGAACGCCTTGTTGACGACCAGGGCCGACAGGGGGCTGATGTCGAAGTTGGCGATGTAGCGGGGGTTCCAGCTGGGGACCAGCCGCTCGCTGTCGTAGCGGCTCTCGTCGCCCAGCACGCGGCCCACCCGGCGCACGCCGGCGGCGACCACCTTGTCGGCCAGCGCCTCGATGGAGGTGAACCGCCGGCGCTGGCCCTGGTAGCCGCCGTCGGACGCGAACTCGGCGGTCGACAGCAGGGCGTCACCGCCGCCGACCAGGTAGAGGTCGCCCACGGCCCCGTCGGCCGCCGGCGGGCCGCCGGCCCGCACGTCGGTGGTGAAGCGGTGGTCGGGGCCCAGCTGGGTGAGGGCGGCGGCGGAGGTCAGCAGTTTGAGGGTCGAGGCCGGGATCAGGCCCAGCGTCGGCTGACGGGAGTAGTGGACGGTGCCGCCGCCGGGATCACCGACGACCAGGCACGACCGGTCACGGGCGCCCCCGTAGGCGGGGTCGGTCATGATCCGGTCCAGGTCGGTCCGCAGGTTGGTCTCCGCCGCGAACCGGGACAGCAGCGCCGGTACCCGGCGCACGCTGAGGACCGGCGTGGTCAGGGGGGCGGCGGCCGGCGCCGTCGGGGCCGGCTCCTGGGCCGCCACCGCATCGACCGGCAGCAGCAGCGCCAGCACCAGGAGCAGCACACAGGCCCTCATGTGGGCGCCGGCTCCAGGGCCTCGTGCTCGGCCCGCAGCACCCGCTTGAGCAGCTTGCCGCTCTCGGTGCGGGGGAGCTCGTCGCGGAACGACCACGATCGCGGCCGTTTGAAGCCGGCCAGCCGTTCCGCCAGAAAGGCGTCGAGGGCACCGGAGTCGACCGCCGCACCCGGACGGGGCACCACCACGGCGTGGACACGCTCACCCCACTCGTCGTCGGCCACGCCGAACACGGCGGCGTCGGCCACGCCGGCATGGGCCTGCAGGGCGGCCTCCACCTCGGCCGGGTAGACGTTCATGCCGCCGGTGATGACCACGTCGGTACGCCGGTCGCAGATGTGGAGGTAGCCCTCGCCGTCGAGCCACGCCTCGTCGCCCACCGACTTCCAGCCACCCGGCAGCTCGGCCAGCTGCTGTGTCGAGCCGTGGTAGCCGGCCATGGCGTTGGCCGAGCGGATGAAGAGCTCCCCCGCGGCGCCGGCGGGCACGTCCCCGCCGTCCTCGCCGACCACCCGCAGCTCGACGCCTCCGTACGGCCGCCCGCACGAGCCCGGCTTGCGCAACTGGTCCTCGGGGCGGAGCACCGTGGCGATCCCCAGCTCCGTCGAGCCGTAGATCTCGTAGAGGGACCCCTCCCCCAGCCGGGCGATGACCTCCTGTTTCAGGGCGTAGGGCACGGGGGCGGCGTTGACCACGAGAGCCCGCATCGACGGCAGCTCGACGTCGCCGGGAAGGGCGAGGATGCGCTTGAGATGGACGGGGGCCACGAATGCCGACGTCACCCCGTAGCGGGCGGCAAGGCCGGCCCACTGGCCGGCGTCGAACCGGCGGCTGAGGACCAGCGTGCCGCCGATGCGGTGGGTCAGCAGGGCGAAGGCGTGGGGGCCGGCGTGGTACAGCGGCCCGGTGACGAGGTGGACCTCGCCGGCGGCGAAGCCCAGCTCGGCCAGCAGCGCCGCGGTCAGTGCCGGATCCGACGGCCGGCGCACCGCACCCTTGGGCCGGCCGGTGGTGCCCGAGGTGTAGAGCATGGTCGCCCCCTCGCCGGCCGCCGCCGGCGGAGGAGAGCCGGCGCCGGCCTCGGTCACCTCGTCGAACGTCAGCCCGCCCGGCGCCAGGGCGGCGTAGGCGGGGTCGACCACGGCCAGCGCCGCCCCGCTGTCGGCGAGGAGATGGGCGGCCTCGCCGGCGGTGAGCCGGTACGGCATGGGGACCGAAACCAGCCCGAGGCGGCGGAAGGCGTGCATGAGCACGACCACCTCGGTGCTGTTCGGCCCGCACCACACGGCCCGGTCGCCGGCGCCCAGCCCGAGGGTGGCCAGGCCGGCGGCGATCCGCTCGACGGCAGTCTCCAATTCGTCCCACGTCGTGACGACGCCGTTCTCGATGATGGCCGGCGCACCGGGCTGAGGCATTGGGGAGCACTGTAATTTCGTGGCCATGGTCAAGTTCGCCGCCCGGGGCGACGTCTACCTTCGCGACCTCGGCGACCGGAGGCGAAAGGTCAAGCAGCTCCTTTGGGGCGACTTCCTGAACGTGGAGGAGACCGACGGCGACTGGTGCAGGGTCAAGTGGGGCCAGGATCGCTACTGGGTCCGCGCCCAGGACTGCCAGGACGAGCGGCCGTTGGAGATCGTCTTCGTCGACGTCGGCCAGGGCGACGGCTGCCTGCTGGTCACTCCTCAGACGGGCGCCGAGGAGAAGGTGGTCCTCATCGACGCCGGCGAGCGCCGGCACATGTACAACTTCGTCAAGTGGCGGTTCGGCAAGCTGAAGAAGAAGTTCCACTTCCACGCCGCCGTCGTCACCCACTCCGACCAGGACCACTACGGCGGCTTCCAGCCGCTGTTCGAGCAGGAGGCGTTCTCCTTCACGACCGTCCACCACAACGGCATCGCCGAGCGGGCCGGGGATGACCTGTTCGGCCCCAGCGACCCCACTGGCAGGTTCCTCACCGACATCGCCGTCACCGACGAGCGCATCCGGTCTTTGTACGCCGACAAGGCTGCCCGGGGCGCCAAGAGGTACGCCAAGCTCATGCACACGGCGCTGACGAGCGGCCGGGTCGCCAAGGTGGAGATGCTGTCCACCGCCAGCGGGACGATCGAGGCCGGCCGGGCGTGGATGCCCGGGTTCAGCCCCACCGACAGCCCCGACCTCACCATCGAGGTGCTCGGCCCCGTCGTCGAGCCCGACGCCGCCGGCCGCGCCCGCCTGCGCTGGTTCGCCGGGCGCAACGCGGCCGGCGCAGGCCCGCCTGCGCGCCGACGTGATGAAGAGCTGCCACCACGGCTCGGCCGACGTGACCGATGAGTTCCTCGACGCCGTCAACCCCTTCGCCTTCACCGTCTCCTCGGGCGACCAGGAGAGCCACGTCCACCCGCGCCCCGACCTGCTGGGCCGCCTGGGCCGCCACGGTCGGGGCCGCGCCCCCCTGGTCCTGTGCACGGAGATCCTTCGCTCGGGCCGCGAGCGGGAGGACGACAAGCTGCTGCAGCGGATCCGCAAGCTCGACGGCCTGATCGAGAACCCGGCCACGCCGGCCACCGAGCGGGAGGAACACCGCAAGGAGCGGGCGACGTTGCAGACCACGCTGGGCCGGCGCAACGTCGAGGTCTACGGGGCCATCACCCTGCGCACCGACGGGCGCCACCTGGTGATCGCCTTCCGCCTCGAGAAGCAGGCCGGCTCGGGCCGGCGCTGGCACACCTACACCTTCCGCGACGACCCGGCCCAGCGGTTCGTGCCCGTAGCCTGACCACCGGCCGTACTCTCGCCTGATGTCCCGGGGCTGGATCCGCCGGCTGTGGCCGTACCTCATGGCCCACCGGGCCGACGTGGTCACCGCCTTCGGGGTGGCCGTGCTCGGGATGACGGTGTCCGCCTTCACGCCGGTGATCCAGAAGGTGATCATCGACGACGTCATCCTGGAGCGCCGCCGGCCCCTGGCCCCCTGGCTGGCCCTGCTGGTCGCGGCCGGCGTCTTCCGCTTCGCCGTGGCCCACGTCCGGCGCTTCGTCGGCGGCCGGGTGGCCTTCAGCGTCCAGTTCGACCTGCGCAACGCCATCTACGAGCGCCTCCAGCGCCTGGACTTCGCCCGCCACGACGACTTCCAGACCGGCCAGCTCGTCTCCCGCGCCGGCTCCGACGTCGGCCTCGTCCAGAGCATGCTCGCCTTCCTGCCCCTGGCCAGCGGCAACCTCGTCATGGTCGTCCTCTCCCTGGGCGTGATGGCCGTGCTGTCGCCGCTGCTGACCGTCGTGAGCATGGTGGTGGTGCCGGCCATCCTGTGGATCGCCATCCGCCTGCGCGACACCGTGTTCCCGGCCGCCTGGGACGCCCAGCAGCGCGCCGCCGAGGTCGCCGGCGTGGTCGACGAGGCGGTCTCGGGCGTGCGGGTCGTGAAGGGGTTCGGCCAGGAGGGCCGGGAGCTGGACCGGCTGGCGGCGTCGGCGGAGGACCTGTTCGCCTCCCGGCTGCGGGCCCTGCGCATCCAGGCCCGGTACGGCTCCGCGTTGGCGGCGGTGCCGGCGCTGGGCCAGGTGGCGGTGCTGGCCTTCGGCGGCTGGCTGGCCCTTGAGGGGCGGATCAGTCTCGGCACCTTCGTCGCCTTCTCGACCTACCTGTTCCAGATGGTGGGACCGGTGCGGATGCTGTCGGTCCTCACCGTCGTGGCCCAGCAGGCCCGGGCCGGCGCCGAGCGCATCTTCGAGCTGCTCGACTCCACGCCCGTCGTCGTCGAGCGCCCCGACGCCGTCGACCTGCCGCCGGTTGCCGGCGAGGTCATCTTCGACGACGTCACCTTCGGCTACCTGCGGTCCGAGCCGGTGCTGCGGGGGTTCTCGCTGACCGTGGCGCCGGGCGAGACCGTCGCCCTCGTCGGCCCGTCAGGATCGGGCAAGTCGACGGTGTCCCTGCTGCTCCCCCGCTTCTACGAGGTCCAATCCGGCCGCGTCCGCCTCGACGGGGTCGATGTGCGCGACGTCACCCTCGACTCCCTGCGCCGGCAGATCGGCGTGGTGTTCGAGGAGTCGTTCCTGTTCTCCGACACCGTGCGGGCCAACATCGCCTACGGCCGCCCCGACGCCACCGAGGACGAGGTGGTCGCCGCCGCCCGCGCCGCCGAGGCCCACACCTTCGTCATGGCCATGCCCGAGGGGTACGACACCCGCCTCGGCGAGGGCGGGCTGACCCTCTCGGGCGGCCAGCGCCAGCGGCTGGCCCTGGCCCGGGCCCTGCTCACCGACCCCCGGGTGCTCGTGCTCGACGACGCCACCTCCGCCGTCGACGCCCGCACCGAGGAGGGGATCCACGCCACCCTCCACCGGCTCATGCAGGGCCGCACCACTCTGCTCGTCGCCCACCGCCGCTCGACGCTGCGCCTGGCCGACCGCATCGCCGTGGTCGACGCCGGCCGCGTCGTCGACACCGGCACCCACGACGAGCTGACGGCCCGCTGCCGGCTGTACCGCCTGCTGCTCGCCGGCCCCGGCGCCGGCATCGAGGACGTCACCAGCGAGGAGGAGGAGTCGCCGGCGCCGGCCGGCGGGGTGACGCCGGCGGCGTGGGCCGGCGCCGGCGAGGCGCCCAAGGCGCGGGTCGAGGTGGCGGCGGCGAGCGGCCCCGGCGGCGGCCACAGCGACCGGATGGCCATGGTGTCGGCCACGCCGGAGTTGCTGACCGCCGTGGCCGCCCTGCCGCCGGCCATCGACCGGCCCCAGATAGACGTGGCCCGTGAGTCGAAGCGAACGCCGGACTTCACCCTGGGCCGGTTCATCCGCCCCTACCGGTTGCCGCTGGCCCTCGGCATGGCCCTCGTCGTGCTCGACGCCCTGGCCACGCTTGCCGGCCCGGCCCTTGTGCGGCGCGGCCTCGACCGCGGCGTGGTGGCCGGCTCCTCACGTGCGCTGTGGACCACGACGGCGGTGTTCGCCGGCGTGGTGCTCACCGACTGGGTCGTGGTCTGGGCGCAACAGCGCTACACGGGGCGCACCGCCGAGCGATTGCTGTTCGCCCTCCGGATCCGCATCTTCGCCCACCTCCAGCGGCTGGGGATGGACTTCTACGAGCGGGAGATGGCGGGCCGGATCATGACCCGCATGACCACCGACGTGGAGTCGCTGTCCACCCTTCTCCAGAATGGTCTCATCCAGGCCATCGTCAGCCTGTTCACCCTGGTCGGCGTGGCCGTCGTCCTCCTGGTCATGAACCCGGCGCTGTCGCTGGCCACCTACTCGGTGCTGGTGCCGCTGGTGGTGGCGACCGTCTGGTTCCGGCGCATGTCGAACCAGGCCTACGGCGCGGCGCGCGAGCGCATCGGCACGGTGAACGCCAACCTCCAGGAGAGCGTCTCCGGCGTGCGGGTGGCCCAGGCCTACGGCCGCCAGGAGCGCAACATCGAGCAGTTCCGGGAGGTGTCCAAGGGCCACCTCGACGCCCGCATGCGGGCCCAGCGCCTCGTCGCCACCTACTTCCCGTTCGTGGAGATGCTGTCGGAGATCGCCGCCGCCGTCGTGCTCGGCGTCGGCGCCGGCCTCATCGGCGACGGGGGCCTGACCTCCGGCGAGCTGGTGGCGTTCCTGCTCTACCTGAACCTGCTCTTCGCCCCCATCCAGCAGCTGTCGCAGGTGTTCGACACCTACCAGCAGGCCCGGGCGTCGGTGAACCAGATCGAGAAGCTGCTGAGAGTCGACCCGTCGGTGGAGGAGCCGGCGTCGCCGGTCGACCCCGGCCGCATCCGAGGGGCGATCCGCTTCGAGCAGGTCCGCTTCAGCTATCCCGGTGTGGCCGAGGAGGCGCTGACCGGTGTGGACCTCGACATCGCCCCCGGAGAGTCCGTCGCCCTGGTCGGCGAGACCGGCGCCGGCAAGTCCACCGTGCTCAAGCTGCTGGCCCGCTTCTACGACCCCACCGCCGGCCGGGTCCTGGTCGACGGCCATCCGCTCACCGACCTCGACCTGGGCGCCTACCGCCGCCAGCTCGGGTACGTCCCTCAGGAGGCGTTCCTGTTCTCGGGCACCGTGCGCGACAACATCGCCTACGGGCGGCCCGACGCCACCGACGCCGCGGTCGAGGAGGCGGCCCGCGCCGTCGGCGCCCACCCCTTCATCGCCGGCCTGGCCGGCGGCTACCTCCACCCGGTGACCGAGCGGGGCCGGTCGCTGTCCGCCGGCCAGCGCCAGCTCATCGCCCTGGCCCGCGCCCGCCTGGTCGACCCCGCCATCCTCCTGCTCGACGAGGCCACGTCGACGCTCGACCTGGCCAGCGAGGCCCGCGTCACCCGGGCCATGAGTGCGGTGGCCGAGGGGCGCACGACCCTGCTGATCGCCCACCGGCTGCAGACCGCCCAGGGCGCTGACCGCATCGTCGTGATCGATCAGGGCCGGGTCGTCGAGGAGGGCACCCACGAGGATCTGCTGGCCGGCGGTGGGCGCTACGCGGCGATGTGGCGCGCCTTCGAGGGTGGTCCGCCGGCCCTGGCCGAGCGCGGCGTCTAGGGTCGGCCGGCGGTGGCGTCTGGGGCGAGAGCAGGGCCAGTTGCACCGAGACGGCTGACGCCCGCCGGACGTGGTCAGGTGCTGTAGAACTCCTCGAACACCGACGCACGGTGCCCCTACGCTGGGGCGCCGATGAGAAAGCAGCAACTGGTCGAGGGCCTGGCCGAGGCCGCACGCCGCTCGGCGGAGCTCGAGGAGCGGCTGGAGGAGACCACGGCCGAGGCGGCACGCCTGCGGGCGGCCATCGACGCACTCCCCCACGCCGTGGTGGTCTGCGACGCCGCCGGCGGCGTGGTGCTCCGCAATCGGCGCAGCGACGACGTCGACGGAGTCCGCCACGCCGGCGCCCTGGTGGACCGGGCGATCGAAGAGGTGGTTGCCGCCGGCGGCGGCGTCCGCCCCGTGATGCAGACCCTCGATCTGCACGGCCCACCGCCTCGCACGCTGGAGGTCACCGGCACCCCCATGGGAAGCAGCGACCGGCCGCTGGGCACCGTCGTCCTTGTCGACGACGTCAGCGAGCTGCGCCGGCTCGAGGCGGTACGCCGGGACTTCATCGCCAACGTCAGCCACGAGCTGCGCACGCCGGTAGGTGCGATGGGCGTGCTGGCCGAGACGCTGGCCGACGAGTCGGATCCGGAGGTCATGCGCCGGCTGGCGTCGCGCATCACCAACGAAGCCGAGCGAGCGGGGCGGTTGATCGACGGGCTGCTCGACCTGTCGCGCATCGAAGCGGGCGGCGCCGGCGAGGCGGGACCGATCGACGTCAGCACGATCGTCGCCGCCGCCGTGGAGCGGGTGGACCCGCGGGCTCAGCAGCTCGGCGTGGATGTGGTCAGCCAACCCGGACCGGCCGGCGTGGCCGTCCGCGGCGACGAACGGCAGCTGGTGTCCGCCGTCGTCAACCTCCTCGAGAACGCGGTGAAGTACTCCAACAGGGGCTCGACGGTGGAGGTGGAAACCAGCGCCGCCGGCGGATGGGTCGACGTGGTCGTGCGCGACAGTGGCATCGGCATCCCGGCGAAGGACCTCGAACGCATCTTCGAGCGTTTCTACCGGGTCGACCGGGCCCGCAGCCGCGAGACCGGCGGCTCCGGACTGGGCCTGTCGATCGTGCGCCACGTCGCCACCAATCACGGGGGCGATGTGCTGGTGGAGTCCGAAGAGGGCATAGGGTCGACGTTCACCCTCCGGTTGCCGGCGGGGCCCTAGGAGCGACAGCCATGCCCGAGACGCGCAAGGTGTTCCACGAGGAGCTCGACCAGCTGCACGCCGATGCGGTGCGGTTGGCGGCGCTGGCCTCCGAGTCCATCCAGGCCGGCACGGCTTGCCTGCTCGACTTCGACCTGAGCGGGGCCAAGGCGGTCATCGCCGGCGACAAGGAGCTCGACAAGCTCACCCACTCCATCGAGGAGCGGACCTACCTCCTGCTCGCCCGCCAGCAGCCCATGGCGGTGGACCTGCGCATGCTGGTCACCACCCTGCGGATCATCCACGAGCTGGAGCGGATCGGCGACCTGATGGTCAACGTGGCCAAGGGCGCCCGCCGGATGTACCCGGGGCCGCTGGACCCCAAGGTGCGGGGCATCATCGACCGCATGCGCCGGCAGGCCACGGAACAGTTGCAGCTGGCCACCGTCACCTTCGCCGACCGCGACCCGGCCAAGGCGTCCGCCCTGGAAGACATGGACGATGTCATGGACGACCTCCAGAAGGAGCTGTACCGCACGATCTTCGCCGCCGGCGCCCATGAGGAGGCCGAGCTGCAACGGGCGGTGCAGGTCGCCCTGCTCGGGCGGTACTTCGAGCGCATCGCCGACCACGCCGTCAACATCGGCGAGCGGGTCGGCTACATGGTGACCGGCGAGTTCAACCCCGAGTAGCGGCGTCGAGCACGGCCTCGAACTTCGACAGCGAGGGCGGTTCCCTGAGGAGCCACGGCACTGCCGGTCGACCTCGGCTAGACCTTCCCGCACATGGGGGCCACGGTCCACGGCCTCCACCCGTCGCGGGCCTTGAGCTTGCGAGCCGCCTCGTCCTGCACCTCGGGGGGGTAGTCCTGGGCCGAGCCGGTGTAGCCCAGCGAGCGCCAGGTGGCGTCCTGGAACTGGTAGGCGCCTCCGCCCGGGGACTTGTAGTTGTTCCCCGACTCCAGCTGGCGGATGCAGGCGAAGGTGGCTTCGTCTGAGGCGTCGGCGGGCAGCTTGGCTTCCGGAGCAGCCGTCGTCGGGGGGGCCGCCGTCGTGCTGACACCGGGGCGGGGCGAATTCGTGGCCGCCGGCGCCGGCACGGTGGTGGACGCAGCCCCCGCAGCCGCGGCCTGGAGGGCCCGGGCGGCGTCGGCGTCGCGGCGGGCCTGCTCAGCCGCCACCAACGTGCCCAGCTCGCCGTTGATCCGCCCCAGCAGCGCCCGCTGGGCGCCCATTGCCCTTTCCAGCCCTTCGAGGTCGGCGACCGTGGCGTCACTGCGCTGGGCGGCGGCCTTGCGGGCCGCCTCCAGCGCCCGCCGGCGCACTTCCATGTCCTCGCGGGAAGCCTTGAGGCGGCTGATGGCCTGGCGGTCCTCGCCGGCCAGCACTCGCAGGTAGGTGCGCCGGGCGCCGGCGTCGAGCGCCGTGGCGCGGGTCATCTGGGCCAGGAACGGCACGGAGCCACCGCCGGCGTAGGCGGCCTGGGCGTGGGCGGTGAGGAGGCGGCGGGCCTCGTCCTGGCGCCGCCCGGCGGAGGCCAGGTCGGCCTCGGCGCGGGCGACGGCCGCCTCCGCGGAAGCAAGATCCTCCTGCGCCCGGCGGTGCTCTTTGTCGGCGGCCACGATGGCCCGGGCCTGGTCCTCGAGCTTGGAGATGATCGCCGCCGCCTCGGCGCGCTTGTCCTCGATCTGCCCCGCACCGGCTGTACCCCCGCCGGCAAACAGGGCAAGGAGGACCAAGACAAGGGCGCCGATTCTCCTCCGAGGTGGTCCGGGCATCAGCCTCCCTGGCCGGGCTCGCGGTCCCGGCCGGCGTTCCGCCGCCCGACAGGGTCACGTCACCCTACCGGCGAGGACGCCGAGGAGCCACTATGCCGACCCCGCCGGCGCCGTGGCCCTCTCCCGGCGGGTGCGTTGGGCGGCCGTTCACCTGCCGTTCACCTGCAGTCCACGGCCCGTACGACTTGCCTCGGTACGTTCCCGGTATGAGGAGCAGGCTGGCCGCGGCGCTCGTCCTCGCCGCGGTCGCCGTCGCCGGCTGCGGCACCGACGACAACAGCTCCCGCCTGAAGGCCGGCCGGCCCCCGGCGGCACCCGTGGCCGGCGCCAACGACCGGGCCACCCTCTCGGGCGCCGGCGCCACGTTCCCCGCCACGCTCGTCCAGGAGTGGATCAAGCACTACGGCGGGCTGGCCCCCCGCGTCACGATCAACTACCAGCCCATCGGCTCCGGCGCCGGCATCCAGCAGCTCACGTCGAAGACCGTCGACTTCGCCGGCTCCGACGTGCCGTTGAAGGCCAGCGAGGTGGAAGCCACCGGCGGGGCCGGGGCCGTCGTCCAGGTGCCCTGGACCGCCGGTGGGGTGGCCGTCGAGTACAACCTGCCCGGGATCGACAGCCTGCGGCTGACGCCTCAGACCCTGGCCGCCATCTTCGCCGGCCGGGTCACGAAGTGGAATGATCCGGCGATCAAGGCCGAGAACCCCAACGCCTCACTGCCCGGCTCCGGCATCCAGGTCGTGCACCGCTCCGACGGATCGGGCACCACCCAGGTCTTCACCGACTACCTGAAGGCGGTGGCGCCCGATATCTGGACGTTCCCGTCGACCAAGGACTGGCCGGCGAGCACGCCTGGGACCGGGGCCAAGGGCTCAGACGGCGTGACCGCCGCGGTCAAGCAGTCGGCGGGCGCCATCGGCTACGCCGAGCCCAGCTACCCGAAGCAGGCCGGCCTGCCCATCGCCACCATCCGCAACCAGGCCGGGCGCTTCGTGGCCCCCGAGGCCACGGCGGTGAGCGCGGCCCTGGCCGCGGCCACGGTGAAGGCCGACGGCAGCCTGGCCCTGAACTTCACCGCGCCCAGCCCGGAGGCATACCCCATCAGCAGCGCCAGCTATCTGATGTTCTACCGAGCCGCCTCCGACGCCGCCCGCGACACCGCCCTCCGCCATTTTGCGGCCTGGGCGCTCACCGAGGGGCAGGCGCTGGCCGAGGGCCTCGACTATGCGCCGCTGCCGGAACCGGTCCAGATGGCGGCCCTTGCGGCGGTGAAGCTCTGAGCACCACGGCGTCCCGCACCGAGCCGGCGCCACCTGACAGCGACGGGCTAAGGCCCTCCCGGCGCGGCGGTCGGGCGGGCGACACCGTGTTCCGCTACGTGACGACCGGGGTGGCGGGCACGGTGGTCGTGGTGCTCCTCGCCATGACCCTCTTCCTCCTGGCCCGGGCATGGCCGGCAGTTCGCATCGCCGGCGTCGGGTTCCTGACCGAGCGGGAGTGGTTCCCCGACGCCACCCCGGCCCGGTTCGGCATTGCCGCCCTGCTGTGGGGCACGCTGCTGTCCAGCACCCTGGCCCTGGCGGTGGCCGTGCCGGTGGCCATCGGTTCCGCCCTCTACGTCACCGAGTACGCCCGGCCGGCGGTGGGCCGGTGGATCGGCTACCTGGTCGACGTCCTGGCCGCCGTGCCCAGCGTGGTGTACGGGCTGTGGGGCCTGCTGTTCCTGGTTCCCCGCCTCGTGCCGGTCCAGCGGTTCCTGGCCGACCACTTCGCATTCATCCCGTTGTTCCGCAACCCCGACGGCATCTACGGCAAGTCGGTGTTCGCCGCCGCCGTGGTGCTGGCCCTAATGATCCTGCCCATCATCGCCGCCGTGTCCCGGGAGGTGTTCCGCCAGGTGCCGCGCGAGCTGCGGGAGGCGGCGCTGGCCCTGGGCGCCACCCGCTGGGAGGTCGTCCGCACGTCGGTGCTGCCGCCCAGCCGGAGCGGGGTCGTCGGGGCGATCATCCTGGGTCTGGGCCGGGCGCTGGGCGAGACCATCGCCGTCGCCCTCGTGCTGGCCTCGACGTTCGACATCCACCTGCGCATCCTCGAGCCGGGCGGGAACACCATCGCCGCCAACATCGCCACCAAGTTCGGTGAGGCCGGCGACGTGGGGCGTTCGGCGCTCATCGCCAGCGGCCTGGTGCTCTTCGCCATCACCCTGGCGGCGACGGTGGCGGCCCGAGGCGTGATCCGCCGCACCGGCGTGGTGGGGCGGCCATGAGCGCGACACCCAGTGCGCTGCGGTCCGGCCGGATGAGCGCCGGTCAGGCCGCGGCGGCGGCCGGCGGCGGCGTCGTCCTCACCGGCGTGGCCTTCGCCGTCACGCCACTCCAGGGCCGGGCCGGCTTCCTCGTCCTCGGCTACGTCGCCGGCGTGGCCGCCTACCTGCTGGCCGCCGCCCGGCTGGAGAGCCGGCGGTCCGTCGTGGACCGCCTGGCCGCCGTCCTCATGGTCACCACCGTCGGCGTCTGCCTCCTGGCCCTCGGCTCGGTGCTGCTCTACACCGTTGCTCGAGGCGTCAAGGCGATGGACTGGTACTTCTTCACCCACTCGATGAACGGCGTCGGCCCGAGGGACGACGCCGGCGGGGCCTACCACTCGATCATCGGGACCCTGCAACAGGTATTTCTGGCCGCAGTCATCGCCGTGCCGTCGGGCCTGCTGGTGGCCATCTACCTCACCGAATACGGCAGAGGCGGGTTGGCGTCGCTGGTGCGCACCGTGATCGACGTCATGGTCGGCATCCCCTCGATCGTCGCCGGTCTGTTCATCTACGCCTTCTGGGTGCTCGGGCTGGGCCGGGGCTTCTCCGGCTTCGCCGCCGCCCTCGCCCTGTCGATCCTCATGCTGCCGATCGTCGTCCGATCGGCCGAGGAGATGATCAGGCTGGTGCCGGCAGAGCTGCGGGAGGCGTCCTTCGCCCTGGGCATTCCCCGTTGGCGCACGATTCTCCGGGTCGTGCTGCCGACGGCGTCGGCCGGCATCACCACCGGCGTCATGCTGGCCGTGGCTCGGGTGACGGGTGAGACCGCCCCCCTGCTGCTCACCGCCTTCGGGTTCGACTCCATCAAGAACGACCCGTTCTCCGGCCCGCAGTCGTCCCTACCGCTCTTTGTCTTCAGCCAGGCGTCGTCGGCGTTCACCACCGCAGTCGACCGTGCGTGGGCTGGCGCGCTTACGCTCATAGCCGTGGTCCTGCTCCTCACCGTGGCCGCCCGGCTGGTGACCAGGCGTAACCGACTGGTCTGAGGCATGAAGCGCATCGAGGCCAACCACGTCACCGCCTGGTACGGCGGCTTCAAAGCGGTGGAGGACGTCACCCTCGCCATCGAGCCCAAGCACGTCACCGCCCTCATCGGGCCGTCCGGGTGCGGGAAGTCGACGTTCCTGCGCACCCTCAACCGCATGCACGAAGTCATCCCCGGCGCCCGTATCGACGGCGAGATCCTCCTCGACGGCGAGGACATCTACGCGCCGGGCATCGACCCGGTGTCGGTGCGGCGAACCATCGGGATGGTCTTCCAGCGACCCAATCCCTTCCCCACCATGTCGATCCGGGACAACGTGTCCGCCGGCCTGCGCCTCAACGGCACCAGGAAGAAGGGCGATCTCGACATCGTCGTGGAACGGGCCCTGCAGGGCGCCGGCCTCTGGAAGGAGGTCCGCGACCGCCTGAACCGCCCCGGCGCCAGCCTCTCCGGTGGCCAGCAGCAGCGCCTCTGCATCGCCCGGGCCATCGCCGTCGAGCCCGAGGTGCTGCTCATGGACGAGCCGTGCTCAGCCCTGGACCCGGTCTCGACGCTGCGCATCGAGGACCTGATCGCCGAGCTCAAGGACAAGTACACGATCGTGATCGTCACCCACAACATGCAGCAGGCCGCCAGGGTGAGCGACTCCACCGCGTTCTTCAACCTGGAGGTCGCCGGCGACCCCGGCCGGCTGGTGGAGATGGGGCCGACGTCGCAGATCTTCACCCGGCCCGAGGACGAGCGGACCGAGGCCTACATCACCGGGCGATTCGGGTGAGCAGGACCACCGTGCTGGTCACCAACGACGACGGTTTCGAGTCCCCGGGCCTCGCCGCCCTGGTCCGGGCGGTGGCCGCCCCCGGCCGGCGGGTGGTCGTCGCCGCGCCGGCGAGCGACCAGAGCGGCACATCGGCGGCGGTGGCGCCCCGCCCGCCGGACGGCGTCCGCATCGAGTCTGTGTCCATCCCCCACCTCGATGAACCTGGCCTCGAGGATCTCATCGCCTACGCCGTCGACGGGCCGCCGGCGCTGGCCGTCCTCGGCGCCCGCCTGGGCGAGCTGGGCGGGCCGGCGGCGTCAGCCTCCGTCGTGGCGTCGGGCGTCAACCTGGGCCCGAACACCGGCGTGGCCGTGCTGTTCTCCGGCACGGTGGGGGCGGCGATGGCGGCCGCCAACCTCGGCCTGTCGGGCCTGGCCGTCAGCATCGACGCCTTCGAGCCCCACCACTTCGCCACCGCCACGACCGTGGCCGCCGCCGCCCTCGACTGGCTGCTCGGCGCCCCCGCCGGCACGGTGCTGAACGTCAACGTCCCCGACCTGCCAGTCGACCGGTTGGCCGGGGTCCGTCAGGCACCCCTGGCCACCCTCGGCACCTTCGAGGCCGCGGTGCAGGAACGGGGGTCGGAGCCCTTCCTCGCCCAGTTCGAGATCGGCCGCCAGGACCCGGCGCCTGGCACCGACGCCGCCCTCCTCCGCGCCGGCTGGGTGACCGTCACCGCCCTGCTCGGGATCCATGCCGACGATCAGGTCGATGCGGCATCCGTCATCGAACGGGCCGTGTCCCGGGCGGCGTGAACGCCGGCGAGGCCACCATCCTGGTGGTCGAGGACGAGGAGTCCTTCGTCGAGGCCCTCACCGTGGGCCTCAAGCGGGAGGGCTTCCGGGTGCGCGTCGCCCGCGACGGGGTCGAGGCCCTGCAACAGTTCGACCTCGTCCAGCCCGACCTGGTCCTGCTCGACGTCATGCTCCCGCTCATCTCCGGTGTCGACGTGTGCCGGGAAATCCGGAGCCGGTCGCGGGTCCCGATCATCATGGTCACGGCCAAGTCGTCGGAGATCGACACCGTCGTCGGCCTGGAGGTCGGCGCCGACGACTACGTCTCGAAGCCCTACCGCCTGCGCGAGCTGGTCGCCCGCATGCGGGCCGCGCTGCGCCGGGTCCCCCCGGCGCCGCCGGTCACCGCCAGCCCGGGCACGCTGCAGGTGGGCGACGTCTGTCTGGATCCCGAGCGCCACGAGGTCTTCGTCCGGGGCGAGCAGGTGACCCTGCCCCTCAAGGAGTTCGAGCTGCTCGCCGTCCTGCTCGAGAACGCCGGCCGCGTCCTGACCCGTGACCTGCTCATCGACCGGGTCTGGGGCGCCGACTACGTCGGCGACACCAAGACCCTCGACGTCCACATCAAGCGGCTCCGAGCCAAGGTGGAGGTCGACCCGTCCAAGCCTCGCAGCATCGTCACCATCCGCGGCCTGGGCTACAAGTTCGACACGCCGGCGCCGCGTCCCTGATCGCAAACTGTTCGGCGTTTCGCCGCCGGCCGGTCGGGGCACGTTCACCTGGCCGTCACGTACGGCGCCTAGACAGAGAAGTCGTAGGCAACCCGGCCCGCCGCACCACGACGGCGACGGGCCGGGTTCCAGGAATCTCCGAAATCCCCAGGTTTGCCCTCTTCCAATGCACACCCGTTCCGGTCCATACTGCTCTTGTCCGGAACGGAACGGAGGCCGCGCAAGCAGCCGAAGGGAAGGGCCGGGCGAGGTATCACGCACACGCCGGTGTTCCTCCCGGGGAATATCGGGCTGGCCGGTGCCCGCCCTCGGGCGGCGCCGTCCGGATGCGAGATGCCGGTGAAGACGGCC
>Ga0247713_1000302_pt1 | contig 33045 bp, 31 predicted proteins | sample 21E_NmetaG_FD_189936 | JGI IMG/M metagenome (GOLD analysis project Ga0247713, IMG submission 189936) | Soil microbial communities from hillslope of Landscape Evolution Observatory, University of Arizona, Oracle, AZ, United States - 2-1-E_N | ecosystem: Engineered > Artificial ecosystem >...
TCCGTGTGGGCGCCGACGTCACCAGGGATCTGATCGAGGAGGGGGCGGACCTCGTCGCGGTGGGGGACATGGGGATCGCGAACACGACCGCCTCGGCCTGCCTTGTCGCGGCGCTGACCGGCGCGGGCGCCGGCGACGTCACCGGACCCGGTGCCGCAACGGACGGCATGCACCTGGCCCGCAAGGCGGCGGTCGTCGCCGGCGCGGTGGCGGCGCTGCCACGGGACGCGGGCCCGTTCACCGCGCTGACGCACGTGGGCGGGCTGGAGCACGCGGCGCTGGCCGGGGCGATGCTGGCGGCGGGGGCCGCCAGGGTCCCGGTGGTGCTCGACGGGCTGATCACGAACGCCGCCGCGTTGGTCGCCGTTGGGATCGCCCCTGCCCTGCGCCCCCGGCTGATCGCCGGCCACCGCTCCACCGAGCCCGGCGCGACCGTGGCACTGGCAGCGCTGGGACTGCAGCCGCTGCTCGACCTGGGGTTGCGGCTGGGGGAGGGCACCGGCGCCGTGATGGCGATCCCGCTGGTCACCGGGGCAGCCGCGGTGCTGTCGGGCACCGCGACCATCGACGAGGTCATCGCCCCCCGGTAGCAGCCGAGGGATCATGGCCACCTGCTACCGTGGGTAGTAACTCTGGCAGCGCCCCATTGCGGCGCGCAGCATTCTGTCTCACCACCGGACGACCGAAGAAGGACTGATGGCACGTCGACGTAGCGGACGCCCACCCTCCCGCCGGGTGGCCGACGCCGAGACCCGGGCGAAGCGCGAGGCGCGCGCCGGCTCCACCAAGGAGGCCGCGCTCGAGCTCGAGGGCGTGGTCGAAGAGGCCCTGCCCAACACGATGTTCCGGGTGACGCTCGACAACGGCCACAGTGTGCTCGGGCACATCTCCGGCAAGATGCGGAAGCACTACATCAGGATCCTCCCCGGTGACCGGGTGACGGTGGAGCTGTCCCCCTACGACCTGACCCGCGGCCGCATCACCTACCGCTACAAGTAGTCCGGGGTCGCCTCGGTCGGCGCGCTTCGCTGCGCAAACACCGTCTGACCTGTGGAAACACGGACCACACCGCTGTCGTTCGTCGCTGTCGGATCCCGTGGTTTTGCGTCCTCGTAGACACCGTTGGACCCTCCGTGTCACAAGTCCCGCTGCGCGTGTGCAACTCCCTCCATGAGGCTGCTGAGCACCTACGCGTATGTGATGCCCTCCGACGCCGAGCGGGGTCGATCGGTGCTTGACGCGGCGCTCGGCGGACGTCAAGACCGCGCCGAGCCGGCCAGTCGCTGAGTCTGCATGCGCTCGGGAGGTGGTCAGGTGCCTTCTGCCGGGTCCTGCAGGCTGGCGGGGATGTCGCGGTGGGCGTGGAGGATGCGCACGACGTCGATGTGGTCGGTGCGCTCGAAGTAGAAGATCAGGTAGGTGAACCGTTCGACGGGGCGGGCGCGCAAGCCCGGCAGGTCGAGATCGACGGCGTAGCGGGGGGAGCCGGTCCCCGGTTGTCGGGCGATGAGGGTGAAGGCCTGCTCGACCGCGTCGATGAACCGTCGTGCCGTCGCGGGGTCGGCCGCGCGGGCGTAGTGGCCTGCCGCATCCCGCAGGTCCTGGGTGGCCAGCCCACGGGGGATGACCGGGAGCGGGTCACCCACCGGGCGTGGCGTCCACCTCGGCGCGAAGGTCGTCGAAGTACTCGGGTCCGGCAACCGGGCCCGGTTCTGAGGCGGCGCCGGCGAGCAGCAGGTCGCGCAGGTACTGGCGGTCCTGGTCGCGGCGGATCAGATCGCGGATGTACTCGCTGGTCGTGCCGTAGCCGTGCTGGGCGACCCGGTCCTCCACGAACGCGCGGAGGGCCTCGGGCAGGGAGACGTTCATCGTCGGCATGCCCTCATCCTACCGCCTCCATGGCAAACTTTGTCAAAGGCGGCCGGGGACGGCCGTGGCCCCAGCGGGGCCCAAGATCCGAGCCGAGCAGCGTTTCCGCAGGTCAGCGGCCTTCCGGACGCCCATAGGACACTTCCGCGACAGGTGTGCCTCAGCCGGGCTGGCGGTGCCGTCGGGCGGCGGTCCGGGGGTCGAACGCAAACGGCAGCTCGAGGCGGTGGGCTTGCAGCATGGTCTCGTCGGCCAGGATGTCGGCGGTCGGGCCGTCGGCTGCGACGCGCCCCCCGTCGATGATGACCGTGCGCGTGCACAGCTCGAGGGCGAACGGCAGGTCGTGGGTGATGACCAGCTGCGCCATCGGCAGGCCCAGCAGGATCTCGGCCAGCTCCCGGCGCCCAAGGGGGTCCAGGTCAGCGGTGGGCTCGTCGAGCACCAGCACGTCGGGGTGCATGGCCAGCACGGTCGCCAGGGCCACGCGCCGCTTCTCGCCACCCGACAGGTGGTGCGGGGCCCGGTCGGCGGCGTCGCTCATGCCGACCGCCGCCAGGGAGTGGACCACGCGCTCTTGCAGGTCGTCGTCGCGCAGGCCGAGGTTGGCCGGCCCGAAGGCGACGTCCTCGCGCACGGTTGGCATGAACAGCTGGTCGTCGGCGTCCTGGAAGACCAGCGCGACCCGCCGGCGGATCTCGGCCAGCGTGTCGTCTTCGAGGACCAGACCGTCGACGGTGACGCTGCCGGCCCGGGCGCGCAGAACCCCGTTGCAGTGCAGGGCCAAGGTGGTCTTGCCGGCACCGTTGGGACCCAACACAGCCACGCGTTCACCAGGCGCCACGATCAGATCAAGGCCGCGCAGGGCCTCGCGCCCGTCGGGGTAGGAGAAGCGCAGTCCTGCCAGCGACAGCGCAGGGGTCATGAAGCCACCAGCGCGATCGTCGCGATCACTGCTGCGCTCGCTGCCGGCACCAGCCCGACCCGCCAGTCGCGTGCCCGCGCGACGGGATGGCCGAGCGCCGGCATGGCGCCGCGGTACCCACGCGACAGCATCGCGGCGTGCACGCGCTCACCCCGCTCGTAGGTGCGGATGAACACCGCCCCGGCTGCAGTGGCCAGTGGACGGGACTGCCACAGCCAGCGGGGGTTGTAGCCACGGGCGGCCATCGCCGTGCGCGTGCGGCCCAGCTCGGCCGCCACCAGCTCCAGGTAACGGACCATGAACATCGCGATGGTGGTCAGGGGAGCGGGAACCCGCAGACGCTCCAGCCCCCGCAGGATGTCCGGGATCGGGGTCGTGGCGGCGAGCAGGATGCTCACCGTGACCCCCAGCAGCGCCTTGACCAGGATGTTCCAGGCGCCCCACAACCCTTCGCGAGACACGGCGACGCCGAGCACGTCGACCCGATCGCCGGAGGCCACGAAGGGGATCAGGAACGCAAAGGCGATGAACGGCAGCACGACCAACATGCGCGTTGCGACGAAGCCCGCCCGCAGGCGCCCGACCCGGGCCGTGACCGCCAAGGTCCCCGCATGTACCGCGAACGCCCACAGCTGTTCGCGAGGCGTCACCGCCACGGCAGCGGCAAACGCGAACGCCGCAGCGACCTTCACCTCGGGCGGCAGCCGATGGACGGGGCTGTGCTCGTGGACATACAACGCGTGCGCGTGCCCAGCCCCCATCGGTCAGGCGTGCGTGCGTTCGGGCGCGCGGTGTGCGTCGCGCTCGTCGCGCCCGCGGCCGCGGATGGCCAGCGCCAGACCGGTCCCCACCAGCAGGGTGACGGCCACGCCGGCGGCCCCGGCCACCGCCAAGCTGACGCTCTCGTTGCGCACGCCCGCCGTGGCGTAGTCGGCGAACATGCTGCGGTCCAGGGCGTGGTCGCGCGCGCTCTCCTCGAACCCCTGGTCGATGGCGACGCGCTCCAGACCGTCGGGCTCGTCGACGGCGAGCTGGCTGACGCCCATCGCCACCAGCAGCGTCACCACCAGCCCCGCGACCACGAACCCGCGGGTCCCAATGCGTCGGCGGGGCGCGTCGACCTCGAGGTCCCGCGCCCCGTACACCAGGTCCGGCCGCGCGGCCAGCACCGCGCCGACGGTCAGGGCGCTGATCACTCCCTCGCCGATGCCGATGAGCGTGTGGACCCCGACCATGGCGACGAACACCGTGTCGAACGGCACGGGAGCGGTGGCGCCGAACAGCCACTGCACGGAGAACGCCATCGCGGACAGCACGACGGACAGCCCGGCGGCAACGCCCGTGGCCACGGTCACCCCGGTGCGACTGCGCGGCAGGACTCGCCGGAGCAGCACGAACGCGGCGTAGCCGCCGAAGGCCGGGACGACGGCCATGTTCAAGACGTTGTAGCCCAGGGCGGTCAAGCCGCCGTCGGCAAACGCCAGCGCCTGCACCACCACGACGACGGTGACCACCAGAGCGCCGACCGCCGGGCCCAGGAGCACCGCCGCCAGCGCGCCGCCGATCAGGTGCCCGGTCGTCCCACCAGCCACGGGAAAGTTGAACATCTGCGCCGCGAAGATGAAAGCGGCAGCCAGGCCTGCCAGGGGGACCTGCTTGTCGAGCAGCTGCTCGCGCGCTTGGCGCAGCGCGACACCGATCGCGCCGGCACTCGCCGCTCCGGTCGCGACCGCGGTGCCCGCATTCAGGAAGCCGTCGGGTGCGTGCACAGCCCTGCTCCTTCTCCTGAGGGAGACGTCCGGCCTTCATGCGAACGTTTCGCAACGAGTGTAGACCTCGGGGTCGCCGCCGGGAAGCGCCGGCCGTGCTCAGGCGATGCAGCGAGGGCAGCGGCCGCGCACGATCAGCTCGACGGAGCGGGGCTCGTACCCATGCCCGGCCGCCAGGTGTTCACGGACCTGCTCGACCAGCGCTCCGACGTGGTGCTCGATGGCTCCGCACTCCTCGCACACCAGATGGAAGTGCTCGTCCGGGTGGGCCAGCTCCCACCTTGCCTGGCCTTCGTCTGGCAGCCGGGACGCCCGAACGAGGTCCAGCTCCTCGAACAACGTCAGCGCCCGGTAGACCGACGCGAGGTTGGTGCCCGGCTCACGCGCCTGGACCTGCTCTGCGATCTCCTCGACCGTCAGGTGACCGCCGTCGTCGGTCAGCACCGACCACACCGCGAGCCGTGCGCGCGTCACCCGGTGCCCGCGGCTGCGCAGCAGCTCGCTGGGGTCCGCCACCTGTGTCATGGCGCCACGGTACCCAGGGCGGGCTGTGCCACCCGCACGACCACTTTGCCAAAGACGTCGCCCGCCTCCAGTGCCGCGTGAGCTTCCGCGATCTGATCCAGCGGCACGGTGCGGTCGATGACGGGACGCAGGCTGCCGTCGGCGAAGCCCGGCCACACCTCGTCGACCAGCCGGCGCATCAGCGGCGCCTTCTGCTCGGTTGTCCGGGCACGCAGCGTCGAGCCCAGGACGGACAGCCGCTTTGTCAGCACGACGCCGAGGTTCAGCTCCGCCTTGGCGCCGCCCTGCAGCCCGATGACCACCAGACGCCCCTCCTCGGCGAGGCAGCGCAGGTTCGCCGACAGGTACGGCCCGCCGACCACGTCCAGCACCACGTCCACGCCCCGTCCCGCCGTCATGTCGAGCACCGCGGAGGCCCAATCGGCGTCGCGATAGACCACACCGTCGTCCGCGCCCAGCTCGACGCAGCGTCGGACCCGATCCTCGGAACCGGCCGTCACGACAACCCGGCACCCATGCCGTTTCGCCAGTTGAATCAGCGCGGTCCCCACGCCGCTGGCGCCCCCGTGCACCAGCAGCGTCTCCCCGGGTTGGAGCCGCCCTCGAAGGAAGACGTTGTCGTAGGCGGTCGCGAAGACCTCGGGTACGGCTGCGGCCCCGACCGCGTCGAGCCCGGGCGGCCAGGGCATCACCACGGCGGCGGGGACGGCGACGCGCTCCGCGTACCCGCCGCCAGGCAGGACCGCGCACGCGTGGTCGCCAACATCCCATCCCTGCACGCCTTCCCCCACCGCCGATACCGTGCCGGCGGCCTCCAGACCCAAGACGTCCGTCGCCCCCTTCGGGGGTGGGTAGCGACCTTGACGCTGCAGCACATCGGCCCGGTTCACCGCCGTCGCCGCGACGCTGATCACCACCTGGCCCGGACCGGGCTGCGGGTCCTCCCGTTCGACCAACGCCAGCGATTCCGGGCCCCCGGGCTCCTGCACCACGACCGCGCGCACATCCTCCCCTTCCCCTTGCGTCCGACCGGGCCGTCCGACCGGGCTGGTACCCTTCCAAGGACAAATCCCAAAGACCAGCGGCGCTTCAGCATGCGCGGACCGCCGCGAAAGGAGAATGGTGACCGACGTCACACCAGGAAGCATCGTCACCGGCAAGGTGGTCCGTCTGCAGGACTTCGGCGCGTTCGTCGAGGTGTCACCGGACGTCACCGGGCTGGTGCACATCTCGGAGGTTCACAAGGACTTCGTGGACAACATCCACGCCTACCTGACCGAAGGTCAGGAAGTGACCGTCAAGGTCGTCGCCGTCAAGGAAGACGGTCGCGTGGACCTTTCCATCAAGCGGGCAGACCCCACCTGGGAGGACGAGGTGCAGCGCCGGCAGAGCACGAAGCCGGACAAGGAGTTCAACCAGCGACTCCGCAAGTTCATGCACCAGTCCGACATGATCCAGGGTGAGGTCCGTCGCCGGAAGCGCTCGCACCAGTAGCCGGTTGGCTGACGGCGCCATCTCGGCGTCGGCGATCGAGGCCCGCTCGCTGACCCGCCGCTTCGGTGACGTGACCGCCCTCGACGGCGTCACGCTCACCGTTCCGCGCGGCACGGTCTTCGGGTTCCTCGGTCCCAACGGGGCGGGGAAGACCACCACGATCCGGCTGCTGCTCGGGCTGATCGCGCCCAGCGCCGGCGATCTGGAGGTGCTCGGCCGCCTTGTGCCCGAGGCCGGCTTGGAGGTCCGCCGGCGTACGGGGGTCGTGCTGGAGCAGCACGGCTTGTACGAGGGCCTGTCGGTGGGCGCGAGCCTGCAGTTCGCGGCCCGCAGCTACGGCCTGTCGCGTCAGGCGGCTGCCGATCGCGTTGCGGAGCTCGCGGCCCGGTTCGGGATGCAGGACCGTCTGCGCGACCGCCCCGCCACGCTGTCGCGTGGCATGCGCCAGCGCCTGGCGATCGCCAGGGCGCTGGTCGGCCGTCCCGAGCTGCTCGTGCTCGACGAGCCGACGAACGGACTGGATGCCGAGGCCGCCGCGGACCTGCGCCGGCTGCTGCTGGACCTCGTGGCCGACGGGACCACCGTGTTCCTCACCACGCACCTGCTCGCCGAGGCCGAGCGCCTGTGCGACGTCGTGACCGTCATCAAGGGTGGTCGCGTCATCGCCACCGGCACCCCGTCGGACCTGCGGCGCGAGGCGACCGTGCACCACGTGCGGGTCGAGGGCCCGGACCTCGCGGCGGCGGTGCGCTCGCTGTCCTCGGCGTCGCTCGGACGGTTCTCGGTCGCCGCGCCTGATGCGATCGTGGTCGACGTCGACGGCCTGGACGCGGTGCCGGCAGTGGTCTCCGCGCTGGTCTCGCAGGGGATCGCGGTGCACCGCGTCGAACCCGTCGGTCAGACGCTGGAGGCCGCGTTCCTGTCGCTGGTCGGGGACCCGGATGAGCGGCCGGCGCCGGTCGAGGCGGGTGTGCGATGACCCCGACAGCCGAGCGGCCCGACTGGCGGCTGGTGGCCCGCAAGGAGCTCGGCGACCTGCTGGGTCGGCTGGGTCGCAAGCCGCTGACCCGCACCCTCGGCGTGGTGGCGGTGTTCGGCCTCCTGCTGCCACTGCGCTTTCAGGGTGCGGCGAACCTGCCGGCGTTCTTCGCGGTGTTCATGGCGTTCCTGCCTGCCCGGCTCGTGGCCGTCGAGTCCTTCGCCGGCGAGCGGGAGCGCGGGACGCTGGAGTCGCTGCTCGCACTGCCGCTGACCGACCGATCCATCGCCGTCGGCAAGATCGCCGCCGCCATGGCGTACGGCGCAGTCCGGGGATGGCTGTTCGTGGCGGTGTGGCTGCCCGCCGCGGTGCTGGCGCGGGCGGTCGGGTTGCTGGCGCCCCAGGCGCTGCCGTCGGCGGAGGTCGTCGTCGCGACGCTGCTGGCCAGCGTCGTGGTCGCCGGCGCCGCGGCGCTGTTCGGCGTGTGGCAGTCAGCGGCCGCCCCGTCGGTGCGCGCCATCCTCGAAAGCGGGGGTCTGCTGCGCCTGGTGCTCATCGTCACCGTGTTCTTCGTCGGCCCGTGGCTGTTGGGGCTGCTGTCGCCGGGCGGCGCCGCACCCACCATCGCGCTGCCCGGCGGGGGCCGGACGGTCTCGCTGCCGGCGGTACGCGACATGCTCGCCGTGCGCCCCGGTGCTGCGGCCGCCATCGCCGGGATCGCTGTCGGGGCGCTCGTCGCCGCCGGCATCTGGCTGGTCCGGGATACGCTCCGCCGCTGCCGCCGGGAGGCCCTGGCCATGGCCGGGGCAGACCGAACCGGGGTCCGCTGACGTTTGGTCTGGGCCACGACGGCGGAACATCGTCCCATCAGTCCGCAGTCACAGGAAGCACCCATGGCAGACGTTCAAGCCGTCATCCTCGCCGGGGGGAGGGGCACGCGGCTTCGCCCCGTCACCGCAGACCTTCCCAAGCCGCTGATCCCCATCGCGAACCGGCCCCTGATCAGCCACCAGCTGCGCCACCTCGCGGCCGCCGGCGTGCGCGACGTCACCCTCGCCCTTGGCTACAACGCAGATCAGTTCGACGGGATCCGAGACGAGGCCGCTGATCTGGGCCTGCACGTCAAGCTGTTCGTCGAGCCCAAGCCGCTGGGCACCGGCGGCGCCTTGCGGTGGTGCGCCGACCAGGGGGCGTTCGACGAGCGGCCGCTGCTGTGGCTCAACGGCGACGTCGTGGCGACGCCGGACGTCGATGCCCTGCACGACATGCACCGCGACCGCGAGGCGCTCGTCACCTTCTGGCTGACGTCGGTGCGCGAGGTCAGCGAGTTCGGCGTCCTGGAGATCGACGACGACGGCCGGGTCGAGAGCTTCCTGGAGAAGCCCGACCCCGACGAGACCGACAGCCACCTTGTCAACTCCGGGATCTTGATGATCGACCCGCGCCTGCTGCAGCGGGTCCCGGCGGGGCGGATGTTCTCGTTCGAGCAGGGTCTGCTGCCGGAGCTCGTGGCGGCCTCCGAGCCGCTGTACGGGCTGTTCGACGGCGGCTACTGGCTCGACACCGGACGGCCGCGTCACTACCTGCAGGCCAATCGCCACGTGTTGGAGGGGCGCGTCGCGTGGACGCCGGCGGGGAAGCAGACCTGCGACGGGATCTGGGAGGGCGAAGGCGTCCAGCACGAGACCGTCGGGATCATCCAACCCGTCGTCTTAGGTGACGGCGCCATCGTCGAGCCCGGCGCGCAGCTGTTCGGTCGGGTGGTCCTCGGCGCCGGCGCCATCGTGCGCTCGCACGCCAAGCTCGAGGACTGCGTCGTGCTGCCGGGAGCCGAGATCGCCGGCGACGCCGAAGTGGTGCACGCGATCGTCTGCGCCGACGCCTTCGTGGGGGAGGGCGCCACGGTCGATCGCTCGATCGTGGGCGCGCGCACGCGGGTCGGTAAGCGCAACGAGCTGCGTGGCACCCGGTTGTGGAACGACGTCATTCTTCCCGACGGGGTCATCGCCGTCGATCTGTGACCTCGCCACTAAAGCGGCGCGTCCGGAATGCCGAGTAGCGGCAGGAGAGGAGGTGGTGGGCATGCGGGTTCTTGTGGTCGATGACGAGTACGACATCCGGTATCTCGTGCAGGCAGCGTTGGAGCACTGCGAGGTGCTCACCGCCGCCGACGGCCCGTCCGCACTGGCCCTGCTGCGCCACGCGAAGGTCGACGCGGTCCTCCTCGACGTGATGATGCCCGGCATGGATGGCTTCTCCGTGCTTCGCCGCATCCGTGCTGATGCCCAGCTGCGCGACCTTCCGGTCATCATGCTGACGGCGAAGACCGGTGAGCATGACCACGTCCAGGCGTTCGGCGACGGTGCCGACGCCTATCTGACCAAGCCGTTCGGCGTCGACGAGCTCGACGACACGATCGCCCTGGTGGCCACCCGAACCCCCAGCGAGCGGACCAAGGTCCGCGCCGAGGAGCTCAACCGCGCCCAGCTGCTGGCGCAGATCGAGTACACGTTCGGCGTCTGACGCCCGCTAGCACCAGTGCACGGCGGGGTCGCAGGTGATGGTCACCTGTCCCGGCACGTCGACGGTCGTGCCGAGGTTGCGCCCGTCGCTGGGCACCCGGAACTGGTACTCGAACTTGCCGGCGTCGCCTTGCTGGACGTCGACAGTGAAATCGTTCGCAGTCGGGATGCCCCAGCTCAGGTCGCTCCACCAAAGCAGGCCCCACGGGGGCGGGGGGTCGACGTCCGCCGGTCGGCGGTACACCTCTGGCCACGAGTCCCTCGGCGCCGGCTGAACTCGTCCGGTCACAAGGACCTCGTCGTACACGTCGGCTGTCGAGCGAGACAGCGCCACGTTCGTAATGTTGAACCGCACGTTGACGCGCACCCCGCTGCTGGCCGCCGCAAAGGTCGTGGTGCTGCCTCGGTGCTTTACCTGGTACTGGACGTGGCGCGTCGGGGCGACGGTGAAGACCGCCTGGCCCTGACCGTCGGTCACCCGGTCCTGCTGCGCTGACGACCAGGTCCCGTGTCTCACCTCGCCCCAATCGGTCAACGTGACCGAGCGTGATTCCAGAACGAGCTTCTGACCGGCCAGCGCCGCAGAGTTGGAGTCGCGGACGAGCTCGGCGGTAAACGTCACCGCTTGTCCGCTGGTGATCGTTTGGGTGGCCCCGTTGACCCAGCGCAGCGCCGGCTGCACGCGCGGGTCGAGGGAGACCCGGGCCAGCGGGCTGCTGCTCGGGGCGCTCGAGGGCGTCCTGGCGTGGCGCAGCTGGTACTCGGTCGCTCGGGTCGGCTGGTGCCTGATCGCAACCCGGCCGCTGGTGTTGGTCGTTGCGGCCTTGACTCGCGACCACGACTGGCGGCCGGTGGGGCGTTGGAACAGCGCGACGCTGCGCCCGGCGATGGCGACCCGGGTGATCTTGTTGCGCAGCACGCCGCTGATCGTCACGGCCTGCCCCTCGCGGACCTGCGCGGTGGAGGCTGACGAGGTCAGCGCCGTCGGGACCGGTACGCGGAGGCTGAGCAATCGGCTGGTGGTGCGCGCCGGCCTATAGGTGACCACAGGCACGGCCGTGCCGTTGAGATGTTGGGCGACCGCGCGCGGCGTGGCGCCCCGACGACGCTGCAGGTACAGCGCAGCGGCGCCCGCGACATGCGGGGCGGCCATCGAGGTGCCGTCCTCGGTGCGCGTCGCGGTGCGGCTGCGGGTGCCCGCGGACGTGATACCGGCGCCCGGGGCGTACAGGTCCAGGCACGGTCCGTAGTTCGACCACGCCGTGGCCTCGTCGCGGCGATCTGAGGCCCCCACCGTGATCGCGCGGCCGACCCGGGCGGGGGAGATGTTGCAGGCGTTGTACGACGAGTTGCCCGCCGCGACCACGACGGTGACGCCACGGTCGATCAGACGGTTGACCGCCCGGTCGATGGACCGTGTCGGGGGGCCACCGAGGCTGAGGTTGGCCACCGCCGGGGTGCCCCTTCGGTGATGCCGAGCGACGAAGTCGAGGCCGGCGAGGATGTGCGACGCGCTGGTCACCCCGCGGCAGTCGAACACCCGGACGGGGACGATCTTCACCTGCTTGGCGACGCCGTAGGTCTTGCCCCCGATTGTCCCGGCGACATGGGTGCCGTGGCCCACGCAGTCCTTGGTCGACCCCCGCCCCGTCGAGTCGAAACCGCGCACGACCCGCTTGCCGAACTCCCGGTGTCCCGCGAAGACGCCGGAGTCGATGACGTACGCGGTCACCCCCTTGCCGGTGGCGGTGTACGTGTAGGTCTTGTCCAGCGGTCGCCGCGGCTGGTCGAGGCGGTCCAGGCCCCACGGCGCCGAGCGTTGCGTGGCGGCCAGGGTCATCAGTCCGTCCCGTTCCACCGAGCCGACCCGCGGGTCAGCGCGCAGCCTGGCCACGGTGCCCTCGTCCAGCGATGCGGCGAAGCCCGGAACGAGCGTGACGAACCGGCGCGTGGCAACGATGCCGTACTCGGCGATGACCGCTGCGCGGTCTGCGTGCTGTGCCAGGGTGACGATGACGTCCTGTGCCGGCGCCGGGGTCCCCTCGGCGGGCCTGGCGAGCACCGGCAGCACGGCGACGGCCAGCAGCGCGGCAACAATCCGCGTGACCGTCGAACGACGGAAGTGCAAGGCCACGCGAACGGCTCCGAATCGTCGCTGGATGGGGCGGTCAGCCTCCCAGGCACGTGTCGGCCGGGCATCCACAATCTTGATGAAATCGGCCCAAATCGTCCGGTTCGCAGAGGTCGCCGACGCTGCGGTTTTTCTCAACCCGTGGTAGAAATAAATGTGTGAGCACTGCCACACCGCACGACTCAGGCCTTGTCGGGCTGCTCGGCGACAGCCGGGCACGCCTTGTCGAGCTGTTGCGCGCGGAATCGCGGTCGGTTGCGGTTCTCGCGCAGGCCCTGGGCCTGTCTGAGGTCGCGGTGCGCCACCACGTGGCGATCCTCGAAGGCGAGGGGCTGGTCACCGCCCAGACCGTGCGCGGCAAGGGCCGCGGGCGGCCGAAGGCGATCTACGGCTTGACCGACAAGGGCCGGCGGCTGTTCCCCGACAACTCGGCGCAGCTGGCCAACGAGCTGCTGGAATACCTCGGCGGCGAGCACGGTCGGTCGGAGCTGCAGCGGTTCCTGCGGTGGCGCGCCACCCGCCACGAAGGGCGGTACGCCGAGGCGCTGGCGGACGCCGGCGACGTCGGCGAGCGCGTCCGCCGGCTGGCCGACGCCCTGTCGGCGGAGGGGTTCGCCTCCACCGCCGAGGTGGTCACCACCCCCGAGGGTGCCACCGTCCTCGAGCTGCGCCAGGAGCACTGCGCCATCAAGGACGTCGCGGAACAACACCCGGAGCTGTGCGCGTACGAGGCGTCGACGTTCCGCAAGCTGCTCGGCGCCAAGCTGTCACGCCGGCAGACGATCGCGGGCGGCGCCAGCGCCTGCGTCTGTCACATCACCCCTGATTCGACCACCGACGACATCGGAGCACCGTCGCAATGAGCACCCGTGCAGAGGACCTCCAGCTCGGTACGTACAAGTACGGCTGGCACGACGAGTCCAAGCCTGTCTTCGAACCGAAGAAGGGCCTGTCCAGCGACGTTGTCGAGGAGATCTCGGCGCTCAAGGACGAGCCCAAGTGGATGCGCGACCTGCGCCTGAAGGCCTACCGCCAGTTCGAGGCGCGGCCGATGCCGACGTGGGGCTCGGACCTGTCGGGCATCGACTTCGACGACATCTACTACTTCGTGCGCTCCACGGAGAAGCAGGCCACCACCTGGGACGAGCTGCCCGCCGAGATCAAAGAGACCTACGACAAGCTCGGCATCCCCGAAGCCGAGAAGCAGCGCCTCGTGGCCGGCGTCGCCGCGCAGTATGAGTGCCTCACCGGTGACACCCGGGTGTGGACAGCCAACCGTGGTCTGGTTCCCATCAAGTCCGTCGACTCCGGCGATCAGGTCTTCGCTCTGGACGAGGAGACCGGCAACTTCGTCGTCGCACCCGTGAAGGCCGGTGCCCAGACCGACGTTCGACAGACGTACGCAGTGAGCGTGAACGGCCAGACCATCAAGGCCACGGACAACCACCCAATGCTGGTGCTGGAAGACCAGCGCAAGCCCGGCCGGGAGCGGGCACGGTACGCGCGTCGGTGGAAGACCGTCGGCGAGCTGACCATCGGTGACCTCGTAGCGGTTCCCCGGGGCCTTCCGGAGTTCGGACAACCCCACTCGCTGCCGGAGCTGAAGGATCCGCACGGGCGCGCGCGTGGCCGCGCCCCGGCGACGTCGTCGGTGGACCTGATGTGGTTGCTCGGGTACTACCTCGGTGACGGCACCCTGCAGTCTGCCGGGCGCACACACCGCATTCAGTTCGCCGTTCCCGAGGCTGACGCGGAGCTCCGCAAGGAGATTACCGAGATCGTCGCGGACCTGTTCGGTCTGGAGGCGATCCCAGCCGACGACCAGCGCCTGGTGGTCAACAGCAAGGCGCTCGTCGAGTGGTTCCAGGACCTCGGCTTCATGGGAACCTCCCTGACCAAGCGGGTTCCTGAGTGGGTTTTCACCCTTCCCAAGGCTCAGCGCCTTGCCTTCCTCGGCGGGTGGGTGGATGCGGACGGCTATGTTCGGCCGGAGGAGTGGGGCTCAGTCCTGCTGACCAGCGCGAACAACGCGCTGCTCGAGCAGGCAAGTGACCTGGCGGTGCTGGCTGGTCTGCGCGCCGCCGGGCCATGGGAGTTCTCGGGCCCGCACCCGCACGATCCCGAGCGCACGATGGTCGGTTACCGGCTCGGCATCTCCGGTGACTTTGAACAGATGGACTGCCGCAACCCCAAGCGGTACCTGCGTTTCGGCCGTCGGCAGTACCACCACTCGAACACGTCGGCGAACGGAACGACCTTCCGTACGCATTGCACCGAGCACCTTGGGTTCGCCCGAGTGACCGCGATCGTCGAAGCCGACGTCGAGCCGGTCTACGACATTGAGGTCGACGGCCCGCACAACTTCATCGCCGAGGGCATGGTCGTCCACAACTCGGAGGTCGTGTACCACAAGATCCGTGACGACCTTGAGGCCCAGGGCGTCATCTTCCTGGACACCGACACCGCGCTGCGCGAGCACGAGGATCTGTTCCGCGAGCACTTCGGCAAGGTCATCCCGTCCAACGACAACAAGCTCGCGGCGCTCAACACCGCGGTGTGGTCGGGCGGCTCGTTCATCTGGGTGCCCGAGGGCGTCAAGGTCGACATCCCGCTGCAGGCCTATTTCCGCATCAACAAGGAGAACATGGGCCAGTTCGAGCGGACGCTGATCATCGCCGAGCCCGGCTCCTACATCCACTACGTCGAGGGCTGCACCGCCCCGATCTACTCGTCGGACTCGCTGCACTCCGCCGTCGTGGAGATCATCTGCAAGCCCGGATCACGGGTGCGGTACACGACGATCCAGAACTGGTCGAACAACGTGTACAACCTCGTGACCAAGCGCGCGGCGGCCTACGAGGACGCCACCATGGAGTGGATCGACGGCAACATCGGCTCGAAGGTCACGATGAAGTACCCCGCCGTGCACCTGATGGGCCGCGGCGCCCGCGGTGAGGTGCTGTCGGTGGCGTTCGCCGGCGACGGCCAGCACCAGGACGCCGGGGCCAAGATGGTCCACCACGCGCCCGACACGTCCAGCCAGATCGTCTCCAAGTCGGTGTCGCAGGGCAAGGGCCGCACGTCGTACCGCGGTCTGGTCGAGGTGGCCGAGGGTGCGCACCGCGTGAAGTCCAACGTGGTCTGCGACGCGCTGCTGCTGGACGAGACGGCGCGCTCGGACACCTACCCCTACATGAACATCGCCGAGGAGGACGCCCAGATCGGTCACGAGGCCTCGGTCTCGCGGATCGGCGAGGAGCAGCTGTTCTACCTGCAGTCGCGCGGGGTGGAGGAGTTCGAGGCGCAGGCGATGATCGTGCGCGGGTTCATCGAGCCGATCTCCAAGGAGCTCCCGATGGAGTACTCGGTCGAGTTGAACCGACTGATCTCGCTGAACATGGAAGGGTCGGTGGGGTAGGTCCGCTTCGGGTCCGGTATCTGCGCCTCCGCTCTACATCGGGGACCCCGCCTCGCCCTTGGGGCTCGGCACCCCGAACTCGCTCCGTCGCAGACACCGGACCCTCCGGTGGGATTTGCCGTCGACTCCTTGTTAGTGCGCCTCTCGGTTTCGCCGGAGGCCTTCATTGCTCGACATGCTGAGGAACCAAGCTGTGGGAATGACGTTTGATGGGTTGACTGAGGACGATGTCCTCTCGATCTCGGCTGCGTATGGGGAGCCGGAGTGGGTGCGGGATCGGCGGCTGGAGGCGTTCAAGGCGTTTTCGGACCTGCCGTGGCCCACGGGGCGTGAGGAGGAGTGGCGCTACACCAAGCCGCAGCGCTTCGACCTCGCGCGTGAGCTGTCGACCTCCCCCGGTGACGCACCGGCCGTGTCCCGGGGCATCGTCGCGCTGCGCGCCGGTGAGCGCGCCGCGCTGGCGCGCATCGTCGACGGCGGAGTCGTCGAGGCGAACGTCAGCGACGCCGCAGCGGCGCAGGGCATCGTGGTCACCGACCTGGCGGCCGCGGCGCGGGAGCACGCCGACGTCGTGCAGGCGGCGCTGGGCTCCGCGGTCGGGGCGGAGACGAAGTTCGACGCGCTGAACCTCGCGGCGTTCACGGGCGGCGTGTTCGTCTACGTCCCCCGCGACGTCGAGCTGACCGAGCCGGTCGCCATCACCGTGCAGGCCGCTGCCGGCGGTGCGTTCGCCCCCCGCATCCTGATCGTGCTCGGCGACAACGCCCGGGCGCCGATCTACATCGACCACGCCGGCGATGCCCAGGCAACCGTCGTGGAGGTCATCGAGACGGTGCTCGGCACCGGGGCGCAAGCGCACGTGGTCACCGCGCAGGACTGGGGTGACGACGTCGACCACATCGCCGCGCACACGGGCCTGGTCGGTGACAACGCCGACTACCGGCACCTGGAGGTCAGCCTGGGCGGCAAGACCGTGTACCTGCGCCCCGACGTGCGGCTGGACAACCCCGGCGGAAACGCCGAGATGCTCGGCGTGTACTTCTGCGACGAGGGTCAGCACATGGAGCACCGCTCGCTGATCCACCACAACGCGTCGCACACCTCGTCGGAGCTGGTCTACAAGGGCGCGCTGCAGGGCGACAGCCGGGCGACGTTCTACGGCACGATCCGCATCGAGGAGCACGCCAAGGCGACGGTCTCCGACGAGACCAACCGCAACCTGATCCTGACCGACAAGGCGCGCGCCGACTCGATCCCCGTGCTGGAGATCCTCAACTCCGACGTGGTCCGCTGCGGCCACCACTCCTCGGTCGGCCAGGTCGACGAGCTGCAGCTGTTCTACCTGGAGTCCCGCGGCATCCCCCGCGACGAGGCAGCACGACTGCTGGTGTTCGGATTCTTCGCCGAGGTGACCGACCGCATCGACCTGCCCGGCGTCACCGAGGTCGTCCTCGAAGAGGTCGAGCGCGAGATCCGCACCGGCCCCACGGCTCTGATGAACCAACGGCGGTCGGCGCAGTAGCCATGGCCATGGAGCGAGTCCTCAACCTGGGCGACCTGCCGGTCGGCCACGCCGCGAAGGTCCAGGCCGGCGGTGAGCCGATCTGCCTGGTCCGGCTCGACGAGGCCACGGTGAAGGCAGTGCACGACACGTGCAGCCACCAGCAGTACTCGCTGTCAGAAGGATGGGTCGAGGGCAACACCATCGAGTGCAACCTGCACGGCAGTGCGTTCGACCTCGACACGGGGCACCCCGAGTCCCTGCCGGCCGTCAAGCCCATCCCCGTCTACGCGTGTGAGGTCCGCGATGGCGAGGTGTGGGTCGACGAGGCCGACCAGCGCAACGACGCGCCAGTTCCCAGACACTGATTCCGTCACCAGAAAGAGAGTCGAGAACCGCAATGGCAGAGCTTGAGATCAAGGGCCTGACCGTCGAGGTCGAGGGCCAGGAGATCCTGCACGGCCTTGACCTGAACGTCGCGAAGGGCGAGACGCACGCGCTCATGGGCCCCAACGGGTCGGGCAAGTCCACCCTGGCCTACGCGATCATGGGCCACCCCGCCTACGACATCACCGCCGGCCAGGTGCTGCTCAAGGGCACCGACATCGTGGAGATGGCCCCCGAGGAGCGCGCCCAGGCGGGTCTGTTCCTGGCGATGCAGTACCCCACGGAGATCCCCGGCGTCAGCCTGACGAACTTCCTGCGCACCGCGGTCAACGCCGTCAACGAGCAGGACGTGCCCGTCCGGCAGTTCATGACGCAGCTCCGGGAGGAGATGAAGACGCTGGAGATGGACGAGAAGTTCCTCCAGCGCAGCGTCAACGAGGGCTTCTCCGGCGGTGAGAAGAAGCGCTTCGAGATCCTGCAGATGGCGATGCTCAAGCCGGAGATCGCCGTGCTCGACGAGACCGACTCCGGTCTGGACGTCGACGCGCTGCGGATCGTGTCCGCCGGCGTGAACCGGATGCGCGGGGATGACCTCGGCGTGCTGATCATCACCCACTACACCCGGATCCTGAACTACATCACGCCGGACTACGTCCACGTGATGGTCGACGGGCGTCTGGTGCAGTCAGGTGGGCCGGAGCTGGCTGAGGAGCTCGAGTCCAAGGGTTACGAGCATTTGCGAGCCGGTGTCGCGTAGCGCACGACCTACCCTGGGACGCAACCACCCGGCACGAAGCGAGTAGGGGACATGTTCGACGTCGAAGCGGTCCGCAAGGACTTCCCGGTCCTGCAACGGCAGGTCCACGGGCGTCCCTTGGTGTACCTGGACTCCGCCGCGACGTCGCAGAAGCCGCACGCCGTCATCGACGCGATGTCTCGGTTCTACGAGGAGCACAACTCCAACGTCCACCGCGGTGTGCACGCGCTGGCCGAGGAGGCCACCGAGGCGTACGAGGGGGCGCGCGGCAAAGTCGCCCGCTTCGTCGGGGCGGACTCGCGGGCGGTCGTCTTCACCAAGAACGCGACGGAGGCCATCAACCTCGTGGCGTACTCCTGGGCGCGCACCCGCCTGGGTGAGGGCGACATCGTCCTGTCCACGCAGATGGAGCACCACGCCAACATCGTCCCGTGGCAGCTGGTGCAGCCTGAGGCCGGCTTCGGGCTGCGCTTCGTCTCTGTGACGCCGGACGGCCGGGTCGACATGGACGAGTTCGACCAGATCGTCGCCTCGGGCCGAGTCAAGGTGCTGGCCGTCACGGCGATGTCCAACGTGTTGGGGACCATCAACCCGGTCGCGGAGATGGCCGGCAAGGTCCGCGCGGCCAACAGCGACGCGGTCGTCGTGGTTGACGGGGCGCAAAGCGTGCCGCACATGCCCACCGACCTCCTCGCGCTCGACGCCGACTTCCTCGCCTTCTCCGGCCACAAGATGCTCGGCCCGACGGGCGTCGGCGTGCTGGCGTCCAAGGTCGAGCTGCTCGAGGCGATGCCCCCGTTCCTGGGCGGTGGCGAGATGATCAGCAACGTCACGCTGGAGGGAACCACGTACAACGAGGTTCCCTACAAGTTCGAGGCGGGGACGCCCGCGATCGCCGAGGTCGTAGGCCTGGGAGCAGCGATCGACTACCTCAACGCTTTGGGCATGGAGGAGGTGCGGCGCCACGAGATGGAGCTGCTGTCCACCGCGCTGCCGCGCCTTGCCGCCGTCGACCGGGTCGTCGTCCACGGCCCGACGGAGCCCGAGGCGCGGGGCGCCGCGATCAGCTTCGCCATCGAGGGGCTGCACCCCCACGACATCGGCACGATCATGGACCGGGAGGGCGTGGCGGTGCGCGCCGGTCACCACTGCGCCAAGCCACTGGTCCGCAGCCTCGGCTCGGCGGCGACGACCCGCGCGTCGTTCTACATCTACAACAACCTCGAGGAGCTCGACGCGCTTGTCGACGCCATCGAGGTGACGAAGCGGTTCTTCGACCGGTAGGGGAGCAATGGCGCTCGACGACCTGTACCAGGAGATCATCCTCGATCACTACCGCAGCCCGCGGAACCGCGCGGCGGATCTCGAGGGTGCCCACGTCCACGTCCACCACTCCAACCCGCTGTGCGGCGACGAGCTCGACCTGCGGTTGCGCGTCGCCGACGACAAGGTCGACGGCTTGGCCTACGACGGCGAGGGCTGCTCCATCTCGATGGCCAGCGCCTCGGCGATGAGCGAGGCGGTGGTGGGGCGCACCCTGTCCGACGCCGACGACCTCGCCGAGGTCTTCCGGCTGATGATGCACGGCGAGGGCCTCAAGCGTGAAGACGACCTGCTCGACGGCGTCGCGTTCCAGGGCGTCGCAAAGTTCCCCGTCCGCGTCAAGTGCGCCCTGCTGGGGTGGATGGCGCTGAAGGACGCGATCAGCACCTACCGCGAAGGCGGAGAGGAGCACCGAGTAACCCATGAGTAGCACACAGGACACCACCGAAGCCCGCGGCGGCTGGCCGACCGAAGAGACCGACGCCGAGTTCGAAGCGAAGCAGAGCCAGCCGTTCGGCGACGTCGAGACCGACGAGCACGGCATGCCGACCGACGAGGCGCTGAACACGGCGATGAAGGCCGTCGTCGACCCGGAGATCGGCATCAACGTGGTCGATCTCGGCTTGGTCTACGGCTACGACAAGACCCCGGACGAGGGCAAGGTCACCGTCGTGATGACCCTGACCTCGATGGGCTGCCCGCTGACCGAGCTGATCCACCAGCAGGTGTCGCTCATCCTCGCCCGCATGCCCGGGGTGAAGGAGGTGGACGTCGAGTTCACCTTCTCGCCGCCGTGGTCGACGGACATGATCTCCGACGAGGCCCGCGAAGAGCTGCGCGCCATGGGCTTCTCCGTCTGAGCGATGACCCGCGGGGGGTAGTCACCGTTTTTCACCCTTCGCGCTGGAATGGCGCGACGAGAAGGCAGGTTCACTAGCCGTATGGAACCGATCGTCACGACTCCCGCCCCCCTGACCAACGATGAGATCCGTCGCTACAGCCGCCACCTGATCATGCCCAACGTCGGCATGGAGGGGCAGGGCCGGCTGAAGGCCGCGAAGGTGCTGCTCGTCGGCACCGGGGGACTGGGCTCACCGCTGGCCATGTACCTCGCTGCCGCCGGCGTGGGCACGATCGGGCTGGTCGACTACGACGTGGTCGACGAGTCGAACCTGCACCGCCAGGTGATCCACGGCACGTCCGACGTCGGCAAGCGCAAGGTCGTCTCGGCCGCCGAGACCATCAACGACATCAACCCCCTGGTCAACGTCGAGATCCACGAGACGGCCCTGACCAGCGACAACGCGCTCGACATCATCCGGCCGTACGACATCGTCATCGACGGGACCGACAACTTCCCCACCCGCTACCTGGTCAACGACGCGTGCGTGCTGCTCGGCAAGCCCAACGTCTACGGATCGATCTTCCGCTTCGACGGCCAGCTGGCGGTCTTCTGGGCCGAGCACGGCCCGTGCTACCGGTGCATGTTCCCCGAGCCGCCGCCGCCGGGCATGGTGCCGTCGTGCGCCGAAGGCGGGGTCTTCGGAGTAATCTGCGCCACGATCGGCGCGGGCCAGGCGACCGAAGGCATCAAGCTGCTGACCGGCATCGGTGATCCGCTGATCGGCCGGATGCAGATCTACGACGCGCTGGAGTCGCGTTGGCAGACCATCAAGGTCAACAAGGACCCCGAGTGCCCGGTCTGCGGCAAGAACCCGACGGTCACCGAGCTGATCGACTACGAGCAGTTCTGCGGTGTCCCCGCGCACGACCACGAGGGGAACGGGCAGGCAAGCGAGGCGTTGGAGATCCTGCCGAGCGAGTTCGAGCAGATCCGCGATCGTGTCCGGGTCATCGACGTCCGGGAGCCGCACGAGTACCAGATCAGCCGCATCCCTGGCGCCCAGCTGATCCCCCTGGGCCAGCTCCCGCAGCACCTGCACGAGCTGGACTCCTCGGAGGAGATCGTCCTGCACTGCAAGTCGGGAATCCGCTCGATGGACGCGCTGCAGTTCCTGCAGCAGGCCGGCTTCCGCAAGGTCAGAAGCCTGCACGGCGGCATCAACGCCTATGCCCGCCAGGTCGACCCGTCCATCCCGGTCTACTGACCGTAGGTCGACGGGACGGGGTGTGAACCCGGACATACCGGGGCAGAACCTGTGACCGAGTGAGGCGTCCGTCGACAGGGCACGGGCGCACGACCCGGGAGGTTCCCACCGTGGACGATGTCCGTCCCGCCCGACTGTCCTTCGACGAGCTGCAGGCCGAGTCGGCGACCGCACTGCCCGACAAAGAGGTCATCTCGCTGCTGGACCTCAACGTCGACCTGAACCTGGCGCTTGATCTGGCTGCGCCGATCGACCTCGCGGTGGCCGCCAACGCCAACGTCGCGGCGCCGATCGACGCGGCCGTGGCCGCCAACATTCTGTCGGTCAACTCACAGGCGACATCGCTGGCGGACCAGAACGTCGTGATCGACCAGTACCTGTCCGGCGAGGCCGTGGCCAACGCCCCGCAGAACGCCGTGGTGGACCAGAGCGACGACGTGATCGGCGACGGTTCGACGGAGACGTCCGGCGGTCAGGACTCCACCGGCACAACCGGGGCCGACAGCACCGGCGGCAGCAGCACGGGCAGCACCAGCAGCACCGGGGACTTGGCGAACACCGTGGCCGGCGCACTGGATGGCAACCTGCTCAACGTCGACGTCAAGGTCGACCTGGATGCCGATCTTGCCGCCCCCGTCGCGGGTGCGGTTGCTGCCAATGCCAACGTGGCGGCACCGATCGACGCGGCCGTCGCCGCCAACATCGCCTCGGTGGACTCGCAGGCTGTCGCCGTTGCCGACCAGGACGCGGTGATCGTCCAGCGCCTCGACGATGTGACGGCTTCGGCAACCGCCGAGCAGAACGCCGAAGTCACCCAGTAGCCAACGGTGACGTCGGCGACGCTGACCCCGCCGGAGACCACCGGCGGGGTACCGGTCCGGGCCCACGGCCTGGAGCTGCTCGGTCCGCTCGGCGGGTCCGGGCACGCGCACCCGCCGTCGTTGGTCCGCCGGGGGGATGGCCAGACCGTTCAGCTCACCCCGCTGCTGTACCGGGTGCTGGAGGCGGTGGACGGGCGGCGGGACTACGCCACGATCGCTGCGGACGTGTCCGCAGCGATCGGACGCACCGCCGAGGCGGAGGACGTCGAGTACCTCGTTGAGCACAAGCTCCGGCCGCTGGGGTTGCTGCAGGATGCCGACGGACTGGAACCCGTCGTCCAGCGGTCCAACCCCTTGCTGGCGTTGCGTTGGCGTGTCGCGGTCTCCAACCCGCGCACCACCCGGCGCATCACCACACCCTTCGCGGTGCTGTTCCGGCCCTACGTCGCCGTGCCGCTGCTGGTGGCCTTCGCTGCCGTCAGCGGCTGGGTGCTGCTGCACAAGGGTCTCGCCTCGGCCACCCACCAGGCCCTCTACGAGCCGGGGATGCTGCTGCTGATCTTCGGGCTGACGCTGCTGTCCGCGGGCTTCCACGAATTCGGCCACGCTGCAGCCTGCCGCTACGGAGGCGCCACACCGGGGACCATGGGCGTCGGGCTGTACCTGGTCTGGCCGGCGTTCTACACCGACGTTACCGATTCGTACCGCCTTGACCGCCGCGGCCGATTGCGAGTGGATGCCGGGGGCCTGTACTTCAACGCCATCTTCGCGGTGCTCACGCTGGGGGTGTGGGCCGCGACCCGGTGGGACGCGCTGCTGTTGGTCGTGCCGGCGCAGCTGCTGCAGATGGCGCGCCAGCTGCTGCCCTTCGTCCGTTTCGACGGGTATCACATCCTTGCCGATCTCACCGGCGTGCCGGACCTGTTCGCGCACATCAAACCGACCTTGCTATCGCTGCTGCCTGCTCGGTGGCGAGGCGAACCGGTCGCGACGCCGCCCCTGAAGCCATGGGTCCGGTGGGTGGTCACCGCGTGGGTGCTGGTCGTCGTCCCCGTGCTGTTGTTCGCACTCGCCGCCATGGTGAGGGTGCTGCCCCGAGTGGCTGCCACCGCGTGGGACAGCCTCGGCCGCCAGTGGTCGCTCCTGCAGGCAGCGTGGGCGGGTGACGACCTCGCCGGCGCAGCGGTGCGGGTGCTGGCGATGTTCACGATCGCCCTGCCTGTCGCCAGCATGACGTACCTGCTGGGCCGGATCGTCCGGCGCACCGCCCGACGGCTGTGGCGGGCGTCTGCCGACAACCGGGTCCTCCGCGTCCTCACGGTGGCAGCGAGCCTGGCAGCCGTCGCCTTCATGCTGTGGGCATGGTGGCCGGACGGTCAGTACCGGCCCGTTGAGCGGAACGAGCGCGGCACGCTTCAGCAGCTGGCAGCGCGCGGCGAGCCGGTCGTGATCACGCAGCCGACGGTGCTGACGGCGGCCTCCGGTCCGTTCACCCCGGTCGCGCCCACCTTCCACGAGGTTGGGGGTCCGGTGACCGTTCCGCTGCCGGCCGACGCGGCACCGCGCCCTGGCATCGTGCTACGGCCCAAGGACCCGGAGTCGGAACTGCCGGAGCGGGTTGTGGTGATCCCGGAGCCGACCGCGGGTGCGCCTCCTGACGCGTGGCCGTTTCCGTTCAACCCCCCACGCGAACCGCGCCCGTGGGACAACCAGGCTCTCGCGGTCAACACGGTCGACGGCTCGGACGTGTATGAGGTGGCCTTCGCGCTCGTGTGGGTGACCGATGGCGCCGCGGTCGACCATCGAAACGAGGCCTACGCACTGGCCAGCTGCAGCGACTGCCGCACAGTTGCGGTGGCGTTCCAAGTGGTGCTGACCCTGGGCGATGTCGACGTCGCCGTTCCCGAGAACATCGCGGCGGCGGTCAACTACCAGTGCGAGCGCTGCGAGAGCTATGCGATGGCCGTCCAGCTGGTCGCCACCCTTACACGCCAGCCCTCGCACGCTGCGACGCAACAGCTGCAGGCGGTGTGGCGTCAGGCGGAGGCGCTCGCGCGCGTCATCCCTCGGCTGTCCATCGAACAGGCGCAGCGACGGATCGCCAGACTGGAACGGCGCATCCTGACGATCCTGGTCGAGGACGGGGCGCTGGCGGTCGGCGCCGGTACCACCACCACGGCAACCGAACAGCCGGGCGCTGGGGCGGTGGCAACGCCGACCACGGCCACGCCGACCCCAACGCCGACCGGCACGGCGACGGCCGAGCCGACTGCGGAGGCAACCGCCGCGCCGGTCACTGCGACCGAGGAACCGACAACCGACCCCGTCCAATCGACCGAGCCGTCCGAGGCGTCATCGACGACTGAGACCGCCACCGAGCCCGCTGACGAGCCCACGGAAGCCGCGGCGACGGAGACGACGGAGACGCCGACGGAGTCACCGTAAAGCCACGCGTCAAGGCGATGGGTGTAGCGCGAGCTCGACGACCCGGTTGCCGTCGGTGCGGGTGACCTCGAGCCGGCAGTCCGGGGCGTCGACCACGTCGCCGGCCTCGGGCAAACGCCCCAGCTCCGCGATCACGTAGCCGGCGACGGTCTCGTAGTCGCCCTCGGGCAGCTGCACGCCTGCCTGGTCCTCCAGCTCATCCAGGCGCAGCGCCCCGGGGAGCAGCAGCGTCCCGTCGGGCCGGCGGACGACCGGCCGGCGGCTGACGCCTCGGGCGCGGTTGTCCGTCTCGTCCTCGAAGTCGCCGATGAGCTCTTCGATGAGGTCTTCGAGGGCCACGATGCCGCTGACCGACCCGTACTCGTCGACGACCATCGCCACGTGCGCGCGTGCCTCGCGCATGTCGAGCATCAAATCCTCGATCGGTCGGGACTCCACCGCGATGAACGCCGGCCGAGCGAGCGTCGCCGCGGTCGCCGCTTCGCGCTCCTCAGGCTCGAGGCGCAACAGGTCCTTGACGTGCAGAACGCCGACGACCCGGTCCAGCTCACCCTCGTAGACGGGTAGCCGCGAGCGGCCTGAGTCCGCGGCCACCGCCTCCACGCGCTCGACAGACGCTTCAGCAGGCACCGCGACGACATCGCGTCGGGGGATCATCGCCGCCTCGGCGTCCAGGCCGGACATGTCCAGCGCGCGTTCGAGGAGGCCCTGCTGCTCGCGGGGCAACATCCCGCGAGCCGCGGACTCGCGCACCAGCATGAGCAGGTCGCTGGCGGCATGCGCGCCCGCGAGCTCCTGCTGGGGCTCAACGCCGCACAGCCTCACCACCCCGTTGGCCAGGCCGTTGAGCAGGCCGATGACCGGTCGAAACAGCAGCGTGAACGCCCGGAAGGGGCCGGCGAGCCAGAGCGCGGACCGTTCCGGGTTCGAGATCGCCAGCGACTTGGGGGCCATCTCGCCGATGACCATGTGCAAGAAGACCACCAGCGACAAAGCGATGGCGAACGCGATGGCGTGCGTCGGCGCCTCGGGTAGCCCCAGCCGCAACAGCAGCGGTTCCAGCGCGGCGGCCACGGCAGGCTCCGCGACTGCGCCCAAGCCCAGCGAGCACATCGTGATCCCCAGCTGGGCGCCGGCGAGCATCAACGACAGCTCGCGCAGACCGGCGAGCGCCCGGCGGGCGCGGCGGTTGCCCTCCTCGGCGAGCTGCTCGATGCGGCTGCGGCGGGCGGCGAGCAGGGCGAACTCGGCGGCGACGAAGAACCCGTTGGCGAGCAGCAGGGCGGTGCCGACGGCGAGCGCGGTCCAGTTCACGGCTGCTCTGGAGCGGGGTGGACACGGACGGACGCCACCGCCAGTCCGGTCATCTCCAGGACGGTGAGCGTCACGCCGTTGACCGTCACGTGGTCGCCGGCGGCGGGCACCCGCTCGAGACGCTCCATCACCAGCCCACCGACGGTGTCGTAGTCACCTTCGGGCAGCATCAGGCCCGTTTCGCGCTCGATCTCATCGGGGCGCCACGACCCCGGCACGACGTACGAGCCGTCGGGCTCCCGCCGGATCGTCGGCTCCGCGGGGTCGTGCTCGTCCTGGATGTTGCCGACGAGCTCTTCGACGATGTCCTCCAGCGTCACGATGCCGGCGGTCCCGCCGTACTCGTCGACCACGACCGCCAGCTGGCTGTGGCGAGCGCGCATGTCCGCCAGCAGCGGCCCGAGCGCGGTCGACTCCGGGACCGCCAGCGCCGGTCCCAACAGGCCGCGAATGGGGGTGTGGTCGCGGGCGTCGAACGGGATGCGCAGCAGATCCTGGGCCTGCACCACGCCCACCACGTCGTCGAGGCTGTCGCGGACGACCGGGAACCGCGAGTGGCCGGTGTCCAGCGCCAGCCGTCGCAGGTCACCTCCGGTCGCGGTCACGTCGATGTGGTCGACGTTGGTCCGCGGGACCATGGCGTCCACCGCGCGCAGGGACCGGAAGTCCAGCGCACGGCTGAGCAGGTTCGCCTGTGCCTCGTCCAACGTCCCCCCGCGACTGGACTCGCTGATGATGTAGCCCAGCTCATCGGCGGATACCCCGCCCTCGAGCTCCTCGACCGGCTGAATGCCGACCGCGCGCAGCAGCGCGTTGGACGACTCGTCGAAGATGCGGATGAACGGTGACGCCAGCCGCGTGTACAGCACGGTGGGGCGAGACAACACGAGGGCGAACTGCTCGGGCCGCGCGATGGCGAGGTTCTTCGGGGCGAGCTCGCCCAGCACCATCTGGGTGGCGGTGGCCAGTGCGAACCCCACCGTCAGCGAGACGCCGAAGGCGGCCGTCTCCGGCACGCCGAGCGCGGTCACGACGGGCCGCAGGGCGCGCCCCAGCGTCGGCTCGGCGATGAAGCCGACGAGCAGCGACGTGACGGTGATGCCCAGCTGCGCGCCGGACAGCATGAATGACAGCCGCTTGAGGACGGCGACGGCGCGCCGACCACGGGCATCGCCCGCCTCGGCCGCTTCCTCCATGCGCCCCCGGGGGACTGCGACATACGCGAACTCGGCGGCGACGAACGCCCCGTTGGCGAAGATGAGGAACAAGACGGCCAGCAGGCCGAGCGCCACGTCCATCTAGGTGTTGCGCTCGATGATGCGGGGTTGGGCGAGGTAGGTGGTCGTGACCTCCTCGCGCCGGGTCTCGCCGTCGGGGAAGCGCAGGATGCGCGTGACCGTCACGTCGAACCCGTTCGAACCCGCCTCCTGCACGACCCGCTGTGAGCCCTTGGGCAGCTCGTCGTTCTCCCGGTACTGGGTCGTCGGGCGGGTGATGTTGCGCCGGGGGCCGGTCTCGGAGTCGACCTCCACCCACGTCGTGCCGTACACGGCGACGGTGATGGACGTGTCGGTGTACGAGGTGTCGATGACCAGGCCGTGCGGCGAGTTGTTGCGGATCTTCAGGTCGACGTTCGGATAGTTCAGCGTCGCCTCGCGGCCCTCGGGATAGCGGGAGATGTAGTACGAGTGCGCCTTGTGCTCGACGATCTCGTAGCCGCCGAAGTAGGCCGCGTTGTACAGGGTGGTGGCGAACTGGCTGACGCCGCCGCCGATCTGCTCGACGAACTCGCCCTCGAAGATCGCCCCGCCGCCCACGAAGCCCTTCGCCTCGGTGCGCTCGCCGACGTGACCGTTGACCGAGAAGGTCTCGCCGGGCTTGATCAGGGTGTCGTCGACGAGGTCAGCGATCCGGTGGATGTTCGTCACCCGCGACTGGCAGCAGTCGTGGTTGGTGGTGAACTCCGCAACCTTCTCGACGACGTTGAGGTCCTCGGCCTGCTGTGTGGTCAGGTCGGGCTCCTCGACCTGACCCTCGAGCGTCGCCTCGCGCGACCCGTCACCGGTGGCCAGCGCGAGCAGCTGGTCGGCGGCAGCCCGGGGGTCGAAGCTGAAACCGTCGCTGCTGTCGATGATCCGCACCGAACCCCCGCCGACCTCGAACCGCGCGGACTCCGGTTCCTGCTCGAACGCGGCGATGCGATCGGATCCGATGGTCTCGGTGAGGCGGTCGGGTACGACCCGCAGCTGGATTCGCTGGTCGTCGTCTTCGACCACGCGGGTCCGCAGAACGGCGCCGATGTCCTCGGGGGACAGGGTCACGTCCTGGCCGGAACGAGACAGGGTGACAGGGGCCGACACGGCCTGGCGCGCCTGGGCGTAGACCTCGTCGACGTCGGCGTCGGTGGTGACCGGGTCCACGTCCTCGGTGGCGACATCGATGTCGCCACCGGCGCCGGCCAGCAGCAGGCCGTGGGCGCGCTCGGCGAGATCGTCGGTGTCGACCAGGGCGCCGGGGCGGGGGTCGACCCGGCGGATGTCGGCCCCGTCGAAGCGCAGCCCGCCCTCGCGCGGCTCCAGCTGCAGCCGGTCACCGGCCCGTTGTGCCCAGCGGTCCAGCGCGGCCTGGTCGACCGACTCGACCGGGGCGATGGCGATCCCGTTACCGAAGGCGCGCAGCTGGTCGCGCAGCGCCGTGATCGGGTTGCCCTGGCGGCCGCGGTACAGCACCCGCTCCGCCGTCGCCTCGACGTCCATGGCGTAGCCGAGGTTGCCGGCGACGCCCCGGACCCGGTCGTCGTCGCGCACAGCGAACACCCGTGCCGACGACTTGCGGGCGGCGAGATCCTCCAGGCGCTCGTGGAGCTGTTCGGCGGAGCGGCCGCCGACGTCAACGCCGTCGACGGTGGTGCCGGGCAGGGTGCCGGCGCGAGCCAGGCGCAGGCCCAGCAGCGTCCCGGCAGTCAGCAGCAGCACCCCGACCACCACGATCACCGCAGCCCGGACCACCGTGCGAAGGCGGCTGGGGGGCGATTCTGAGGCGCGGGGCGGCGTGCGGGAGGTGGTGGAAGTCGCCATGAAGACCGGGGGAAGGGTATCAGCCACCCCGTGTCGAAGCAGTCAGCGTGCGCGTCGTCGGCATCGCCGCAGATGCTGGTGGCGCACACAGGAGTGGGAACTACGCTTGGTGGGTATGCACCGGCGCGGTGCAGGGTCTTTGACCTTGCCCCCCGAGCGGCATACGGTTAGTCACAACTTCCTAGTCGACCGCCCGCGGACCCCCTTTCAAAGGGGTCCGCGGCACGTACGTGGAGCTTTATGTCGATCGACGCCCATAAGCGCGGGGCTGTTGTCGCTGCGCTGGTGATCGCGTTGTGTGCCGCCCTGGCCGTACCGGCGGCGGCGCAGTCGTCCGAAGAGGCACGTCTGTCCCAGACGCAGGCCCGCCTGGCGCAGGTCCGCTCGGAGCTGGAGGCCGCGAAGTCGCAGCAGTCGCAGTCCGCGGCGTCGTTCGCACAGGCGGAGCGGCAGCTGGCCGTCGTCATGGAGGCGCTCAACGCCGCCGAGCAGGCGCTGGACCGCCAGCAGCAGGCCGTCGACGCCGCCAAGCAGCGCCTGGCCGACCTGGAGCAGGCCCTGGTCTCCCAGCAGGAAGCGCTGACCGAGCGGGCGGTGCGCCTGTACAAGCAGGGTTCGTTGGTCCCAGTCGGGTCGGTCCTGACCTCGGACTCGCCGCAAGAGGCAATGCGTCGCACCGCCCTGGTTGACGTCATCAACCGCGCCGACGTCCGTACCATCGAGCGGGTCGACATCACCTCGACGGCCGTCGAGGCGCAGCGCAAGCAGCTCAAGGTCGAGCAGGACGCGCTCGAGCGGGTCGCCGAGCAGAAGCGCGAGATCGCCGCCGAGGCCGAGTCCCTGCGCGACGAGCGGGCGTTGCAGCTCGCCGCCGCCAGCGACCGCGTCGAAGCCCTCGCCGGCCAGGAGACTCACCTGGCGTCGGAGAGCCGCCAGCTGGCGGCCCTGGCCCGTCGCGCTGAGCGCGCCGCCGCCGCGGCCCGCGCCCGCGCTGAGGAGGCTGCTGCCGCCCAGCCGGCCACCCCCGTCGACTCGTCCCCGCCGACCGCCGGCGGTGGCGGCTGGGTGTGGCCCGCCCGCGGGCCGGTGACCAGCGGCTACGGGTACCGGTGGGGCCGCATGCACGAGGGCATCGACATCGGCGCCCCGACAGGCACACCCATCTACGCGGCCAAGGCCGGTACGGTCAGCTACGCCGGCACCATGGGCGGCTACGGCAACATCGTGCTGATCGACCATGGCGGCGGGATCGTCACCGCCTACGCGCACCAGAGTCAGATCCTCGTCGGCGTCGGTACCCGAGTGTCCGCCGGCCAGCAGATCGGCAAGGTCGGGTCCACCGGCCAGTCCACCGGACCGCACCTGCACTTCGAGGTACGCGTCGGCGGCAGCCCCCGCGACCCGATGGGCTACCTCGGCTAGACGGGGCGCTCACCCCGGGCGGGCAAGGCGGCGCGCGTCCACCTGAACTCCCTCGGAGCTGGTTGGAAAAGGGGTGCCTCACGAGGTGGTTGAAATTTGGCGCCTCGGACCAGCCGGTTGAAATTTCGGGCCTGAGCGGCCCCAAATTTCAACCACCTCGGGGAATCCGAGGGGTTGGTGGGGTCAGCGGCCGAGGGCGTCGGCGGCGTCGGCGCCCAGGATCAGCACCACCGGCGGACCGCTGCCGACCTGTCGCAGCTCGGCCTGGCCGGGGGCCTGGTTGGCGACCAGCTCCGCCTCCTCCTGGTGCCCCTCGGTGTACTCGATGACCGTGCGCTCGACGGGGTCGTGGTTGCCGATGCGGGTGACCTGGAAGCCACGCTCGGTCAGGACGTCGGCGGCGGCCTGCGCCATGCCGGGCACGCCGGCGCCGTTGAGCACCCGCACGCGCACGTCCTCCGGCGCCACGTCCCCGCTGCCGGCCAGGTCGAGCACCGACCCGTCGCGGAACGACCGGAAGATCGGCTCGGCCTCGGCCTCGTCCAGCGCCAGCACGGAAGCGCCGCCGACCCAGGCGGGATTGGCCGGCACGGCAAATGTGGGGAAGTCACCCTGGCCCATCGCGGCACCGGCTCGGCCGAGGGCGGCGAGGTCCATGACACCCAGGCCGCGGTTGGCGGTCAGTGCCTCACCGACGGCGTTGCCGGTCGGGAACAGCCGCAGCGGGTTGAGCACCGTGGACGGCTGCGCCGCCTGACGGGCGAGCGCCTTCATGAACCGCTGCTGGCGCTCGATGCGGCCGAGGTCGTCGTCGATCTTGCGCACCCGCACGAAACCGAGCGCGTCCCGGCCGTTGAGGCGCTGGCAGCCCTTGGGCAGGTCGATGTGGGCGTCGTCGTCCTGGATCGGCTCTTTCAGGCACATCCGGACCCCGCCGACGGCCTGCACGATGTCGTGGAAGCCCAGGAAGTCGACCTCGAGGTACTGACTGATCGGGATGCCGGAAGCACGGCTGACCGTCTCCACCAGGCAGGAGGCGCCACCGATGCCGTGCGCCCCGTTGATGCGGCCGCTGCTGCCGTCGCAGCGCTCGACGTACAGGTCTCTGGGGAACGACAGCATCGCCCCCCGCGACCCCTGGATGGACAGCAGCAGGATGGTGTCGGTGCGGTTGCCGTCGAAGTTGCCGGTGCCCAGCGCGCGGCGCTGGCGCCTGGTCATCCCCTCGCGGTCGTCGGAACCGACGATGAGGATGTTGCGGCGGCCGCCGTCGACCGACTGCAACCCGTCCACGTCGATCCGGTCGATCTTGCTGCTCGCCGACAGCGCTGCCGCCACACCGGTGGCGACGAAGGCCAGCAGGCCGATCAGCAGGACGAGCAGCACGATCCGCAGCGCGCGAGGCCGGCGCACCCGCCGGCGCCGGCCCTTCTCCGCGGGGGCGAACCCCGCGTCGTCGCGGTCCGGCGGGCCGTGGTCGAGGTAGGCGTCGGCGCGGGAACGCGGCCGCGGTCGTGGGTTGAGCACCGCCCCGCGGGGCGAGTGCCCGCCGCCTCGCACCGCCGGCCCGAAGCCGTCGTCGTCGGTCACGTCACCTCAACCTTCCTCGCCAAACAGACGCACCTGACCCTCCACGGTGCCACACGCGACCGGTCGCTGACGTGTACCAACGCCGCAGGATCCTCAATTGCCGGGGTTGGCGCGCCGAGGTAGAGGGAAGCATCCGAGCTGGACGGGACCGTGGACGAGGAGGTCTGTGGTGGGACACATCTCCAAGCAGCACGTGCGCGTGTTCGCGTTCTTCTCCTTGGCCCTGTTCATGACCGGTTACGCCTACGCGCTGAACCTGCTGGGCAAGCCCATGGGCGCGGTGATGGTCACCGCCGTCGCGTTCGCGCTCACCGGGGGGCTCTTCCGCGAGGCGCTGCGCCGCACGTAGTCGACCGACACCCTCCGAGGCGCACGCCCGGGCCGCTCAGGCCTGGCCCCATCCGCCGCCGCCTGGGGTCTCGATCCGCACCCGCTCGCCGGCCGACAGCTGCCACGTCCCTTTCGCGGACAGCTCGGTCTCGGTCCCGTCAGCGGCGACCCGGATATTGCGGCCGGGCTGAGCGTCCTCACCACCGTGCAGGCCCCGGGGCGCGGTCGCGCGGCGCTCGGTCTGCAAGGTGACGGTGGCCGGGGCCAATGCCTCGATCTCACGGACCACCCCGTCGCCGCCGCCGTGGCGCCCCGCCCCGCCCGAACCACGCCGGAGCTCG
>Ga0247713_1000303_pt1 | contig 32939 bp, 28 predicted proteins | sample 21E_NmetaG_FD_189936 | JGI IMG/M metagenome (GOLD analysis project Ga0247713, IMG submission 189936) | Soil microbial communities from hillslope of Landscape Evolution Observatory, University of Arizona, Oracle, AZ, United States - 2-1-E_N | ecosystem: Engineered > Artificial ecosystem >...
GAACACCAACGCGGGGCTCTCGTGGGGGTCCCCCGAGGCGCAGCGGCAGGTTGCCTTCCCGCAGCGTCGCCGGAAGGTGGTCACGGTGCCGGGCAGCACCCATGGGTCGGGTGGTCGAGTGATACAGGCCATCGTACGCCCCTTCTGTAGTTGAAACCAACTACAGTCAGGAGAGCACGACGAGGACCGAAACAGTGGGAGGCTGCCCCGATCCGGCCCTCAGAGCGGGTTGACAGGACGAACGCGAACGTCACTTCAGGCGAGCCGCACCCATTTCTTTATCACCGGAGGCAGCCCTCATTCCGTCCGCCGGGTCGACGCCGCCGGGATCATCCACACAGTAGCCGGCACCACAAGCATCGAAGGGTCTCACGGCGACGGCGGCTACTCGCCGTTCGCTGCCCTCCACTCCCCCATCGGGATCACCCTCGACGCCGACGACAACCTCTACATCGCCGATAGCTACAACCTTCGCGTCCGTCGCATCGAAACGTCGTACCTGTGGGTCAGCGCCTCACCCGACCGCACCAAGGTCGGTGAGACGTTCACCTATGGCCTGACCCTCTCCGGCCTGCCCGCTACGGCGACGGGAGTTACGCTCACCGCCGAACCGGCTGCCGAGGTGTCGTTCGTCGACGTGACGGCCAGCCAGGGAAGCTGCGCCCACAGTGAGGGCACGGTGTCCTGCCAGCTGGGCACCGTGGAAGCGGGGGGTACGGCCACCGTCCAGATCACCGCCAACGCCGTGGGTGCCGGCATCATCCCCATCACCGCCATGATCGGCGCTGACGATCCCGATGCCATCCCCGGACACCGCACAGTCACCGCCTACACCAAGATCTCCGCCGAGGGCTGCGGACAGACCATCACTGCGGCCACCGTCCTCACCCATGATCTCGGCCCGTGCGTGGGCGACGGCATCATCGTGGGAGCCAACAACGTCACCCTCGACCTGGGCGGGCACCGCGTCTTCGGTTTCCCCGACCCGGGCGACGGCAAGGAGGCGGGCATCCGGCTCCCCAATCGCACGGGGGTGACGGTCAGCAACGGCACCGTGTCGGACTTCGACGCCGGCGTCGCCGTCTACGGCGGCCGGGCCAACACCGTGACCAACATGACGGTGCGCGACAACGTCGGGCCCGACACCGTCTTCGGCGCCGAGCTGGGCGACGGAATCTTCCTGTTCGACTCGGCGGCCAACCGCATCATCGGTAACACCGTCACGGGTAACGGAATATTCGACGGCATCGGCGTGTGGGGCCCCGCCTCGCGCCGAAACCGCATCGAGGGCAACACCGTCACCGGCAGCATCGGACCCTCCGATAGGGGCCCCGCCGGCCACGGCATTATCGTCAACGGCGCCGATCAGAACTCGGGATCGATCATCGGGACGGTCGTGTCTAACAACACTGTTCGCGGCAACGGCTCGGGTGGAATCGCCAACATCAACAACGTCGGCGCCAGCATTTTGAACAACCTCGTCGAGGACAACGGCTTCACCAACCAGGCCGGCAACGGGATCGGCGTCCAGATGGGGCCCTTCGCCAGAACTCAAGACAGCCGGGTTCGGGTCGAAGGCAACCAGATCCACGGCAACGCCGAGTCGGGCATCCGCATCATCAGCGCACGCAACACCATCATCGGCAACGACGCCTCCGACAACGCCGTCTCACCAGCCGGTGGGCGCTGGGGTCCTGCCTTCGATCTCGAAGACCGCAACCCCGACTGCGGTACCAACAAGTGGTCGGGCAACATCTGGGGCAACGGCGGCTTCTCCCCTGCCTGCACCACCACCGACGGCAGCGGCCCAGCTCTCTCCGCTGAGCCTGCAACCCAAGAGCCCTCTGTCGCTTCGACCAGTGCCTCGCAGGAGGCCGAGGAGACATTGCCGCCGTCTCGGCGGCGCCCGTCAGCGGCCGGCGAGTGAAGTCAAAGCACGCCCTGCGAGATCCGTCTCGTTGAGGGAGATAGGTCGCCGCTGGTGTGGGGTAGCCCTCCAAGGCGTTGCAGCGTTGCAGGCCACAGCCGGTGAAACGCAGCCGCAGCACTTTCCGCCGATCAACCGCCGTCGCGCGAATCGAACTTGGCCCCCGAGAGAGGATCGCTGACTTCGTCAAGCCCCTCTGCCACAGAAGACAGTTTCTGCGGCAGGCTGGCGGGCACCGGCTGGTGCGCGATGACCGGCGTTCCCGGGTGGGCGACCGAGCGTCGACAGGTGAGATACCCGACGGTCGTTCCGCCGTGCCGAAGGGTTCCTATATCCCCGGATCTTCGATGCTTGGGAGGGATGGGGGGTCCGGTGGTCTGGCGGCTCGGTGGGGCTTGTCCACAGAAGGGTCCGTCAGGGGTGGCCCGGACGCTTGCGGATCGGCCGTAGACGTTGTGGCAGTCAACCGTGCGGCGCCGGTCACGGTCGGCGTCGCGGCGCGCCTGGTATTCGGCGTTGGCATGGTCCAGCGACACCAGCGCCTGCCGAACGCCATCACGTCGCGGGCCTCGCGCGGCTCCGGGGCAGTCTGCGAGCTCCCCCGGCCATCACCGACCACCCGCTCTGGTGACGTCCGCGCAGGCGTCGGAGGGCCCGTCAAGACCGGCCGAACGGGGGAGTCCCGTCACCAGCCCGTCAAGAAGCGGGTCTGCAGGGCTCCAGTTAGAGCCTCGAAGGACCGCTCGAGAGGAAAACCGCTGGTCAGCGCGAGAGCCGGGGAGGGGATTCGAACCCCTGACCTTCGCTTTACAAGAGCGCTGCTCTACCTCGCTGAGCTACCCCGGCGGCAAGGCAAAGGGTAGCGGGGCGGCCGTGGCGGTCACCCAAGCGTCTCACCCGCACCGGGCTCCAGCGCCCGGGGCGACGGCCCGGACAACGGCCGCGGGCGCAGCGCCTCCTTCGGGTGCGGCCACACGCTGCCTACACTCGACCCATGGAACCGACCGAGGAGCGTCCGCAGGGATGAGACCGCCGACCGGCCTGGGCGAGCGGGAACGCGCGCTGCTCGACTTCGAGCGTGACTGGGCCGCCCACGCAGGCCGCAAGGGCACCGCGATCCGCGCCGCCTTCGGAATCACCCCCGCGCGCTACTACCAGCTGCTGAACCGGCTGCTCGCCACGCCCGCAGCGCTCGCCTACGACCCGCTCACGGTCAAGCGGCTGCGCCGGCGCCACGAGGAGCGCAGCCGCCGGCGCGGCAAGGGCGCGCTCGGTGAGCGCCCCGGTCAGTAACGGTCAGGCTGGATTCTTCGCGCATGGGGCGACACGCCGACCCGGACGCCCGCCACTTCTGGCGCTCGCTCGCAATGGCCGGCCTGCGGGCACTCGGGGCCCTCGCCCTCGTGGCCGGCGTCTTCGCCGCCCTGGCGAGCATCGACGTCGACCGCCGTTCCGCGGACGGGCCGGTCGTGCTCGGCCCACCAGGCAGCGACGACGACGAAACCGCCCCCGCACCCGACCCCACGCTGCCCGGACAGGCTGACGCGACGCCCCCCCCGGCGAGCGATCGCGAGCCCACGGCCGAGGGCAACCCGGACACTCCGCGTGCCGAGCCCGAGCCCGAGCCCGAGTCGCCGGCGCCCGACGCCGACGTCCTCGCCGCCGCGCCCCCGCCTGAGGAGACCACCGTCCAGGTCCTCGACGGGGTCGGCGGCTCACCCCACCTCGAACTGCTCGTCGCGACGCTCGAGGACCTCGGCTACACCGTCGTCGCCACCAACCCCGCGCGGACCGACTACGCCACCACGACGGTGCTCTTCAGCGCCGGCCACGAGGACGCCGCTCGCGCCCTGCAGGCCCGCGACCCGCGCGTCGTCGAGCGGCGCCCGAACTCCGGGCTGTCCGAGGAGGTGCACCTCCACGTCGTCCTCGGCGCCGACTGGCGGCCGTGATTCCCGGGCGCTACCGCTCGCGGCTCGAGCGCCGTGATCTCAGGGCGCTCCCGGTTGGCCACCATCCGCCCCCCGGGGCGTCCGGTACGATGTCGCGGAAAGCCCAGGTGGCAAGAGGGATGGGGAGCGCGCGGTGTCGGGTCTGCAAGCGTTGCGGATGGTGTCGGGGGCGGCCGCCTTCGGGTGGGTGATCCTCGTGTTCCCCGCGACGGTGACCGCCGCGGGGCCGATCCTGCGCCCGTCCGCGCAGTGGGTGTGGCTGCTCGTCGTCATCCTCGCCACCGCGGCCGCGGCGTTCTGGACCCGCCGGCTGCAGCGGCGCGACTCCGGGCGAACGGGCTCGGCGCAGGACGTCGCCGCCGGCTACAGGGAGCGCTTCCTCCAGCAGATCGCGACCGCGCAGCTGCCCGGCTTCCTCGCCTTCCTCTTCGCGCTGTTCGTCCGGCCCTACCCGGCGCTCGCGATCCTCATCGGCGTCATCGCCACGGCCGCGCTCGTGTGGTCCTTCGCGCCGACCGAGCGCAACCTCGACCGGCTGCAGGGCGAGGTCGGCGCCGGCCAGGGCGCCCGCGACGTCCGCGGCCTCCTCGACGAGATGTACACCTGGCGGCCGTAGGGCCGCTCACCGGCGAGCGGCGAGGAGGGCCTCGACGGCGTCGGCGAAGCCCTCGCCCATGGCGCCGGGCATCCGGAAGACGCGCTCGCCGATGTCGCCATGGCCGTTTGCGACGAGGAAGTACGTCCCGACCGCGCGGGCGATCGTGAGGTCCTCGAGGGAGTCCCCGCAGGCCGCCGCCCGCGTCGCGTCCAGGCCGCGAGCGGCGAGGTCGTCAGCGACCGCCGTCGCCTTGCCGACCCCCCGGGGCAGGAGGTGGTACGCGCGGACCCGCCGACCGGGCCACCCGCCCGTGGCCCCGTTGTCGACGAGGTAGGCCCACCGGCACCCTGCCTCGGCGAGGACGGCGTTCGCCTCGTCGACGTCGACGAGGCCGTGCAGCAGATGGCCGCCCTCCCGGTCGAGGTGCCACGGCGCGTAGTGGCGCAGCCGGCCCGCGAACGCGGTGAGCAGGGCCTCGACCGCGCCCGCCGCCTCCAGCGCGTCGTGGGGGTTGGCCGCGAGGTCGCGGGGGCACGAACCCCACTCGTAGGTGACCTCCCCGCCGCGCACCACCGTGCCGCCCGCCTCGGCGATGTAGTCGCGCAGGCCCATCAACCTCGCGTCGTTGGCGAGCTGGCGACGTCGTCTGCCGCTTACCGGCACGACGGTGATGCCCGCCGTCGCGGCGTCGACGAGGGCGCGGGCGCCGCGCACCGACGGTCGCCCGTCCGAGGCGGTCAGCAGCGACCCCTCGGGGCCGAGCAACGTCCCGTCGAGGTCGGTGTAGAGGACCTCCACCGGCGGCAGGCCGGCGAGGTGGCGCGCGAGATCGGCGGCGAGGCTCACCCTGCGAGCATGCCAAGGTGGAACATCCGCACCCAAAACGCGGCCGGGCCGGCGGCGACGCCACCGGTGGCTTGCGCCGAATGGCGCGCCCTGTCAGGGTGGGGGGATACAACTGCATATCACCATCAAGAGAGGTCGAGGGACCGGCCCGACGAAGCCTCCGCAACCACGCCACCTGGCGAAGGTGCGAACTCCGGCCCCTATCGGGGGGAAGATGGTTGGATCACCGCGACAGCCCTCCCGAGCGGGAGGGTTTCTGCACATCGGGGCACCGCTGTCGCGGGAGCAGGAGCGCAAAAGTGAGCTATGTGCTGGGCCTCAAGTGCCGCGAGTGCGGCACCGAGGTGGACCTCGCCGCCGTCCACGTCTGCGAGTTCTGCTTCGGCCCCCTCGAAGTGGTCTACGACTACGACGCCATGCGCGGCGCCGTGACCCGCAAGGCGATCCAGACCGGTCCCGACAGCATCTGGCGCTACGCCGACCTCCTGCCGGTCCTGGCCGGGTCGACGGAGCACAATCGCGTCGACCTCGGTGCCGGCTGGACGCCGCTCGTGCGCGCGCCCCGGCTCGGGGCGGCGCTCGGCCTGCGCGACCTGTGGCTGAAGAACGACACGGTCAACCCGTCGTTCAGCTTCAAGGACCGGGTGGTCAGCGTCGCGCTGAGCGCGGCTCTCCAGCTCGGCTTCACGACCGCTGCGTGCGCGTCGACCGGCAACCTCGCGCACTCCGTCGCGGCGCACGCCGCCCGCGCAGGCATGGAGGCGTACGTCTTCGTGCCCTCCGACCTCGAGCAGGCGAAGATTCTCACGACCGCCGTGTACGGGCCGAACCTCGTCGCCATCGACGGCAACTACGACGACGTCAACCGGCTGTGCGCGGAGGTGGCGGGTGAGTTCGGGTGGGCGTTCGTCAACGTGAACGTGCGTCCCTACTACGCGGAGGGCTCGAAGACGCTCGGGTTCGAGATCGCCGAGCAGCTCGGGTGGTCGCTGCCCGACCACGTCGTCGCACCGATGGCGTCAGGGTCGATGCTCGTGAAGATCGACAAGGCGTTCAGCGAGCTCGTCTCCCTGGAGCTCGTCACCGACACGCCGGTGCGGATCAGCGGCGCACAGCCCGAGGGCTGCGCCCCGATCGTCACCGCCTACAAGGACGGCTCGGGAGCGGTCCGCCCGGTGAAGCCCGACACCATCGCGAAGTCGCTCGCGATCGGCAACCCGGCCGACGGCTACTACGCGCTCGACGCGGTGAGTCGCACCGGCGGAACCATGGAGCACGTCACCGACGTGGAGCTCGCCGACGCCATGGGCCTGCTCGCCCGCACCGAGGGCATCTTCGCCGAGACGGCCGGCGGTGTCACGATCGCCGTGACGAAGAAGCTCGCGGAGTCCGGACGCATCGACCCGGAGGAGCGCACCGTCGCGGTCGTGAGCGGACTGGGCCTGAAGACGCTCGACGCGGTCGCCGGCCGCCTCGAGCCGACGTTCACCGTCGCTCCTGGCCTCGCCGACTTCAAGACCGCACTGCAACGGCAACAGGAGAGCACCCAGTGACCGCCACCGTCCGCATCCCCACCCCGCTGCGGTCCCTGACCGGTGACCAGGCAACGGTCACCGTCGAGGGACAGACCGTCGCGGAGGTCGTCAAGGCGCTCGACGCCGCCCACCCCGGGCTGGCGGGGCGGATCCTCGACAGCGACGGCAACATCCGCCGATTCGTGAACGTCTTCGTCGACGACGAGGACATCCGCTTCGTCGACGGGCTCGCCACCGCCGTCCCCGACGGCGCGACCGTGTCGATCATCCCGGCGGTGGCCGGGGGCTGAACGCCCGCGGCGCTGCGGCGCCCGAGCCCTGGCACAATCCGGCCATGGACAGCCTGCTCGAGGAGCGCGAGCGGACCCTCGCCGGGATCCTCGCTGGTCACCGGGCGCTGGTCGTGGCCTACTCGGGCGGCGTCGACTCGTCGTACCTGCTCGCGGTGGCCGTCGAAGTGCTCGGCGAGCGGGCGCTCGCCGCGACGGCGGTGAGCCCGTCGCTGCCGGCCGGCGAGCGCGCCGATGCGGCTGCGCTCGCCGCGCGCCTCGGCGTGCGCCACGTCGAGGTGGTCACCGACGAGGCCGACCGCCCCGAGTACCGCCGCAACGACCCTGACCGCTGCTTCCACTGCAAGAGCGCGCTGTTCGACGTCCTCGAGCCGCTCGCCGCGCGCTTTGCGGAAGCCACGATCGCCGTGGGCACGGTCACCGACGACCTCGGCGACCACCGGCCCGGCCAGCGCGCTGCCAGGGACCGCGGGGTCGCCACCCCGCTGGCCGACGCCGGCCTCGGCAAGGACGACGTGCGCGAGCTGTCGCGGCGCCGGGGCCTGCCGACGTGGGACAAGCCCGCGGCGGCGTGCCTGGCGAGCCGGGTGGTCTACGGGCTGCAGGTCACGCCCGGGCGGCTGTCGCGCATCGAGCGGGCCGAGGCCTGGCTGCGCTCCCGCCTCGGCGCGCACGCCAACCTGCGGGTCCGTGACCACGGCGAGGTCGCCCGCGTCGAGGTGGACCGCCACCTGCTGGAGCCGACCGCGATGCTCGCCGACGAGCTCGCGGCCCTGCTCCACGAGCTCGGCTGGCGCTACGCGACGCTCGACCTCGCCGGCTTCCGATCCGGCAGCCTCAACGTCGGCCTGCAGCCGCGCGACCATGCATGACCCGACCCTCCCGTGGGTAAAGTCGTCGGACGATCGATCTCCAACGGGGCGGCGGCGCAGGGCCCCAATATGGTGACCAAGCTCCACCACTGCGAACCCCCGCGCTTCCCCCCCAAGCGTGGGGGCTTCGCATGCCGCCACATCGGCGCTCGAGTGGCGAAGCGGTAGCGGCCCATCAGACGTCGCGCAACGGCTCCGGGCGGCCGGGATGCTCGGGGCCGTCCGCGGGGCGCCGGGGGACGAGCACCTTCCGGGTGAACTCGCACACCACCGTGCCGTCCTGCTTGTAGCCGATCGTCTCCACGGTGACGACCCCGCGGTCGGGCTTGGACCGTGACGCCTTCGTGTCGAGCACCCGCGTCTCGGAGTAGATCGTGTCGCCGTGGAAGGTGGGGTTGGCGTGCCGCAGCGACGACACCTCGAGGTTCGCGATCGCCTTGCCGCTCACGTCGGGGACGCTCTGGCCGAGCACGAGCGAGTACACGAGGTTGCCGACCACGACGTTCCGGCCGAACTGCGTCGAGGTTTCGGCGTAGTTGCGGTCGGAGTGCAGCGGATGCTGGTTGTAGGTGATCGCGCAGAACAGGTGATCGTCGTACTCGGTGATGGTCTTGCCGGGCCAGTGCTCGTAGACGTCGCCGACCTCGAACTCCTCGAAGTACCGACCGAACCGCATGAGCTCGGGTCCTTTCGCCGGGCGAGGGATGACGCTACCGCAGCACCGGGAAGCGGGGGTCGTCGATGGCCACGCGACCGGTGGCGGCGCGGATGAACCGGTCCCGGCCGAGGTTGCGCGGCATCGGTCCGCCGAGCAGCGACTCGAGCAGCCGCTGGGTCATGCGCGCGGGCTCGGGCGCCGGCGCCGGAGCGAGGTCGAGGGCGACGCGCAGGTCGCCGTGATGCACCACGAGCTCGAGCACCCGTGTGGCCAGGTACTCGTCGAGGCACATGGGCCCGCGGGGTGTGGCGATCAGGTGGTCGGGGGTGAGGCCTCCCCCCCGCCCCGCGGACGTCCGCCAGCCGTCACGGAAGCGGGCGACGAGCTCCCCCGGTTCGACGCCGTGCGCCTCCTGCCGGGCCCGGGCGGCGATGGCCGCGGCCTCGGTGGTGAAATCGAACCGACAGTAGCCCACCCGGTCGACGGCCGGCTCTTCGGCGTCGACTTCGACGTCGAGGTAGACGGCGACGCGGGTAGCGGCGCGGACGAGGTGCGCGACGAGCTCGGCGACCGTCCACTCGCCGAGCGCCGGACGGCCCCAGGCCTCGGCGGGCACGCCTTCGAGCGTCTCCTCGACCCCGCGTGCCTCCTCCTCGAACGCGGCGAGCTCCGGGAACTCCATGGTCCGCCTACCCTAGCGAGCGACCGGGCTGCAATCCCGCGCGCTCGTGGAGCGGCGCCGTGGCGGAGGGGCCTCCTTGGACGTCAGCACAGACCAGGCGCGAAGACTCGTCGCGGCATGCCGGGCGGTCGTCGACGGCGCGACGCGCGAGCTCGCCGCCGGTTGCGTCCGCGACGGCCGGGTGGACACGCGCCGGCTCGACGGCGCCCAGGCGCTCGCCTACGACCTCGCGACCACCGCCGGCCAGGTTGCCGCCGCGGAGGAGATGCTCGGCTACGGCCGTCTCGGCGACCTCGAGGCCGCACTGACCGTCGGCTTCGCCGGCGACGTCGCCGTCAACCTCGCGGGCCGCCTGACCGGGCGTGAGGCGGACTGGGGCGTCGGGCCTGCCGGGTGGCGCGACGCCACGGCCTCGGAGGCCCTGGAGGCCGCGCGTTCCCCGGCGCTTGCCGAGGCGGTCGCGGAGCGGGTGCTCACGAGCCCCGAGCTGCCGCGCCACCTCGACGAGGAGCGTGAGCTCGTCCGGCGGACGTTCCGCGACTACGCGGCGGCGAAGGTCGTACCCGTGGCGGAGCGCGTCCACCGCGGCGACGAGGACGTGCCGGAGGCCATCATCAGCGACCTCGCCGGCATGGGCGCGTTCGGCCTGTCGATCCCGGAACGCTACGGCGGATTCGCCGAGGGCGGGGAGTCCGAGGACGACCTCATGGCGATGGTGCTCGTGACCGAGGAGCTCTCCCGCGGCTCCATCGGGGTGGCCGGCAGCCTCATCACCCGCCCGGAGATCCTCGCGCGGGCGCTCGTGCGCGGCGGCACCGAGGAGCAGCGCCAACGCTGGCTGCCGGGAATCGCCTCCGGTGAGCTCATGTGCGCGGTGGCGGTCACCGAGCCCGATCACGGCTCGGACGTCGCCGGACTGGAGGTCGCCGCCGTCCGCGACGGCGACAGCTACGTCGTGAGCGGGACGAAGACCTGGTGCACCTTCGCCGGGCGCGCCGACCTCGTGATGCTCCTCGCCCGCACCGGCCGGCCCGAGGACGGACACCGGGGGCTGTCGCTGTTCGTCGTCGAGAAGCCCCCGTACCCGGGGCACGAGTTCCGCCACGAGGGGCAGGACGGTGGGACGCTCCAGGCCCGCGCGATCAGCACGATCGGGTACCGGGGCATGCACAGCTTCGAGATGAGCTTCGAGGACTACCGGATACCGGCAGCCAACCTCGTCGGCGGCGACGACGGCCTCGGGCGCGGCTTCTACCTGCAGATGGACGCGTTCGCCAACGGCCGGCTGCAGACCGCGGCTCGGGCCCTCGGGGTCATGCAGGCGGCCTTCGACGCGGCCGTCGCCTACGCGAACGCCCGCCACGTCTTCGGCGTTGCCCTCGCCAGCTACCAGCTGACCCGGACCAAGCTCGCGCGCATGGCGTGGCTCATCGCCGGATGCCGCCGCTTCACCTACCGGACCGCCCAGCTGCTCGGGTCGGGCGGGAGGTCGGCTGCGGGGGGCCCATCCGACGGCCAACTCGAGGCGAGCATGGTCAAGTCGCTGTCCTGCCTGTCCGCCGAGTGGCTGACCCGCGAGGCCCAGCAGCTGCACGGCGGGATGGGCTACGCCGAGGAGTACCCGGTCAGCCGGTACTTCGTCGACGCCCGGGTGCTGTCCATCTTCGAGGGCGCCGACGAGGTCCTGGCGCTTCGGGTCGTCGCCCGGGGACTGCTCGCAGCGGCGGGCGGCTAGCAGCGCCTCGCCCGGCGCGGAGCAACTGCTGCGAGGGCCCGCCGGAGCTGTCGTCGCCGGCGTCCACCTGCCCGGTGTGCGGCGCCCACCCCACCGACGTCGTCACCGTAGCCCGGCGGGTTAGCGCACCACCCAGCGGGGAAGACGGAGAATGTCGCCGCCCGGCCTTCCGACCGACAGGATTCCAGATGACTGAGCAGACCACCGTAGCCCGCACCCTCCACGACGCCGGCCTCGCCGCCTGGTTCGGGGGCTCCCTCATGGGGGCCGTCGGCCTCAACGGCGCCTCCCAGGAGGTGAGCGACTACCGCGACCGGACCCGCGTCGCGAACGCCGGGTGGGGGCGGTGGACGCCGGTCAACGCCCTCGCAATCCTCGCCCACCTTGTCGGGGCCCTGCAGATCACCCGGACGAACAAGTCGCGCCTCGGGGCCCAGCGCGGCGTGGGCACCGCAACCGCGGTGAAGCTCGGCCTGACCACCGCGGCGCTCGGCGCGACGGCGTACTCGCGCGTACTCGGCCAGAAGGTCATGGACGCGGAGGCGACCGAGGCGCTGCAGGCGGCCGAGAACGGCTCCGGCACGGCGTCGGAGGGGCTGCCGGTCGAGGACGCGACGCACCCCGCCCCCGGCACGAACGGCGAGGTGGCGAAGGCCCAGAAGCAGCTGAACGCCCTGCAGTGGGCGGTGCCGGCCCTGACCGGCGCGACGCTCGTCGTGAACGCGAAGATGAGCGAGCAGCAGCGGTTGACCCAGCAGCTCAAGGGCATCGTGGGCCGCGTCAACCCGAAGAAGTAGCCCCCTCGTCCCGCTGCGCCGCCGGGCGGAACGCCATCCCGGCGGCGCGGCCGCGCAGGGCGGTCACCTCGGCCATCTTCCGGCTGGCCTCATCGATCATCTCGTCGCCGTACATCACCGCGCCGAGCCGGTCGCCGCGGGTTGCCCGCTCGTACGCGGCGAGGATGTCCTCGGCCCGCTCGTAGGCCTCCTGGCCCGGCGCGTACAGCTCGTTGGCGATGTCGATCTGCCCCGGGTGGATGACCCACTTGCCGTCGTAGCCGAGGATCTGCGTGCGCCGGGCCACCGTCCGGAACCCAGCGAGGTCGCGGATCCTCGCGTACGGGCCGTCGATGGCCTGCAGACCCGCGGTGCGGGCGGCGACGAGTATGCGCATGTGCACCCAGTGCCAGTGGTCGCCGGGGTAGTCGTCGATGATCTCGCCGACCGTCAGGCTCGGCATGCCCATCGCCGCCGCCATGTCGCCGGGCCCGAAGATGAGCGTCTCCAGGCGGTCCGACGCGTGGGCGATCTCGTCGATGAGGGTGAGGCCCGGGCCGTTCTCGATCTGCGCCTCGATGCCGATGCGGTGCTCCAACCCCTTGGTCTCCTCGATCATGCGCAGGAGGTTGTCGACGAACTCCACGTCGCCCGGGGCCTGCACCTTGGGGATCATGACGCAGTCGAGGTGCTCGCCGGCCTGCTCGACGACCTCGATGACGTCGCGGTAGGCCCACGGCGTATCGACCGCGTTGATCCGCACGACGACGGTCTTGTCGCCCCAGTCGTTGGTGCGCAGCGCCTCGACGACGTTGCTCCGGGCGGCGGCCTTCTCGCCGGGCGCGACGGAGTCCTCGAGGTCGCAGAAGACCTCGTCGGCGAGCAGCGTCGGAGCCTTCGCGAGCATCTTCGGTGAGCTGCCGGGGACGGAGAGGCAGGAACGCCGGGCGCGGGCTCGACCCGTGCCCTGTCCGGTGAGGTCGGCGAGCTCGCCCATGGTGTGCACGTCCTTCGTCGGGGCCTGCGGGCTGGCGGCGGTGACGCGCGCCTGTGCGGTGCGCAAGGCTACACAGCCGCTCAGCACCGCCGAAAACCGCCGTCGCCTACCCTGGCAGGTCGATGCCCCTCGAGACCCCGATCGTCGCGTACCTGCTCGCCCGCACGGACGGCGATCCGCCGCTGACGGCGGGTGTCTCCGCGCTCGTCGGCGGCCAGCCGGCACGCGCGGCGGTTCTCTTCGAGGAGATCGTCGCCGATGCGGACGACCCGGTCCGGCAGGTGCGCGCTGCCGCGTACCACCGTCTGGCCACCCACCTGCGCTGGAACGCCTTCCCCGGCGGGGGCGGAGCCGGGGCCACGGAGGTCGCCGCGCGGTGGGAGGCCGGGCCGTCTCCCGTCGAGCGACGCGCCGACTGGGCGGCGCGCGCCCGCGACCTCGACGACCCCGCGGTGCGCGACGAGGTCCGGACGGTCGGCGGCGTGCTGTGCGCGCTGCGCTCGGCGCGGCTCATCGTCGACTACGCCGCCGCCCGGCTCGAACCGCCCGACGTCGCCCGGCAGCTCGAGGACGCCGTCGCGGTGCTCGTCCCCCCGCGCGAGGCAGGCGAACCCGCGCTGCGCGCCTACGCCGACCTCGCCGCAGCCGACCTCGCGCGCCGCGCACGCCGGCCCGAGCAAGCTGCGGCCTCGCTGCGCGACGCGGCAGCGGGCTACGGGGCCGCCGGTGATGCCGTCGGGCTCGCGGCCTGTCACCTCGCGCGCGGCGACTGGCGGGCAGCGCCGGCGACGAGCCCGGTGACGCGCAACCTCACGATGATGGCCAGCGCCACGGAGTCGAGCGCCCTCGAATGGGCGCTCGAGGCGAGGGAGGGCGACCTCGCCGGCCTCGACGCGGACCGGGCGGCCGCCGCCTACGCCGACGCGGAGGCGGCGTTCCGCGACGCCGGCTCGGTCCGGGGCGTCGCCGCGGTCGCGCTGCGACGGAGCTATCTCGCCGGAATGGCCGGGGACCAGGCGCGCGCAGTGCAGGAGGCGGCGCAGGCGGCCACGACGTTCGAGGCGTGCGGGGACGGCTGGGGGACGTGGCTCGCGCGGGTCCACGAGGCGCTCGCCGGCGTCGCCGCGGGCCGGCTGGCGGCCGGCACCGCCGCCGTCGAGGAGGCCGGCGCGTGGGGTCGCGGGTCGGGCAGCTTCAGCTACGCGCTCGGGCTCGGGCTGCTGTGCTCGCGCAGCGGCCGGCGGTGGCTGCAGCACCACGCCGACGCCGAGCGTGCGCTCGCCGCCCACCGCCTCGCCCGCGCGCTCTTCGCCGCCCTCGGTGCGGTGACCGACGAGGTCCAGAGCATCGTCGACGCGGGCAGGGTCCGTCAGGTCCTCGGCGACGCCGAGGGCGCGCAGGCGTCCTACGAGGAGGCCCTGGACCTGCTCACCACCGACCTCGACGCCCGGCCGGTGGTCGCCGAGGACAACCGTCTGCGGGCGGTGACACTCGCACAGAACCTCTACGCGATGCAGCTCGCGAAGCGCGACCCTGACGGGATGGGCCGTGCGGCGGAGCGGCTGCGCGCCCAGGCCGCACGGCTGCCCGAGGCCGGCGGGGACGACCGGGTGGAGGGGATGCTCCTCGCCGCCACCGCCGGCATCCTCGCCCAGGCCCGCGTGCTCGTCCCGCTGTACCGCGCGGAGGAAGCACGCGAGTCGGGGGAGGACGAGGCGGTGGAGGCGGGCCTGGGCACGGCACTCGCGGCCGCGCGTGACCCCGACACCCCCGACGGCGACTTCCTCGAAGCCCTCGTGCTCGCGCACTGGCGGCGCGACGCGGAGGCCGCCGGCGCCTTCCAGCGCTACATCGACCGCGTCTCCGCGCCGCCGACCGGACTGCTCGGCCGCGTCCTGACGCGCATCGGCCCGCTGAAGGGCGAACGCGAGCTCGCCGAGCAGCGCATCCACGAGCAGGCGGGCGCCTTCTTCCGCCGCGTCCGTGACTTCCCCGCGGCGATCCGCCACTTCACCGCGCTCGAACGGAGCGCCGGCCCGCGGTGGTGGACCCGGCTCGAACGGCCGTGGGAGCTGCTGAGCGACCACGGCGCGGCCTGTGAGGGCGTCGGGGACCTCACCCGCGCGCTCGAGCTGCACGGCCTCGCCGTCGCCGAGCTGGAGAGCCGCCGAGAGCGTCTGCGCCGCGACGAGCTGAAGACCGCCCTCAGCGGTACGAGCGGCGCGGCGGCGGTGTACCTCGCGGCCGCCCGCACCGCCCTGCGGATGAGCGAGGCCGCCGCCGCGGCCGGTCGTGAGGCGCAGGCGGCGGAGCTCGGGGCCCGCGCGTTCGTCTCCGCCGAGCGGGGGCGCGCCCGCGGCCTGCTCGACCTCCTCCGCGCCGGCGCGGCGTTGGCCCGGGCGGCACCCGGAGAACGCGCGGCGGTGCGCGCCTGGCACCAGGCCAACGCGGAGCTCGCGCTGCTCCACGGCCTGCTCGCGACCGAACAGTCCTCGGCCTTGCCCGACCCCGACCGGCTCGCCGCCCTGCGGGAGCGCGCCGCAGCCGCGGAGGAGGACGTCGCGCGCCGGGAGGCCGACCTCGAGAGCGCCGACCCCGCGTTCGCCCAGGCCGTGGCGGTCCCCGAGGCCGTGGCCGGCCTCGACGACGTGCGCGCCGCGCTGCCTGCCGGGGTCGCCCTGCTCGCCTACCACCACGTCGACGAGGACCTCCTCGCATGGGCGGTGACCGGCGAGGGCCTCGCCGCCACCAGCCACGGCACCGTGCGCGCCGCCGACCTCGCCCGGGACGTCCGCGGCTTCACCCGCGCCTGCGTCGAGGGAGGCGCCTGGGAACGGCGCGGGGCAGGGCTGGCGCACATGCTGCTCGATCCGTTCGCCGGCGTGCTCGCGGCCACCGACCGGGTGATCGTCGTGCCGGCCACGGCAACCCACGCCATGCCGTTCCACGCGCTGCCGTGGCACGGGCGGCCGCTGGCGGCCACGCACGCGGTCTCGTACCTGCCGAGCGCGAGCAGCCTGCGCTTCCTCCCCACCCCCGAAGGCGGGCCTGCCGACCGGGCGCTGTGCGTCGGGGACCCCGCCGGCGCCGCCTGGCAGGAGCTGCCGGGTCAGGCCGCCGGACCGGCGAAGCCGCTACCGGCCGCGGCCGTGGAGGCGGCGTTCGTCGCTGCCCTGTTCCCCGACGCCCGGCTGCTCGTCGGCGGGGCGGCGACCGAGCCGGCGGTCCGGGAGGTCATCGGCTCTTACCCCGTCGTGCACCTCGCCGCTCACGGGCAGCTGTCCGACGAGGCCCCGCTGCTCACGTGCGTGCTCCTCGCCGACGGCCAGGCTTTGAGCGTCTACGAGCTCATGGGCCTCCGCCTCGACGCGGACCTCGTCGTGCTGAGCGCCTGCGACTCCGGCCGGGGCCGGGCGACGGCGGGCGGGGACGTGCACGGCATGACCCGCGGCCTGCTCGCGGCGGGAGCGCGGGGCGTGGTGGTGAGCCTCTGGCCGGTGCCCGACCGCAGCACCTGCGTGCTCATGGCCCAGTTCCACCGTCGGCTGCGCGCCGGCGTCCCGGCGCCCGTCGCCCTGAAGCGCGCGCAGGCGCACGTCCGCGGCCTCGACCGCGACGGCGAAGCTGCCGAGTTCCGGCGCATCGCCGCGGCCGTGGAGGACCCGGCGGCCGCGCGCGACGTGCTCGCACCCCTTGCCGGTGACGAGGACGACGGCGTCGCAGGACCCGGGGGGACCGGCGGGGCCCAACGCGAGCGCGCCCCCTACTGGTGGGCGGGCTTCACCTACGTCGGCCGGTAGGTGCGTGCGGTCGTCGCCGGGGCGGGCGGACGCAGAACTCGTTGCCCTCGGGGTCGGCCATCGCGACCGACGACCCGCCGCCCCGTCCGTCGTCGAGGTGGCGGGCCCCGAGCCTCTCGAGCCGGGCGACCTCCGTCGGGACGTCGCTGCCGGGACGTGGGGCGAGATCGGGGCGGAGCCGGTTCCTGCCCGTCTTCGGCTCGGGCACCTCGATGAGCTCCCACCACGTCGTGGATGCGCTCGGGTGGCGCAGGGCGGCGAAGCGCTCGCTGTAGCGCAGGACCGGCCAGCCGGTCGCACGCATCCAGAAGTTCGCGAGGTCGACCGAGTCGGCGCAGTCGACGACGACCGCCGCCAGCGGGCCCACGTCGCGGTGGGTCTCCCGCGCGTCGAGGACGCAGAACTCGTTGCCCTCCGGGTCGGCGAGCACCACCCACGGCGCCTCCTCCTGGCCGATGTCGGCCCGGCTCGCGCCGAGGTCGAGAAGGCGCGAGACCGTGGCGAGCTGGTCCGCGCGGTTTCCGGAGGCGAGCTCGAGGTGCACGCGGTTCTTGACGCTCTTCGGTTCCTCGACCCGCGTGAAGACGACCGCCGGCGCGCCGCCGTCGCCCCACGCCGGCGCATCGGTGACACCGACGCTTGCCTCCTCGGGAGCGTCGTGCGTCACCGCCCAGCCGAGCGCGCGCGCCCAGAACGCCGCCAGGCGTGGGGGGTCGGCGGCATCAACCACCACGGCGTCCAGTCGGGTCGGCACGCCGGCAAGCCTAGCCCCGCCGTCCCGTCACAGGGCGGCGAGGTCGTCCCGTACCCGATCGGCCGCCACCAGGTTGCCTTTGCGCTCGTAGCGGTCTAGGGCCTGCGCGAGGCTGTCGCGCGCGACTGCCCTGTCGGCGCCGGCGCGTGCCCGCAGCGACCCGAGCAGCCAGAGGGCGTCCCCCTGGAGGTTCAACAGGTCCGTACCGGCGACCAGGCCGACCGCGCTCGCCGCCGCCTGCGCGGCGGGGGCGAGGTCGCCGGCTCGGCGATGGCGGTGCGCGTCGGCGAGGCGCCACAGCGTCGCGGCCATCACGTCGTCGGGCTCGGCGGCCGCCCGGCTGCGGTCGGCGAGACGACCGGCCTCCTCGGCCGCGTCGTCGTCGAGCGCGATCGACAGACCCGCGAGCGCCATCGGCAGGTACGTCGCGTCGCCGATGTCCTCGAACTGTTCGATTGCCGCCCGGAAGGCCCGTTCCGCCCCGCCCCGGTCGCCGGCCAGCCAGGCCACGCGGCCGGCGACCTCGTCGGTGGCCGCGAGCCAGTAGCGCTGGCCGAGGTCGGTGAACGCCTCCCGGCTGCGCGCGACGAGTGACCGGGCCGCGGGGAACTCCCCGCGCATGGCCCGGAGGAGGGCGAGCGCCCGCCACACCCGCGCCTCGACCGCACGGTGTCCCGCGAAGCGGCGCAGCGTGTCCTCGCAGCGGCGAATCGCCTCGGCTACCCCCGTGGGGCCGTCGACGGCGGTCCAGGCGAGCCCTGCGGCGGTCTCGGCCTCCTCCCGCAGCCCGCCCGCCCGGCGCCCGTGCTCGCCGTGGCGCCGGAACGCCTCCTCGCTCGCGGCGATCTGCCCGCGCAGGTAGCGCACCTCCCCCAGCAGGCCCCAGGCCTGCGCGAGGCCGAGGTCGTCGCCGTGCGCGGTGAGCATGGGGATCACCCGCTCAACCTCCGCGCTCGCCGCGTCGGCCCAGCCCGACAGGTCGACGTTGGACGCGAGCTCGAGTCGCGACAGCTCAACCCGGATGCGCGCCGCAGGATCCCCTCCGGCCTCGGCGGCCGCCGCCGCGTCGTCGAGCGCTTTCGTCGCTCCCGCGGTGTCCCCCGTCTCGGTGAGCGCACGCACGAGGTCGGCGAGGAGCGCCGGCAGATCGGGGTCGCCCGTTCGCATGAGGTCCGCAGCCCGTTGGAGCAACGACACCGTTGCCGGCATGTCGCCGCGGGCGAGCGCGCGACGGCCCCCGACCGTGAGGTGGCGTGCCGCCCGGGCGGCGAGGGCGGGGATCGCCGGGTCGTCACGGCGGATGTCGGTCCGGTGGCGGACCGCCTGCTCGAGGTGGTAGCCGACGAGCTCGTCGTACTCGCCGGTGCGCGTGCCGGCGGCGGCGGACAGCAGGTCGGCGACGCGCTCGTGCAGCTCCGCGCGCGCCTGCTTCGGCAGTGCCGTGTACACCGCGTCGCGGACGAGCAGGTGACGGAAGGCGAACACCTCCGCGCCCATCGACTGCTCGATGCGCAGCAGCTCCTTGCGGACGAGCCCCCGCACCCGCCGGGGTACGTCGTCGCGTTCGCCCGGCGGGGTCAGCGCGGCCGCCGTCTCCAGCGCGAAGACCTCCCCCACCACCGACGCCCGGTCCAGGGTGTCCCGCTCGGGCGGGTCGATGCGGTCGAGGCGAGCGGCGAGCAGGCCCTGGATCGTCCCCGGCAGCGGGAGCTCCTCGAGGCGGGCGCGGTCACGCTCGTCACCGCCGAGCCACCCCTCGTCGACGAGCATGGCGAGCAGCTCCTCGAGGAACAGCGGGTTGCCGGCGGCGGTGCGGACGAGGCGACGGCGGACGTACTCGTGGAGCGGGGCGCCGCCGGCCAGCGTGTCGAGCAGCTTGCGCGCGTCCTCCTCCGGCAGGGGCTCGAGCAGCAGGGAGGTGGCGTTGACCTTGCCGCCGCTCCAGCCCGCCCTGCGGTCGAGCAGCTCGGGCCGGGCCACGGCGACGAGGAGGATGGGCGCGTCGCGCGACCAGTCAGCGACGTGCTCGACGAGGTCGAGCAGGGTCGGCTCGGCCCAGTGGAGGTCCTCGAGGACGATGACGACCGGCCGTCGGCGGGCGAGGGCTTCGAGCCCCTTGCGGACCGCCCAGGCGGGGTCGCCCGACGGGCGGGCGGTGAGCCCGATGAGTGCTTCGAGCTGTGCGGCGACGCCGCTCCCGTCGTCGGGGCCGAGGGCGGCGCGCAGCCGGTCGGACGCCTCCTCGGCACTCGCCGTATCGGTGATGCCGATCGCCTGCCGAACGATCTCGGCCACCGGCCAGAAGGTGATGCCCTCCCCGTAGGGCAGGCAGCGGCCGGTCACCACCTTCGCGCGGTCGCCGACGCGGGCGAGGAACTCCCCGACGAGCCGCGACTTGCCGACCCCGGCGGCGCCGAGCACCGTCACGAGGTGGCAGGTGCGCTCCCGCGACACCCGCTGGAAGGCCCACTCGAGCAGCCCGCACTCGGCTTCGCGCCCGACGAACGTCGTGTCGAAGCGACGAGCGTGGCCGGGCGCCCCGGCGATGACCGCGTCGAGGCGCCAGGGGACAACCGGCCGCGCTTTGCCCTTGAGGGTCAGCGGCGCCGCCTGCTGCGCGACGACGGCGTCACGCACGAGGTGGTACGTCGACGGCCCGAGGAGTATCTCGCCGGGCCCCGCCGCCTGCTCGAGGCGTGCGGCGAGGTTTACCGCGTCGCCGGTCACGAGGGTCGCCTGGCCGGGTGCGCCGGCCATCACCTCGCCGCTGTTCACCCCCGTGCGGATCCGCAGCGTCCGCCCCCACACCGGCTCGAGCTCGGCGTTCAGCCGCGCGAGCTCCACCCGCATGTCGGCCGCGGCCCGCACCGCCCGCACCGCATCGTCCTCGTGCACGTGCGGCAGGCCGAAGACCGCCATGACGGCGTCGCCGATGAACTTCTCGACGGTCCCCCCGTGGCGGGCGACGACGGCGGCCATCGCGTCGAAGTAGCGCAGCATGAGCCCGCGCACCGCCTCGGCGTCGAGCTGCTCGCCCATGGCGGTCGAGTCGACGACATCGGTGAACACGACCGTGACGGGCTTGCGCTGCTCAGCGTGCGCGGGGCGCTCGGGAAGGGGGCTGCCACAGGCCATACAGAACCGGGCTCGTGACGGGTTCTGCTCACCGCACGCCGGGCACGCAGTCACCACGGCAGTGTAGTCGCGGCCCTTGCGGGCGGGGGCCCGCCCCCCGTACCGTCCGGCCCGTCACCGCGAGAGGAGGCCATCATGGGAAGAGTGATCCGCAGGGTCCGCCCGGGAGAGATCGAGACGATGGACGCACAGTCCGACGTCATCGAGATCGACGAGGACCAGTTCGTGAACGCGTCGGTCAGCGTGCCGGCGGACGGCCTCGCGTCGTTCTACCGCGCCGTGGCCGAGTGGTGGGAGCGCTACGAGGACGACGCCCGCGGGCGCGTCATCCGCTGACCAAGGCGCGGGAGGGGCAGGGGGAGGCCGGCGCGGCATGGATCTGGCCGAGCTCGAGCGGCAAGCGCGCGAGCGACTGGAGCCGGCCGCCTACGACTACTTCGCCGGCGGAGCCGACGACGAGCTGACGCTCGCGGACAACGTCGCGGCATGGCGCCGGCTGCGCCTGCGCTACCGGGTGCTCCGCGACGTCGGTGCGGTGACGACCGCAACGACGGTCCTCGGCACGGAGATCCCCGCGCCGGTGATCGTCGCCCCCACGGCCTACCAGCGGCTCGCCCATCCCGACGGCGAGGCGGCGACGGCCCGCGGTGCGGCGGCGGCAGGCACGCTCATGATCGCCTCCACGCTTGCCACCGTCTCGCTCGAGGCCGTCGCGGCGGCGGCCCCCGGCGCGCCACGGTGGTTCCAGCTCTACGTCCGCCGGGACCGCGGCTGGACCGCGGAGCTCGTCGCCCGGGCGGTCGCCGCCGGCTACCGGGCGCTCGTGCTCACCGTCGACCTGCCCGTCCTCGGGTTCCGCCGCCGCGACGAGCGCAACAACTTCTCGCTTCCGGTCGGCATGGAGATGGCGAACCTCGGCTCGGCGGTGCCCCAGGTGCAGGGGTCGGGACTGAAGGCGTACGCCGCCGCGGAGCTCGAGCCGTCCCTGACGTTCGACGACCTCCAGTGGCTGCGCTCGCTCGCCGACCTGCCACTCGTCGTGAAGGGCGTCGTGCGCGGCGACGACGCCGCCGCCTGCGTCGCTGCGGGCGCGGCCGCGATCGCCGTCTCCAACCACGGGGGGCGCCAGCTGGACTCGGCGATCGCCAGCGCCGACGCCCTGCCCGACGTGGTCGCCGCGGTCGGCGGGAGGGCCGAGATCTACGTCGACGGCGGCGTGCGGGGCGGCGTCGACGTCGTGAAGGCCCTGGCCCTCGGCGCGCGGGCGGTGCTCGTCGGGCGACCGGTCCTGTGGGGCCTTGCGGCCGGCGGGGTGCAGGGCGTCACCGCGGTGCTCGACGGCTTCGTCGAGGAGTCCGCTCGCGCGTTCGCCCTGTGCGGGGCCGCCTCGGTCGACGACGTCACGGGGGACCTGCTCGCACCGCGGCGGTGACACACTGCGCGACTCCGGCAATGCGCACACCGCAACCCTCGAGTGGCGTCCGTGGTAGAATAGCAGGTATTCTACCCGCTTTTATTTAAAAGCTTGCCCTTCTAATATCGGATTCTCGGATGACCTACGCCAGGGGCGACACCGTTGTGCACCCGCAGCACGGGACGGCCACGGTCGAGGGGATGGTCAGCAGGGACGTGGGCAGGGGCCCCGAGGAGTACCTCGAGCTGACGATCGAGACGCCGTCGTTGACGATCATGGTCCCCGCCGCGGCGGTGCAGGCGGTCGGCATCCGGGAGCTCTCGACGAAGCACGAGGCTGAGGCGATCCTCGCCATCCTCGAGGAGCCGTCCGACGTCGCCGAGCAATGGTCCGAGCGGAACGCGTCCACGCAGGAGCGGATCAGGTCCCAGGACCTCGACCAGGCGGCGATGGTGATCCGCGACCTCAGCCGGCACCAGCGGCGGACCGGGAAGCCGCTCACCCTGACGGAGAAGGGCCTTCTCGACCGTTGCCTCGACATGGTGGCGCGCGAGCTCGCTCTCGTCCTCGACCTGTCGGAGGACGACACGAAGCACCTCATCGTCGAGAAGAGCCTGAACGCGGGCGGCTGACCGGCGGGGCTGCCCGGCGGCACCGCGACGCACGACCGCATAGCCACCGGGCTCGCATTGGAGGCTGCGGCCGTGAGCAGCGACGTGTTCGGCCACGGGGTGGCCAGCGGGGACCCGCTGCCCGACGGCGTCGTCCTGTGGTCCCGGGTGACCGTGACCGACGCCCGCGTGCCGGTCCGATGGCGGCTCGCCACCGATCCGGCGCTCCAGGACGTGCGCAGCGAGGGTGTCACGGACGCTTGCAGCGAGCGGGACTGGACCGTGCGGGTGGACGTCGGGGGGCTCGCACCGGCGACCACCTACTACTACGGGTTCGCCGCGTGCGGGGCGACGTCGCCGACCGGGCGGACGCGCACCGCCGCGACCGGGCAGACCGACCGTGTGCGGCTGGGCCTCGTCGCGTGCGCGTCGTGGCAAGGCGGATACTTCAACGCCTATTCTCACCTGGCCGGGCGCGAGGTCGACGCGGTGGTGCACGTCGGGGACTACCTCTACGAGCAGGGCGGGGAGACGCGGGAGATCGTCCGGCCCCACGTCCCCGCAGCAGCGCCCCGTGACCTCGCCGGCTACCGCCGGCGACACGCGCAGTACAAGTCCGACCCCGACCTGCAGCGGCTGCACGCCCGGCATCCCGTCGTCGCCGTGTGGGACGACCACGAGATCGCCAAGGACGCGTGGCGCGACGGTGCGCGGGGTCACGACGCCGCCACCCACGGGAGCTGGCGCGGACGCCGGGACGCGGCCGTGCGTGCCTACCTCGAGTGGATGCCGGTGCGGGCGGGAGCCGACGGTGGCGTCCCCCGGATCTACCGGAGCCTGCAGCTCGGCGCCCTCGCCGAGCTGCTCATGCTCGACACCCGCCTCGTCGGTCGCGACCGGCCGGCCGGACGCCAACCCACGCCCGGCGTCGAGCAGCGCGACCGCTCCCTCCTCGGCGAGGAGCAGCGGGCGTGGCTGCGCGAACGACTCGCGTCGTCGACGGCGCGGTGGCGGCTGATCGGCAACCAGGTGATGCTCGCACCGCTGCACGCCCTGCGGCTGCCGGGGGTCCTGCACCGCCTCGCCCGGCCGTTGGGTCCCGTGGCCGGCGGCGCGTTCGTCAACCCCGGCCAGTGGGACGGCTACCCCGGCGAACGTCGGGAGCTGCTCGCGTTCGTGCGCCGGCATGAGATCGACAACGTCGTCGTGCTGAGCGGCGACATCCACTCGTCATGGGCGGCGGAGCTGCGGACCGACGGCGAGGACGTTCCCGTCGCCGTGGAGTTCGTCACCCCCAGCGTCACCACGCGCAGCTTCGCCGCCGAGCTCTTCCCGCGGCTGCCCGGCGCCGTGCCCGTGCTCACCCGGCTCATCCGATCCCAGAACCCGCACGTGCGCTTCGCCGAGACTGCCGGCCACGGCTACGTCATCGTCGACGTGACGCCCGCGCGTGTGCACGCCGACTGGTGGCACGTCGACAGCGTGAGCCGCAGGCCCGCGGATGAGCACTGGGTGGCCGGCTGGGAGGTGCGCAGCGGGGAGGCGCGCCTGCATCGCGCCGGACCGCTCTCCTGAGCCCTCTGATCGCCCCGCCGGTGCCGAGGGGCGGGCCAAGGGCAGGACCGCACGGGCCGGCCGGAGTGTGCCGGCCACGGCCGGCTCTCCGAGCAGCCACCCCTGACCGAGACGGCACCCGAGCTTCCGAAGCGTCCGGAGCTGGCCGCTGGTCGCCCGCCGCATGCCCGAAGTCGTCGTTCACGCGCTCGAACCCGTCGAGGTCGATGAAGGGCAGCGCGGGGGGAAGCTCCGAGGGGCTCCGGCGCGACATGGACCGGTCGAGCCGCCCGAGCAGCGAGCTGACGGTTCGCCAGCCGCGTGAGGGAGTCCCGCGTGGCCTGCCGGCGCAGGTCGTCGCGGACCCGCTCGCGCTCGATGACGAGGCGCCAGAGGGGCGCGAGCGGGCGCCTGGAGGGTGGTTTCCCGGCCCCCGAGGCACTAGTACGCCGCCCACCGCATCCGGCGGGCATCGTGCGTCGTTGGGATCCCTGCCCGCTCGCGAACGGGCGGGCGCCAGCGTGTTCCCGATCCGACACAGGAGCTCCTCGCCCATGACCGCGTCCCCGCCCGCCCGCGCAGCCACGCGCCGCGCCGCTCTGCTTGCGGCGACGGCCCTGCTCATCGGGCTGCTGCCCCTGCTGTCGACCGTCGGGGCAGCCCACGTCGGGGCGAACGTCCTGCGCTTCGCCGGTGAGGACCGCTTCGACACGGCGCGGCTCATCGCGGCCGACCCGGTCTTCGACAACGCGGACACCGTCGTGGTGGCCCGCGCGGACGACTTCGCCGACGCCCTCGCGGGGGCCCTCATCGCCGGCCATCGCGCGGCGCCCCTGTTGCTCACCGGCACCGGTGAGCTGCCGCCCGCGACGGTGCGGGCCATCACCCGCATCAGTCCTCGCCGCGCGGTGATCCTCGGCGGCTCCGCCGCGGTCGGCGACGCGGTCGAGCGGCGTCTCGAGGACTTCAGGAGCATCGTCACCGTGGAGCGCATCAGCGGGGAGGACCGTTACGACACCGCACGACGGATCGCCGAGCGCGTCGCCCGGGAACGTGCCGAGCAGGGCACCGAGTTGCCCGCGGTCACCGGCCCGGCCGCCGGGTTCGGGCGCGCTCCGGCCTTCGAGGGACCCGGCGGTGACCGGGTCACCGCCGTCCTGGCCACGGGAGAAAACTTCCCCGACGCGCTCGCGGCCGGGCCCCTGTCGGCGGGCGGGCTCTTCCCGATCCTGCTCACGGAAGGCGGCAGGCTGTCCGAGGCGACGCGCGCAGCGCTGAGGAGCGAGGCCCTCGCCATCGAGCAGGTCCTCATCGTCGGCGGCACGGCCGCCGTGTCGGAGACGGTGGAGGCCGACGTGCGGGGTCTCGACCTGCCGGTCCGGCGCATCGGCGGCGCGGGGCGGACCTTCACCGCCAGGAGCGTCGCCGAGTTCACCCGCGAGCTGCTGTTCCCCCCGACGTTCGAGGCCGACACCGTCGCCGTCGCCAACGGCCGAAACTTCCCCGACGCGCTCGCCCTCGGACCGCTCGCCGCGCGCCGCGGGGGACCGCTGGTGATCACCGAGTCGCCGAGCACGCTGTCGGCGCCGACGCACGCGTTCCTCGTGGCCAGCTGTGCCGGCGCGGGCGCGGAGGACGCGCCGGTGCTGCTCGCGGGCGGCACCGCCGCGGTGAGCGGACCGGTCGAGGCCGAGATCCAGGACGCCGTCGTGTGCGGCGACTTCGTGCCCGCCGGCGGGCTCCGCGTCACCCCGGTGGTGCAGACCGCCACGGTCGGCCAGCAGGTCACCGTCACCGCTTCGGGAGTGAACCGCAAGGGAGCGCCGGCCGAGGCCGCCGCGGTGACGTTCGAGGTCTTCCGCGACGTCCTCGCGCTGCCCGGACCGCTCCCGGAGGACACCCGGCTCTACCGCGAGAGCACCGCGCTCTACCGTAAGGTGGGCGGCTCGACCCTGTTCGCCGACGCCGCCGGCACGGCGGTCTTCGGCTACTCGAGCGGCAGCCCCGCCGCGGACCGGGTGGTCGTCTGCACGCCTCCGTCCGAGCTGCCGAACCCGGGCTGCACGGACGAGACCGGGGCGCTGCGAGAGGACGTGACCTGGGCCAACGTCGTCGTGCAGGTGCGCTGGGTCGCCCCCCCGGGGGGCCCGTCGGGCCTGCCGGCGCCGCCCCTGCCGTAGCCGGGCGCCGCGGGACGCCGTCGATCAGGCGGCCGCCGCGCCGTCGCGTCAGGCGGCGAGCAGCTCCAGCGCGCGGATGACGAAGGTGGCCATCTGGTCACGGCGCACGCCCTGGCGCGGTCCGTAGGTCGTCGTGGTGAGGCCGTTGGCGAGACCGGCGGCGGCGGCCTTGTTGATGTTCGGCTCGTGCGGGTTGCCGGCTGTGTCGGCGAACTGCCTGCCGGCGGGGGGCAGCGCGGCGCGCCTGACCTGTGCCTGCGCGTAGTCGAAGGCCCGCACGAGGAAGGAAGCCATCTGGTCGCGGGTGACGAGGCCGTTGGGGCTGAACGTGGTGCCCTGCCCCTGCACGATGCCGGCAGCGGCCAACCGGTTGATCGCTTCACGGTGGACGTTGCCGGCCGGCACGTCGCTGAAGCGCTGCGCACCGCCCGCCGGCAGCTGCGTGCCTGACCGGTCGAGCAGGCGGGCGATGAACGACGCCATCTGCGCGCGGGTGACGGGACCGGCGGGGCTGTAGGTGCTCCCCGTCGTTCCTTGGGCGACGGCGTACCACACCGCGCACTCGATGGCTGCCCGGTGCGTGCTGCGAGCCGTGTCGGCGAACTCCGAGCGGGGCACGCGGCGCGGGTCGCATGCGGTGGCCGCTCCCGGGGTCCGCGAGAGCGCGCCGACGAGGTTGACGAGCCCGTCACCGGATGCGGGGTCGCGCCCGGCCGGTGGCAGGTCGGTGGCGGTGGCGCGCAGGTGGGCGGCCAGGCGCATCGGCGACAGCGTCGGGTGGCGGCGCTGCACCACGGCAGCGACCGCCGACACGTAGGGGGTGGCCATCGACGTGCCGCTGTCGGAGTCGTAGGCGACCGAGCCGCTGATGGGCCGGGCGGACCAGATGTCGACCCCGGGGGCGACGAGGTCGAGCCAGGGTCCGCGACCGCTGAAGGCGACCACCCGGTCGTCGCGGTCGGTGGCGCCGACGGCGAGGGTCCACGGGTCGGCGGCCGGGTGCACGACGGGGTGGGGGATGTAGTGGCCGACGTTGCCGGAGGCGGACACGACGAGCGCGCCGCGGCGGGTGGCGTAGGCGACGGCGAAGTCGAGCACGCTCGACGGCTCGGTCGAGCCGAGGCTGAGGTTGATGACGTGGGCTCCCGCGCCGGCGGCGAACAGCACCCCGCGCGCGACGTCGCTCGAGGACCCGTAGCCCGCGGCGTCGAGCACCCGTACGGGCAGGATCTGCGCGCCACGGGCGAGGCCGGCGACGCCCTCGTCGTTGCCGACGAGCGCGGCGATGATGCCCGCGACGTGCGTCCCGTGCCCGCGGCAGTCCCACGAGCGCCCCGGGCAGGGTGTCAGCGGGTCGACCTTGCCCAGGGTGCGGGGGTCGAGTGCGTCGAACCCGTTGAGGACCACTCCCTGAAGGTCGGGATGCGCCGCGTCGACGCCGCTGTCGACGACGGCCACGACACGGCCGCGGGCGTCGCCGACGGTCCAGGCCGTCTCCACCCGCAGCCGGTCCAGCGCCCACTGCAGGTCGCGCAGGGGGTCGCCACCGGTGGGCTCCTGGAGGGCGCGCATGACGACGTCGACCTCCGCCGTCATGACGTCGTCGCGCGCCTGCAGGGCGGCCACGAGGCGTTCGGCGGCCTCGGGGGTCGGCGCCTCGTGCTGCTCGACGGCCGGCCCGTCGGGACCCTCCACGATCGCGGCCACGGTGAGCGGCTCGCCGGCGGGGGGGTCGGCGCGGTGCTCGTCGGCCCCGAGAGCGCCGGCGGGCACGGCGCCCGCGAGGAGGGCGAGCACGACCGCGGCAAACGCGGTCAGACGCCAACGCAGGGAAGTTGTCACGTTCGTCCCAGGAGTCGGGCCCCGCCTTCCGCAGGGTGCAAGCACCCACTGTACGAGCGCATGTACCGGCAGTTGCACGGCCGTCCGGACGGGCGCCGCCGGCCCGCCGCCGGCGCTGCGCGTCGCTGCGGACCTACCCGGTGACGGCCCCGCGCTCGGCACCGGACACGAGGCGGGCGTATTTCGCGAGGACCCCGGTCGTGTAGCGGGGGTCCGGGGACTTCAGCCCGTCACGGCGGCGTGCGAGCTCGCGCTCGTCGACGTGGAGGTCGAGGCGGCGGGCGGGCACGTCGAGGGTGATGCGGTCCCCGTCGGCCACGAGGGCGATCGGTCCGCCGTCGACCGCCTCGGGGGCGACGTGCCCGACGCACAGGCCGTGGGTGGCTCCCGAGAAGCGCCCGTCGGTGAGGAGTGCGACGTCCGCGCCCCGCCCCACGCCCTTCACCGCAGCGGTGACCGCGAGCATCTCACGCATGCCGGGGCCGCCCTTCGGGCCCTCGTAGCGGATGACGATGACGTCACCGGGCTGCGCCCGGCGGGCGAGCACCCACTCCATCGCGGCGGCTTCCCCGTCGAACACCCGGGCGGTGCCCTCGAAGCGGTCGGCGTCGAGGCCGGCGACCTTCACCACGGCGCCCTCGGGGGCGAGGGAGCCGTGTAGCACGGCGAGACCGCCGTCGACGTGGATGGGCCGGTCGAGCGGATGGATGACCTCACCGTCGGGGGACGGCGGGGCGAGGTCATCGAGGTTCTCGGCAACCGTCCTGCCGGTCACGGTGATCGCGTCACCGTGGAGCAGCCCCGCGTCGAGGAGCGCGCGCATGACGGTGGGGACCCCTCCGACGCGGTCGATGTCGCTCATGAGGAACCGCCCGTGGGGGCGGGAGTCGACGATGTGGGGCACGCGCCGGCCGATGCGGTCGAAGTCGGCGAGCGTGAGCTCCACCCGCGCCTCGGCGGCGATCGCGAGCAGGTGCAGCACCGCGTTCGTCGACCCGCCGATGGCCATGACGACCGCCACGGCGTTCTCCAGGGAGTCCCTCGTGATGATCCGACGCGGCCGCAGGTCCGCCTCGAGCAGCGCGAGAACCGCCGCGCCCGAACGCACCGCGACCTCCTCCCGGCGCGGGTCAACCGCCGGCGGGCTGGCCGAGCCGGGCAGGCTCATGCCGAGCGCCTCGATCGCCGAAGCCATGGTGTTCGCCGTGTACATGCCGCCGCAGGCCCCTTCCGTGGGGCAGGCCCGGGTCTCGATCGCATGCAGCTCGGCGTCGTCGATCGTTCCGGCCGCCCGCGCCCCCACCGCTTCGAAGACGTCCTTGATGTCGATCGCTCGGCCCTCGTACTCCCCGGGGAGGATGGTGCCGCCGTAGCAGAAGACCGCCGGCAGGTCGAGCCGTGCCGCGGCCATGACCATGCCGGGCAGCGACTTGTCGCAGCCGGCGAAGGTGACGAGGGCGTCGAAGCGCTCGGCGTGCATGACCGTCTCCACCGAGTCCGCGATGACCTCGCGGGACACGAGCGACGCGCGCATACCCTCGTGACCCATGGAGATGCCGTCGGACACGGCGATCGTCGTGAACTCGATCGGGAAGCCCCCGGCCTCGCGCACCCCCTGCTTGGCGAGCCGCGCGAGGCGCGCGAGGGGCAGGTTGCAGGGCGTGACCTCGTTCCACGACGACGCTACCCCCACCTGCGGCTTGGTGAAGTCCTCCTCGGTCATGCCGATCGCACGGAGCATCGCCCGGGCGGGAGCGCGCTGGAATCCTTCGGTGACGTCGGTGCTGCGAGGGCGTCTCATGGCGCCATTGAACCAGGCGGCGCGAGAGCGCGGAGGATGGCGGTGACCGGCGGTGTGTCCGCGACGTCGTCGCTGCGCCACGCCAGCGGCACCCGCCCGTCGGGGCGGATGACGGTCGTCGCGCCGAGCAGCAGGGCAGCGGGCCCGAGCGCGCCCTGGCGGGAACCGCGCAGCAGGGAACGCGTCCCCTTGGCGAGGACGGAGGGCCGTAGGGTGGTCGCGACCGTGGCCCGGCCGGCGCCCACCACCCCGTAGGTGACCCGGTCGTCGTCGACCAGGAGGGGGAACCCGATCGCCCGGCTCGCCTTGAAGTCCCGGGCGTAGGCGATGTCGCCCGTGCCGATCGCGGCGAGGCGGCCTCCGGCCCGGGCGATGTCCCCCTCGGCGTCGCGCAACTGCGCGACCTGCTCGCGGCAGAACAGTCAGCCGAAGTGGCGAAGGTGCACCAGCACGGCGGCGGCGTCGGCCCAGAGCGCGCCGAGCGTGACCGTGCCCCCGTCGGCCTCGGGCAGGGTCAGGGGGGCGAGGCGGTCGGGCAGGTCCCTCGGCGGGTCGACGGCGGGCATCGCACCAATTCTGCCCGGGCCGCGTGGACGTCGCCGGTAGGCTTTCGCTCCGGCCGCTCCGGCCGCTCCGGCCGCTCCAGCGCCTCGACGCCGCTTCACGCCAGCTCGCGGCGCTCTCGACCCCGACAAGATACTCCGGACGCTCTGCAGGCAGGTGCATCGGCAAGCCCCCGATCGAGCTCGCCGCATGGCGCGAGGGCGACCGCGTGCTTCAGAGATCGATGGTCATGCCCTGGGCCGCCGCGCCCACGACGAGCCCGTCGCGCTGCGCGCCAGCGACGAGCGCGTCGATCTCCTCGTCGGTGCGTGCCGGGTCGTGGTGGAAGAGGAGCAGGCGCCCGACCCCGGCTTTCTCCGCGAGCCCGACGGCGTACTCGACCGCGGAGTGGCCGAAGTGGCGGAGCCGCGCGTACTCCGCGGCGGTGTGCTGCGCGTCGTGCAGGAGCAGGTCGGCCCCGCCGGCGAGGTCCAGCGCCGCGTCGTGGTACTCCCCGAGGCCCGACGCGTCGGGATCGAGACCGCCGGGGGCGTGGTCGGACAGGTAGGCGAGGCTCACGTCACCGTCGCTGACGCGGAAGCCGAACGTCCGCCCGCCCTTGTGCGGGATGTCGCGCGCGAGCACGTCGAAGCCCTCGATCATGTGGTGACCGGCCTCGAGCCCGTCGATGCGCCAGTCGCCGCGCAGCTGCGTCAAGCGGACGGGGAAGTGCGGTGGCGAGATGGCGCGCGCGACGACGGCCTCCGGGTCACCCTGCGCGGGCAGGTAGACGTGCACCCGTGCGTCCTCACGGTCGCCCGCGGCGAAGAAGGGCAGCCCGTGGGTGTGGTCCCAGTGCAGGTGGCCGAGCAGGATCGAACCGTGGAACGCCCGCCCCTCCAGGACCCGGGACAGCTCGCGCAGGCCGGTGCCGCCGTCGAGGACGAGGGCCGGCGGCTCGCTGCCACGACTGATCGCGACGCACGAGGTGTGCCCCCCGTAGCGCACGAAATCAGGACCAGGGGCGGGTGTCGACCCCCGCACGCCGCACAGGCGGACGCGCACCTACGCCCCCATAGGGCGACGCGGCGGCCCCGCGCCCATCAGCGGTCCTCCTCCCGGCGGTGACCTTCCCGCAGCGTCTCGAGCGCCTGGCGGTCCACCTCGTCGGCGGAGGCGACGGCCACCTTGCACCGGGTCACCGCGGCGAGGGTCGACGAGCGGACCCCGCCTTCGAGGACCGCCCGCTCGCCGAGCACCGCGCCCGGCCCGACCTCGGCGAGCGCCGTGCCGTCGACGTCGACGCGCAGGATCCCGTCGAGCAGCAGGAAGAGCTCCTCGCCGGGCTGGCCCTGCTCGGTGAGGAGCTCGCCCTCGTCGAGGGTGCGGATCCGCGGTTTGCGGCCGGCCCGCATGATCGTCGCCGACAGCTTGCGCTCCAGCGCCGTCTCCACCGCGGTGACGAGCGCCGGCGAGTCCTCCTCGCCCCACGGCGTCTTCGCCCCGAAGGCGTCGAGCATCCAGCGCTTCATGTCGACGAGGCCCGACTTCGCAGCAAGGCGGCCCTCCATGTCGTAGATCCAGTGGCGGGGGAAGGCACTGGCCCCGAGCACCTCGTGGGTGTGGTTGCCGTCGGCGTCGATCGTCAGCGCGAGCGTCGTCCACGCGATCGGCGCGGTGACCTGGACGAACGGCGGTCGGCGCACCCGTCGCGGCATCGGGGCGCCGGTGCGCCCGCCCGCGGTCTGCACGAACCGCGCCGATGCGCCGTCGATGCGCGGCTCCGACTGCAGGTCGGGCAGGGCCACCGCCTCGAACGTGACGCTGCGCTTGCCGACGCGCACGGTCGTGCTGCCGATGTGGCCCCTGCCCAGGTAACCGGCGTCGACGATGCGACCGCCGTCGACCTCGACGAAGGCTCGCAGGTCGTTGGCGAAGCGGAACCGATCCGCGGCACGCCAGGCCTCGAGGTCGTCGAGGACCTCCGGCAACGGCTCGTCGTAGTGGCTGACGCCGACCTCGAACGGCAGCTTCATCATGCCCGTCGCAGCCTCCGACGGAATCCAGGACACCGACGTGACGGCTGCTTCGTGACGCATGACCTTTCCTCCGTGCGCGGGCGACCCTCCACTATGCCCGCAAGCGCGCCCGGGCGTCAGACGTCGCCTCAGCCGGAGCGCGAGCGCAGGGAGACGAGCGCGGCCACAACGCCGACTGCGACGGGTGCGCCGGGGCCGACCGCGTCAACCCACTCGAGAGCCCTTTTTCTTCGTCGCCGTGTGGATACGGGCGGGGCACTGTCGCACCCGTCTGGTAGGTTGTCGAACATGAGTACGGACCAGGTAGCCGCTGCGCCGCTCGAGGCGCTCGACGCCAGCGAGCTGGCCGAGGTCATCGCCCGGTCGCTGGGGCGTCTGGACGCCGGCGGGCTGGCCGA